>OGKV01000012.1_pt1 | contig 108694 bp, 100 predicted proteins | sample 1572651 | NCBI WGS metagenome assembly OGKV01 (sample SAMEA2581985, study PRJEB24529) | metagenome | biome: Human gut stool | place: China | collected 2011
TATGCTTGGTATGGCTAAATCCTCTTCAAAACAAAAAGAAAATGGGAGTAACAACGAAAATGTATGTATTGTGGCAGGAATTGTATCTCTTACACTTTTTAACGCTATGACAGGTTATTTCTTGTATGCTGATTTCAATTCGATTGAAAATCTTTCTTCAATTGCACTTGATATTAATCAACTTTTATTTGGACTGCCTGGTGTTGCAATGATTATATTAGGCAATATTATGCCAAAACTACGAATGAACTCAGTTGTAGGACTGAGAAGCGTATGGAGTATGAAAAATGAAACAGCGTGGAAAAAAAGCCAACGCTTTGGCGGTATTTCATTTATTGTAGGCGGGGTTATTATAATCATAGTATGCTTTTTAACGAAAGGCTTTTCTTGTTTCTGGTGGACAATGGGCATCGTAGCAATTCTTTTGATTATTGACACCTACTATACCTACACATTATCCAAAAAATATTGATATAGTAATACGTGTTTATTGAAAACTTTTATATGCATTTATCAAACACTGTAGTGCTATACTAATGTTACAACATTAGTATAGCACTACAACTGAATACATAAGGTAAGAACATTAAAATGCCGATTTCCCTTGAAAATACAAGGGTTTCGGAGGATTAAATAGATAAACTTGAATTTAGCGATTTCTTTTTCCGGTATTCTCTGTCCCACGGATTTCCTCATGATAGAAATAATCTACGATCACCGGATGTCCATGCGGGACTCTGCCATAAGGCATTTCATTATCCACAAAGGCACAATCATACTTCTTAGCCATTTTCTCAGCTTTTACTTCAAGTGCTTCAAAGTAGCTGCGGTTATGCTTGTTATAGATCTCGTCGTAAAGTGGTACAAGATCAGGATATTTTCCGGCGATATAATCCATAATTGTCTTTTTGAAACCGCCTCGAAGATTGAGATTTTCGAGCCAGAACAGATCGCACTGGTCCTTTACCCGCTCAAAGATTGCTTCAAAATCCGTGATTCCGGGGAATACCGGGGATACGAAACAGACTGTACGGATACCTGCCTCATATACCTGCTTCATAGCAGCGATACGGTGCTCAATGCTCGAAGCAGAATCCATATCGTTCTTGAAATTTTCATCTAGTGTGTTGATCGACCATGAAACGGTTACACGTCCAAGCTTCTTCAACAGATCAATATCCCGTACCACAAGATCCGACTTTGTGCAGATCAGAATATCTGCGTCACTGCCGATCAGCTGCTCCAGAAGTTTTCTGGTATTCCCGAATTGCTCCTCCTGTGGATTGTAGCCATCTGTCACAGAACCGATGACCACCCGCTGTCCGGCATATTTCTTCGGATTTTTAATTTCCGGCCAATGCTTCACATCAAGGAAAGTGCCCCATTCCTCCTTGTGCCCGGTAAAGCGCTTCATAAAAGAAGCATAGCAATACTTGCAGGCATGTGTACAGCCCACATAGGGATTGACCGAGTAACCGCCTACCGGCAGACTAGACTTAGTCATGATATTCTTTGTTTCCACCTCACGAATGAGGATTCCATTTATTACTTCTTCCATGATTTCTGTACCTCTAACACTTTATTAAATTCTTCCGGCATTTCCTGAATCATATTTTCATCCCCTATGATAGGGACAAGGTCTTCCTTCATAAACACCGGAATGCCAAGCTTATGTGCCTGGTCCGTCAGAGACCATGCCCATTCCGGCTCCGTATGAATCTTCCTGCTCTGCGCTCCGGTCATGGTGCCGACAACGATCCAATTGATTCCAGAAAGGTCAACTGTGCCGGGATCATCAAATAACGGCTCAAAGGTAACATGGTAATGTTTTGCTCTAACGTTTTTCCGAAGGGCGTCGATACGCCACAGTTCTGCTTTCCTCGTCACCGTAACGCCAAACCATGCGTTTTCCAGATCGGTATCAAAATCCAGCAAATCAGGTCGCTTGGTAAGGAACAGGAACTGATGCTGTGGATTTTCACGGATCTTTGCAAATACCTCGTCTCTCCATTCCGGCTTCCATCCAGAGAGATCGCTCATGCCGGTAAGAAGAAAGTTCTGCGGACGTTTCTTTTCCATCATCTTGAGCTTACCCGGAAAGAATTCAGGGTCAGCGAAATCATCAATCATATGCCAGCGTTTCACGTTGTTGCGGGCATAGCAATATGTACACCCCACTGTGCAGCCAATGACGATATTCATGTTCTGAATCTGATCTTTGATACAAATACTCATGACTTCTGCCACTCCTCAAGATTCTTTCTGATGCGGTCGAGGCATTCCTCAAACCGGGTAATTTCTTCCTCTGAAAAACCTTTGTAGTAAATACTGCCCATCTCATCAGATACAGAATCGTACTCGCCCTTTAAGGCATGTGCTTTCTCAGTCAGAAACAGGAGCGTTTTCCTTTTGTCCGTTTCAGACTGAACACGGCTTATCAGCCCTTGATTTTCCATTCTTTCCAGCATCGTAGTAAGAGATGTTATCGCTAATCCGCATTTAGTCGAGAGTGACCTGATTGAAATACCATCCTTCTGCCACAGCACATAAAGAATACGCCCTTGGGCTCCATTAAACGCATCAATATTCTTTTCACTGAGAATCTTCTCGAAAATCCGGTCTCCAAGCTGTTTTATTTTGGTGACAAGAAATCCTCCATTCATTTCCATACAAAAGCTCCTATATAGTAGTTTATCAAAAACATACTATATAGGAGCTTTATTGTCAAGAGTTTATATGTCTTAATAGGTAAATTCCGTTTTTTTCAATTCTTCAAACTTGAATTTAGCAATTTCTAATTTTTTTGACGTTTCGGTTCATTAAATGCCTGCCAAAGTGTTTATATAAAAATGCTTTTATCGCAGACATTTCTTGATGGTGTGCTTTTAGCAAGTCATCAGGCGAATCATAGACTCCAAAATCTTGATTAATTCCTTCACTCTGAATATATGTATTATTTCTATCAAAATCTATAATTGGATTTTTGAAGTCTTTTACGGCTACACCGTAACCACAAAATGCACCTTTACAATCACTATTTTTTTCCTGTAATTTTTGTAAATACTTTTTATCAAGAATAAACGCCTCTAACTCATACCATCTATCCTCAAAGTAAACTTCAACCCAACTATGAAATACATTTTGTGGTGCATTTTTATAGACAACCCCTGTCATTGCTCCCTTTTGTAATTTTTTATCAATGGTGAATCCATGTACCCTGCAAGGAATATTGCATGCCCTTAGTATTGCCATAAACAATGTTCCTTTTGTATTACATTGTCCATAACCATCTGCCAAAACCTTTGATGCAGGAACATTATCATCAATATTATATCCAAACAATATTTCATCCCTAACAAAATCATAAATCGATTTTAAGCGTTCAAATTCATTTATATTTTTCCATCTTCTTTCCCGAATTAACTGCTGTATGTTTGCGTTGGAATAATCTAACATTTTTGTTTCTTTTAAATATTTGTCCATAATGCACCTTCACAAATTGAAGTTTCCACTTTCCTGTACTTATGATTTTTCATCAAAGCTGCTGCATCATTTCAAGAATAATGCCATCCGGGTCTCTAAAATAAAAAGCTCGACTTTCCCCAAATCCATCTGCTCTAAAGTCGAAATACTGCGGTTCAGACAAGCAATCCACATGATTTTCGATAATGGTTTTATAGACCGAATCAATATCATCCGTGTAGAAGCATACTTCTGAGATAGAGGTTGTAAACAAATCCGATTGTGCTTTATGGATTTCGCTGTCTACAAACTGAATCAATTCAATCGGTGGTGCTTCAAGAGCCTTCGAACCATTCAAATATGCAACCCTTGCTTTACAATTTTCCTTACGGAACATTTTATCTGTCTCTTCGCCTTCCATAAAGATTTCACCCTGTAATTTAAGCCCAAGAATATCTCTGTAGAAAGTAATCGAGCGATCCAAATCAGAAACGGTTAATCCAATGTGATAAATTCTTCCAACCATATATATATTCCTCCTACAATTTCTTTATTTCGTAAAACTTGAATTTACCTTCCGCTCATATAAAATATATCAATAGCTTTACTTGCAAACTCTGCTGTGCCAACTCCTCCAACATCATCAATATTTTCCGTAAGTTCTCCTCCACCGGCATACATTCTTCCAAGACCGCATAAAATCTTATCAGAACATGTATAAAAATGATCTGTAATATAATCCTGAAGTTTCCTTACCTGCAACTGCACCTGTTCATCTTCTGGGTCCAGTTCTTTGTTTTCTCTTCAAACTCCTTATACTCAGAGGTTTGTCCCCATTGTTCTTTTGCTCGTTTAGAATACTCATCAATCTTTGTTGTATCAAATACTTTAAAATCCATATATTTCACTCCTATTCCTTTTATTCCTCGAGCGAAACTAATAAGATTTTCAAGATGCTCTTTTTTCATAGTTAGCAATTCAATCTGCTGCTCTAATGCTTTGTTCCTGTCAAAGTTAGGGGCATCAATTATCTTTTTAATCTCCTTAAGCGGAAATTCCAATTCTTTAAACAGTAAAATTTGTTGCAGCCTTTCCAAGGATGTATCGTCATACAACCTATAACCTGACTCTGTATATTCAATAGGTTTTAAGAGACCAATGGTATCATAATACTGCAGAGTGCGTATACTCACTCCTGTTAATTTACTTACCTCATTCACTGTCATCATTGTCATTTCCTCCTATCGATAAACATATCGTAAACTATTACGTTGCGTAGGAGTCAATAGTTTTTCAAAGAAATTTTCAAAATTAACAGCTTGATAAATTACGATTGAGATTTCACCTGTTTTAAGAGATTTAATAACTGTTATATTTTGTTATTAAATTCTCTGTAAACCCTTGAAAACACTTGATTTGTCGCAGGTGAGCTTTCCCTTATTGTTTCCCTTGTGTTATATCGTCCCACCAGTGTTTACGAACTCTGATAAGGGCAAATACAAGGGCACAAGAGGTCCGGTGGACCTCTGCTCTGTGCCGACCGAAGCGGCAGCGGAGACCAAGAAAATCCTATAAAACAGTATAACATAAAATAAAAGTGACATGGTGAACTGATTGAAATGTTTCGATTTGTATTTCTGTTTGTTTTAAAAATGGGCAACTCCGATTGGAATTGCCCACTCATTGCACTAATTATGCGATTTTTTCTTGCTTGCACCGATTTCTTCATCAATTGATGTAAGTTTGATGTAAATCGCTGTTTTTTTTAGTTTTTTATCAAATGAAGTACGTCCCATCTATTTGGTGAAACGGTACATCTTTAGTTTTTTGATAAATGCTTGACTGTAAACCTTGTTTATAGTTTATTATTAAGTAAAATAGAGTTGCTCGAAAGGAGGGCATAATATGACTATAAAAGACGTAGAAGAGCGAACAGGTTTATCCCGTTCTAATATCCGTTTTTATGAAAAGGAAAAACTTATTGAGCCTTCGAGAAATGAAAGTAATGGTTATAGAGATTATTCTGAAAATGATGTGGAAAATATAAAGAAGATTGCATATCTACGTACATTGGGAATTTCTATTGAAGATATACGAAGTATTATATCCGAAAAAGTAACATTGCAGGAAATGCTTGAGAAGCAAAAGGAAGTATTAAAAAATCAGATTACTGATTTGAATAAGGCGAAACTCATGTGCGAAAAAATGCTGGATGAAGAAAGTATTAGTTATGAAAAATTACAGGTAGAACAGTATGTAACAGATTTGCATGACTATTGGAAAGATAATCGAACTGTTTTCAAACTGGATTCAGTCAGCTTTTTGTATATATGGGGAAGTATGCTTACCTGGACTATGATTACCGCACTATGCTTGATTATTGGGGCTTTGTCTTATTCTAAGTTGCCGACAGAAATTCCAGTACAATGGAGTAAAGGAGTGGCAACATCCCTAGTTAATAAAAACTGGATTTTTATTTGTCCTGTTATATGTATCATAATCCGTTATTTATTAAAACCTTTTATCTATGCGAAATTGCAGATGAACAATTATTATGGAGAAATTATAACAGAGTATTTGACAAATTATATGTGTTTTATTGTGTTGTCAGTGGAAATCTTCTCCATACTTTTTACTTTCGGAGTGGTAAAAAGTGTTGTTGTACTGTTATTTGTGGACACGGCAATTTTTATTGGATTGTTAGTAGTTGGTTTGGTAAAAATGGATTTGAGAGGGAAAGAAGTTTTATGATTCAAATTTTATATTTCAGAAATAACAATAAGATACTATTTTTCCCACGCCTACTATGAGAACGGCGGCTATGAGATAGAAATTGCATATACCGGCGAATAAAAGAACCGCTGTTGCATGGTTTATTGGCTCTTCCATGTAGCAGCGGTTTATACTATGGGTTATTCAGTTAAATTTTCAGAAGGGACAATTAGAATTTTCTTTTCTATGCATTACTTATTGTATCTGTTTGTAAAATAAATATATGCATCCTCCAATGTTGCCGGAACTGACATACACTCCAATTCTGGCTGTATTTCAGAAATCACTCTTAATTGTAATCCTCCCTCAACGTATTGTTTTGATGTAATGCGATATTTACGTTCCACTTCTCTCGCTTTTTCCTCATCTGGTACTTTGCAAACCCATATTTTTCCCTGTGCTTCTTCAGTCAAATTCTTCATAGACCCAGCATATAAAAAACTGCCTTTGTGCATAATTGCAAGTTGGTTACAGGTCGCAGCTAAATCTTCTACCACATGAGTTGAAAACAAAACTGTTCTGTTCTCAGAAAAATCTACTAATAAATTTCGGATACGAATACGTTCTTCTGGATCTAATCCGGTAGTCGGTTCATCTACAATTAGAAATTCTGGTTCATTCAAAAGTGCCTGCACCAATCCAACCCGCCTTTTCATACCGCCTGATAATTGTTTCATTTTTTTCTTTCGATGTTCTATGAGACTGGTCTTTTTCAAATAATATTCTATCCGCTTTCTACATTCTGCTTTCGGGACACCTGCCAGATCTCCCATATATTCCAAACACTCCTGAACCGTCAAATTAGGATATAGTTCAATTTCCTGTGGCAGATACCCTATCTTTCTTTGGATTTTTTCATAGTTTCCTTCGCTATACAAAATTCCGTCTAATGTAACCATTCCGCTTGTGGGTTTCAGCACAGTAGTTAAAACCCTCATCAATGTTGTCTTTCCCGCTCCATTTTCTCCCAATAGTCCAAATATCCCATTTGATATATCTAAATCTGCATGGTCGATCGCTGTGACACCATTCTTAAATCTTACTGTTAAATCCTCAATATGAATACTCATAAATTTACCCTCTCTTTCTTACGATCTTCGGCAATGCCAGTAACAAAATCAGTCCGATACAAATACACAAGCCTTTTCCATACAGCCATGTAATATCAGTAGCATTTTCTATATCTCTAAAAGAATAAGAAAATACATTCCATGCACCTAAAAACTTGTCCGCTCCTGATGAATTTGTTGCTACCCATATCAAAAGACAACTTCCAATTCCCATCCACATATTGCGAAAAAGCATAGACAATGTATTAGCCAATATTCCCCATAAGAAAATGGTTACTACAATCGCCCCAAAATATGCAATAAACTGAAGTATTTCACTTTCTGTTACTGGATGTGTAACTGGTTTCTGAAACGCAAAAAACAATCCATATCCAAGAACAGCGAGCAGCAGCAAAAAAGTTCCCTGTATCATCAGTCTCTGTATAATAGAATAAATTCTCTTTTTTATCTGATACAACCTCTGAACTTCGGAACGGTTGCTTGTAATTTCCTGAACATAAGTATCTGCACAAAAAACAGCGATCAATATTGCAAATGGTCCCTCTATGGAAAGCCCTATCTCATTTGTAAATACTACTCCACGTATCAAACTCAAAATTACAACAAAAGCGAACGCATAAACCATCTTATAAACTGGCAAAATAATCTTCATTTCCTTCTTCATTCACATCCGCCTCCTCTTCCAAATCTGCATCGTAATCAAAATAATTGCTACAGATGCTAAAATAAGAAAACTCTGATTTAAAAGTGCCATTGGCGGCGGTGCTGTATCAAAAAACTGTCCGGGAAATCGAACCATAATTGCGAAAGGTCTTCCCACATATCCGTAAACTCCTTCCGCATTTCTTCCCCCCATATTGGAATACACCATATAAAGAATCAGAAGTGGCACTCCCGGAAGTGGATTTTTAAATATAAGTGCAATCAAAGCATACATACTCACAATCATTAGCATATTTGGCAGTATATAAAGTATGGTAGATATTATAAAATTTGACAGATGTATTTCAAATCCACTATCTCTTGTATAAAGAATACATAATATCCAAAACAGTAGGTTTAAAACTGCTAAAACAAATGTACAAGTAAGAAATCCAGCGCTTACTTTTCCAAGCACATATTTTCCTGCACTAATTGGTTTTGTATGGAGTAATTCATAAGTATGCCTTTTTGTATCTTGTAAAAACAAAACGGAAAACATTATCGTTGCAAAAAATCCCATATACAGACCTGTAAAATCAGCAAATTTCCTTGCGTAATAATATGAAAATGGTTTCTTTTCCATTTTCTGATCTAAATACGAATTGATTTCTTCTGCCGTCCCCTTAAAGTAAGAGGTATCTTCATATAAATACCTCGCTCCGTACCATTCATATTTTTCGTTAAGATAATCATATGCTTCTTCTAATTCCATATTCTCTATTTTTCCGATAACTTTTTGCACCTCTGCATCGGTTTCTCCATCTTCAAGCAGGGCTTGTTTTAACTGTTCATGCCATAATTCCCGGTGTTTCTTCGGATCTGCCGGTATATACCCTTCATACACTTCACCCTCATCAGAAATAGCTGGCTTATCATTGGCGATTTTCTCCCCTTCTGCAAGATAACGTGTATGCAGATAAGGACTTGTATCGCTAAAAACTCCATAAATGACCAACAAAACACCAATCCAAAATAATGGTCGCTTAAAATAGTTTTTTATCTCCCTCCTAATAATTGCAATCATACGTTTGCCTCCTTTCCTTCGTTATAGACATCATAAAATATAAATCACAACAAAAAGACAACAGCGTAAAAAAAATCGGACTGCTCATGCAATCCGATGAAATACTGCTGTTATTACAGCTCCACTCAGTTTTTCGTTTTCTATAAGCAACTGTCCGCCATGCTTTTCACAATACAATCTGCTGATATACATACCCATTCCTGAGTGTTTTAAACTATCTTTCACATTTTGCTGATAAAAAAGTTCTGTTGCCTTTTGCTTGTCTACTGTAAATCCCACTCCATCATCTTTTATTCTGATTTGTAATTCAGAACTGGTAAGAAACACTTCCATTTCCACTTTTGTCTTGGCATAACGAAAGGCATTTGACAAAAGGTTTTCTATAACCTCTAAAATCACTTCCTTATCTCCTGAAAATTTTTCTGCTGTTTCCGAACATTTTAATTCATACAGTTTTCCAAATTTTTTCTCAAACACATTCATCTCTGCCCGTATGTCTATTTCCAACTGCTTGCTTGTAATTTCTTCTGCCACCAACTCCCTTGCATCTAAACTGCTCATCTTCCGCATTGTTTCCACAAATATATCCATACGTTCAATCTGTTTTTTGCTTTCATTTACCATTTCTAAGGCTTGTTCCATATTTATCTCTTTTTTAGGGAGATATTCTGAAAGCATTTCCTGATACCCCTCAAGCACAGATAGCGGAGAACGTATATCATGCGCAATGGCAGCCCGCAAAGCCTTTTCTTCCTCAAGCATTTTCCATAACTGTTGATTATTTTCTGCAAGTTGTCCTCTCATTCGTTCAAACTCTCTGCACAATCTGCCCATTTCATCTTCATTTTCATAAGTGATATGGAAGTCTAAATTATTTCGACCAACTTGCTGGGAAGCCAGTTCTAATTCTTCAATAGGACACTTCAATTTATGCTTATAAAAAAGAAATACCGCTATAATACTCCCTGCAACAGATACGATAAGCACTGTAAATGTCTGAAGAAAATCACATATTTCCGATACATGATAATCAAATTCTTTCATTTCATAAGAATGTGGTCTCGGAACATCTGGCAAATACCTTCTACCATCCCCTTCAGCCATTTCAAAATATTCTTCCTGGTCTACATACTTCCACCAAATGTTGTTTTGTACTGTGGTTGCTATTCGCATAATTAGTGCTGAAAGATAAAAACTAATTATTAAACTAATTATCATATACAAAACAATGGTTTTCCTTAACGAAAGATTTTTTATTTTGCCCATTTATATCCCATCCCCCATACAGTTTCAATATATTCGTGTTCCGAATACATTTTCATTTTCTTGCGGATTCTGCGAATCAACTCTGTAACCACCCGGCTGTCCCCTTCTGCATCATATCCTCCAATCTTTTCATAGATTCGTTCTTTATCAAACACAATTTCAGGGTTCATAGACAAAAATTCTATAATGTCATACTCTAATTTCGTAAGATCTAAAGTTTTCTCTTTCATATGTACACATTTGCCGGCATAGTCAATTACTAAATCCCCATAAAACCGTTGTTCTGTTTTCCTATGTAAGCGTTCCTCACGTTTCAAATGGGCAATAATTCTGGCATCGAGTTCTTTCAAACTAAATGGTTTCAAAACATAATCATCTCCGCCAGACAGTAATCCCATTACCCGATCCTGTTCTTCTACCTTTGCAGTCAAAAAGATAATCGGACAGGAAACCCTGTCTCGGATTCTTCTGCATACTTCAATCCCATCCATTCCCGGCATATTCACATCCAATAGAATAATATCAGGGTTTGCACTTATCTTTTCCATTGCTTCTATGCCATTTTCTGCAATCATTACTGTATAATTCTTCAATGTAAAGTATTGATTCAGCATTTTTAGCAATTCTCTATCATCATCAACCATTAAAATTTTATATTGCATTATATTTATGTCACTCCTTAAAGTATAAATGCTTTTGAAGATTATCTTTGATTCATTATGCACTATCTAGTATCCCATAATCGGGACTTTTAACTCAACTTTTCAATTATTTTACTTTACTAACGCCGATAAACATTATTATGAATTTCCAATAACTGCTTCAACACATCCTCTATTATCTCATTATTTTCGGTATATAAAATGTTCTCTTTCTCGTTCAAAGTATTTTCCATGATCTCGATATTGCTATCTTTATCAAAGCAACCTTTTATGCTTCTAAAATGATTAAATTCAATAGCAAAATCCTTGCCATCATAAATAGAAATACTAATCTCTATATCTTCAATCATAAAATCGGCATAACTGTTTTTTACATGAAAGTCTTTCTTTAAGAACGGGAGTTTTTGGTTTGGCAGTCGATACCGAACATTGTCTTTTTCTAATTCATAAAGTTCTCCTTTTATGAATCCCAATTTCTCCGCATTCATTTCATCTGTAAAAGCTGACCATCTATCTTTTTATGTATTTTTGTCTTTTTACTTTTTGCCAAATTTCTCCCACCTTTATATAATTAATAACTTTTGCTAGTATAGCGCATGTTTCGCATTTATCTTTTCACATTATAACATCTATCAAATTGATCCGCACTAAAAAAGGACGCAGAATCTCTCCCACGTCCTCTAAACTATCTGGCTTTATCTTCCCTTACCTTCGATACTTCCTTATGTGCTGCTTCCTGCTTCACCTCATCCGCACCTCTTGCCTCAAATGCATCTGCATTATACTGATACTCCTGTGGTTCAGCGACCATAGGAGAGTATACAATCTCCGCTTCCACTCGCTCAGCTTCTACCCTCTCCGGCTCTGTCTGTTCCTTTGTTTTCGCATTCTCCATATGCTTTTCCTTATCAAGCTGCACATTCATAGCCAGATTATCCAGTTTATCAATCGAAGCATCAAGATGAAGTTCCATTGATACAAGCATCTTTTTCACTGCTTTCATAGGTGCAAGCACCGCCTTTGTAATGGGATGTTTCTGCTCTTTCTGTGAATAATCTACCTCCGGCTTGTCTGCAAAAGTACGAAATGCATTGGCTGCTGTCTGTCCTGCCTCACGAAGTCCTTTTCCAAGCAATGCCGTTTTAGCTATATCCTTATCCGTAGTTCTGATTGCACCTCTTACATTCTCCCGGATATTAAGAAGTTTATTCTTAATTCCTAAGAACTCTGATACTCTGTATAATGCAGCTCTGCCTTTTACCTTTGCTTCATCTACAATACTTTTTGCAGTAAATTTCACCTGTTCTTTCACTTCTAATACCTGTGACTTTATCTGCTCACATCTGGTATTAAGTCGCTCCTGTGCTTCTGACAATGCCTTTTTAGCATTATTGACAAGAGTATCTTCCTGCATTTCTTTGATCTGGTTCTGCATATTGGTGAGTTCTTCCGTCATGGAATCAATCTTTTTCTCCAGTCCATCCACATAGCTGCATATCTCAAATACATCATTTGCCTGCTCTTTCATGGCATTCTTCTTTAATAATTCGAGAAGTTCTCTTATGACCTCCTCGTTGGTAAGTGTTTTTCCTGCTTCTATATCCATTCTGTTTCCTCCATTCTGTAAATGGGGCAGCCTTGGCCGCCCCTGTAACATGATTACTAATTATCGAAAGGGCGTTGCCTCTTTATCCTTCTCTTTATCGGGATTGCCATGATGTTTCTCGGCATTCTCCCTCGCCTTTTCGTTGCTCTTATCCTTTGCTTTCTCATATTCAGAGATAATCTCATTATAAAGTTTTTCCCTGAAATCCTTTGTGACCGGATAGCAGACATCCTGGTAGATTGGCTTGCCCTGCTCGTCCACCTGCTTTGTCTTATAAGAAGGCATTGATACAAAGATTTTCTCTTTGCCCTGCACGATATTGATGTTATTTACGATGAAACTGTTTTCAAAATAAATGCGTGCAAGTCCTTTGATGTTGCTGCCTTCCCTCTCATAAGGTGTCACAGTTACGGAAAACTCCGGCATTTCCTGTGTACGCTCCTGTTTCTGTGTCTCCTCTTTCTCTGGTTCTTTGATTCTTGCATAGGCATCAAGGATATTGGTATAGAGTTCCTCTCGAAACTCTGCTGTGATAGGATTGCACACATCCTTATAGATCACGCCATTGCTTTCATCACGCTCATTGGAGCGGTATCTAGGCATTGATACAAAAAGCTCTCCCTTGTCCTTATTCTCAAGGATTGCAATATTGGTAATCTTAAATGAATCACCGAATACCACTGTTGCAAATCCTTTGATGTTGCTGCCCTCTTTTGCTCTTACTTCGTTTACCTTAATTGAATACTTCATACGCTATTCCTCGCTTTCATTATCTGTATTATTAGTTTCCGGTATGACAAGCTCACACCAAAGCTGTTCTATCTGTTCACAAGACAATCTGCCATTTAGCCAGTTACCAAGTGTAACGACCATTCCGTCCTGCTCATAATAGAGCCAATCCTGTGTTTCGATGTTTCCTTCATACACAACAGTCACATCAAAGTCCGGCATAAAAAGTCTTTCCCCTTCATCCCATACACAGGCAATCCCCTGTCTAAGTGTCAGGTTAAGACTCTCAACATACACAGACCAGCCGCTTATGACTATCTGCATATCATCATCTATCTCTGCAATATCATCTGCTATATCCATAAGCTCTTCCATCTCTGATACAGCTTCTTCCACATCACACAGTCTGTATCTTTTATTCATCCACAACTGCCTCCTTATATCTGCATCTGACCACAAAACGCATAGTACCCTTCTGCGAACAGGTAAAAAGAGTTAATTCTTTTTCCTCTCCCTGTGTCTTGATGCTGTTAGCATAAGGATTTACCACCTCTGTGCCTGTTACTTCATAGATATGAGTCTGTCCGTTTTTGTCGATGATTGTCACATCATCTCCTATGGAAATCTGATTTAGTGGTGTGAAAAATGTGCCATATCTGCTTCCGTTATGACCGCAAAGCACACAGTTTCCACTTTCTCCTATTCCTGCTGTCTCAGGCATGTGACCAATCCCGGCATTAAGGACATCCACACCCGTTCCTTCAATTACCGGATATCTGATATCTATGCTCGGTATCTCAATGATGCCGATAACACCGCCTTCTTTAAGAATGGCTTCATCCTCTTTACTAATGGAGGTTTGCTCTTCCTCCACATCTGTTTCTTCATCGTAATCATCCTCCAATGTCTGCTCAAATTCACTTATGAGCTGTTCTGTCTGTTTTTCTCCTGTTGCCCGCCAGAAAAAAGGGACTGCCATAATGGCAATCCCTGCTGTAATCAGTAGTCCTGCGACCACTTTTCTTATGCTCATATTATTCACTCTCCTATCGTGTTCTGCCCTCTCTGTCGGCTGGATAAGCACCTTTATCCTCTGCCACAATTGCTGCAGATTCCATCCTGTCATCTGTTTCTCTTTCTTCCTCCGGTCCGCTTAAATCTGCATCCACAGCCTTTGCGTTCTCAAGGTCAAGCTGGGCATTCAGTTCACACTGCCTTGCCAGTTTTTCATTCAGTTCCTCACTGTACGCAAATGGCTTGTCATACTCTGCCTTTGATGCTTCAAGGTCATTCTGGTACTGCTCAATCTTCTTTTCTAAGAAATCAATGTTCTCATGGAGTCCATTGAACAGGTTTTCCAGCTTTACCATACTGCCGACAGGACTTGTGGAAAGTTCTGCCTTGTACTCTGTCTTTCCACGAAGCACCATATAATTGATGCCAAGGAAGTTCTTTTCCACAAGCAGTTCAAATCCGTGGAATTTACCGATTGCAGTTGTCTCTCCGGTCTTGCATTTGCTGATTGCTTCAAGCATCATCGTTCCGCCATCCACACGCTCTGTGTAAGCCGCTTTGCCTATGGTAATGGAAAATTCCGGATTATCAATCAGCTCTTTATCCCTTGCTTTTACATCCTCTCTTACATTGGCAAGCTTTTCGGTTGCTGTCTTAATGAGCTTCGGGTACTTAATCATAAAGTTATCCTGCAAGCCATATCTCTGATTGTCATAAGATGCCTTTAAGAGCTTTAATCTCTGGACATCATTGTCAATCTCCATCTTCTCACGAATAAGAGGATTGCCTGTGGCAACCGCCTTAATCTCTGCATAGGAAAGTGTTGCCTCGTCGATATCCTCACAGCTTCGGCTCACAGCCTTACTTGTCATGACCTGACTGATGAATCGCTGCTTATTCTCGACGAGTGACCAGTTGTATGCATCAAAGGTTCCTTTGGTGACATATCTGTAAATTGCAACCTCTTCATTTTCGTTGCCCTGCCTGATGCCTCGTCCTTCCCTCTGTTCAATGGAGCTTGGCTTCCACGGGCAGTCCACATGATGCATTGCAACAAGGTGTGTCTGCACATTTACACCTGTTCCACACTTGTCCGTTGAACCGATAAGAACTTTCTTTTTACCTGTCCTCATCTCCTTGAAAAGTGCGTCCCTCTGTGCATCCGTCTTGGCATCATGGATAAATGCTATCTCATCTGCCGGAATACCATACTGGATAAGTGTTTCCTTCAGATAATCATAAATGGTGAAGTCCTTATCCGGTCCCGGTGTGCCGATGTCCGAAAAAATAAGCTGGCAGCCTATATGACCATCAGCATTTCCTCTCTCATATTCTTTCCAGACATTCTCCGCTACCTTATTGAGCTTTCCATCCGGATTATTCGGTGCATCCTTATCAATCAGTCTTGCATCTGTTCCAAGAAGTCTTGCCTCATGGGTAATCTTTAGGAAGTTATCCACACTTGGATCAACTCCACCACCTCTGATACGCTCTGCCCTCACAACAAAGTCTTCCATAACCTGCTTTACATACCAGTCAGGCTCTGACTCCACTATGATAGGCTTCCCACCACGAAGTGCCGGCACATCAAGGTCAAGCATGTCTGCGGTCTGCACATCTGCTACCTCACGGAAGATATTCATAAGCTCCGGCAGATTCGTAAACTTATTAAATCTGCTCTTAAAACGGAATCCGCTTCCCTCTACAGTAAGCTCAAGTGCTGTTGTCACTTCACCAAAGTTTGCTGCCCATGAATCAAAGTGATAAATCCCCATCTCTTCAAGTGCCGCTTTCTGTAAGTAAAGCTGCATGACATACATCTCACACATGGTATTGGATATTGGTGTACCTGTTGCAAATACAATGCCTCTGCCATCATTTATCTCTGATAGATACTGGCATTTAAGCTGCATATCCGTTGACTTCTTAGCTCCGCTGCTGCTGATACCTGACACATTATTCATCTTGGAAAAAATTGCAAGGTTCTTAAAATTATGTGCCTCGTCTACCATGATAGAATCTACACCAAGCTCCTCAAAGGTAATGAGGTCATCCTTCCTGCTCTCATCAGATAGAGATTTCAGCTGTTCCTCCAGCTTTTTCTTCTGGCTTTCCATCTGTTTTACAGTCCATCTTTCTCCATTACGCTCCTTCATCTCATCAATCGCATAGCTGATTTCATCAATCTGCTCGTTAAGCATCCGCTCCTTTCTCTCTGCGGAGATTGGGATTTTCTCAAACTGCGAGTGTGACATGATAATACAGTCATAGTCACCTGTTGCAATCCTTGATACAAACTGCTTTCTACGGCTCTTTTCAAAATCACGCTCTGTGGCAACTAAGATATTTGCTGACGGATAAAGCCTTAAAAACTCTGATGCAGTCTGCCCGATAAGTGGCTTTGGAACAACCATGATTGTCTTATTGGCAAGTCCAAGTCTCTTCTGCTCCATGCAGGCAGCCATCATCTCAAAGGACTTTCCGGCACCGACACAGTGTGCAAGCAGTGTGTTTCCTCCGAGAAGGATTCTTGCCACCGCATTCTTCTGATGAGGCTTTAGCTCAATCGCCGGATTCATTCCCGGAAACTGTAAGTGGCTTCCGTCATACTCACGCAGGCGGATATTATTGAATGTCTCGTTATAATACTCCACATATTTCTGTCTGCGTTCCGGCTCTGAAAACAGCCATTCCTTGAACTTTTCCTTGATCATGTTCTGTTTTTCCCTTGCAAGCATTGTCTCATTCTTATTGACTTCATAATGATATTTGCCATCTCCGTCATCAATCCTGTCCCTGACTGTTACAGTTTTAAGATTCAGCGTATCCTCAAAAATAGAATAAGCATCCATGCGGCTTGTACCATAGGTCTTAGTAGCTGCCACTGAATGCTTATCCATGCTCTTATTCTCGATGAACCATTCCATGCTCATCTTATTTAAGTGTACCTGAATGCCTGTATTGTAAAACTGGCTTCTGACTGCCCTTGCTCTTCTTGGTGTATTGAGAAGCTCATAGATAAACTGCTCATAATCAAGCGGCTCAATCCATGTCGTGCCAATCTTTACATCAATATCCGAGGCTTCAATCCACTCCGGCTGCACCTTTTCAAGTGCTGCCACATTGCCTGCAAATCTTTCTGCCTGTGGATTGTCTGTATCCGCTGCCATAGCCTTTGCTACACGAAGCTTGTCTCTCACATTTCCGGAAAGATACTCGTCTGCTGTCTCCCAGCCGATATCGGGATTGTTCTCGTTGTAGCGGTCGGGATTAAGGAAAATCAGTCCATCCAGTTCTTCCACAAGAACTGCCCTTCTAAGCTCTGCCAAAGCATCGTCACTTAGAGTTATCTCATCCACTGTCTGTCCGGACTTTTCTGCAAGTTCTTCCTTTGCATTTGTAATATCCGGCTCATAGATAGAAAGCATATAGGCAAGATTTACATATCCAAATTCATTGACGGATACATTTAATGCTTCCACAGCAGTCTCAACCCTGTCTATGACAGTCTTTGCCTTAATCGTCTGCTTATAAAACATATCCGCTTTTTTCACCTCCCCGTCTTCATTTACTTCTTCAAGACTACAAAGAAGTGGGTAATCGCTGTCATCTCGAAATGCTATTCTGTTTGCTTTTGAAGTAATGGCTCCATACTGCTTTACGAAGGCATCATATTTTACATTAAGAAGTCTCTGCTTATCAGAAAGCTCCTCCTCGCTGCAGCCATCCATTTGGATATCAATCAGATCTCTTGTTATCTGTCTGATTTTATCAAGGCTTCTGATTCGCTCCTCGGCAGTCTGTGATACTTCTTTTCTTACCATCTCGGAATTTTCCCTGTAATAGAGCTTTCCTTCAAAAAATGTGTAAGTGTAGTTTCTCACATCCGGATCAGCAGGTATAACCTCCTCTGTCTGCTCCGCCTCATCTGACACTCTCTCAAAATCTGTAATCTGTGCTTTGATATTACTGATAGCTTTGTTTAATGCTTCATACATATTGAAGTTCTCGTCATTATTCACACAGACTGTATATCTGCTGTCCTGTCCATAAATCCTTGTATCATATTCCATAGACCCAAGCATCATTTCAGGATGTTCTGCAAAGTAAGAATTGACCGCTATGCCGTTTTCTGTCATACCAAGGTGCACCCAATCCGGCTCAATATCAATCTTTCGCTCCCTCTTCTGCAGAAACAGAATGTCTGTTGTCACCTCTGCTCCCGCATTTGTCTTGAATGCAGTATTAGGAAGCCTTACCGCTCCCACAAGCTCAGCCCTCTCTGCAAGGTACTTTCTGATGGTAGGATTGGCTTTATCAAGTGTTCCTTTCGTGGTAATCACCGCAACCATGCCTCCCGGTCTCACCTGATCGAGTGCTTTTGCCATGAAATAATCATGAATACGGAAATTATATTTGTTGTACTTTGGATCAAATACCTTGTAATCACCAAATGGCACATTTCCAACAACCACATCAAAGAAGTTATCCGGATATGTGGTATTCTCAAATCCTGTGATACTGATATTGGCATTCTGATAAAGCTGCTTTGCAATTCTTCCTGAAATGCTGTCAAGCTCCACCCCATACAGCTTACTTCTCTGCATAGGCGCCGGCATACTTCCAAAGAAGTTACCGATACCCATAGATGGCTCTAATACATTGCCGCCTCTGAAACCAAACTGGACAAGTGCCGAGTTCATGCACATGGCAATCTCCGGTGAAGTGTAAAAGGCATTGTTTACTGTTGCCCTAGCTGCACCGTATTCCTCATCAGATAAAAGGTCTTTCAGCTCTGCATATTCTTTGCTCCAGCCTGCGTTTTCCTCATCAAATGCCTGTGACAGTCCGCCCCATCCGACAAACTTCGACAGAACTTTCTGTTCCTCCGGTGTGGCAAGCCTGTTTTCTGATTCAATCTGCTTTAAAGTACGGATTGCATCCATATTCCACTGGTATCTGGTCTTGGGACCGCCTTTTTCCATTTCCCAGAGATTGTAATGGAAGTTGTGCTTCGTCTGCCCGGCAACATTCTTCTCATTTTCAAGACTTTCTACTTGCTGTACTGGTTCCTGCTTTGGTGTAAAATCTACAGTTTCCTGTGATTCTGTATCAGCCTGAATATCATCCACAGATACTGATACCACATCATCTGAAACTACATGTCCATTCTCATCAATCTTGGTTTCCCATCCATTCGCTATTGCTCTTTCCCTGGTTTCAAGACGATTAGCTTTTACACTATCCTCGATGTCAAAGAATCTCTTATAGACCGGATTCATCTTATCCCTGTCAGCCTTCTGCTTTATCTCTTGATAATACTTTTTCTGGTCTTCTCCGCAGTAAAATGGCTGTTTTACCATATAGGATAAAATCTCATATAACTCACGCCAGTCGAGAGCACCTTCCTTACGCACACCATTCCTGTTCTTATAGCTGATCTTCACATATCCACTTCTGATTGAGTACTCCACAAGACCATACTTATTGTTGGAATATGCCTTTCTTTCTGCATTATCTGTCCCTAATGCAATATCCCTGATAAGGTCAAGTTTATTGGGCATAAATGCAAAATCAGACTGCACCACATCCATAAGGAATGCCCTAAACGGAGTGTAGCAGCTGCAATCTGTTACAAGAATCTCCGCCGCATCACGCAGGTCTTCATCAAGCTCTGCAATACGCTTGGCATAATCAATCGGTGTAATATACTTAAGCTCTGATGGATCTTTTTCAGTTGTTTCAGCTTCTATCTCTGCACCATATTCTGCCTGTGTTACCATGCGGTCTTCATCGGCAGCTTCCTGTGGTGTCATGCCTTTTGCACTTACATAATCTCTGTTAGAAGCATAGCTCTCCGGCTCATCCGGTATTGCATAATCATCAATCTCTGATTCTGCCTCTTCCGGTTCCACTTCCCGATATTCGGCATCAATGACCTCATCATCCTCACGGAGTCCGTCCATCGCAAGCTCATCAATACGAGGTGTCTCAGGCTGGTATTCCCCTGTAAGAATAAGGACACCAAGCTCTTTTTCGATATCTTTCCACGAAACATATCCTTCAACCTCTCCATCCTCATCTCGCCACTGAAAACGCAGTCCATTCCCATGAAATGTGTCATATCCGTGCAGCCCTAGTCCGTCAACCGGCCAGCCTGCACCTCCCTGACCATACTCTGCTTTGATACGCTTTGCCCTGGTTCCTGCATCAATCTCTGTTTCAAAAATCTTGCATACCCTGCCCTTGCCACCGACAAAGCCTGTACCTCTCATAAGCACCTGTTTGATATACTCACCTGGTACTGTTGCAGACTTTTTGGGATTCAGATAATTGTATTTACCTGCTAATGCAGCTTTTCTGTCCTGCTCGAACTGACGCATAAACTGATTATTGTTTTCGTCCTCAGTATGAATGGTGCCAATGCTTGCCTGCCCGTTCTGGTCGAAAAAAAAGGAAGCCTGTGTATATTCGGCTTCCTTACTAACACCCAATGAATTGATTTCATCAAGTTCCCTATTCAGTTCTGTATCATCTGATTCTAGTGGAATCGCATCACTATCTGATGGAGTACCACTTCCTCTGCCTGCATCTTCGCCTGCTCTCTTATCTTCCACATCTCCATTGTCGATGACGGATTCTGTGGCTTGTGCTTCGCCAGATACTGCATCTCCAGCTGGTCGTACAGCTGGTTCGCTTCCTCCTCTACCGCTGACATCTTCTCGTACATCTTCCCGAATCTCATCAGCGTCTTGTATCTTGCCGGCTCGTTCTCCTTTAGATAGTTCATCGCCATCCTTCCGTATTTGCCCAGCTTCGTGAGATCCTCCGTCTCGTCCGGCATCTCTATCTGCGGATAAAGCAGTCCGTCCACTTCCTTGTAAGTCATTTCTTCTAACATATCCAATTCTCCTTTCGCTCTCGATTGCCTTTAAGTTACGACTAAATTCTCTAAGAACACTACAGGAGACATCGCATACAATGGAACCAAGACGGTAAATGATCTCTTCGTCTTTGATATTTACGATCTGACTGAAATCCTGTTCTTGCACAGATAAGTCAAATCCGCATCTCGTCCCTACAGCATACATGACACTTGCATATACAAGCTGCTCCATGTCCATTTCCTGCTGTAAGCCATTGCGTTTCTTACTTTCTTCCTTTATCACACTACCTGATAGCTGCATGAGCTCGGTCATTCGGTCTCCGAACTCTTCTTTTATTATAAGCCAAACATCTGTTCCTGTAAACTGTTTTAGTGTATTTTTTAGAGACTCCCTGTTGCTGTTATCGTACTGCTCAATCTGACCTTCTGATACGAGAAAATCCACATAATCTTTAAGATTTTCTCCCTCAAGGTCCCATGTCAGCTTAACATTCTTCCCTCCGGTATCACTGATATCAAAGATATACCTCATGCGTGGATTCAGTGCCCTTGACGGGAAGATAGCGCAGCCTTTCGCACCACGCTTTACATATCTTCCCACCTTTTTCCAGGTATCATAATCTGCCATGAGTGTGCTTTTTTCCGGAGGTCTCTGAGCTGTTATCATAACGATATTGTCAAATTCATAGCGGTATAACTGACCTGCGACCTTTAACACATCCTTCCAGTTCTTTTCTGATCTGGTGATGTTACCAATTTCAGAATCGTATATCGCTTTGACCTTCATATCAACGCCCATACCTTTGTCCTCCTCTACTTAAACATCTCTGCAAACAATCCCTTAAAGAGCTTTAACTCATCCTTATCCAGCTCGATTGCAAATTCATTGTCGATTGCCTGTTTTTCGCATTTATCCTTTTTCTTTGCAATCTTACGCACCACACGAAGAAGCACATAGCACTCCTTGGACTTTGCAATGCTCTGTTTAAAGGTCAGCTCATCCTCATCGACTGACTTCTGTGTCTGATAGATAATCTCTTTTAACTTATCATTGATACCATCTACTTCCTCAAGGGAAATAATAACGGATGCCTTAGAAGCACCCGATCTGTCCCACTCCTTATGAAGTTCCTTTACTAAAAACTCCATGTTCTTAATTACTGTTGTTGAATCACTTTTCATCTTGCTTTTCCTCCGTTTTCTTTTAATGAAGAAGGGAGCTGACCTTCGCTGATAGGCGCAAAATCAACTCCCTTCATGTCCTCTGCTCCAAGGACTATCTGCTCTGCATAATACATATCCATTGCCTTATTGATGGCATCGTCAAGCGACTCTGCCTTTACTTTCTGTACTCGTGAAAGCACTTCTTTTATCTCAACATCAAATTCCTGTTCCATATGATATCGCCTCCCGTAAAAATCTCATCACCGGCTCTTTTCTTCCTTTACCTGTCTTTCCTTAAAGCCCTCATCGTACTTTCCATCTTCCAGCCTGTCGTAAAAACAGTCCTCTTCAATCGTTCCGAAATCCTCATACATCTGGTGAAGGAAATCATTCTGCAGTTTCTTTGGCACATCATCATCCTTTGACATATCCTGATAAAAATAGAACTTCTGCTTTAGCTTTGCCCTGTAATCATAGATATCCTCTATCTTTTCCGGTGTGCCATACTCCCTCTTGTATGCCTTGAAATTCGTGGTTGAGAGTGTGGAACCGAGATAAATGCCATGCTCCCACGATACTCCGATTGTGGTATTGTCCTTTGTAGGCTTCTCATCCTTCGGATAACGCTTATACTCTGTCGCACCAAGGGCGATTGTAAGAGAACCTGACTTCATATCCATCACCACGAGATTCCTTGGTGATAATGCTTCAAGCACCATGTAATCATGGTCATTGAAGTTATGAAATGTCTGTCCCCTTTCAAATGATCTGTCCACACTTTCATAATGCAGGTTAAAATCATCCACCCAGCCCTTATCGGTCATTCCAATCTCCTTAAGCTTTGCAACACATTCAGAAGAACTGGCTTCTTTATCAAACCGAAATTCTTTGGAATCGTTATAAAGTCCCTGAAGAAAGTGCCCCAGCTGAATATCATCCAGACAGAATCTCGCAGATACAGTTACATTTGCTGCCCTGTAATACTCTGCGAAGTTATCTGCTTCACCAAGTGTTCTTCCAAGCTGCAACAAATTGTCTGCAAGCTCTGACATGTCATCAACTGCTATAAAACTCTTATAATCATCCAGAGTCATCAGCATATTTGTCTCTGTTCCCCTGTCGTTTTCTGTTACCAGTATCATATCTTTTAAATCCATTCTTACCTCCAGTCTCAGAGAGAGACTATGCCCTCTCTGCAAATTTCCTGTTATGGTCTTCCTATCACAACAATCTTTCCTGTGCTTGCCACATCCCTGTAGACCACACCAAGACTTTCATTAAGCGCCTCTACCACCTTGCCATTTCCGACGTATACTGCCACATGGCTGATGTTCTTATATCTTCCGTTGCTTGTAAAACTGTAGAAAATAAGGTCTCCCGGCTGTAACTCATCAAAGGCGACTGTCTTTCCGGCTTCATCCAGTCCCTGTGCCTCCGCTGCCGCTGTGGTTGCACCGCCGTAACTAATATCCACGCCTGCATCTTTCCATGAATAATAGGCTAAGGAACTACAGTCATAATAGTTACCGCTGTCTCTTAAATCCTGACTATAAGGAAAGCCAACTCTGTGAAGTGCATAGGAGCAGACTGTTTTCTGCCTGCTGTCTGTAATTTCGTTTAGGATGGCATTGATTTCATCCTCAGTCATGGAGCTTACTCCCGGACTTCCGCCTCCGCCGCCACTTCCGCTTCCGGCATATCCAAGCTGTCCCATAAACTCCGGACTCATGATCTGCTCAAGCATTTCCACATGATCAGAGTTAAACCCATAGACCGAAATCATATCCCTGTACGATTTCAGCGTTACATTCACATACAGAACAGACTTCGTGACAGTAGTCACATTGCCGTCTGCATCCGTTTCTTCCACATCCTTTGTTCCGGTGCTTGTGGTGTATGAACACATATCATTTACAACTGCCTGCAGCCAGCCTTTAGAAGTATCATTCATGACTGTTGCAGTATCTCCGACACCATGCTTGACCATATAGACTGCCATGATGTCATAGTAACTGCTTGGGTTTTCTTCCATACCTTCATAATCCACATATACAAGCTCTCCAAGGTCATATCCGGTATGCTCATTCACTTTCGTGTTCACATCCCGGTTAAACTCCTGCACATAAGCACTCGTTACTGTCTGCACGGTATCTCCTGATTCAAGTGGTGGCAGGAATAAAGCAAATGGAGAATTGTAAAGGATTGCTATCGCCGCAATAACCGGAACAGCAATCGTGGCAACTACAAGAACAAGTAACAACAGCACCAGTCCGACAATCGGTGCCGCTGCCTTTACCCAGGTAATCGCTTTTCGCACAATCAGATCCTTTACCAGCTTTGCCACGCTGTCTGTCTGATTCTCCTGTGCTTTCATCTTATCCAGAAAGAATTTTATCTTCCTGCTCCGGTTGGTCATCTTTTCATCCTTGACCTCTATGGACACACCTGCAGCATATCCGGCTACCATGCCGATTGCCGTGCCTGCTCCCGGTGCAACCGCTGTTCCTGCCGCTGTAGCAGCTGCCTTTGTAGCAGTTTTCGTTGCAACCTTAGCAGTAGTCTTTGCTGTTTCTTTTGCCGTCTCTTTAGCTACAGTCTTGGCTGTATCTTTGGCAGCTTTCTTTGCTGTCTTTTTTGCCAGCTTCTTTCCTGCCTCTACCTTCTTGATACGCTTCTTTGCCTCGGCTGCCGCCTTTTTCCTGAAAAGTGCAGCACCCTTAGAAGCAGTTCCGGTAACAGGGCGGCTTGCTTCATATGCAAGATATGCTGCCTGCGATACCTCATGCCCACCTTCTACCTGCTCTGTTACTGCCCCGGCTGCAAGTGCTCCAGTTCTTCCTGCAATGTGAAGATTCGTGTTCTTGGTCTTGATGGAAGTGTTGGATTCTTTAAGGTTTCGCTTAAATCTTGATAGTCCCTTATTCTTCGATTCTGACTGATGAATGGTACTCTTTCGATAGGACTTCTTTCTATCCGTATCAGTTACCTTTGCACCAGCTGTCTTAGGACCTCTCTCTACTGTATAGATGTTACTCCCCTTAATCTTGGCTCCCTTCGGTTCGTGGGCATGAATCTTGGCTTTCTCCTTGGTGTGAATGACCATCGGTTTGTCATCAACCTTTCTAATTTTCAATTTTCTCACCTCCTACTTTGAAAAATAAAATAAGCCGCTAGGGAGCAAAAATTACTCCTTAACGGCTATGTAAAATCATTCAATATTCAATTATTAAAAGCAACATGAAACTGGGATTTGGCGATTGCTTACTTCCTTATCGTATTAAGAACATTTAAGGCTTGTTCACCTTCATCTCTGTTGGTACTCCATATGCTGATAGACAATAATTCACCCGCAGAATAATACCCTACATAAACAACATAAATAGTGTTGCTATCTTCCGTTAATACATCGTCGTATATCTTTGCTTCAAATCCGCTTGGAATGTAGAAATCTAAATTTCGCTGTCTTGCAGATACTGGCACTGTTCTGATATAAGCATCTTCCATTACTTCTCTTGGTGCAAGTATACCATCCCTTTCTGCGTGGAACGGTGTTATACGAATTGTCAAATCACTATTGTCAGGATAAAAAATGTACTGACCACTCTCTTTATCGTATTCGCCTTGCCAGTTATCTGGCATAGAAATTTGCCAATCAAAGAGTAATTTATAAGAATTCATGTTGCCCCTCCAAATTCAAATTTGTAAATATCATTTTACATTTTTATATGAAATCACAATATGACTTGGTGCAAATAATACTGATGCAATAATCAATAGCACTGACCTACTCATAATCCCACTAAATAAGAACAACATTGAAGGAATAATAGAAAGTGCTAATGCTCTGAAAATGCTGTTTTTCTTAAAACATATAATCCAAATAGCACAATAAAGCATTACCAATATGGTATCTACAATCAGATATACTGCAAATGTTTCGTCAGACCACCACCCGAACCAAGTTCCCGGAATATTGATTATCATGAATCCGAAACAACCCAATCTCCCTACTTGTTCTGTGACCTCAACATATTTATTGTTCCACTTATTATCAAATCCATCTTTGCACTTAATCGCAAATACAACATTGGGTATCATAATGACTGCAATAAAAATCAGCCCAAAAACATTAAACCATTCCATATTATCTACCATCACAAACTTGAATTTATACCCGGTACTTGTCTCGATTTATAGTCATATCAACTAAATGAAATACAAGTAAGATAATAAAAAAAACGGAAGCTATTATTATTCCTGCGCCCAGCTTGATAAAATCAATTATACCGCCAAGACAAAAGAGCATTGCCCATGTCTTAATCCGTTTTCCAGTAACTCTGCATATTTTCTCTGTATTTAATCCAGTATAATCTCCTGATAAAAACAGCACACTTCTTTCTGTATTCCTTGATTTGATAAAAAATCTTCCAACAAAAAAGAGAACAGTTGCCATCAGTAAATCAATAAATATAATTATTATTTTCATTTTCAACACCTCTAATTCTAAGTTCACAACTTCCGATTTTCTCAATTCTCCAAACTTGAATTTATTACTCCAAAATAACCGGAAGCATAATCATAATAATTCCAAATAAGGCAAATAGAATACCACCTATTTTTGTTGTTTTCAAGTAAAACTCAGATGGTTCATCTGCACAATAAGATTTCCATTTTTCTGTTAATTTCCATATTAAGCCCGGCTTTAAGAAGATAAACATACCTAACGCAAAGATTATGATTCCACCACCAATAGACCACCACATATTTACCACCTCCTTTAGCAAATTCAATTTTCTTTTCCCTAATAATTACAAATATTCCTTGGAAATTGCTTCCACACCATACATTTCCATAAATGCATCCAGGTCCGCTGCTGCATCCCCAATCAACATATTCTCGTCAAAGTGTACGATATGCATATCTTAAAATCCAGCCACATGTTCTCCGGTACAAATGATACATTTTAGAACTGCTTCCTTATTTATTTTTCATATCGAATCTTATATGCTTTTTTCTTAAAAACAGGGAATATCTAATTTATTATCATCAAGGTCGGATATTCATCCGACCTCTTGATTATACTATAGATTCTATAAAAATTCATCTGTTATCACTGCAGCATTGCTTCTTTTTTCTTCTGTTCCGCAATCTTCTCATGAATGTTGGTATTATACAGCCTGTACAAATCTGTATCCTTACTAATCTGATTATCAAATGGAATCACCACAGAACCACACTTGATAAGTCCCATTCCCGATGCAGTATTGGTTACGAATCTTAGCTGTGCCTCTGATACCCCGATAACTTCCGCCATCTTGGAACTGTCTGTATTCGCCTGTTTTAAGAGTGCCACAAACTCAGAGTTTGCAAGCATTGTGGTTGCTGTATAGTTCTGCAACAGATCGACGACATTCTGCGTGATACCGGTACAAAGTCCTCCCTGCTTTCTTACTTTCTTCCAGAGCTGCTGCAGATATTTTGCAGAATACTCGGAATTAAGCAGGACGTGAAACTCATCAATATAGAGCCATGTTGCCTTGCCTCTCTTGCCATTCTCAACAATCCTGTTCTGAATAGACTCCATCATGACAAGCATTGTGATAGGACTAAGCTCCGTACCTAAGTCCCTGATGCCATATACTGTGAATCTGTTATCCACATCCACATTTGTCTGATGATTGAAGATATTAAGTGAACCATTTACGAAAAGCTCTAGTGACAATGCAATGTCCTTTGCCTCATCCTCCGGCTGTGCCATAAGGATATCGTAAAAATCACTCATCACCGGGATATACTTCTCTTTGCTCCTTGCAATGTCGATATACAGCTTTCTCACACAACGATCAATGATTGACTTCTGTCTTGAATTTAAGCTGTCCCCGATACACTGCTCACAAAGTCCAAGCATGAACTCGCCTTTTTCTCTTACCATTCCCTTGGAATCATTCGGATCAAGGCTCCATACATCCATCTCCAGCGGATTCACATAGTTATCCGTGTAAGTGGACATATTTACCACTGTTCCACCATAGGTCTCAGCAATATCAAAGTATTCGTTCATTGGATCTATGACGATTATTTCATCATCTCCCGACAAGAATACGCTGCCCATCTCCATCTTGCAGAAAAAGGATTTACCGGAACCCGGCACTCCGAATACGAAGCCATTTCCGTTGATGAGCTTCTTTCTGTTGCCGATATTCACATTCTTGCTGATCTGATTGATACCATAATAGTTCCCTGTGCTGTCATTTAATTCCTGCACATTAAATGGCATAAGCACCGCAAGCGACTGGGTAAGAAGGGTACGCATTGTCTCCACCTGTCTTACTCCAATCGGAAGCGCTGTGTTGAGTGCCTCCCTCTGCTTTAAGTAGTGTGTGTCAATCGTGCAGCTGTTACGCTTTCCGATAGTCTCTACTGTCTCACATACACTCTCAAGCTCCTTCTTGCTTTCTGCCATAAGAATAATGGTTACTCCCACAAAGAAAAGGCACTGGTCATTCTCACGGACATCATCCATGATTTCTTCAATCTCCTTTTTCTCCGTTCTCTTGGCATATGAAATTTCCGTAGAAAAATCGTTATTCTTATTACGAACTCTCTGCTGTTTGATAATATCCGACTCAATACCAAGGTATTTTTTCTGAAGCACCTTTGTTGTCAGATCCTTTGGAACAGGCACCACATCAATACTCGTGATAGAATGAACCGGAAGGGAAGTAATCTCATTGATGAATCTGTCTGACAAACTGCTCGGATACTTTTTGATAAAAAGTGCCTTGCAGAATTTACTCTCATCCTCAAAATGGTCCGGGAAATATTTCACCATCCCATTGCACAGGTCATTTCTAAAATCTGCCCCGACCTTCTTTGCCTTTTTGATATCAAAATCAAAGCTGCCCTCATCTCCAAGATGATAATAGTCATAAAGCACTTTCAGCCTCTCATTTCCATTAAGAGGCACAATCTCCGCACCAAGCTCAATGAAAGCCTTGTGTATCGTTGCCTCAAGGGTTGCAAACTGTGCCTTCGCCTCCTCAAAGTTCTTTCTCTCAATCGTGATTGTCAGGTATCTCTCCTGCTCAATCCCCTGTCTGCCCTCAATAATCTTCTCTTCAATGATGTCATTGTAAATTCTTCTGTAATTATTGAAACCATCATTTTTCTCAGCAATCAGAACCTTGTCACGGAGTTCATCCATGTTTTTGTTCTTATTGTTGATCGTAATCTTATAATTACAGTCCAGCGAATTTAAGAACTTGCAGTATCTCTCGAAAATACCGATCTGCTCATCCTCGGTTGCTGTCGTGTAATTGATGTCCTGAAAGCGGTAGCATTTGGAATACTTATTTTTGCTTACTTCAAAAATGCCGTTTTCAGCCACCGCCATAATCTCTATGGTTTCCTGAATGGATTTAGGTGTCTTATACAAAGGCTCACTCGCCTTCTTTAATAACTTAAATCCGTCTGTAAATAAACCCATGTCTCTAACCTCGCTTTCTTATAATGAAAGCCCGCCGGGAACTTCACCCTGCGGGCTATGTTCCCGACCTTGCGGTCAGATACTATTCGTTTCTAATGCATTGCCTTATATGCTGCAATGCCTGCTACTGCCGCCACAATGACTGCGACAAGTCCAAGCAGCATGTTTCTCGTCTTTTTCTTCATTGCTTCAAACTCCTCCTGCTTCTTTACAGCCGAATCAGCTGTTACAGTCTCCTGTTCTGCCTTTCTGCCTTTCTTCTTTACCTGTTCATTCTGTTCTGCTTCTAACTGCTTTATTGCAGGTTCTCCCTCTGTTGATACATAGGTAAGCGCCCTGTTGCCAAACATAAAATGCAGTTTCTTTCCCATATACTCGTAGAAATTCATCCCATTAAAGGAATAAAATCCGCCAAGAGCAATCGGTGCCACACATGGAATTGCCACATAAGCAGAACCCGTAAGACCGATATACTTGTAAAGAAGAAGGACAATACTGCCACCGACCACTACGCTTGCAATGGAAAATATAAGCTGCCTTGCAGTAAGTCCCATCGCAACCGATTCCTGATAGCGGTCAATATCCTTGTTTACTTCGATTACCATTGTCCCTACCTCCTATCTTGATAAATCCTTTGTTTCCGGCTTTCTTGTCATTCCAATATTCGCCTCATACTTATCCATTCCATCCGGACACAGTTCCCTAAGCTTATCCACATTGAACAGATAAAGCGGATATTCGCAGAAACCGCTCCTTTGCGTGAATCCTGTAAACTCTCCAAGGTCATTGTCTGTAATAAACTTTTCAATATCCGGCATGTCATTCACATTCAGATATCCGCAGTAATTTGGTGCTGCAACCGACAAATTCACAGTCACATCCCCAAAAGGCTCCTCATATCCATCTTCATTACACATAAGACCGATAAACATTGCCCTGTTATTCATATACTGCTGGATATCAAATGTCACCTGCGTTTCTCCGGTTATGCTTGAATTATAAGTAACCTGTTTCTTTTCATTATCCATTTCTGCCTCCCTCTATAATCCAAATGCCTTGCTTGTAAGTGTCTGTGCACCCTTCACGCTTCCAACAGTCATTGCTATCGTAAATGTCATTTCACACAAATAAATAAGCGTCTGTGCCCAGTCAGCGTAACTTCCTGTAAATGCCGGAAGTCCTGCATTGATAAATGCATTACATACCACAATTGCAAGTGCCATCGTTACTGCCTCGAATACACACGAAAGAAAATATTTGCAGTAGGTAGCCATTGTATGACTGACCATTCTGTTTCCTGCCATTGTGGAGCATGCAATCGCACCAAGCGGCACAATAATCAGTATCTTTAAGAACCTGAAATACACTGTGTAAATGATAAAGAATCCACAGATAATAATGATGATTGCAAGCAAAGCTGTAAGTATCAGCATTACCAGACTCTCACCAAATCCGAGTCCCTTAATGATGTCTGCCTGTGTACTGTCAATGGCAAGCTGCGTCGTTGTCCCCGCAGATATAAGTCCCACCAGATTTCCTATGGAAGTAAAAAACGCTTTCATAATCGTGACATTATTTGCAACAAACCATTCTGCAAGTCCCAGTCGGATAAGCATACGAAATATAGACTCAAACCTCATCTCATCTTTTACATCTATGCTTTCCGAGCAGAAACCGATAACAAAGAACAGCACAACGAGGGAAGAGCCGACCGCTACAAAGACCGGCTCTATACCCTCAATGACTGCCCAGGGACCTCCGCCCTTGAAACTGACCGGTGACTGTCCAAGCATTGCAAAGACCAGGGATATCTGATTGTTCCAAAACCCAAACACTGCCTCAAGAAGTGCAAGGATCTTATCACCAAGCTTAAAAATATCCATACTTGTTATTCACCTCTTTCCTTTTACTAAAAGGGGAAATGCATTTCCCTAATCTTAGAAGCCTAAGAATGTCAGAACTGTTGAAATACCAGCCATCATGACACCTGCCACAATTCCTTTCAGAGCGGAGTTCATGGTAGATGAATCCTGCTGCTGGTAGGCTTGTGCGAACTCCATAACATTCTTTGCAAGAATGATGACACCAACCGCACCAATGACTGCAATGATAAGTGTCTTTAAATTCTCAAGCGGCTGTGTTACTGCGGAAGTACCTGTACCTGCTGCAAAACAAGTAGTGCTCATAAGCATTACTCCCATAAGTGCTCCGGATACTGCCGGAACCATTCTTTTCTTAAAATGAAGTAATCTTCTCTTCATGCCTTTTCCCTCCAAACCCTTGTTTTCTGCACTATTGCAGACTGAATTGTTAGTTACTGTAATCTGTTCTTTTCTCATGATAAAAATCTCCTTTTTCTTGATGTGTGACAGATATGGAAAAAGCCAGAAAGGAATGTACACATTCCAATCCGGCTGATTTCCGAATGGAATATATACATTCCTCTCTGTCTTTGTTTTTTTACTATATGATTATCAGGCAATGCCTGTTGTAAAGATTAATCGGGCTTTCCCCGATGCGTTGTGCTTCAACCACCTCCTTTTATGACATGAAAAAAGCACTCTAACCTATTATTGGCTAAAGTGCTTTGTAAAACAGTTATTAAATTATTTATCAGTCAGACAAACTTGAAGTTGTCAAAGAGAATTGTTCCAGTATTCCACAGTATTGCCATTCACATCATAGAATGTAATGGTTCCCGCATTTATAGGCAAAACAATCGCAAAAGGTTTATTGCTGTCAATGTCAAGCACTTGAATTGTGTTGCCGTCATCTATTTCAAGCTGTGTTACCTGTTGCTGATTCATAGAAATAAATGCTCGCTCATTATATCCTTCTACAGTGTACTCGGCAATTCCTCTTTGAACCCCCGAAAGTTTTCCACCCCCACGGAAAAAGTATCCAAAGGAAAGACCAGGGCGGTTGACATAGACGGAAAAAGAATGGTCACTCAAATCCTGAGGGTAAGAAATATATGCAGCCATCGTGCTGGAAACGCTTCCATCGACCGTCCAATCATCCTTAATCTTCTGCGACGAACGAATATCTGTCTCCAGCTTAGATGAAGTCACGCCGATCTCATTGTTTGTATAAAGAAAACAAACAAATAAAATACAAACAAGAACAACCCCTATCACAATTTTAAGAAATATTTTTTTCACGCTATCAAAACTCCTTGTCAACTACCGATTTGTAAGTTTCTTTAATCTCACATAGACACAGTATACCACAACTTCTGTGCCTATGCGATAACTTACTGCTTCTTTCGATAAGAACTCATCTTCTCCACCGTTACCTCTGGATAGAAATAAGTCAGTATCGTTGCTCTAGGAATTCCTGCCGCAAGTGCCATCTTTAGCTCCTCTTTCTGCTCAGGTGTATATGACCAATGAAGCATTCGGTTTGTAATAGTATCTTCCCACTTAGGCTTTTCCCTTTCAGGATTCCTTACAGGCTTACCACCAGCGTTTCCACTAGAACCACTGGCAGTTGCTGTACTATCTGCTTTCTGTGATTCATCGACATACTCAAGCTCATTTGCCTGTTCCCTGTCTATCTTTGCTTTCTGCTCTGCTTCATCCTGCATGGAGAATCTTCTGCTTAATTCCGCATCGCCAAGCATCATAAACTGCTCATAGGTTAGAGAATCTATATACACATTCTCGCCCTTATCCTTCAGTTTTTCATAATACTTAACTGCCTTGTCTGAAAGAATCTCAAATGGCGGACCGATAAGATTATTTGCTCCTCTTATCTCGTGAACATAAGGCTCTCCCTTGCCATCTGCTGTCTGGTTAAACATCGGATGATTAAATGGAATAAACTTGTTGTCCATGATAGGATCAAATCCACGGATAAAAATAATACATTTCTTATTATCCAGCTTTCTTACCTCATCGGGTGTAAACAGTTCCCTGCCTAAAACATCATAATTTCTTGACGAGCTTCCCTGCCTCCCCTTTGTCTCTCCGCTTGATTTTTTATCAATCGTGCCTTTTCCAAGCAGTTCCGAGACATACTTGTGCGTACTCTGCTCATTGCCTCCAAGATAGATGAAAGTATCGCAGTTGCCTGGAATGGTTTCCCAAGTATCCTTGAAAAGTGCCTTTAACTGGGCAAAGTTCTGTATGATGATAATACTGGAAATTTCCCTGCTTCGCATTGTAGAAAGCAGCGAACAAAAATCATCTGGCAATGCAACATTCGCAAATTCATCTAACATAAATGTCACATGAATCGGGAGTCTGCCACCGCAGTTAAAATCCGCCTGATAGTACAATTCCTGGAATATCTGAGTATAGAGCATTCCGATAATAAAATTATAGGACTTGTCACTATCGGGAATTACACAAAAGAGTGCTGTCTTCGTCTCTCCATCACCATTGACTCCAATACCTATATCAGATAGATTCAGCTCATCCTTAGAAAGAAGTCGTAAAACCTGCTTATTCTCAAGAAATGCAAGTCTTGAGTTTGCACTGATAATAATGGAACGTACTGTATCTCCTGCACCTCTCATACACTTGTTGTACTGTTTTACTGCCGGATGATTAGCTCCAAGTGGAGAACTCTCCTCTAAGAACTTCATTCGCACATCCAGTTTCGATGCCTTTCCCTGCTCTGTCACTTCTGCTTCTCCAAGAAGCTTCAGTACTGTCTCAAAGTTTCTCTTTGCCGGCTGTACTTCAAGCCATACATAATAAAAGATTGACTGTAAAAATAATCCTTCTGCTTTCTCCCAGAATGGATCACTTGGAGTGGAACCCTTTGGTGTGGTATTACTGATAAGATTGGTAATCAGCTTTACCACGTCCGTTTCCTCTCTGATATAGGAAAACGGATTGTAACAGTCTGACTTATCCATCTCAAGCAGATTGATGACCTTCACATTGTATCCGTTATTCTTTAACATCTGCCCGCAGCTTCTAAGAATCTCACCTTTTGGATCAGTACAGATAAATGAACAGTTATGTGGCATCTGCATCAGATTCGGCTTTACCTCATAAAATGTCTTACCGGCACCGGAACCACCGCAGATAAGAATATTTCCATTGAGCTTCAGCCTTCTGAAATCAAGTGACATCTTCACATTCTGGCTTAGTATTCGATTGAAATTCTCGTCCTTATCCGCCAGTATCTTATTAACCTGCTTTGGATTTTCAAATCTCGCTGTACCAAACTCCTTGCCGGGCATATAGTTTCTCTGGCTGGTGTAATACATAACAATAGCCATCGCATAGATTCCTAATGCAATGGCTACCGCTTTTATAGTATTCGTATTGTAATAGTTTGCAAAGGGAGCAGCACATACTTCATTGAATCTGTTCATAAATTCATTAAATGCCACTCCCTCCGACCACGCACCATTTATCAGATAACCAAGGTACCCCGCTAATACTGCACCCACAAGAATGAATATCAGTGATGGTTTTTTCTTTGTTGTCTGCATATAAAACTACCTCGCTTTCTTGGTAGTGACTGTTTTCTGCTGCGTGGTCTTTTTCTGCTGTTTCTGGACTTTCTCATAACGCTCCCTGACAGATGCCTCCACCTTATCATAATGCGTATAAAGCTCTGTTCCCTTCTGTGTTGTTACAACACGATTCTGGCTGTCATACAGCTTATAATCCTTATTGGAATCGAGAAACGTGAGCATAGTCTTTCCATTATGGATGTCCATAATGTTTTCTTTACGAAGCCATACATATCTTGCTTCGTCTCCCCATGTTCCGGGGATTCTTGTCTTAACTGCATGGTCATTCTCCTCAATAATGAGTTTCTTACTGATTGTAACATCCGAAAGATTGGCATTCTTTGATGCGGCTACTGCCCTCATTCTCTCTGCAAGGTCCTGATATCCTCTGACACGGTTGATAAATGCATCCTTATCCATCATGACTGCATGCGTACCATCTTCCTTCTTACTGCCAAGCACACCGATTGTCTCAAGCTGTTTGATAACACTTTCAGCCTGCTCACCATTGATACTGAAATTCTCCTTGACCTGATCCACACTGATAGCTTTCTTTTCCATTGCAAACATTCCGACCTTTTCGATCAGTCCGTCAATGGCGGTATTAACCCTATCCCCTTCTATCGTGTGGCTTTTCTCGTTTCCCTGCTGTTTCTTCAAAAAATCCATCAGCTTGCCAAGGGATTTTTCATCTCCATTCTTCAGATAATCGTCAAATGTGGCAATCTTACCAAACTTGAGCTTCTGTATCATCATATTCACACGGGGAACTGCCTCTGTATGAAAGATTACCTCACTCAGTCCATCTTTCCTGTTACAGTCTGGAAGTACCGAATACAGGATGCCATACTTCTTTGCCATCTTTTCAACCTTTTTCATATCTTCGGTATTAAACTGCAACACCTGTAAATCGCCACCTTTTAAGATCAGCTTTCTCATGGATGTCTTGCCAAGTGACTTTTCATAATCAAGCATCCCTTTTAAGAAATCTATTGCCTTCTGCATGGCAGCAATGCCGCCGCTTCCTACCTTCATGGCAATCTCAATGCCATCATAAGCTACACGGATGATCTGCACCGCTTCCTGAATCTCTTCTGCCATTATCGCACCTCCACTTTCTCTCTGACTGTTGTTTTAAGCGTTTCTGTCTCTGTAGTACGGATTTCCTCGGCTGATACATCAATACCATAAGCAGTCAAAATATCTGCCAGATGATTGATTGCTTTCTCCTCCTCGATACGATACATTTCAAGTGCCACAAGCAGGTTTTCCACCTGTTCCACCCATGCAGGCTTCATATCATATTTAGACCTGTATGTGACCATAATCTCGTCCGACTCAGCCTTATCCGCTGAATGTGCCAAAGCTTCAATAAGAGAAATCGTGTCTTCCTTGCTGCCACTTCTGAATGCGAACTGGACAACAAAGTTTTTCTCTTCCTCTGTAAACTGATGCTCCACACCATTCATTTCTGTTACTGCTTCATTTACTACTGCTAAATTCATAAGTTCCTCCTAATCTGCCATGCTGTTTTCAAGCACAGCAATCTCAATGATCTCCTTCATCTTTTCCGCTGAAATGTTGTTGTTTATAAGCTCTACAAGCTGTGACTCAGTAAGTCCCTTTTCTATTGCACTCTTAATCTGCACAAGCTGCGCCGGAACAAGGTCTCCCGATGCAACCAGCTTTACAATGTCTGCTCTTGACTTTTTCTTAAATGACAGTCTTGCAAAAAGACTTGCCACTCCGCTGTTGCTGCTCTTTCTCACACTTCGCTCAATCGGAAGTCTCTGCACCACATTTCCAGTACCATCAACTACCGGAATCTGATAATAGACAGGAATTCCATTTGCCACAGCCTGCATATTCTGAGGAACTGCAACTGTATCAACCATCTTTTTATCTGCCTGTGATACGGACTGGCTTTCCTGCGGCTCTGCCTTACTTTCTGCCTCTTTCTTATTCTCTGTGGCAACACTTATGATCTTATCTTCCAATGACTCTATTCTGTCTCCCATACGCTTCATCTCCTTATCCTTTTTCTCAATATCATCCCTGAGTCTTGCAATCGTACTGCTTGCCTTATTCAGTTCATTCTGCTGACTGTTGATAAGAGCATCCTTATCCTGGTTCTCCTTGACCAGACGCTCCCTGACTTCCTCATCATCTTTGGAAGTTTCTATTTCAGAAAGCTTCTTATTCAGGGCATCATACCTTTCATTCTGATGATTGATCTTTGCAACCACTTCATCCATCTGAGCTACAAGACTTTTCACATACTCTAAATCCTGTGGCATCTGCTCTTTGGCTTTATTAAGCTTATCTAATACCACATCAAACATCCTGCGCATGTTTACTGCCGTATCATCTTTTTGGACTACCTCTCTGATTGCATCAATCGGCACACCTTTTTCATAGTAATCCAATGCTGTCTGCATCTTAGGTGCTGCCATCCTGCTATCTTTCAGCAGCGTTAACAACTCTTCTGATACACCCTTATGCAGACATTTTGATAACACCTTCATCTGCTCAATGTCATAACTTTTGTTAAGATACAGACCGATTTCATCATCAGTCAGTCCATATTCATAATCGCTTTTGACAAGAGCAATAACCTCACTGTCCATATGCTTATTACGAAGAATCTGTATCTTTCTCTCAATCGCCATTTCACTTAATGGCTCTCTTTTTTCTTCCATATATGCCTCCTAACCACTAAAAAAACAGCCTAACGTACCGGCTGTTCTTTTCTGTCTCTTATTGTTTCTTTGTCATACTGCTTCTCTTCTGCCGAAGCTGATACCGTAAGTTCCTTCCATATTGATCTTCCAAGATTAAGTTCCTTTGATACCGCCCGTTCTGCCTTACAGTCCTGTGCATACTTGCTCTCATATTTTTTTCTAAGACTCTCGACCTCTTCCACACTGTATCCCTGTGCCAGAAGCTCAGTGTTAAGCCTTTCCCATGCATTGTGCTCATCTTCAAAGAAGGTATCCCCACTCTGATAACACGATTCCGCATCATCAAGCCCCCGGATCTGTTCAGCCTTGTCAAAAATATCTTTGAATCTTTCCTTAGCCTTATAGGTCTTACTCTTTTCCTTTGATGCTTCTTTTTTCTTATCCGTCAGATTATCAAGTACCGATACAAGTTCTTCCGCACTCTCAATCTTATGCCTTACCAGAAATAGATACTGCTCCTGCAGCTTATGCATCTTTCGGATATCATCCTTATACTTCCATACCTGACTGTATGGCTTCTTTTTCAGCTTTCCAATCCGGTAAAGCTTTGCATAATATCTTTTCTGCAAGCCTGACATCTTCGCCCTGCGGTATCTTTTGACATAGCACTTTACTATCGCTGCCTGTTTTTCCTCATTCTGTGACTGGTAAAAAGATAAATCTTCCTTAGCAATACGCTCCACAATAGCTTCCTGTGAATAATTCTCGCCAAGAGTCTTACATCTTCTGAATCTTGTCATCCCCTGTGGTCTGACTGCCAGATACTTTCCCTGCTTGACCTCATATCCTTTTTCCGACAGCAACTCCAGAAATCCTCTGAAATCATTTGCCTGTAAAATGCAGGCATCCAAATCTCTTTTTATCATATCTGCCCACACAAAGCTGCCTTCACGATATTCGCTCCAGTCCTTATAATTCTCGTGCTGTTTCTCTTTGCTGCCATCCTCCACATCTATAATGGAAAGACCATACTCCTGACACAGCTTATTGGTAATCGGCTGGATATACTTTGCCCAGTCACCTTTCTCGTAGCGATACTTTTTCCCATCCACAAAGCTTACACTGTTAAATACAATGTGTGAATGAACATGGTCTGTATTATCATGAACCACAAATACCGCTTCATAGGCATCGCCAAGATATTCTGCTACAAACTTCTGTGTTATCTCAAAAGCCCTGTCCGGTTCCACCTCATCCTCTTTGAAGGAAAGAATGATGTGATACCCCTGTCGCTTGTCTGTTTTTCCAAACTGCTTCTTTGTATCCATCATCTGTTCAAAAGCCATATCTGCCTGACAGTTAACAGCTCCCACAAGTCTTCCTCTCTGAGTTTTCTCAGGATTCATCACATAATCCAGTGCCCGTTTCAAATGCCTTGCATGAAAAGAATTCCCGCTGTCCTTCATGTGAAGTATCTTACTGATTGCCAATCTTTACCACCGCCTCGCTGACAGACTGATTCAGCTTTTTCATATATGCCACAAGCTGTTCCTTATCTTTCTTGGAATATATCTGTGCATTGCTGTTAAATACAATCTGATTGATGTTAATGCCGATTCGGTTTATCTCATTGATAAGCTCTTTAAGAAGTTTCCTTACTTCCGGATAATCATTTGGTTTCTGACTGATTAGAAGCCTGATATATTCAGCTTCATTCATTCCATTTGCCTTTGCCTTATCAGAAAGTACCTTCGCTTCCTGTGGCATAAGTCTTAGTGTTTTCCTTATACAATGAACTTTATCCGCCATAAAATCACCTTCCTCTCTTACCCGTACTGTATTCTCTTACTCCTTCTGCTACTGTTACAGCAACTTTTTCCAGTTCTTTATTACCCAGCTGGGCAATAACCCTGTCTGCAAGCTCTGTGGCAACTTCTATAAGTTCCTTACCATAACAGGTTTTATCAAACAATCTGTCCAGTCTCTTTTCATCTGCTTTCAGACTTTCATACTTGCTCTGATACTCGTTATAGTCGTTAAAATCCTTTGGATCACTCCTGTGTGCTTCCGCATCAAGTATCAGTTCATAGTTCCATTCACAGACAATATCTATAACATCATCTATCGGGTATGGTTCAATTTCACCATTCTCCTCAGCTACATCCTGCCTGTACATCTTCCCATCTGAATCTATGCCAATGGCATAATCATGTCCTTCCATATAGTTAAGCAGAATTGCAGCATCTTCTATCGAAGGGTTTAGTAAGATATCAAATGTGTCTGCCCAGGCAATAAGTTCCTCTGGTTCTGCGATTATTGTAAGTTCTTTATCCATTGCTTTCCTGCACCTCCCTTATCTGTGTTTTGTATATCTCTTCCACCCACACGCCTGTCTGAATCTCTTAGGTTTACGGCTAGATACGCATTAGAGACATCTCTGTCCTAATGCCATCTAGTTAGGGAGAAAATCTCCCTAAAACCCTCTGTTTATGAAAGTGGGGGCACTTTTTGCCCCCACTTTGCTACTTTGGGGGCGCTTTCTGCCCCCATTTTGTTATTTTGGGGGCGCTTTCTGCCCCCACATTTATTTTTGCTTTCGTCCGGATTTTGTCGTGTCCGAATTGCGGGGGCGCTTTTTGCCCCCACTTTGACATTTTGGGGGCGCTTTCTGCCCCCACTTTGCTGTTTTGGGGGCGCTTTCTGCCCCCACACATCAAAATCCGGTTTCTCATGCCCTGACTGGTTCATCTGCTCGCTTATTCATCCTGTTCAGATTAAGCTTTGCCGCTACAAGCCACTCGTTGTAATCCTTATATCCGGTAGGTGGCGGACAGTCTTCTACCTCATATCCAAGCTCATAATACTTTCTCATAAGTTCTGTTGCTGCTTTTCTCCCCGGCTCATCTCCATCAAGGCAGAACCGGATGGAAGTAATCTGCGGATGTTCCCGAAGAAAAGTCTCAAGTGGTGCATCTGCAAGCATCCCAAGTGCCAGCTTATTTGATTCATAATCCGCGAAGATATCCACATAACTCATAAGGTCGATTGCAGCCTCAAATACTACAAGCTCTGTACTGTTTTCATTTACCACATTAAATCCATAGTTCTTATCATTTCCTGTGACATCACACTTGAATGGCTTGCCCTGCTTATCAAACACTCCCCGCATACTTGCAAACCTTGTCACTCCATTTTTATCATTTCCTTTGAAAACGACATTGTGGTAATGCCTACTCTCATAAATCAATCCTTCTTTTAAAAACAGATCTATGACTGCTCTGCTGATTCCTCTCTCCTGATTCAGATAGGAAATAAGATAGGAATTATCTCCTGCAGGTTCCGGTAGGACAAATGGCTTTCTCTCTTCTGCCTGCTTTTTCGATACCTGATGAACAAGTGGCTGCTTTACAGGATTCTCGATTCTTCTGTATCCTGCAAAATCTAAAAGCCAGAACACAGCCTCTTTTACACTCATTCCACAAAATACCCGTAAGAAATCTATCTGTGAGCCGCCATTGTTGCCTTTGTCAAACTGCCTTGACCATCTGTACCAATGGCTTCTGTTGTAAATGCGGATGGAATCCATCTCTTTTAAAGTGTGGTATTTGCCAATCTTCTTTACTGTATACCCAAGGCTTTCTGCCACTGCACACAGATCAACACTCTTTGCTATGGCAAGCTCTTCATCCGTAAATCTTCCATCCATGCTCTCACCTTGCCTTTCCCTGTTCTGCTACAAGCGGTGACTTGATATCAAGTGTCCGGTAATCTGTGCTCAGGGTAATCTTAGGATTATCAATCATGCCTTTTTCCCTGAAACTGAAAAATTCACGATTGTCTCCACCGACTATGATATGGTCAATGAGAGGTATTCCCATCAGCTCACACAGCTTGTTCATGCGGTCCGTCATCATCGTGTCTGCCTTGCTTGGGAATACATTCCCAGATGGATGACAATGGATTAACATCATGCTTGCAGCATTGCTTAAGATACTTGATTTAAACAGTTCTCTCGGATGTGCCATTGCCTCATTTAAAGAGCCGACACTTGCAAAATGCACATTGATAGGTTTTAAATCTGACCTTAGATTGACCACACACACTACTTCCCTATCAAACTGGCACATACAGTCTCCCATGACAGCAGCTATATCCGCCGGATTGTTAAAGGTGTGCTCCGAATAAATCGGAGCATCCTTTACAAGTCTTACCGAAACCACATCAAGCTTGAAGTCATTCTTCTTTGGCATCTGACACCGCCTCCTCTCCAAACTCGACACGGATAACAAAGTCACCTTTCTGGCTGTTTATGAGAGCAATGAGTTCTTCCATTGTAAGTTCCTGCTCCATAACTGCCTCCTATCTGGACTTTTCCTTAGAGTCATATACAAGCGGTGGTTCTGCCACAATGCCATCGAGTCTCTTATTCGGAGTGTCTGTAGCAAGTGTGAGCTTTCTTAAATCCTTATCATAGTGATATACCTGATTGGAAAGTCTCTCATCGAGGTCTACAGCTTCCATGTTGACCTGTACAACCATTTCTGCAAGTTCCTCCGGGCTTCCCATTTCTGAGGATACGGCAAGCACCTCATGCACACTTGAAGGTAAGATATAAAGATCACTGCCAAGGTTTTCTGCCAAATCATGCAGTTCATTCTCATAGAGCATATTTACCGCACCATTAATACCTTTACTGTTGGAAATCACCCACAATGTCTGCTCCGGTGGAATCTCTCCAATCATCATCTCTGCAATCTCTTCCGGCATGCCATCCTTTAAAAACATATCCTTCATCACATCATTCATGCTTCTTACCGTAGGCGGGAAAAGTCTTCTGGTATTCTCCGCAGCACACTTAAACAGCTGTTCCTCATTCATTCCGAGTCTGCCAGCAAGTTCATCGGTAACTTTTGTACTCTGAATACCATTCTTATCTTCATTAATCACTACTCTGTACACAATAGAGAGATCCTGGAACTCCCTGTGCGGAACCTTCTCCAAAAACGACTTATTCTGCTGTGTATTGATAATCTGAAACACAACCCTTTCACTGGCATCTTTTAAGATGCTATCCACACTAACCGGTGGAATCTCTTCAAATGCTTTCACCATAACATCACAGGCTCCCATAATTGTCTGTTCCAAGTCCTCACAGTTCTGATATCTCTTATACATATCGTTGATATAAATGGTAGGTGAGATATGCTTGCCCTCTTCTCTGAGGCTTAACCCATCAAGAGTCATATTTACCTTTTCAACAGGTGCAGTCACAACCTCCATCCCTTTGTACTTCTCCGGCATATAATCCAGAAACTTTTCCTTTACTACTTCCTTAAAAATCTCATAATTCATCATATTACGGTTCCTCCTTAATCTAAATTGTCGTATAAAATCCCTTCATCATCGGGATCTGCATGTTTCCTGTAGCTGTAGTCTTCATCTATCCCCTCATCCGGAATTAAATGACCTCTTTTCTTTCTGTAATAATTCTTCAAAAACATACATTTTCTGCAATCTTCACAGAACAATTCTTCCGGTTCTACTCCCAGAGCTGCAGCAATTCTTTTCAGTGTTCCTGTCTTAGGGGTTCTCGAACCATTCTCGTACTGGGCAATCCTTACATCCCCACGATTCATAAAGCCACATTTTTCTCCTAATTCCCTGAGCGTCAGCTTCTGCTGTTTTCTGTAATATCTGATTCTTTCTCCAACCACTTTCGTTTCCTCCGTAAAACTAAAATGACAGGGAACATAAGTCTTAGGCTTACATTCCCTGCCGGGTTAATAGTTCTTTAATTGTTACTGATTCTTCTTTTTCTTTCTTCCACGAAGTCCTACTCCAACACCTGTAATAAGTGCAAGTGCACCGATTCCAAGGTAAAGAAGTGGATTTGCATTGTCGCCTGTCTGTGGAAGCTTAGGCTCTGTCGGTACATTGATAAGCTTAAGAGTTGTTACAACAACATCCGGTGCATTGTCATCGTATCGAAGAGTTACATCGTGAGCTGTCTCATCGAGGATATATCCGTCAGCTGCTTTTGTCTCAACTACTGTATAATGGATATCTTCCTTGAATGATCCATCCTCGTTGTAAGTACAGATAGGAAGCTCCTTGCTCTCTGCATGACCATTCTTGTCAGTAGTGAGTGTATCAAGCACCTTTCCGTCCTTATCCCTTACTTCAAATACAACACCCTCGATCGGCTTTCCGGTTACTTTGTCAGTTTTCTCAATGACAATCTTACCGACTGCCTGCTCATCCTTCATGGATACCTTCTGGATTTCTGCTGTCTCCTTTACTTCAAAGGTTACATCACTTGCCACCTTATATCCATATGGTGCAGATTCCTCTCTGAGTGTGTACTTTCCGACAGGAAGTCTCTCAATCATATGAGTCTTTCCTGCCTCTGATGTCCAGCTCTCAATAAGCTTTCCATCAGCATCAATAACTGAAAGCTTTGCTCCAGGCAATTCTTTCTTGCCTGTGATATCAGTCTTTGAAATTTCTACCTTGATCGGTGCATTTTCAAATGCTGCCTCAAACTCGATAACCTTTACCTTATCTCCCTGATATGAAGCATCCACATCAAAAATCTTATCAGACTTCACATAGCCCTTTGGTGCCTCAATCTCCTTGACATAATACTGTCCAAGTGGAAGGTCAGAGGTAAATGCAGCCTTTCCATCCTTGCCTGTTACTGTTCTCTCAATCTGCGTATCAGCTTTTACGATTACCGTGCCATCTTTGTTTACGATATCTTCTTTCGCAAATAAACCAAATACTGCTCCTTCAAGTGCTTTCTTAGTCTCTGAATCCGTCTTGGTTACAGTAATCTGCACTTTCTGACGCTCATTTGTCACATCCATTCCTGCGAAAACAACCTTTGTATTCTGGTCGATATAGGAAAGGTCTGCCTCAATCGGTGTATCATCTAATACAAATCCATCAATGGTCTTTGTCTCAACAAGATAATACTTGCCAATCGGAAGGTCATCAATTCTTGCGATACCCTTATCATTTGTCACGATGGTTGCCACCTTGTCTCCTGCCTTATGATATACAGTGTCAAGTCCGTCAGCACTTACGATATTCTCTTTTGCATATACATCAAAAGTTACTCCTGCAAGGCTGTCCTTGAAGAAATTGAAGATAAAGTCGTACCAGTAACCCTTCATAAGAGTAGTATCTGTTACAAATTCGCCGTCCTTATTGATAACGATGGAACCTGTAGGAACTTCATCCTTCATCTCTACATGCTGCACTTTGCCAGTGTCCTCTACTGTAAACTGAATATCTGTTGCTTTAAGATATCCGTAAGGAGCAAATTCTTCACGAAGTGTATAAGTCTCGCCTACGACAAGTCTCTTGATCACATGTGCTTCCTTAGCATCAGATGTCCATGTGTCTACCACATTTCCATCCTTATCAAGTACAGTAAGTGTTGCACCTGTAAGCTCTGCACCGCTTGTGATATCTGTCTTTGTAAACTCAAAGGTTGTAGGTGTGTTTTTATACTCGCTGTTATATACAGCAGTCTTAACATCCTGTCCCTGATATTTTGTATCAAAGTTTACTGCTTCCTCATTTGTCACATATCCGGCAGGCTTTACAAGCTCCCTTGCAACATATTTTGCAAATGGATAATCCTTAACAAAAGCAATCTTTCCATTCTCATCAGATGTTGCCTTCTCAAGAAGAGTACCTTTATCGATAATAACCTTGCCATCAGCATTCTTGATATCCTCATCTGCATAAAGACCAAATACTGCACCTGCAATCGGTGTCTTATCTTCTGCATCAAGCTTAGTCACTGACATATCAAGCTTCTGTCTGTCATCTGAGAAAGTAAGACTTTCCTTGATAACAGGTGTCTTATCATCCACATATGTGAATGTCACTTTCTGCTCATTCGGATTTAATACATATCCGTATGGAGCTTCCACTTCCACAACTCTGTACTGTCCAAGAGGAAGCTTCTTAGCTGTTGCCTTTCCATCCTTGCCAGTTGTAAGAGTTGTCACAAGGTCTCCCTTGCTGTAATACTTAATGCGGTTTCCGTCTGCATCCTTCTGGTTGTCTGCTGTGTAAATATCCTCGGCAGCATAAACTTTGAATTTTGCTCCGGCAAGTGAGCCTTCCTTATAGACAAACTCTTTCTCATATGAGCTTGCAAGGAGTCCACCCTTAAATCCGTCAAGTACCTCGCCCTTCTTTTCTACAGTCATCTCTCCGACTGCAGGGGCATCGGAATATTCCACAGTAATGATTGCATCATTTGTATCACCATCTGTCTCAAATGCTGTGTCAGTATCAACAGAGATGTTGACATACTTATCATTTACAACATATCCGTATGGTGCAGATACTTCCTCAATACGGTAGTTACCGATTTTAAGTGCTTCAGGTAAGATTAAATCTCCATCATCGTCAGTAAAGAATGAAGTATGCTCGACCTTTGACGGATAAGTTGTGTACTGCTTCACATATTCGTTCTTATCAATATTGAAGATCTTAAACTCTGCGTTTGGTACAAGTACTGTCTGCTTTGTATCGGAATCCTTCTTGATTACACGAAGCTTTGCAGTAAACTCCCTGTCAAGAAATACTCTCCATGTCTGAGGCTTGTCAGGATGATTCTCGCTGATTTTTACCTCAAATGGCTTGATTGTCTTCATGTTATGCGGAGTCTTTGACTCAACTACCACATAGGTTCCATAAGGAATTGCAATGGAAACTGCATGTCCCTTGTCATCTGATGTGATTGTTGTTGCTCCGTTTTCCCCGATTACTACCGGAGTAGCCTTATTATAGTCATAACTTCCATCTGCCTTTACGGATAAAGAAGATTTTAAGTATGCTGTGAACTCTGCACCTGCCAACAAGCCTGCTTCAGTATCATCGCCATTGTCAGATACCTTGATAAGCTGGAATGGCTGCTTGATGACCTGCTCTGCTGATGTTGTACTTCTTGATACCTCTGCTACAAGGTCTCCCTCATAGTCGCATACTACATCATGCTCCTCTTTGTCTAAGAGATACCCCTCTGATGGAGTGATTTCTTTCACATAATAGTTTCCAAGGTAAAGGTTATTGACCTCTGCTTCGCCATTCTTATCTGTTGTAAGTGTTGCTACAAGGTCTCCTGCCTTGAATACGACTCCTGTTGCTCCGTCCGGATGCACGATATCGTTTCTTGCATAAAGACCATAAACTGCACCTTCAAGGCTTGCATCTCCCTGGGCTGCTGCCTTACCTGATTCCTTGTCTACCTTGTAGATATGAATCTTTGCTGTAGTTCTGTCATTTACAAATGTGTGACTGAATGATGCCTTTGCCTGTGTTTCAGGTAATACATTGAAATTGAAGCTGTAAACATCTTTACTGTTTCTGATATACGCATATGGTGCCTGTGTCTCTTGGATATAATATCCGTTAGAGATTGGCAGATCCACGCTGTAGCTTGCCTTTCCGTCCTCACCTGTAGTTACTGTCTCAAGAGCTGTACCCTTTGTCACAATAACCTGTCCGGCATAGTTTTTGATGTCATTTCCGGCATAAAGTGTGTACTTGCCGCCATCAAGAGGGTTCTCTGTGTCAGAGTCCTTCTTTACGACAAATACATCCGCTTTCTGTCTTGTATTCTCAATCGTAGTTGATTCATACTGTACTGTCACAGTCTGGTCCTTATACTCAACTGCTACTGTCTGAGGTGTGGTATTGATTGTATACCCGTCAATACTCTTAATCTCAGTTACCACATAAGTTCCAAGATGAAGGTCAGATAATACCACCTGTCCGTCAGTTCCTGTTGTAAGGCTTTCCGCCACTACATCGCCAGCATTGTAAACCTTAGTACCATCTGCCTTGTAGATATCTGCTCCGGCAGTTACCTTGAATGCTGCTCCGGAAAGCTTCTTTTTCTCATAAGTGAAATTGCTTCCATTCCATGAACTAAGCACCTCACCCTCTTTATAGATTGTGATTGCTCCAAGCTGCTCTTTATCTGTTGCAGAGATTCCCGTTGTCTGTCCTGCTTTTACAGTAAGTGTATGAACCTTACCGGAAAGGACATATCCCTTTGGTGCGGTAATCTCTTTTACATAATAAGTGCCTGCAACAAGTGCAGCTGACTTTGCATATCCGTTTCCATCTGTTGTCATGGTCTGTACTCTGTTTGTACATCCGCTGTCAGAATAGATTCCATAGACTGCACCGGAAAGCTTCACTCCGCTTGACTCGTCTGTCTTTGTAAGCTCACCATATCCGATGTTCTCTGTCTTGACCTTGATATAGGCTTTGATAGGATCTGCTGTCGGTCTTTCAGAAATAAACTCCTGATATCCGCTCTTTCCTGTAAGCCAGAATACACAGCTTGATGTTGTCTCAACCTTGCCAGCATTGGATGTGAATGTTCCTGTTGTAGCTGTAGTATTCACGTTCGTTGAAGAGATTGTAATACTGTTGCCATTCTTATCAACAGAATATCCGCTGATGCCAAAATCAAAATCCGATAAAACACCATTGCTGTCAGATAATGTTGTTTCAAATCTCTGACTTCCCTCATTCCACTTTAATTCATAAGTTGGTGCCTCACTGGTTCTACGTGATGCAAAACTTGGAAGCGTTGCATTGTAGGAACTGTTGATATTGTCCCTAAGTCTCTCATAATAGCTGTATGAAGAATCAGGACTTGGTGCTGTGTTACAGAGCTTTCTTGCTGCCGAATCACCACTTCCGGTTCCAAAGATATCTGCTACAATAACCCATACCATTGCCTGAGTTGCGATATACTCATTGCACTGACTATTGCTTGGTGCCGCCTTTTGTGTACTGTTAAACCCATAATAAAGGCAGTAACTTAAAAGCTTTCTCTGCTGTGCTGACATTGATGTGCTCGCATCATCGTAGCTGTTCATAAGCTGACCGCCATCTGCTCTTAATCCGAAATTCATACAATATGCAGAATTTCCGTCAAGAATTGAATACAGAATCTTGCCATGATTATATCCGGGCTTCAGTTCACTTACTTCTCCGGAATTTTTGACTGACGCATTCCAGAACGCAATATTTGCCTGCGGACTGGCTGCAAATGCTGTTGTTCCATTCGTAAAGAGTGTTCCAACCAGTGTGAGCATAGCCATAAATCCTGCCATAAAACGCTTTAGTTTCTGTTTCATGTGCTCTTTCCTCCTTAATTTACGCATAAAAAAAGAAAGACATAAGTTTATGGCTTACATCTTTCTTCCTTATGCTTCTATTCGTTTTTATTTATCTGTGACATCGAAACTCGTAATAGTCTGTGCCGCCTGTCGTGTAAACTCCATCATAACTGATGTAGAATACCGGATCTGTTTCCAAAAGTAACATACTTGCAATATATTCTGCGATTGCATCCTCAGATGATAACCGCTGTCCATCAATGGTACTTGCTTTGTTGAGGTCTGTCTCTACAAACACACTATAATAAGAGCCTTCCATACCATCGTAAGGATAATACTCATTGTACTCTTCCTGCGTGATACTACCGTCATTCAAATGATTCTGTAAATTCTGCTGTGTGGTAATCATCCCTCCTGCCTGACACTTTGCTGTTGCAAGTGACACAACATTCTGTGGACTGTATGCCACGGATGCAGGCTGTGGATTGCTCACATTGTCTTTCGGACTGTCTGTAGTCTGACCACCATTACCTGCATTACTCTGATTTCCTCCAGCTTCCTCATTATCATTTACTGAAGCTTTCTGTTCCGGCTCGTCATTCTGCTTTGGCTTTTCTTCCTGCCTTGAAGCAGTTTCATTATCAGCGGACCGGTTATCTTCCTTATCATTCTTCTCTTCTGAATCTTTAACCTCGGCAATATCTTTCTCTGTCTCTTCACTTCCAGCTTCGGTTGTGACCTCTGTGACAGCTTCCGTTGCCATTTCTGCTTCTTCAGTTGGCTTTACGCTTTCCGTCTGTTTCTCTGTCTGATTATCAGCCTTTTCCTTACCACCATTACAGGCAGCCATTGAAAAGACCAGTACTGCGGATAATAAGATAATACTTATCTTCTTCATAGTAATCGCCCATCCCTTCTCCGCAAGAGGGACGGGCTTTGTGTTCCGTGCCATCCACCCTTGCGGTGAACTATTTATCTGTAATGCACGGGACACATAGGACTGTCCCGTATTCTGTGCATCTTAAACTCCTTTCATTATACCAGCTCTCTTATTTTAAAGAAATACTGCATAAGTCTTCTGTTTTTCTTATAATTTAAGAATAAACCCTTTACCTGCATAAGCTCACCTCCTCTCAGAATGTGCCCATTCTTACGAATGAAAGAAATATCCTTGCCACCATAGCGAATAGAAGAAGAATTATTCTGGCAAGTCCTAAGACCAGCTTCAACGCTCCAAGAATTATCCTTAATATCCACTTGAGTATCTCTAAAATTACTGTTCCTACGGCTCCCATAACTCTTCTCATAATAATCAGTCTCCTTTCGACATCCATCCCATTGCAAGTCCTGCAACATCTACATCGTCCATAACATCTTCTGTAGGTTCTTGTGCTTCACTATTGGCTGCCTGCATTATTACCGGCTGACCAACATTCATCCCGGATATCACTCCGCCTAACAGCCTTATGACCTCTTTCCTAGCCTCATTGGTTGCTGCTTCAATGACTTCTTCCTTAATGTCATCAATATCTTCTGACCGGATATATTCAGCCCTCTCTTTTTCTTTCTTCTTGATAACAAATGTTTCTTTTCCATAATTATCAATGTAGAACTGAATCGCATCTATAATGAACTGGTTCTTAGATTTGAAAATCTTCGGATCAAGGTTCTGAATCACATCATTGATTTTCACATGCTGAGGATTGCTCATGTTGAGGCGGACAGAAGTTTTTACTTCATATTCAAGTCTTCTTCCCATCATCTGCCTCCTTATGATAATCGCTTAGTGCTTTTAAGTCCCATCGTGGCAAGCTGCTCATATCCTCTTGCATTTGCCTTTACATCAAGGTTATAGGAAATGTTCCTGGCATCATGGCTACCAAAATTCTTCATCACAACTGCCCCGCCACCGACAAATACAATCGGTGTAGTCTTTAAGTTATACCCAAACTCACGAATTGAGTTATATACCTTATCAACAAAATCCTCTATCTCTGCCTTGATAATGGCAAAGTATTCATCATCAATATCTGACCTGCCATATCGCATGATGTTCTGTATCTCTGACTCGTCTACCTCTCCGTTAAGTTGTCTTACACACTGTTCATTGATAGAACGCATACAGGTAATAAGACCTTTTGGTATCGTCACACACTTTGATTCATCCGGTGACTTGTTGATTACCGGCATAATGTCGATTGTCCAGCTACCGATATCTACTATCAGCGTTTTCTTTGCCATTGTAGGAATCTTGTCCACTACTGCTGCATAACACTGAGGGAATACTGCCACATCATCCATTTCAATATAATACGGCTCATTCTCATATTTGAAGCTTACACGCTTATTCTTTGTCAGGTACTTGATAAAATCATTCTTCTCTGCACCAAACCTTGTAAGTGGAAGTCCTACTGCAAGGAATACCTTTGCCTCTGCAAGACCTCTTCTTTTAAGTTCCTTAGCAACTGCTGCAAGAGTGAGAAGATAAAAACTGTCATCTTCGACCTTTGTATCCTTTACTTCCTGCCTCACAGTTCCAACCTTATAGAACTTTCCTTCATACTCAAGTACATCGCCGAAAAGTGCCGGAGTTGTTGTAATCTCCTTAACTCCTGTGACAAATACCTGAGAAATTGTTTTCATCATTGACCAACCATGATCAATGCCGATTACTTCTAACTTGTTATTCATATGTTTTGCACATCCTTTCTCCTTAAACAGCCACTTGAACATCTTAACCACCTACTTTCCTATCAGCTTTCGCATACAAGGAAAACAATAACCATTCCCTTGATAATATGGACATCCGACACATTCCGTCGGAAGTTTCTGTTCTTTTTTCTTAGATGGTTTACAACATGTTCCATTGGCACATCTGTTGTTATGTCCCCAGAAGAATCTACAATGCATACAATCTTTTAATTCTCTTTCAAGCTTTTCTTCTGGAGATACAAACCTGCGTTTCTTATGCTTATCTCTTTTTTCACCTGTTCCCACCAGAGCTCTCCTCCCTTCCAAGGAGTGATTGCTCTCTTATCTGTTCCATTGTCCTGTCCGACTCTCCTGCCGTCCTAGCTAACGAATACAATACGATAAGAACAATAATTATTAATGCTATGCTAAATCCCATCACCACTTTATCCTCCTTCAAATTAGTTGCCATATAGACAGAATTTGAATTTGGAAGTGATATAGTCTACATGGCTATGCTTAACGCTAAGCATGTAGGTACACGCCAGTCTTCTAGACTCCTATATCGCCCCGTGTACAAAGAGGTGTTCTCACCTCCGGGAGTTACAGACGAGCCACAAAATGTGTTTCACGACGCCCTTCTGAATTATCAGAAGCACTATCTCCTCTTTTAGCCTTTTGAGGATAAGGACGAACTTCTCGCCCTCTGTGGTTAATTATCCTTACGCAACATGCCGATTCCTTTTACCAAATTTCCATCCAGCTTCTCGCCCTTCATCTTTCGATCCATCAGACTACTAATATGATAGCTGTGACTTTCATCCTCCATGTACATGCCCCGTAATTTTACTACCTACAGAAATTCTGTAGTGCAAACTACTTTGCAAATCTGTAACTGATTATTCAATTGTTATGTCCAATCTCTCTTGGACAATTGATATTCTACAATGCACTTTAATTTTACGGAAGTGACACCACTGGTGTATTTTTACGAATTTTCACCAGTTTTTGGTGTATTTGTCATTTCCTTTAATTTGTCCCATGTATGCTTAGGCAGTTCTCTTGCCGGCTCTCTGAATCGTTCAAGATATTTTTCAAATAATTCCGTATTGATTAATGCTGAATTACCGACTTTATAGACTGCTCCTGCCTCTCTCGCAATTACTATGATTCTCGATTTACTTATCCCATAAATAATCGCTCCTTCCTCTGCATTGACAAATTTTTTCATAAAATCCTTTGTATCTGAATAGCACTTATATGAGTAACTCATTCATCAGTCTCCTTTCACATTTGGCAATGGATGTTTCATTTCTGTTGGCGGTTCTCTGAATTGCTCCATATATTCATCAAACACCTCCAGATTAATCAGAATAGTATTTCCTTTTGCTTCGCCTATCTTATATACAGCTCCAGCTGCTCTAGCCATTTCGATAAATCTATGATGTCCTATGCTGTAAGTCATTGAACCCTCTCCGATTCTCACAAACTTCTTTTCCACAATTTTATTTGAACTAGGAACTCTTGCAGAATGTTTCATAAATTTCATCAACCTTTCCTTATGTACTAATATAATCTTTGCAAGCTGATATCTTGCTCCAGCCGCCAACGCTATATCCATTGCCTCATCTTGTGTTACATCTAATAAAGCCATTACCTCATCAATACGAATAAATCTTGGTTTTACAGTTTCTTTTCTATAGGCACAAACTGAACCACTCAATGTATTTACCATAACATCACCTACTTATAAAACTCAGAATCTGTAATATGAAAAGTTTCAAGATACTTATCCAATATTTCTGTATTAACAAGTACAAGCTGACCAATTTTATAACAAGCCTTGGCATCCTTAGCCACTTCTTGAAATTTTGTCATTCCCATACTGTACATCTTTGCACCATCTGAATATCTTACAAACTTTTTTGCATCCTCATATCTATCTTTCTTCTTTGATTCATTCATTGCTGTGCTCCTTTCACTTTGACTTCATAACAAATGACGTATTTTCTCCATAACGCAAAAAAGAGGACATCTTCTAAATTTCTTTAGAAAATGTCCTCTTAGTAGTTCATATTTGATTGAATCTTTTTCTTTTCAGATTGTGTACTCTTTCATACTGATGTAAATGACTATGCCAAAATACGTCTTTTAATGCGTCCTTTGACGTACTCAAATGCCTCAACCCCGCATAAACACTAGGTTTATTTATCCAAGCTCTTCATCGTCGGGAAGAGCAGCACATCCCTAATCGCAGGTGAATCTGTAAGCAACATAACAAGTCTGTCGATACCATAACCGATACCGCCTGTTGGTGGCATACCTACTGCAAGTGCGTTAAGGAAGTCCTCATCTGTGTGCTGTGCTTCCTCGTCGCCGTTCTCTGCGTTCTTATCCTGCTGTGCGAAACGCTCTCTCTGGTCGATTGGGTCGTTAAGCTCTGAGTACGCATTACACATTTCCCATGTGTTAATGAAAAGCTCGAAACGCTCAACCTTCTCTGGATCAGATGGCTTCTTCTTAGTAAGTGGAGATATTGCAAGAGGATGATCCATAATAAATGTAGGCTGGATTAAATTCTCCTCGCAGTACTCCTCAAAGAAGAGGTTGATGATGTCGCCCTTAGTATGACGCTCCTCGAACTCAATTCCTCTCTCCTTAGCAAGAGCCTTAGCTTCTTCATCAGTCTTAATTGTATCAAAATCAACACCAGCATATTCCTTAATTGCGTCATTCATAGTAAGTCTTCTGAATGGCTTTCCAAGGTCAATCTCAGTGCCGTTGTAAGTAATCTTAGTTGTACCACATACAGTCTCAGCAAGGTGTCTGAACATACTCTCAGTAAGTTCCATCATACCTTCGTAATCTGTGTATGCCTGGTAAAGCTCCATAAGTGTGAACTCAGGGTTGTGTCTTGTATCAACACCCTCATTACGGTATACTCGTCCGATTTCGTAAACTCTCTCAAGACCACCAACGATAAGTCTCTTAAGATAAAGCTCTAATGAAATACGAAGCTTAACGTCCTCGTCAAGTGCGTTGTAATGAGTCTCAAATGGTCTTGCAGCAGCACCACCAGCATTAGATACAAGTGTTGGTGTCTCAACTTCCATGAAGTCTCTGCCATCAAGGAACTTTCTGATTTCCTTGATAATCTTAGATCTCTTTACAAATGTTTCCTTAACCTCAGGATTCATTATTAAATCAACATATCTCTGACGGTATCTCATATCAGTATCTGTGATTCCGTGGAACTTTTCTGGAAGTACCTGTAAGCTCTTAGAAAGAAGAGTAATCTCCTCAGCGTGAACTGAAATCTCTCCTGTCTTAGTTCTGAAGATAAATCCCTTGATACCGAAGATATCACCGATATCAGACTTCTTAAAGTCTGCATATGCTTCTTCGCCAATTGCATCTCTTGAAATATATGCCTGCATTCTGCCCTTAAGATCAGCAATGTTACAGAAAGATGCCTTTCCCATTACTCTCTTGAACATCATACGTCCGGCAAAGCTTACATTAATTGGAGAAGCGTCCATAATGGCTCTTCTCTCATTGTAATCAGCAGTAACTGCTTCTCTTGCCTGCTGCTCATCTAAACCTTCAGTATTAACTGCTGGTCTGTCACCGAGAAGTTCTTTCTCATGTGCTTCATAGATAGCTCTTATTTCGTCTGTGTGATGTGTTACATCATACTTTGTTATCTGGAATGGATCCTTACCTGCGTCCTGAAGGTTCTTTAACTTTTCCATACGAACCTTAATCTGCTCGTTAACGTCAGGCTGCTGTGCAGATTTATTATCTCCCATGAATGAGTATCTCCTTTTCTATATGTTACTGAAAATTAGTCGTTCTTTACAGATACAACTGTATATTCAATCTCTCCAACAGGTGCTTCTACCTTAACAGTGTCACCCTTCTTCTTTCCAATAAGAGCTGCACCAAGTGGTGACTCATTAGAAATCTTGTTATTAAGGCTGTCTGCCTCTGATGAACCAACGATTGTATACTCGATATCCTCATCGAATTCTACATCGTGAAGTACAACAACGCTCTCCATCTTAACTACATCTTTATTCTTATCGTTATCCTGAATAACCTCACAGTTAGCAAGAATTGCTTCAAGTTCTGCAATTTCTGTTTCGATATCTCTCTGCTCGTCCTTAGCTGCATCGTACTCAGCATTCTCTGATAAATCGCCCTGCTCTCTTGCTTCCTTTAACTTCTGGGCAACTTCCTTTCTTCTGACAACCTTAAGCTCCTCAAGTCTTGCTACTCTTTCGTCATACCCCTTTTTAGTAAGAAACTGTTTCTCTGCCATGTTCTTATCACCTTTCTATATATCTGCTACACTAATATGCTTCTGCTCTACTAGAGAATAAAACCCCACAAGCGTCACAATATTATAAACTATCAGTTCCTGTCTGTCAATGTAACCCTTCCAGTATCCTATCCACAAGCCCATCAAACTGTTCCAGATTAGTAACCTGGTTAGCTTCATTTCTTAATGCCGCTGCGTGCTTGATTCCTGCTGTATACCATGCAAAATGTTTTCTCATCTCGCGGATTCCTGTAAACTCGCCTTTTATCTCACACAATCCTTTGGCATGCCTCTTAATCATCTGGCATACTTCTTCAACAGACGGAGGTGCAATTATTGTACCATTATTCATATATTCAGAAACCTGTCTGAATATCCATGGATTTCCCCTTGCGGCCCTTCCAATCATTATTCCGTCACAGCCTGTCTGCTTCATCATATTAACAGCATCTTCGCCGCTTTTAATATCGCCATTACCAATAACTGGAATCGATACTGCTTCTTTGACCTGTCTTATTATATCCCAGTCTGCTTGTCCTGAATAATACTGCTGCCTTGTTCTTGCATGGACTGCAACGGCAGCCCCGCCTGACTCCTCAATAACATGTGCTATCTCAGGCGCATTTATACTATTCTCATCAAATCCTGCCCTTATCTTGATTGTAAGCGGCTTATCAAGTGCATCAGCCATCTTCTCGACTATTCTTCCGACAAGCACAGGGTCCTTCATAAGTGCCGAACCTTCGCCGTTATTGACTACCTTTGGAACAGGACATCCCATATTGACATCAATTATATCAAACTCTCTTTCTGAAAGTCTCTTCGCTATATCAGCCATGATATCCGGGTCTGAACCAAAAAGCTGCAATGCAAGCGGCCTCTCCTCTGGCACTGTCTTCATCAGGTCTTCTGTATTCTTATTGTTATACAGCACAGCCTTGGCACTGACCATCTCGGTACACATAAGCCCGCAGCCCTGCTCCTTGCATAAAAGTCGAAATGGCAGGTCTGTTACTCCTGCCATCGGTGCCAATGCAATATTGTTCTTTATCTCAACATTTCCAATTCTCATAATTACTCCATGCCTAAGAAGAATACCTTGAAGAACATCTCAAGTGATTCAAGAAGTTCTCTCTTCTCATACTGATACTTCTTGACGAGCATACCGCATGCTATCTCGTCATACAGTAAATCGCCCTCGTCTGCTGATGATTTGAACAAAAGATTGCCTTCCTCATCGAATTCCATATCAAGTATTCCACCAACTTCCTCTGTGAAAAGAACGCACATAATCTTTAACTCGTTCTTTACATCATCCGGAAGCTTATCAAAATCAGGGTTAAAATAGTATTTCTTCTCATAAGAATTAGATACACATAAAACTACATTTTCATCAAACATATCCATATAATCCTCTCACAGAAACCTCTCCGGTTCTGATAATCTTCTCGCCCTCGTCTGTCTTAATGATAAGTTCGCCCTCATCGTTGATTCCAAGTGCTTTTCCAACAATTTCCTTGTCAGCATATATTGCCTTGACGTCGCCGCCCTTATTGACAAGCATTGAATTATAGTCTTCTTTAAGCCCAGCCAGATTCTGTGTCTTAACAAATGTATCATAGTACTTTGCAAAGCTCTCTGAAAATGCGGCTACTATACGGCTTCTTTTCAGATGGTCGCCAGTCTCAAGATACAGAGAAGAAGCTGTTGCCTTGATTGAATCATCAAATTCTGTCGTATTAACATTAATTCCCATACCAATAACTACATAATGTATGTAATCCATCTCAGCACTCATCTCTGTTAATATTCCACATACCTTCTTCTTATTAAGAACTATATCATTAGGCCACTTTATACGGCACTCTGCATCATGTCCGTCCTCTGTAAGAACCTTGTGGATTGCCTCCTGCACAGCCATGGCTGCCACTATTGTAAGCATTGACGCATTGACTGGTGCAATATCCGGTCTTAAAAGAAGTGACATCCATATCCCACTTCCTGCAGGAGAAACCCAATTCCTGCCGCGTCTGCCCCGACCACCTGTCTGGCTCTCTGTTATATAAAGTGTTCCATCAGCTGCATTATCTCTCTCTGCCGCTCTCTTAGCTTCATTGTTGGTAGAATCTGTCTCGTCATAATATACTACTTCGCGGATAATCCCTGTCGTATTGCCTGTATCCACACAGGTAAGCTGACTCATTATCTCGCTTGATGTAAGAATATCAGGATACTGTGTTATATGATAGCCTTTATTCTGGACTGCCTCTATAACATAGCCTTCTTCTTTTAACTGGTTTATCACCTTCCAAACAGCCGTTCTTGAAACCCCCAGCATATTGCACAGTGCCTGCCCTGACACATATCCATCTGATTTTCTCAAAACATTTAAAATCTTAGTCTTCATACCATTACCCGCCATGCTATTACTGCCATAAGCAGAAGTCCTAACGTAACAACTGTAAGAATAACACCTGACACTGTTCTGTCGCTCATGAAATTCTTAGCCGCTGTAAGTCCGTTAACTAATGCTCCCAGCATGAATTCCACAGCGAATAATATTCCGCTTCCACTGCGCAGGAAAAGTATAATTATGAATACCACTCCTATTGCAAATGTGAGTGCTATATTGGCATAGTCTATGAGCATCTTGCTCTTTCTGTACGCGCCACTCGTTGTATAATACATAACGCCTCCATACCTTACGAATTAACCGTTGCGAATTACATTTTTACTTATAAGCTCCAAGTGTAGCTGCCATTACAGCCTTGATTGTATGCATTCTGTTCTCTGCCTCATCGAATACAACTGACTGATCTGACTCAAATACTTCATCAGTAACTTCCATCTCATCAAGACCGAATTTGTCATGAATTTCTTTACCAATCTTAGTCTTAAGGTCATGGAATGCTGGGAGACAGTGCATAAATATTGCATCCTTAGAAGCATTGTCCATAACTGCCTTGTTAACCTGATATGGAAGAAGTGCCTTGATTCTCTCTGCCCATACTTCATCAGGCTCGCCCATAGATACCCATACATCTGTGTATAATACATCTGCGTCCTTAGTTCCTGCCTTAACATCTTCTGTAAGTGTTACAGAACCACCGCTTATCTTTGCCCATTCCTCACACTGTGCAACAAGTTCCTTGTCTGGGAAATATTCCTTAGCTGTGCAGGCTGTATAATGAAGTCCTAACTTAGCGCAGACAATCATAAGTGAATTACCCATGTTGTATCTTGCATCACCCATGTATACAAACTTAACGCCCTTTAATCTGCCAAGTTTTTCCTTGATTGTAAGCATATCTGCGAGCATCTGTGTTGGATGGTATTCGTTAGTAAGTCCGTTCCATACCGGCACGCTTGAATATTTTGCAAGGTCTTCAACTATCTCCTGACCGAATCCTCTGTATTCGATTCCTTCAAACATTGTGCAGAGAACTCTTGCTGTATCAGCAATGCTCTCCTTCTTTCCAATCTGTGAACCTGTTGGGTCAAGATATGTAACACCCATACCAAGGTCATGTGCTGCCACCTCAAATGAGCAACGTGTTCTTGTACTTGTCTTCTCGAATATAAGTGCAACATTCTTTCCGATAAGTGGCTGTTCTACAATGCCCTTTTTCTTCTTATCCTTAAGCTCTGCTGCTAAGTCTATCAAATATAAAATCTCCTCAGGTGTGTAATCCTTGAGTGTTAAAAAGTCGCGTCCATTTAAATCCATGACATCCTCCTGTCTGTATGGCAAATTCGCCTACATTGAATAATTAATAACTTTGTTCATTCTATCGCAATTATAGTCCTTCGTCAAATGCGTTGTTTAATTTGTGTAGTGGCAAGACGGTCGATTGTGGAAGATGGCGGAGAGCTTCCGTTAAACTTCCCGGCATAATAACAGGCACTGGGCGTTCCAGGCTTCGTCCCCGACCGTTAACGCTGGCAACGCACATCCTTGTGCGTGCCAGCTCACGCGTCCGTCCATGGACGCGTGTACACTCGTTCCTTCTACATGCCCAGTGCCTTTATTATGCGTTCAGTTTAAAGTCAGCTTTCCGCCATCCCCCACAACCTCCCTTCCTCCACACTTCTCCAAATTCAGGGCAGAGTAGCTTCCCTCTCCTACACCTCTCCGGACTGGTTCGCCTTTCGGCTGCCAGTTTAAAAGGCTGCACAACCACTCTACTTTCCATCAAAATTCATGGGAGGGGCTTTGCCCCGTCCCATGAATATTCCGCATCTGCCACACCTTCCGTCCGCCAATAAAAAAGGTGGTGTGGCTTTTCTGACTGCAAACTATGCACATAATAAAAGCATTGAGCAAGTCACTGTCTAAGTGTACGCGCGTCCACGGACGGACGCGCGAGCTGTCTCGCACACGGATGTGCGTTGACAGCGTAACGAGAACTTAAACAGCCTTCCACGCTCAATGCTTATTATTATGTAGCGTAGTTTGTACGGAAGAAAACCACACCACCTTTTTTATCCCTTAATGGAATATATGATCTCCAATTATTACAAAATCTGAATAGTTGTTAACATCTACAGTATATAATGCCCTGAATGATGTATAACCACCTATATTATTAACGCCTGATAATGCCTCAAGTGCTGCCTGCATACATTCTGTATTTCTAGGACCATTGGCAAGTCTTGCTGCAAATCTTTCTGATGGATTACCTGCTCCGTCAGATACGCCAGAGAACTGTGATCTCTGATATATAACCCCTGTAACTGTACCAGGATAATGTCCGCTTCTTACTCTGTTAAGAATAACATTTGCAACTGCAAGCTTTCCTGCATATGGCTGGTATCCAGCCTCCCAGTCTATGATACATGCCATAAGCCATATATCATCATCTGATACGCTCATAGTTGGGTTATATGTTATATCTGTTCCTGATATTGTATTAGCAATTATCTTCTGTCGTCTTGCTTCCTCTGCTGCAGCAGCCGCTCTTTCAGCTTCTGCCTCTGCCTCAAGTCTTGCTTCTTCTGCAAGTCTTTCAGCCTCTTCTTCTGCTTCAATAGCTTCAATCTCTGCTGTTGTATATCCTGCAAGAAGATTATCTGTTCCAATCTGTTCTGCTATAGCCTCTGCTTCTTCTCCAAAACATAAGCACTGTGTCTGTACATAACCTTCGCAGTTTCCTGAACTAACTTTAGTCCATTCCTTTCCGACCATATCAACATCCACAAGTGTGTTAGTATATAATCTTCCAACAACCTGTGCTGTCTCTTCGTCAGAAGTGTCATAAACATCAAGATAAGGATCAGTAATTGCTACTGCCTTGTTCTTGTATGTTCCTGTTTCTTCATACCCAGTCACAAGAACCTCTTCTGTATTAGCTGAATAAGATGCAACCTTAATTCCCGTGTCAGTATTCTGTGTTTTCTCATAGGTAGTTGCCACTGCTGGAAGAACCGGTGTCATAAACAACACAATTGCAGCTCCCACATAGCAAGCAGCTTTGCTACTTCTAAGTTTCATATTATACTTCCCTTTCCGGCGGCTTATTTAGCTTCGCCTGTAAATTGTTACAGAAATGTTACAATTTATTACGGAAATATAATAGCAAAGTTACAGTAATTTGTCAAATATGTTAAAACCCGCTCTATGAGCGGGTTTGCGGGTTTGTTTATTAAATTCATTTTGCAAAATATAGTATATGACCATATATATAGTTGGTTATCTACACGCTTCTCTGTCTGACAGCTTCGTATGTAAGAATTGTACATGCTATTGCCGCGTTAAGAGATTCAACCTCTCCCTGCATCGGAATTCTTATAAGTGTATCTGCCTGCTTCGCGATATCATCTGTAAGCCCATTACCCTCATTGCCTATCAGAAATGCTGTTCCTTCCCTGTAATCTTCACCAAGATATGTATTCTTTCCATCAAGATGTGCAGCATATACCTTAATTCCAGCATTCTGACACTGTGAAACTGCCTCGCTAAAATCCTGTACATATACAAATGGCACTCTGAATATAGAACCCATTGTCGACCTTATTGTCTTAGGATTATATATATCCACAGTATTAGAACTCATAACAACTCCGGTAACGCCTGCACCTTCACCCATCCTTAATATAGTTCCCAGATTACCCGGATCCTGAAGATTCTCAACAAGAATCAGCAACGGATTGTCGGTAAACATATCTGAAATACTGTTGTCCTTCATTCTTACAACCGCCATAATCCCCTGTGGTGTCTGTGTCTGTGACATTCTGTCAAATACATTATCAGCGACAATCTCTATACTGTCAGAAGAAATCCCCTGCTTCTTAACCAGTTCATGCACATACTCAGGATTGTTACTATGAAATCTTTCAGACATATATATCTTCACCAGCAAATCTGCCGGCACCTCAGATACCATGCGGACTCCCTCTACAACATATTCTTTATTCTTCTTTCTTTCCCTGGCCTTAGAAAGCAATGATATAACATGCTTTACCTGTGAACTGCTCGTACTGGTTATCATTATGAGGTTACCTTTCTGCCATGCATTACTTAGAAAGTAACGCACTTATATTAAATTCATAATCATTAATATCCTTAGTCATGGCAAGTGCTTCATCAATATCATAATCAACAAACTTACCATCCCTGTATGCTACAAGTCTGTTACTCTTTCCTTCAGCAAGAAGGTCAACAGCATAAGCACCCATAATAGACGCATACATTCTGTCCTTACATGTTGGTGAACCACCACGCTGCATGTATCCTAAAATAGTAGCTCTTGTCTCAATACCTGTTGCAGCTTCAATTCTTCTTGCCATTCCTGTAGAATGTCCGATACCTTCAGCATTAATAATAAGATGGTGTTTCTTGCCCTTCTTTCTTCCTTCTATAATATGATTAATAAGAGTCTGCTCATCATTATCATATCTTTCAGGAAGAAGGATATCCTCTGCACCATTGGCAATACCACACCACAATGCTATATATCCTGCATTTCTTCCCATAACCTCGATAATACTGCATCTTTCGTGTGATGTAGATGTATCTCTTATCTTATCAATAGCTTCCATTGCTGTATTAACAGCAGTATCAAATCCAATAGTATAATCTGTACATGCAATATCAAGATCAATTGTTCCCGGAAGTCCGATAGTATTAATTCCCTGTGCTGCAAGCTTCTGTGCACCTCTGAAAGAACCATCTCCACCGATTACAACTATACCGTCAATTCCATGCTTTCTGCATACTTCAGCACCTCTCTTCTGACCTTCTTCAGTCATGAATTCCATGCATCGTGCTGTATAGAGGACTGTTCCACCACGCTGGATAATATCAGCAACGCTTCGCTTGTCCATATCAATTATCTCATCATTAAGAAGTCCGTTATAGCCCTTCTGAATACCCTTGACCTTAAGTCCCTTATTCAAAGCAGTTCTTACAACTGCACGGATAGCAGCATTCATGCCTGGAGCATCTCCACCACTTGTTAATACGCCGATTGTTTTAATTTCCTTTGCCATAACTTCCCCTTTCTTATCTCTTAATATTATTTTCTGCTTTATGTTACCACATTATAAAAGAAAAATCTTCTTTTTTTGATAATTTTTTACCAATGTTAATTAAAATTTATGTTGTAGCAACATTTTTCTCACCATATTTACTCTTAAGAATATAAAGCAGGTCTGATGTCACCTTCACGCACTGACTCTGTGGAAGCGCTATTCTCTGTTTTTCTGCCACACAATATATTGTGACTGTGTCTTTACCGTCCGATTCTTTGAAAATATCAGCAAGCTCATCCCTGTGTGTCTCATACTCAGCAAGACTGTCAAACCTGAGCCACAATCTTCTTGGAACACTGTCAAAGCTCACAACACTGTCTGCCGTAAGTCTTGCAGGTTTGTCGGCATCTGCCTGTATTCTTCCCGTAACAAATACTTTGTTGGTCGTATCAAAAAGTCTTTTATATTTTTGATAATTTCTTGCAAACATGATTACCTCAACGCTTCCAACAAAATCTTCTATTGTAAGGTACGCCATCTGCTGGCCTGAACCGGTAGTAATAACCTTAATGTTACTTATAAGGCCACCTATCGTCTGCTTTGAACCGTTCATAAGCTTTGCCTGTCCGGTTTCCTCATCAATAAGAAAATCTGTACTTCTCGCAGAAATATGCTTCTCCCACATACCAGTATATTCATCCAGCGGATGTCCTGTTACATATACACCGAGAACTTCTTTTTCCCGTTCAAGCAGATCCTCCTTTTCAAACTCCTGAATATCAGGCACTTTCATTTCAAGGCTCTGTTTATCCTCTTCACTTACGAAATCAAATAGTGACATTTGTCCTGAAATAGCATCTTTATTCTGCTTAACAGCACTATCAATCATTCTCTCATAGACATTCATCATGCCCCGTCTTGTATTACCAAATGTGTCAAATGCACCTGCAAGTATAAGATGTTCCACTGTTCTCTTATTAATTACCCCTGCCATCCTTGTAATAAAATCCTGCATGGAGTGAAAATCGCCATTATTGGTTCTTTCTTCAATAATCGCAGTAATTGTAGGTCTTCCCATACTCTTTACCGCATTAAATCCAAACCTTATGTTCTTACCTTCAACACCGAACTCAGCAACCGATTTATTGACATCAACAGGAAGAATACTAATTCCCATCTCTCTTGCTGCAAGAATATATTCTGCGACCTTACTAGTTTTATCAGTTACACTTGATATCAGCCATGCCATATACTGTACAGGAAAATGTACTTTCAGATATGCTGTCTGGTATGCCACAACCGCATAGCATGCCGCATGTGATTTGTTAAATGCGTATTTTGCAAAATCCATCATCTCATCATATATCTTATTGGCAGTCTCTTCATTTATGCCATTCTTAATACAGCCTGGTACTCCGTTAGCCTCATTACCATATACGAAATTCTGACGTTCCTGCTCCATTACATCAAGCTTTTTCTTAGCCATTGCTCTTCGCACATTATCACTACCGCCCCACGAATATCCGGCAAGATCACGGACAATCTGCATAACCTGCTCCTGATAAACCATACAGCCATATGTCGGTTCTAAGATTGGCTCTAACTGCGGGCATTCATAAGTTATGTTTCCCGCGTTCTCTTTTCCTTTAATATACTGTGGTATGAAATCCATTGGTCCCGGTCTGTAAAGCGATATACCGGCAATTAAATCCTCTAAACAATCCGGTTTTAACTCTTTCATGAAGTTTCTCATTCCGCCACTCTCTAACTGGAATATACCTGCACATTTGCCCTGACTTATACATTCAAATACAGCCTTATCGTTATATGGTATATTATCCACCGAAAATGCAGGGTCAATCTGCTGTTCACATTTTTCAGTCTGCTGGATTACAGTTAAGTTTCTAAGACCTAAAAAGTCAAATTTTAACAGTCCCAGATGCTCCAGAGTAGGACCTTCAAACTGCGTAACCTTAACATTATCTGCTCCAACTGCAACCGGAACATACTCTCCAACATCCTTCTGACTGATAAGAACACCTGATGCATGAACTGAAGCATGCCTTGGCAGTCCTTCAAGTCTCTTTGCTTTATCTATAAGATCTCTCACTGTCTCATCAGCTTCATACAATGCCTTAAACTCAGCATTTGGCTTAATGTCCCTGTCTGCGTCACCATTCATTGCACTGTCAATCGTAACACCAACCTTCTGTGGTATCATCTTCGCAATGTTATCAACCATCGCATATGGAAGATCCATAACCCTTCCGACATCTTTAATAACGGCTCTTGCTGCCATAGTTCCAAATGTGATTATCTGGCACACACATTCTTTACCATATTTTTCTATAACATAATCAATAACCTTCTGTCTGCCTTCTGGTGCAAAGTCCACATCAATATCGGGCATGGATACACGCTCAGGATTCAGGAATCGTTCGAATACAAGATTGTATTTAACAGGGTCAAGTGTTGTTATTCCAAGACAGTATGACACAAGACTTCCCGCCGCTGAGCCTCGTCCGGGTCCAACCGGAATATCATGTGTCTTGGCATAATTAATGTAATCCCACACAATCAAAAAATAATCAACATATCCCATTGAATAGATAACTGACAGCTCATAAGAAAGTCTCTGGAATATATCATTCGAATCCTCTGCCTTCTTTATAACAACATCTTTTCTGTCTGCAACTATTGATGCTTTTGCCTGCTCTATAATATCTTCAATGCATACATCTGCGGTCTTGTCCGGATATCTCTCCTTTAACCCCTCATAGCATAAAGCATTAAGATAAACCCATGAATTCTTTCCATATTCTTCTGGCACATCAAACGCTGGCAGCTTTGTAACTCCGAATTCTATCTCAACATTACATCTTTCTGCTATCTTATGAGTGTTCTCAACTGCTTCCGGTGCGTATTTGAACAATTCCGCCATCTCTTCCTCTGACTTTAAATAGAACTGTCCGCCCTCATATCGCATCCTGTTTTCATCAGAAAGCTTCTTACCTGTCTGTATACATAATAATATATCATGTGCATCTACATCATCTGCATAAGTATAATGAACATCATTCGTACATACCAGTTCAATTCCGGTCTCATTATGCATACGCATAAGCTGTGGATTGACATAGTGCTGTTCTGCTATTCCATGATCCTGCAATTCAAGAAAGAAATTTCCCTTTCCGAATATATCCTGGAGTTCAAGGGCAGCATCTCTGGCTGTCTCATACATGCCTCTTGACAGATATCTCTGCACCTCACCTGCAAGGCACGCACTCGTAGCAATAATTCCCTCGTGATATTCCCTTAACACTTCCTTGTCTACTCTCGGCTTATAGTAAAAGCCTTCTGTAAACCCTTTTGAGACTATCTTCATAAGATTCTGATATCCGGTGTTATTCTCTGCCAGCAATACAAGGTGATTATATTTATCCTCGCTCTGTCCTGCACCTTTATCAAACCTTGACCCCGGAGCTACATACACCTCACAGCCAAGAACAGGCTTGATTCCTGCCTTCTTAGCCGCCTCGTAAAATTCAATAACACCATACATCACACCATGGTCAGTTATTGCAAGGCTGTCCATGCCAAGTTCCTTTGCCCGTTTAGTAATCTCTTTTATCTTACTGGAGCCATCCAGCAATGAATATTCAGTATGCACATGCAAATGTGTAAAACTCATAACAACTCCTCCCTATATCAAAAAATATAACATATTTTCATTTATTAATCAGCAATTTTATGATATTCTATATTTAATTATTATTGTAAGGGAGTTGTATTATGTTAATATCTGATATTCCCGTAGGCGGACCAATTTCAATTGAAATATCCATAGATAATGTCAGCTACGAGATGCCTTCCTCTGTTGTTGCATCCAAGAATGGCTACATTCTCATAGCGCCTTTTACATCAAAAGGTGCTGTAATAGATTTTTCTTCTTATAAGGATATTTTATTTAATCTTTATACCATAGACCCGGTAACAAAGAACCGTGTAGTCTGGAAGAATATTAACATAGAAACTATCACTTATAAATCAACCGGTTTTGCATCTGCTTACTACAAAATCTCGACCAATGTTTATGCCAGTATAGCCTCTGAATGCGACAGAAGATTTAATCAGCGCATTTCAACCATGGCTTTGGGACATATCTCATCAGATACCACAGAAGCTGATATTCCGGTAACGTTAATTGATGTCAGTGATAAAGGACTTTCATTTTCAACCAGCAACGAACTATTATATAACTATAATAATACATATATAACATTTTCAGATCAGGCAAACGGAAAGCAGTTTAACTTTCATTTTAAATGTTTTATCATACGCAGCCAGTTGTATGGAGAACGCTACATTTATGGATGTATTATCCCAACTCCGTCCCGCGAATATCTTACATATGTTTTTCTTAAAAAAATTGAATCCAGAATCAGTTCTGCTAAAGAACAGTCTGAACAGACCGCTCTTAAAGATGCTGCTGACGTTGCTTCACAATCTATTGAAAGCACTTCGTCAGGATATCATTCACACATATCTGAAAAGAATAAGCGTTGATATAAGGGGCATATCACAATGTGATATGCCCCTTTATTATTAATCATCTTCTTTTTCTTTAGCTGTATCATCAGATTCATTATCGTCTGAATGACTGCCAATATTCTTCCATATATCGCTTTCCGGCTCACCACTAACTGTCGATGAATAGCTTCCATCTTCATTAAATGTTACGCTTTCTGCCACTTTCTCTGATGTTGAGAATAATGAAGTATCAACCGGTTCAGGTATTCCCTTTGCCTCTCTGAATATCTTCATGAATTCCTTGCCTGTGATAGTCTCATGGTCATACAGATATCTTGCAAGCTGATCCATTACTTCTCTGTTCTCTCTTATAATCTGCTTAGCCTCTTCATAACATGACGCAATAAGCTTCTTTACCTCGTCATCAACCTCTGCCTCAGTTGCCTGTGCACAGTTCATAGATGCTCTTCCGCTAAGATATTCATCTTCAACTGTTGATAATGCAACAAGTCCGAATCTGTCTGACATACCATATCTTGTAATCATTGTCTTGGCAAGGTTAGTTGCTTTCTTGATATCATCATAAGCACCATTAGTAACTGAACCAAATACAACTTCTTCTGCAGCACGGCCACCAACAAGTGATATAAGGTCTGTCATAAGTTCATCCTTAGTCTCAAGATGCTTCTCTTCCTCTGGGAAGTTAAGCACATAACCAAGTGAACCGTTAGTATGAGGTATAATAGTAATCTTCTGGACCGGATCAGAATTATTCTTGATAGCTCTTATAAGGGCATGTCCAATCTCATGGTAAGCAACAACCTGCTTTTCCTTCTTGCTAAGAACTCTTTCCTTCTTCTCCTTACCTGCTACAACTGTATCAAAAGCACCAAGAAGGTCCTTCTGGGTAACAACATTTCTTCCATTCTTAACTGCCGCAATAGCAGCTTCATTAATGATATTGGCAAGGTCTGAACCAACAAGACCGCTTGTTGCCATTGCAATCTCATCAAAATCAACTGTATCGTCCATAAGTACATCCTTAGAATGTACCTTAAGAGTCTCAATTCTTCCCTTCTTATCAGGTCTGTCAACGGTAATTCTTCTGTCGAGACGACCTGGTCTAAGTAAAGCCTTATCAAGTACTTCCGGTCTGTTAGTTGCTGCAAGAATGAATATTCCCTTAGATGAATCAAAACCATCCATCTCTGCAAGTAACTGGTTCAATGTCTGCTCACGCTCGTCATTGCCACCGCCATACTTGGAATCTCTGCTCTTACCAATAGCATCAATCTCATCAATAAATATAATACATGGAGCCTGCTTAGTTGCTTCCTTGAACAAATCTCTTACTCGTGATGCACCAACGCCAACGAACATCTCTACAAAATCAGAACCTGCAAGTGAGAAGAAAGGTACATCTGCCTCACCGGCTACAGCCTTGGCAAGAAGCGTCTTACCTGTTCCAGGAGGTCCTACTAAAAGTGCACCCTTAGGAAGCTTTGCACCAATCTTGGCATATTTCTCAGGGTAATGTAAGAAATCAACAATCTCTGTAAGTGATTCCTTAGCTTCATCCTGACCTGCAACATCCTTGAATGTAACACCTGTCTTTTTCTGGACATATACTTTGGCGTTGCTCTTTCCAACGCCCATTCCGCCCATCATTCCACCATTCTTAGCAATTCTTCTATATACAAATGCAAAGATTATATATATGAATAAAAATGGCAGTACATATGCAAGCAGAAATTCTACAATTGAAGAACTCGAATCCGGAATATATCCTTCAAACTCAATGCCCTTTCTCTTAAGAAGTGGTACAAGAGTATCATCATTAACATACCCTGTATAATATGTGTATGAAACTCCTGCTATGCCAGACTGTTTCTCCTCTTCAACAGGTGTAATAAGAATTCTGTCCTGCTCTAATGCTACTTTCTTTACCTTATCTTCATCAATCATCTGCATGAACTGGTCGTAGCTTATCTCCTTGTATGTCGCATTCCTAAACATATTGCTAAGAAGCGTAAGTCCGATAAATGTTACAACTGCCGCTATAATAATGAATATTATAAGGTTAACATTCTTTGGCTTCTTGTTATTATTGTTGTTATTATTGTTGTTATTACGGTTATTGTTGCGGTTATCGTTATTATTATAACCATTGTCATAACCGTTATTGTTATAATTATCCATACTCTTCTCCTGATATGATACTGTACTTATCTTAAGCATTTCCAAATAAGTCTGTTTTCATTATAAAGAAGGAAAAAATATAAATCAACCAAAATCTAAGTGTTTAATAAGATGTTTATATTTACTTTATATTCTTAGTTTTTTTCTTTAAACTATGGAAATTTATAATACAGGGCTGTATAATATTGCATATTTTTTTGATTACACATTCAGATTGGAGGAAAAGATGGCTGTTAAATATGTATTTGTAACAGGTGGTGTTGTTTCCGGTTTAGGAAAAGGTATCACTGCCGCATCTTTAGGCAGACTGCTTAAAGCCCGTGGTTTTTCTGTAACCATGCAGAAGTTTGACCCTTATATTAATATTGATCCAGGTACTATGAACCCTATCCAGCACGGAGAAGTTTTCGTAACTGACGATGGTGCTGAGACAGACCTTGACCTTGGTCACTATGAAAGATTTATTGATGAAAGCCTTAATAAGAATTCTAATGTAACTACAGGTAAAGTATACTGGTCTGTATTACAGAAGGAACGACGTGGAGATTTCGGTGGAGGCACAGTCCAGGTAATCCCTCATATTACTAATGAAATAAAGAGCCGTTTTTTCAGAGATTATTCAACTGATGAAACTAAGATTGCAATTATAGAAGTAGGTGGTACTGTCGGAGATATCGAAAGTCAGCCTTTCCTTGAAGCAATCAGACAATTCCAGCATGAAGTCGGACATGAGAACGCAATTCTTATTCATGTAACACTTATTCCTTATCTTAAAGCATCTGGTGAGATGAAGACTAAGCCAACTCAGGCAAGTGTTAAGGAACTTCAGGGAATGGGAATCCGTCCTGATATTCTTGTATGCCGTACAGAGCATCCTCTCGAGGCAGGTATAAAGGACAAGATAGCACTTTTCTGTAATGTACCTAAGTCTCATGTACTTCAGAACTTAGATGTTGAGATTCTTTATGATGCACCTCTTGCGATGGAAGAAGAACATCTTGCACAGGTAGCATGTGAATGTTTACACCTTGACTGTCCAGAACCAGACCTTGATGAATGGAGAGCAATGTGCAAGGCCTGGAAGAATCCTACTAAGAAGGTAACTGTTGCATTAGTTGGTAAATATATCCAGCTTCATGATGCTTATATCAGTGTTGTAGAAGCATTAAAGCATGGGGGTGTATATAATTCATGTGATGTAACTATCAAATGGATTGATTCAGAAACTGTAACTCCTGAAACTGCTGATGAGCTTCTCTCTGACGTATCTGGCATATTAGTTCCAGGTGGATTCGGTGACAGAGGTACAGAAGGAAAGATTGAAGCTATCCGTTATGCCAGAGAACATAATATTCCATTCTTAGGATTGTGCCTGGGAATGCAGCTTTCAATTGTTGAATTTGCAAGAAATGTTATAGGCTATGACGACGCACACAGTGTTGAACTTAATCCTAACACAACTCACCCTGTTATACATCTTATGCCAGACCAGGAAGGCATTGATGATATCGGCGGTACATTAAGACTTGGTTCTTATCCTTGTGTACTTGATAAAACAAGCAAGGCTTATGAACTCTATGGCGAAGAGCTTATACATGAACGTCACAGACACAGATATGAAGTTAATAATGATTACAGAAAAGTTCTTACTGAGAATGGTATGATGCTTTCAGGAATATCTCCTGACGGAAGAATTGTTGAGATGATAGAATTAAAGAATCACCCATGGTTTATTGCCACACAGGCTCATCCAGAGTTAAAGTCAAGACCTAATCGTCCACATCCATTATTCAGAGGCTTCATAACAGCAGCACTTGAATATCAGAATAAAAACCATTAATTATATTATATATGCATAACAAAAAACATCACCTGACGAATCCGACTTTCGTATCAGGTGATGTTTTTTATTGCTTTTGCTTATAAAATTATTACTTATTAAGACCATTAAGAATCTTCTTAATTCTCTTAATTTCATCATCTTCTAACTTCTGTGATTCACAGATAGAAGCAACCATATCAACAGCCTTGCCGTTGAACCAGAAATCAGCTTCTTCCTTTAAAAGCTGTCTTCTGTATTCCTCTTCTGAACGAAGTGGATGAATGAAAGCTGCCTTTCCTTTACGGTATGTATCAACAAATCTCTTGTCCTTCAACTTACCTACGAAAGTAACAACTGTTGTTCTTGCGTAATCCTTACCATAATCGTCTCTTAACTGATCAATAAGTTCCTGTACAGGAATATCCTGTGGTGCTTCCCATATAAGCTTCATAATTAATGCTTCACATGGACTTAATTCATTAAAATGATTTCTGCTCATAAACCCTCCTTAGGCTCTTCCATAGATATACATATTCTATATTATACTGCCATTATTAATATTTTTCAACTGTATAATGAATAGTCGGATATGGATTTCACAATTGTATTACCGATAAACTGAATCCATCAAATTCCTTTTCTACAATAGTGAAATTCTGGGGAAGTCCGCACATATATGCTTTCATTTTCCCTTTCTCTAATCTATAAACTATTTTGTCCAAAATGTCAAGCACACCTTGACCTGTAGCCTTGCCATAAGCCTCTTTTAATGTCCATATTCTGAAGAATCTTTGATCACTATCGCACTCTTTAATCCATTCTGCTTCAGATATGTCAAAGAAGCGTTTTGCCAGATTCTGTCTACCTTTGCGGGCTTTTTCAATATCAATTCCTACCGGTCTGTCGCCTATCACGCACGCTACATAATTAGACGAATGTGAAATATTGAAAAAAATTTCACGATTTGACAAAAAATAAGGTTTTCCTTGCGAATTATATACTATTTCATAATCAAAGTACGGATTATTCGCTTTAATCAAAGAAATAATATCCACCTTCTCATATAGATTTTCATCTGTTTTATAATCTCTTTCTCCTGTTTTTATAGACCATTTTCCTACCGCATAATTAAGAAGTAGGCCTGCCGTCACGGTTTGCAGCTTATTTTCACGCATTTTCATCTTATCAGCCTTAGTTTTCCTGTATTCCGGAATAAGCGAATAGGCCTTTTCATATAACTTTTCATCAGTTAATGAATCTGTCGTTGTCACAAATATCATCATAATCATTCACCATCTATACACTTATTGTCTGTGCATCTGCCATATAACGCTTTGAGAACACGAATACTATATCACCTGATTTAATAAGTGTCTCACCATTTCTTAAAACTTGTACGGCTTGCAACATCGCCCGCATATCCAATCTGAATAATGTCAAATATACGTTTTTTCTTATTATTCACCGTATCCCATCCTCCTACTTAAGCATATACCACGGAAGCAGCAATGCTCTTATATATTTTGCAAATGGCACATATGCCGTTATGTTAATGAATACCGGACATAATATAAGACACGCTATAAGAAGCACCGGTATTATTGAAATCATTGCATTGGCTCTCCTTACAGGTATTGCCACAAGCCATGCAAATAAAGTAACTGCTATTACATACACAGCCATATGAAGTATATCTGCTGCCCCCTTAAGTTGTCCTGCCACTGCAAGTGTTAACATTGCTGATACTGCAAAAAGTACACATGATATGAATGCATACAACGGCTTTCCTGCCACACGGTACATACGAGGCAGTGTTATAAATGTTCCGGAATTCTTATCAAGATAATATTCCACGATTCCAAAAAGTCCGCCTATATATACAAGAATTATAAGTAATGCCCTTAACGGAAACTCTCCTGTCTTATCTTCAAGCTGTGTCCCATTATCCTGTACACCATCTAGCACCTTAAAATCAATTCTGAATGTGTCATCTCCGGATATGTATTCCTCGTACCCTTTTCTTATCTCTTCCTCTGCCTTTTCTGAATGCTTTTTAAATATGTCTACAGAATCAACATAATTAACTGCAACCTCGGGCGAGTATGCCTTAAACATAGCAGAAAAGAATATCTCATCAGTCATTGAGCTGACAAAATCTGACCTGCATATGATAAGCTCTATAATGTCTCTGTAGCTGCCACTGTCAAGCTTATCCTTAAGCCCGGTACCAACTACATAGCCACACTCTGTGTATTTATTCATTATATCCTGCTCAAGCTTTTCCTGCGACTCTGCTTCGTAGAATTGAACTGAATAATTGCCATTCACAAGATAATCTCTTGTCATTATGGCAATCTTATCGTCATCTTCAAGCACTATTCCAACCCTTACAGGCTCTGTCTCCTTAAGAGACGCTGTATTCGTAATTATTAACGCTGCAACAGGCATTGCAATAAGCACCACGACAATCACAGGATTCTTTAACTGCCTTTTAACGAGCAGATACAGCCAGTATAACAATCTCTTCATTATCTGTCTCTCCTTATCTTAACCGCCAATGCCCCTGCCGCCTGAAATATAATTATCCACAAAACATTTGTAATAATGGTACTGATATCCACAGTTCCCTTGATTATCTGACCTGCAAGTGTGAATAATCCGTTAGTCGGAAGATATATGCCAGCAACACGCACACCCGGCGCAAGAAATGCTGATGAAACAATACATCCGGATGCATACATGCACACCATTCCAAGGACAGATACTGTGATTACAGAATACACTGTGTCGTCTACAACTGAGAATATGCAGTTTATAAATGATAGTGCCGCATACACAAGCACCACAATTCCCAGTGTGGAAGCAATGAATTCTCCAACTGTCGAAACCGCCAGAACACCTGATATTGCAGGAATCCCCAGCCTCATTATATTAATTATAATAAAAAGCACCTCAAATATTACTATATACACAATGCCAACTCCGGTGGTTCTTGCAATTCCTGTATCAAATGCTGATATTCCCGCACCTTTAAGACTCTTTGCAAGCGACCTGCTATAGTTCTTCATATTACCGGCACATGTTATTGCGCTAAGTAAAAGCAGCATTACAATTGCTGTACATACATAAAACTGTACTGTACTCAGACCTTCTTTAGCCGATATATCCCTTGTCTTAAAGTATATGCTTCTGTTAAGCGCATATGAAAGATATATGTCATTAAGCTTATTCTCATGTGTTCCACGCAGCCCCCTGTAATTCTTAAGCACACCATTGAACAAATCGTCAAATGTATATATCCCCGCTTCTGCAGTTGCAAGGTCAGAGCCTCCTGCCCTCACCATCTCACGGAATATCATCGAAGTATTATTAACACCCTCTGACTGACACACAACCTCAACAGGTGTATTCTCGCCCGACATAATATCACTTATCATATTCTCCGGCACAATAATAGCCATAACATAATAATTATTTCTTAAACCATCTATAGCCTTCTGTCTGTCAGTATATTCAAATGTACAGACATTCTTAATTGTGTCTATCTCACTGACATAATTGAATGCCATCTTAATATATCGAAACTCCTTATTATTATCTACCGAATCAGAGTTTTCTGTATCATCATAATCAGGATACACAACAGCAACCTTCATCCTCATGTCACTGTCCTGTGCCGTTGCAATGCCTATGCATGTACTTATTGCAATAACAAGCACTGCCGTCACTATCGTACCCAGAATTATCTTCGGTATAGATAAAAATGCGGATTTAATCTGCAATTTTAATAATTCCAGTTTCCTTCTCATCTAATCCCCCAATTAAATCTATCTGTGAATAATCTCTAAAAGCTCATTGCCGGTAACCGGATGGTCAAGTTCATTAAGCTTACCATTCTTTAAAAGGTACATTCTGTCAGCAAGCTTTAATTCACCTTCTTCGTGGCTTGTTATGATGACTGTACCTCCGCTTTTCGTGTAAGCAGACAGATAATTCATAATATCCTGTTTACACACAATATCCAGTGAAGCACCCGGCTCATCTAATATAAGTACAGGTGGATTCTTAGCCAGTGCACAGCATATGCTTAAACGCTTCTTCATACCTCCTGACAGCTTATCAACGCGTTTGTCAAGATATCCTGACACTCCTAACACAGCAGGAACACCGCCCTGTAAGTCAGCTTCCATATTTCTTCCGGTATCACAGTACCAGAATTTAAGATTATCCCTTACCGACAGCTTCTCCATAAGTGGATTCTCCTGCGGCACAAAACCAATATATTTCTGAAACACCAACGCATCTGCAAATGCATCAATGCCGTCTATCTTAAGACTTCCTCCATCTGCCTTAAGACTTCCTGCAAGTATCTCCAGAAGAGTAGATTTGCCACAGCCGTTGGCACCGACTATGGCAATATACTCTCCGCTGGCAGCATGAAACGAAGCACTGTTAAGGACTGTCGTTTTCCTGCCATATGATTTTCTAATATTCTCCACCTCTATAAACATACATATATCTCCACATTAATTCTGGGCTGCTGTATCAAACTGGCTGTAATACAGCTTGTGATAGAATCCGTTCTTAGCCAGTAATTCTTCATGATTACCCTGCTCTATAATATGTCCGTCTTTCATAACAAGAATAACATCCGCAGACTGGATAGTTGAAAGTCTGTGGGCTACGATAAAGCTTGTTCTTCCCTCCATCAGCTTTGCAAATGCATTCTGTATCTTTATTTCTGTTCTTGTATCAATAGAAGATGTAGCCTCATCAAGAATAAGCATTGGCGGCTTTGCAAGCATAATTCTTGTTATACATAAAAGCTGCTTCTGCCCCTGTGAAAGGCTTCCGCCATCCTCGCCTATAACTGTGTCGAATCCATTAGACATTCTCTTAATGAATCCATATGAATGTGCTGCCTTTGCTGCAGCAATAATCTCTTCCTCTGTAGCATCCGGCTTACCCATAACAATATTCTCTCTTATAGTTCCTGACTTTAGCCATGTCTCCTGAAGAACCATACCAAAGCCCTGTCTTAAAGACTTTCTGGTCATCTGTCTTATATCAGTTCCTGACACATCAATGCTTCCGCTGTTAACATCATAGAATCTCATAAGAAGATTAATAACTGTTGTCTTTCCACAACCCGTAGGTCCGACAATCGCTATTCTCTGTCCCTTCTTGACATGAAGATTGAAGTTCTCAATAAGCTTCCTGTCAGGTACATAGGAAAAGCATACATCATTAAGATCAACTGTTCCGTCAACCTCTTCAACAACCCTTGCGTCTTTAGCATCAGGAATCTCAGGGTCTTCTTCAATAAGTTCAAATATTCTGGCTGCACATGCAAGAGCATTCTGAAGCTCTGTGACAACGCCTGATATCTCGTTAAAAGGTTTAGTATACTGGTTGGCATAACTTAAGAAGCTTGATAACTGACCAACTGTGATACCGCCATTGATAGCTGAAAATGCACCAACAATCGCAACGCTCGCATATACAAGGCTGTTTACGAATCTTGTTGAAGGGTTAGTAATAGATGAGAAGAAGATTGCCTTTAAGGAATACTTCTGAAGTCTTTCATTAATCTCATCAAATTTTCTTACCGCCTCATCTTCATAGCCATAAGCCTTAACTACCTTCTGTCCGCCAATCATTTCATCAATAAGTGCTGTCTGCTCGCCTCTTGTCTCAGACTGGAGTTTGAACATGCTGAAGGTCTTCCTGGCAATAAAGCTTGCAACTAAAAACGAAAGTGGCGTGATAACAACAACAGCAAGTGTAATCTTAGCATTGATTGTAATCATAAATATAAGTGTTCCAAGTATAGTCATGACACCTGTAAAAAACTGTGTGAATCCCATAAGCAGACCATCTGCAAACTGGTCAACATCAGCTATTACACGGCTCACAATCTCACCATATGAATGTCCGTCAATGTACTTGAGTGGAAGCACCTGAATTTTTTCTATAGCCTCATTTCTTATATCTCTTGTTACTTCATATGTGATTCTGTTGTTACATATGTTCATAAGCCACTGTGAAAGTGCTGTAATTCCAACAAATATACCAATTCTTATAAGTATATTCACAATCTTTGCAAAATCCACATTATTCACACCGATAATGCAGTCAATTCCACGACCTACAAGAATTGGCACATAAAGTGTAGTTGCAACAGTTACTGCTGCCATAATAAGCGATAGTATTATAAAAAAGCTGTGCTTCTTAATTCTTTTAAGGAGTTTTACAAATGTTGATTTATTCTTCTTCATTATGCTACACCCCCTTCTGAATCTGCTTTCTTAAACTGTGATTCATATATCTCCTTATAAACCTCACAATTTGCAAGAAGCTCGTCATGTGTTCCCATTCCTGCAACCTGTCCGTCATCTAATACGATAATGAGATCAGCATACATAAGTGATGCCGCTCTCTGTGAAACTATGAACACTGTAGGAGAATTGTTCATTCCCCTTATAGCTTTTCTAAGTGCTGCATCAGTTGCAAAATCAAGGGCTGATGCACTGTCGTCGAGAATAAGCACATCCGGCTTTCTTACGATTGCTCTTGCAATTGTAAGTCTCTGTCTCTGTCCTCCTGAAAGGTTCTTTCCACCCTGTTCAATAGGATAGTCAAGACGGCCTTCCTTAGAATCTACGAATTCCTTAGACTGTGAAATCTCAAGTGCTTCATCTATCTGCTCATCAGTAGCACCCTTCTTTCCCATCCACATATTCTCTCTTATAGTACCTTTAAAAAGTACTGCTTTCTGCATAACGATACCGACTTTATTTCTTAAGGTTTCTATATCGTACTCTTTAACATTGACACCATCGACAATTACTTCACCCTGTGTAGCGTCATACAGTCTCGGGATAAGATTAACAAGACTTGATTTACCTGAACCTGTACCGCCGATAACACCGATTGTCTGGCCTTTCATAGCCTTGAAATTAATTCCTTCAACTGAAGGTGCACCTGAACCGCTGTAGGTAAGTGAAACATTTTTAAATTCAACGCTCGGTGTCTCTTCTTTAGCATCAACATTCTTAACATCACCATCTGACATTCCTGATTTTACCTCGAATACAGACTCGATTCTGCCTGCACATGCAAGTGCTTTAGTTATTGTAATGATAAGATTAGCAAGCTTGATAAGCTCAACTAATATCTGTGACATATAATTGTAAAGTGCAACAACCTGTCCCTGTGTAAGCGCACCAGCGTTAACTCTTACTCCGCCAATCCAGATAAGTGCAATTATTGATACATTTACAACAACATAAGTAAGCGGATTCATAAGTCCTGATATCTTACCAACGAATTTCTGCAATCTGTTAAGGCTTTCGTTATCGTTTTTGAAACGCTTAACCTCATCCTGTTCCTTATTGAATGCCCTGATAACTCTCACACCGGTAAGGTTCTCTCTTGTTATTCCAAGAATCTTATCAAGTCCTGACTGTACATTCTTGTACATAGGCCTTGTTGCAAGCATGATACCGAATACGATAAGTGCAAGTACCGGGATTGCCGCAACGAATACAAGTGCTGCCTTCACATCAATAGTGAATGCCATAATCATCGCACCAAATACGATAAATGGTGAACGAAGGAACAGTCGCAGTACCATGTTAATACCATTCTGTACCTGGTTAATATCACTTGTCATTCTTGTTACAAGTGTCGATGTACCAAGTGTATCCATCTCTGTGAATGAGAATGTCTGGATATGTGCAAATAAACTGTGTCTCATTCCGGTTGCTGCTCCAACTGCAGCCTTGGCGCTGAAATACTGTGCTGTTATGGCACATACAAGTCCTATGATTGCAAGAAGTATAAGCATAAGACACATCTGCATAATGTATCCCTTATCCGCATTAACAATACCCCTATCGATAACTGATGATACCACCAGCGGCACAAACAACTCAAATATTGCTTCGAGCATTTTAAAAAGCGGTGCCAGAACGCATTCCTTCTTGTAATCCTTAAGGAATCTCATAATCATTTTCATAAGAAAGCTTCCTCCGTTAATTCAGTGACACTAAAGCATCCATAAGAAACTCATACGAATAGCATCTCTTAGTGCCAAAATATTCTCTATAAACTTCATAATTGTAATATGAATGTTCAAACTGTCTTGAATACAAATGCGCTATATCAACGCGCATTGTAAAATCAGGCGTACATCCGGACGCATGATTAGCTGCTGCCATAATGTCCACTGCAAGTATGCCTATAACCGCATTCTTTGCTTTAAGAAGGACATCGTAATCATTCACTGCGTCAAGCATGTATCTATACACATAGTACATTGCAAGCTGCTCATATTCATGTGCAAATGCTTCACTTCCCGCATGGTAAGTTTTCATTACCGCTGCAAGCCCAGAATCATCCGCCAGCCCGTCTAGGAACTGTCTTACTCTCGCCACATGAATATTCCAGTCATGATTGATTACCTCCATTCCTTTAAAGTCATCAAAGAAATGTCTCAATCCCTTTATCAGCCTTTTGCCATGCAGCTTCTCATCCCGGCTTTTTAGTCTGTCAAGCAGCTCCTCTCTGTAATCAGCTCCACAGAACCGCTTTGCAACACCAGCTATAAGCTCGTCCCTTTCAGCATCAAGATGCTTCTGGATACGCTTTGCATAATCAAGATAGAGCATCAGCCTCTCAAATATACTTATATCCCTGTCTGATATTATTCCAAAAGCCACTATTCTTGCCTGCCGAAGCTGCATATATGTATATGCGTCTATATCATTAGGCTCAGGCGTAAGGCTGTTATCCTCAGCCGTATCAAATGTAAGTTCATCTTTATAAGAAAACATCAGCTCACCAGCCGTCTTACACGAAGGGGCTATGCCAATTTCTCTTATATTGCCATAATCGTTAATAAATCTTGGAAACTCTGCACATGTTTCACACAGCTTATCCTCTCCAAGTTCTATATATAAATCGCACAGATTATCATCATTAAGAAAAGGACATCGTCCTCCTTCTTTCAGTGTAAATGTACATTCTCCGTCCTGGGATGGTACCATTACACTCTTCAGGCGCTTTCCAAAAGCGCCTTTAACTGTTTTATAATATTTGTAAGAATTCTTATCAACATCGACATCCCACCCGGCACAGCATGTATCTGTACAGGCTCCTGCAATGCATCGGAAATCTTTATAATAATGTGGTGTCATTACTTTCATTTTATTATCTCCCGCATATAAACCGGCATATTAAGGCGCATCTGTTAACTGCGCAAAAATTGTCTGCCACACCTTATTAGTGCAGCAGACACATTTACATGTACATATTATTATAATTACTGTTCTTTTTCTTGTCCACAATATACTTATACACTGTGACACACGCAAGAATAATCATAAGTCCCTCTGCTACCATGTATGTATAGAACAGATATGGTTGTCTTAACGCTGACACAAGAAGTGGTGAACTCATTGCAAAATCATACATTCCAGCATCGCCTATATACTTAGACATAACAACTGTACTCATGATTGTTATATTAGGAAAAGACATATTGCCAAGCACAAGTGCCACAACCAGCACAGCATTGCGTATTAAGAAAAATGTCCTGCTCACCTTAGCTTTACTAAGACAGCTCATAACAATGCCTCCTATTATACATACAAGAAATAAAAGAAACATCATATACATCTCAGAAGCTGCAATTGCAGATACTTCCGTTGCCGCAGTCTCATATCCTGTAAGCAGTGCAAAGAACCCAAATATAGAGCGACCTCCCATAATACATGCCGCCACAACAAATAATAATAGTAATAAATTCCTTCTGTTTAACTTCCTGTTATCCATAATTCCTCCATTTGTATTATTATCGCAATTCTGGAGGAAGATTTCAAGTAATTTATATGAACTTGCTGCGCCACTTAATTGCCTCATCCCTATACGCAATTGCTGTCTCCATAAGTTCATTATACTGTGCCTTTACACTTTCTATTGTTGCCTCAAGCTGGCTTATTGTCTGTATTGCCTGTCTGTTTTCCTGCATATATGCATTAAGCTGGTTTTCGTACTCTGATATTTTCTGTTCATTCTGCATCAGCATGTCTGTATCCTGACATTTAATGAATTTCCCATCTAATGTTATTTCGTAGAAACTGTCTACATACAAAAATGCTTTTCCCTGCATTCCAAACACTTCATACATATCAACATTTTCACAATCAACAGGAATATTAAGACTGTCACCTTCTTCCAGTGGGTAGACAGCTCGCAGCGACAGTCTGTCCGTAAGCGGGTTTGTCACCATATAAAACAGCATTAACCTGTCTTTATTTACTACAAGCTGTGGACAGTGCATATCTGGGTTCTCGCTGCTTTTCACACGAAAAAGTGCTTCGTTGTTCATCACATTTTTAACAAGAATATCTCCGTTCTGGTTCTGATATGCATAATATATTGTGTCTCCCAACACTACATCTGAAAGTCCGTCCAAAAAGTCTGACACAAGCATTATCGGACGTTCTATACCGTCTATGTACGCCGTTCTCAAAAATATATATCGTGATATGCTATAGATTATAAGCCGTCTGTCGCTGCCTGCTGTGTATACATTTGCCATAAAAGGACACTCCCGTTTTTACATTATTATATGGTCACGCGAATGTAGATAGAACATATAATGTAGTAAAGAAACGAAGAAGGAAAAGATAATGGCTAAATGTAAATGCAGCAAATGTGGTTCTACCCGCATTGTAAGCAATATTGTGCAGAACATGCCTAATGGCTGCTTTGATGTGTGCACGAACCCGATATGCGGTTCACCCGATGAACTCAGTATTCTTGCCCCTCTTATCTATGACGAGATAGGTATTAATCTGTGTACCACATTCGCTGTCGGCACAGATATTTCAACGACTTATCCAACAGCTACCAACGCATCAGTCAGTGTTATAGATATAACCTACACTTATGGTGATGAAAATGTTGAAATCACCCAGATAGCCGGAAGGCCTAACTGCTACTCTGTGAAACTTACCAACCTTACTGTAACATTTGCAGTAACACTTTATGATGAGTCATGCAGGGCATTAGCAACTCTTACCCCAACGGCAGTCTACCTTCCTAACTCAACTACTGCTGCAACTTATGATGAAGACACCAATCCGACATCTGTGACCCTTGAAATATTCGCTCCTTACGGAGTTTCCTACAACTCAAATAACGCAACTCCACCTGTTTATACGCCTGCACTTAACAGTATAGGTTTCTTATCATCTGACAATATTGTAACCCAGGGACTCAACCTCTATGCAATACCTAAGCTTTTAGGTCTTGATACTACAGATGATGAGGTTACTGTAGGTCTTACTCTCATCTTACAGAGCCTTTACTTCTGTGGATACCGCGTAACAAGTGCCGGCAGAATCTCAACGCCTAAGGGCAGCATTGTTTCCGGTGAAGAATCTGACTGCATCAAGTTTGTTTGCGGAAACCTCTTAGACAGAGCCATCAAGCCTCTCGATTTAAGTCCACCTTCATGCGAAGGTAACTTAAAGAAAGACTGCAAGAAGCCTTGCATGAATGACTGCACCGACACTCTTAACACTAACAGCACAGCCTGCCAGAACTCTTGTAATAATGGCAATAACAGCCAGACTTCCTCTGGTGCCTGCACCGGACCTTGCAATGGCATATGCAGCAAGACTAACTAATAACCTCAATCTGTGGGAACAGACGCCTGCCTGGCGGCTGTTTCCATGTACATATTTTCTTCCATCGCAAATATTTTAATTGCTAATTTCCCTACTATGTGTGTATAATTAATGAAATATATTATATTGAACTGTTGTATACACAGTCGTAAAGTGAATATATTTAGCTGTGGATGCTCTTTGGAGCAGCCGGCACTTAGTAAACCGCAAACGGCTTTTGAAGAAAGCCTAATTGCGGTGAACTTAGTGTCCGTTGCTAGCGACAAGAAGCGAAAGCGTGCTCCTCAGCTAAATATATTCACTTTGCAGCGTCCGTACACACAGTTCGCATAGAAAGGAGTTACTAATGAATTTTAAAAAGTACAGGTCGAGATTCCTTTTGGTTTTTACGGCCCTCACTCTCTTGTTCTCTTCTGTTCTTCTTACTTCATGTCAGGGCAAGAAGATTAAGAACACTGTATTTTCTGTAGATGATCTTGCAGGCAAGACTATTGGTGTTCAGTTAGGAACAACTGGTGATACTCTCGTAAGTGATTACGAAACTGACGGTTCAGGCACAACCGTATCAAGATACAACAAAGGTTCTGATGCTATACAGGCTTTAAAGCAGGGTAAAGCTGATGCTGTTGTTATTGATGAACAGCCTGCCTTAGCATTTGTTAAAACTAATCCAGACCTTACAATTCTCGAAGAAGAATTTGCAAATGAGGATTATGCCATCTGTGTTGCAAAGGGCAGTTCCCTTACTGCAAAGCTCAATGAAGCTATTGAAGTACTTATGGCAGATGGAACTATCCAGAAGCTTATTGATGATTATGTTGGCGATAATGCTACATTTTCAGGTTACAAGTCTCCAGAAGGTGTAAGCCGGACTAACGGAACTCTTATTATGGCTACAAATGCTTACTTTAAGCCATACGAGTACTATGAAGGCGGCTCTATTATCGGTATTGACGCTGATATTGCACAGGCTATTGCTGATTACCTCGGCATGAATTTAAAGATTGAGGATATGGAATTCGATTCAATTATTACTGCTGTATCTTCTGGTAAAGCCGATTTTGGTATGGCTGGTATAACAGTTACAGATGAGCGTAAGAAAAATATCGATTTCACAACTACTTATACAACTTCTAAGCAGGTTATTATTGTACGTGACGACAATGCGTCTGCATCAGGCATGAGCTTTGCCGAGAAGTTTAAGACAGACTTCATCAAAGAAGCAAGATACACTTATCTTCTTAAGGGTCTGTTAAACACAGTAATTATTGCATTCTTTGCAGCACTTATGGGTGTTGTTATTGGTTTCCTTATTGCAGTTGTCCGTTCTAACCATGATAAAACAGGACACATGAAGATTCTTAACTTTATTTGTAACATTTATCTTACTGTAATCAGAGGAACACCAACTATGGTACAGCTGCTTATTATCTACTATGTAATATTCAGTTCTGTACATATTGACAAGCTTATTGTTGCGATACTTGCATTTGGTATCAACTCAGGTGCTTATGTTGCCGAAATATTCCGTTCAGGTATTATGTCTATTGATAACGGACAGTTTGAAGCAGCACGAAGTCTTGGTCTTTCTTATAAAACAACTATGATAAGTGTTATTCTTCCACAGGCATTCAAGAATGTTCTTCCAGCACTTGCTAATGAGTTCATTGTTCTGTTAAAGGAAACATCTATCAGCGGTTACATCGGTCTTAACGACCTTACAAGAGGCGGCGATATTATTCGAAGCATAACTTATGATTCAATGCTTCCACTTATCGGGGTTGCCATCATCTACCTTGTAATGGTTATGGGACTTTCACAGCTTGTTAAGAAACTTGAGAGGAGGTTAAGAAGCAATGAGCGATAATACTAACGAAATCATACTTGAAGTTAAAGATCTGAAGAAATCTTTTGGCGACCATGTTGTATTAGAATCTATCAATACAACAGTCCGCAAAGGAGAGGTTATTGCAATTATCGGACCATCCGGCTGCGGTAAATCAACATTTTTACGTTCACTTAACCTTCTTGAAACTCCTACAGAAGGTCATGTATTATTCCATGAACAGGATCTTACAGATAAAAGCGTAAATGTGGATGAATTAAGAGAGAAAATAGGAATGGTGTTCCAGCATTTTAACCTTTTCCCTAATATGACTATAAGAAGAAATATAACACTTGCTCCTACTAAGCTGGGACTTATGAGCAAGGAGGACGCTGATAAGAAGGCTGATGAGCTTCTTGCAAGAGTGGGACTTTCTGACAAAGCCGATGCTTATCCTAACCAGTTAAGTGGTGGTCAGAAGCAGAGAGTTGCTATCGCAAGGGCACTCGCAATGAATCCTGAGATAATGCTTTTCGACGAACCTACATCCGCACTTGATCCTGAAATGGTTGGTGAGGTTCTCGCAATCATGAAGGAACTTGCCGCATCAGGAATGACAATGATTGTCGTAACTCATGAGATGGGATTTGCAAAAGAAGTTGCCAACAGATGCATGTTCTTCTACGATGGTGTCATCAATGAAGAGGGGGCTCCTGAAGAATTCTTTGGCAATCCTAAGAGTGAGCGATTGAAGGATTTCTTGTCGAAGGTGCTTTAATTAGTACAAAGGTGGGCATTGAGATAGGGAGATGTTATACAAGACCTCATGGATGCCTGCACCTAGTGTAAGTAAATGCCGTCATATACAATGTCTTTTAGCTGTGTAAAAATCAAACGCGCTTCGCTTGAACGAGATTTTTACACAGCACTTTTTGTATATAACGGCATTAACTTACACACGGTTCGGCATAAATCGGTCTTGCATAACATCTCCCAATCTCAAAGCCACCACCCCTCTACTAGGCAGCCAAAATAAGTGCAGACATGCAGTACAGTATACATTACATCTCTATTGGTATTCCCATATGTTCATTCCATATTTCTTCTGCATTATCTTCAATAAATCCCTGTACTATATGCAAAAAGTTATGAAAAATTTTGTTCAAGTCCATCAAAACAAACATATCCCCACTCAGAATGCAATGCCGCAGGCGGGCATTCGTCCGGAGGCTGACTACTTGGTGAAGAAGAAGTCAGCCGTACAGTATGCTGTGGGATAGGTGTGTGGTGTCCTTAGGCATCTGCCCTCAGGATTCTTATGTCTAGTGAAACTAAATGCCGCAATCTGCTGAGTTTTTTATGTGGCTTGTAATCAAACGCGCTTCGCTTGAACGAGATTACAAGCCACAATCTTTAGCAGATTGCGGCATTAACTTTCACACGACATAGGAATATTCGGGCATCTGCCTAAGGACACCACACACCCTCCCACAGCTACTGTACGGCGTCCGGTCTATCAAGCCTCCTTCGAGTAGTCAACCTTCAGAAGACACAGTCCCTTTGCCGGTGCAGTTGCACCTGCAAGGCTTCTGTTTCTCTCCTCTAAAAGTTGATGCATACTCTCTGGTGTTCTCTTTCCCTGTCCAACTTCAAGAAGTGTACCACTTAATATTCTTACCATATACTGTAGGAATCCGCTTCCATGATATGTAAGATTAAGGAATGAACCCTTTAAAGAAACATCTATTGAATAAATCTCACGGACTGTCGATTTCTTCATCTTGGGATTACCACAAAATGATGCAAAATCATGTTCTCCAGTAAGTATGTCTGCTGCCATCTTCATGGCATCAACATCCAGCTTACCATCAATTATATTGACATATTTTCTGTTAAATACAGGCTTCTTATCCCCAACATAACATGTATAGCAATAAGTTTTCCCTTGTGCATTGTAACGGCTGTGAAATCTGTCAGATGCAACACGGACCTCCTGCACACAGATATCTTCTGGAAGATATCTGTTCATATAATCGCATATCTCTTCTTCCTTCATCTTAGTTTCCATATGCGCATTGGCTACCATTCCCTTTGCATGCACTCCGGCATCTGTTCTTCCTGCACCTATAACCTCAACCTCAGTTCCTGTCATGGCAGAAAGCACTGATTCTAACTTTCCCTGAATTGTCATATCAGTAGTCGGCTGATGTTCCCAGCCATAATACCTTGTACCATCATAAGTAATTATCATCTTATAATTCTTCATTCATATCTCCCATTCATTCTTCTGATTTGAAGCCATATAATTTCATACAATTAACATCTGTAATCTCATCTCGCAAAATAATGTCCATAAGCACATTTTCTCATCTTGCCAGATTCTGCTTCATACCATCGAGAAAATCATATATTTCATCCATAAACACCTTGCCATAGCGCTCATATTTATTCTCACCGACACCGCTTACTGACAGCATTTCTTCCTCATTAAACGGAACTTTAAGACACATATCTATAAGCGTCCTGTCTGAAAATATTACATATGGCGGAACACCTACTGAAACAGCTATCTGTTTTCTTAACTCACGCAGTCTGTTAAACAACATAACACCTCTGTCATTAAGTGCATCCTCCGGTTTCTTTGACTTGGGCGTTGCATATGCTGATTTTGCAGCAGCGGCAGAACGCTTCATTCTGTCTGCCACCATTGCAGCATTCCTTGATACAGGTTCACTGAAACGGTTTCCCGGATACATATAAGCCTCGTCTGCTTCCTGTTCTGCCTCATCAATAACACAGTTAGAACAGTTATGGCAGTTGTATCGTCCACCCTCTGGATTGTCTGGTCTTTCTCCAAAATATTTAAGTATATACTCTCTTAAACAGCCTGTTGTCTTACAGTAATCGACCATTGCATTAAGCCTTCTTTTATCAAGAATCATAAGCCGTGCCTGTTCTTCTGCATCCATATCAGGATTAGGCTCTCTGTGTTCTATGAAAAACTTATTTATCATAATATCCTGTGGGGAATACAACAGTACGCATTCTGAATCCTCTCCATCTCTTCCGGCACGTCCAGCCTCCTGATAATAATTCTCTATGCACTGCGGCATATTATAATGAATTACAAATCTTACATTTGACTTGTCAATTCCCATTCCAAATGCATTAGTTGCAACAACAACCGGCTTGATATCATATATAAATGAATCCTGATTCTCTTTTCTTTCTTCTGCTGAGAGACCCGCATGATACTTAGTCACAGAAAGTCCGTTGGCATTAAGCATGTCATAGACTTTTTCAACATTTTTTCTTGTAGCACAGTATATAATCCCACTATCCTGTCTGTGGCTTACAAGGTAATCCAGGATATATGAATCCTTGTCCTTAATATGCTTGACCTTGAATGTCAGATTGCTTCTGTCAAAACCTGTAGTGAGTATTACCGGTCTTTCGAGAGAAAGAATCTGCAATATATCATCTCTTACTTTGCTTGTCGCTGTAGCTGTAAATGCACTTATTATTGGGCGCCTCGCCAGCTTCTTAACAAACGACAATATATTCAGATAACTTGGTCTGAAATCCTGTCCCCACTGTGATATACAATGAGCTTCATCTACGGTAATCATAGATATCTCTACATGCGTGGCGAAGTCAATAAAGCCCCATGTTTCCAGCCTTTCAGGTGCAACATATATAATTTTATACCGTCCCTGCTTTGCAAATGCGAGTGCCTTAGCTATCTGGTTATCTGTCAGTGAACTATTAATATAAGCTGCATGTACCCCAGCCTGATTAAGCGCTCCAACCTGATCCTTCATAAGCGATATAAGCGGTGAGACAACAAGAGTAATGCCGGACATTAACAATGCCGGCACCTGATAACATAATGATTTCCCCGCACCTGTAGGCATAATTCCTAACACATCCTGCCCTGCAAGAATAGCATCAACCAACTTTTCCTGACCCGGACGAAATGAATCATACCCAAAATAATGCTTTAATATTCCGTATTTATCCATATATCACTCTCTTTTCAATCTTCTCTTACTTTCGTACATTCTCTTATCTGCTCTGCTTCTTGTATCTTCAAAGTTCTTATCTGTCTTTATATCATATTCGGCATAACCACATGCAATCTGCACATTAAGGTCTTTGATTCCAAGTTCCTTTTCTGCATACTTTTCAAGTTCTCTTAGCTGCTTCACATGTCTTCCAATATCAAAGCTTTTTTGCTTCTGATCAATTACAGTACAGAATTCATCCCCACCTATACGATAACATTTACCATGTCTGCCAAATATCTCTTTAATAATTCTGGCTGATGCCTGTATATAGGCATCTCCTGCTGCATGCCCCAGATTATCATTACACCACTTAAGGTTATTAAGGTCAAATGTCACTATAGAATACCCTTCATAATCAGAAGTTTCCTGTTCCCACTCTTCAAATGCAAAGCGATTATAAACCCCTGTCATAGTATCAGTTACAGCCATCTCTTTGTAGAAATCTGCCTTCTGGCCTTCTTTAATCTTCTCAAATGCTTCTGATATGCTCTCATAACCAAGCACAATAATAAATATAAGAATACCCAGTTTTCCTATAAGATCTGTCTGCTGCATTCCCTTATAATATGCAATAAGATCAACAATCATAGAAATTCCAAGTGCAGCCGCACCTATAATATTAGACTTTACTTTCCTGTCAAAGCCTTTAACCCATACTCTTTTAATAAGAACTGTACAGAAATATACAAGTGACATAACAAGCATCATATGTATAATGTACACGCTGTTCTTAAACTCCCACACACCTGTCATATGACATACAAGCAGTATTACAGCTGTTGCAGCATATATGGCGCACAAGATATTATTCGCAGCACTTTTCCCTATCTGGAAAAAATTCTTCTCTGCCTGCATAAAAGGAATAGGTATCATCATTAGCAGTACATACCCTATCAGTGAACCTATCTTCCTGTTCTCCACAAGAATTGTTGCAATATCAGTCTCATTAAGAGCCCATGCACCTATAATCATTGCAAATATACCAAAATAAAACAGTGCTTGTGTCTGTGCAATCCTCTTTCTGCAGAAAATCCATAATATAATCATAGCAAATCCAACTATTATTATAAACGAACTAAGTACTGCTGATGGCAGCGATTTCGCAATAAGCTCTTTTATAAGTTTTGTCTCGTCACCATATTCAAATGTTGTTCCTCTTATCTTATGACCAGCATATACATTAGTAAGCCTTACGATTATATCTGTTGTATATGGTGGAATGTTCACAATCGTATAATTAGTTCCAGTGGTTGTTCCATATACAGACCTATGTGCTTTTATATAATATATAAGTCTTCCACCTGCATATACTTCTACTTCCTGATGCCTGCTTACAAATGCCAGTGCATTATTATTTCCTGCACTTGCTCTAATCTTCACATGATATTCAATTGTGTCATCTCCAATATATCTTGTATCCTCTGGTTTAACTACGACACTCGTTCTTTTATCTGCCGGTGTCACCTTATCTACAGTGCTGAATATAAATCCTGAAGCCATAAAAAGCAGAAATCCTAATAAAAATATACAGTAAAAAATCCTGTTAACTAATTTAATTCTTTTCATAAAAAAAGCCTTTCAGCCGTACTATAGTGTTATCCGTAATAAATCTAACCCTATAATACAGTAGAATGGCTTTATTTTCAAATGATTTTTTGTTGTTCTGTATTTTGTACACTATTCGCAAAGTTTTAAAACTGCATAGCACTACAAGTTACTATTATATACTTTTAGCAAGTTCAGTTGGATTCTCTGAAAACTTCAAAGCTACATCCCTTGAAATAACTCTTGTCTTAACAAGATTAGCAAGCGAATAGTTCATTGTGTGCATACCTGTCTGCATATTTGACTGAAGAACGGTCTGAATCTGATTAGTCTTCTTCTCTTTAATAAGATTAGATACTGCTGTATTATTAAGCATAATCTCTGTTGCAGCAATTCGTCCTTCCTGCTCTGCACGAGGTACAAGTGTCTGTGTTACAACTCCAGTTAATACAGATGCAAGCTGTATTATAAGTGCAGACTGTGCCTCAATAGGGCATGCACTGATTATACGCTCAACTGTCTGTGTAGCGCTTCTTGTATGAAGTGTTGATAATACAAGATGTCCTGTTTCAGCAGCTGTAATTGCTGCATTGATAGTCTCATAATCTCTCATCTCTCCCACAAGAATAACATCCGGATCTTCACGAAGTGCTGAACGAAGTGCTGTCGCAAAATCAGGTACATCTCTTCCTACCTGTCTCTGATGTATCATAGATTTCTTAAACCCATATACATACTCTATAGGATCTTCTACTGTTATAATATGTCTTGACATATTGTTGTTAATATAATCAATCATAGCTGCAAGTGTTGTAGACTTACCACTTCCTGTAGGACCTGTTACAAGAATAAGACCAGACCTTTTCTCAACAAGCTTAGAAAAAAGTTTTCCTGAATGTCCCAATTCTTCAAACGACGGTATAACAGAATCAAGAAGACGGATACTTGCTGCAAGATTTCTTCTCTGATGATATATATTAATTCTTAATCGTCCACCAGACTCATCAGTAGATGCCACGTCAATATCTTTTCCTGCCTGAACATTCTGTATATCTTCATCACCAAGAATTGAGAATATCATCTCTTCTGTTTCTTCTATCGAAGGTGTTATATCAAGAAGCTCAAGTTCACCATATTTTCTTACTGCAACCGCTTCTCCTGCAGTAATATGCAGATCTGAACACCTGTTATCTCTTGCGTATTTAATTAATTCTTTTAATTCCATGTTCCCCTCCCATACATTTTGTTCATTAGTATGAACCACAATAAAATACTACCATAATAAAAATGCATATTCAATCACACTTTTATCCCATTTTTCTTACATATATCATTAAGGCAGCATCTTTCACAGTGTGGCGTAGTACGCGCCGTACATACCTCTCTTCCGTGGTCTACAAACCGGTGGCATAATCCACTTCCTTCTTCTGGCGGGACTATCTTCCACAATGCCATCTCAACCTTCTTAGGCTCTTTCTCGTCTTTTACAAGACCTATTCTGTTACAAAGCCTTATACAGTGTGTATCTGTAACAATTGCCGGCTTTCCGAACACATCACCCATAATAAGATTGGCACTCTTCCTTCCAACTCCAGGAAGCTTTAATAATTCTTCCATGCTGTCAGGAACTTTATCATTATACTGTTCATGAAGCATACGCATACACGCACATATATCCCTTGCCTTGCTTTTTCCAAGACCGCAAGGTCTTATAATCTTTTCAATCTCTTCTGGAGATGCTGCAGCAAGTGATGCTATATCAGGATATTTCTCATACAGCCCCTTAACCACAACATTTACTCTTGCATCAGTGCATTGTGCCGCAAGTCTTACGCTTACAAGCAGTTTCCAGGCATCATCGTAATCAAGACTGCACTCCGAATCCGGATATTCTGCCTTTAATCTTCTTATAACCTCTAAAGCAAGTTCTTTCTTAGTCATAGCTTACGCATCTTTCTTCTTATAATTAGCAATTCCGAATATTGCAAGAAGCAATACACACGCAAATATCATCCAGCCAACAAGATAACCTGTTCCCCTTGGTTTAAATGTATCATAATAACCCTTAAGGTATACAACCACTATAATAGCCGGAAGTATATAACTCATATAGAATCTTAACCATTCAGGAAGCTTAGGACCTTTTCCTTCATTAGCTTCTTTTCTGAAGCCTTCCCAGCCCCAGCCGTTCTTCTTGGTACAGAATAATACAAATATCATGCTTCCAAGAGGAAGCAGATTATATGAAACAAGGAAATCCTCCAGATCCATAATTGAACTTCCCGGACCAATAGGCTGGAAAGCTGCAAGCTTGTTAAAGCCTAATACAGCAGGAAGTGAAAGCAGTATCATGAATATAACATTACCTGCAACAACCTTTTTCCTTGAAAATCCCTTAAGGTCAATATAAAAAGCAATAATGTTCTCAAATACAGCAATTACAGTTGATAATGCTGCAAATGACATGAATACAAAGAATGCTGTTCCCCATATTCTTCCTCCCGCCATATGATTAAATATGTTAGGCAGTGTTATAAATAAAAGTGATGGACCGGCACCCGGAGCAACACCATATGCAAAGCATGCAGGAATAATTATGAATCCTGCCATAAGAGCAACAAATGTATCAATCAGAATGATATTAACAGCCTCTCCACCTATTGTTCTGTCTTTCTTTAAGTAGCTTCCGAATATCTCCATTGCGCCAATGCCTACACTAAGTGTAAAGAATGCATGTGTCATGGCATCAAATATAACCGGTCCTAAACCTCTTGATTTAATAGCATCCAGATTAGGCACCATATAGAATTTAACACCTTCTGATGCATTAGGAAGTACAAGTGAATGAACTGCCAGTACCACAATAAGGATAAGGAGAAGTAACATCATAACCTTAGTAATCTTCTCAACGCCCTTCTGTAATCCTAATACACATACACCAAACGAAAGTAAAACTGAAACAATCATCCAGATTGTCATTGTACCAGGCTGTGAAAGCATAGTTCCAAATGCTCCTGAAACCTCATCTGGCTCTAAACCTGCTAACGAACCACTTGCCTCACGCCATGCATAATAAAGCATCCATCCTGCAACCATAGTATAGAAAGCCATTAATATGTAGCTTCCTACTACCGATACCCATTTGAAATGATGCCATTTACTTCCCTTAGTCTCCAGTTCTTCAAATGCCCTTGCAGCACCTTTACCGCTTCCTCGTCCTACTGTGAACTCCGCACACATAATAGGAAATCCAAGAATTGCAAGAAATACAAGATAGATAAGCACGAATGCCGCACCACCATTTTCCCCGCATATGTATGGAAATTTCCACACATTACCAAGTCCCACCGCACAGCCAGCAGACACTAAGATAAAGCCGAGTCGCGAGCCGAATTTTTCTCTCTCTTTCAAAATAAAACCTCCATAGTTAATATATTTACATTAATTAAGATTGTATCATATATTACTATATTTTCACAGCCAATTATTTCATACTCTCACTGACTTCTGATGTAATAATCTGACCGCCCTGTTCATTCCATTCTTTTACAAATGTATCGAAGTAAGATATATCTTCTTCTCCGCTTATAATCTTTAAATATGCCTCTTTTTCTTTAGCCTTAAGTCTCCACCAATGGCTCTTCATTGTGTCTGTGGTCTTAAAATAAAGCGAGTCAACTACCTTTATATTATCCTGTGCAATCAGACTGCATGCCTTAATTCTTGACATATACGCTGCCCATTGCGTACTTGTTTTGTTAGCATTCTTGATATACTCACTGCATGCATCATAAAATGAGCGTTCAAGAAGTTCCAGACTGTCAGGATTCTTTCTTCCTGAAATTGTGGCATCTATATTCCTGTAACATATTGAAAGTGCATTATTGTAATCAACATTTATTGATAAAGGTCTTGCCGTAGGTTCAACATTAAGCTGATAGTAATTCTTGAATTCTTCTGAATCTGTACAGTCAAATCTTACCTTATCGAACATGACGCTTATCATCTTTGCTGCAATCTCAGGATGTTCATAGCCCTTTCTTACAACAACATATTTGTAACACGGGTTCTGGCTGTGATAACTCGTTGTTCCATCAGAATCCGTTGCTATTAAATATGGCTGCCAGTTTGCATCCGGATTCCTGCTTACTGCATTAGCAAGCGGATTATTCGGTGCCCACCATGGTCCGAAAAACGAGCCACACAGACCATTCTCTATAAGCTCACATATATTGGTTGATGTTCTCAGAAGGAAATCATTATCTATAATACCCTGATTATACAGGCTGCTTATATACGAAAGTGCTTCTTTTGCCTCATCTGTAACCGAACCATATACAATCTCACCATCATCATTCATTATCCACTGCTTTGGATACGCCCCAAAGCAGGCAAATATTATATCCAGCAGAAATTCACTGCTGTAACCACATTCACCTGTCACATCTGTATCCACTGCAAGCCCCACTGTATTAGGTTTTCCGGATGCATCCACACCATTATTTCCAGGGTCTTCTGATATAAAATGCTTAACTATATTAACAACATCATCAATAGTGTGTGGCTCTGACAATCCAAGCTTATCCATCCAGTCTTTTCTTAACCACACAAGATTAGGTCCATCTGTTATATTAGTCTCCGGCAGTGCCATTATCTTTCCATCATATGTAACCATATCCTTAAGTGAATCGCCATAGCTTTCATACATTTTCCTGATTCTGTCACTTATACAGTTATTGTAGCTTTCTGTAAGGTCCTCTATAAGTCCTGCTCCCACTAACTGTTCAACCTCATCCTGACTTGATACAACCATGATATCCGGCAGGCTTCCCATTGAGATTGCCATTGAAACATTAGTGTCATACTGGCTGTCGTTTGCTTCAAATACATCAACATTCTGCACATTAATCACAGACTTAATATAGCGTGTGTACGCATTATCTGTATATGTGTCATTCTCTGGCATATTGGAATTATTAACACTTGTCATCTTTCCAAGTGTATATTCTATAGTCTCGGGGTAAGCCCCGAATGGCGTTGTTCTCGCCTCTTCCATTCTCGCATTGTATTCTTCATTATCATTAGACGCAAAACCAGCCGGGCTTTTACACCCGGCTAATATAAGCATTATTCCTGTGACACCAAATGCCACACATTTTTTTAATGTTTGCTTTAATCTATTCATATATCTAACCCTTCACTGCACCTGTCATGCTTTCATTATAACATCTTTGCATAATCATAAACAAGGCTGCAATTGGAATTGATATAAGAACTGCTCCTGCTGCAAATCTTGTGTACCATACATCAACATACTCCTTTTCAAGCATCTGCCACAAGCCGATTGCTACGGTATAATACTTCGCATTTGCCCTGCAGATTACTCTTGCAAATATGAAATCTACCCAAGGTGCTATGAATGATGTAAGTATTGTATACACTATAATTGGTTTACTAAGAGGTATTGTTATCTTGGTAAATACCTGCCACTTCGTTGCTCCATCTATCATAGCAGCCTCATCTATTGTCTTAGGGATAGTATCAAAGAATCCCTTTGCAATGTAAAACTGTATTCCTGATGACGCTGAATATACAAGCACAAGTGCAACTCTTATCATTGCTCCTTCCGAAAGTCCTACTGCTTTAAGTATATAATATACAGCAACCATCGCCATAAATGCAGGGAAAAGTCCAAGTATCATTGCAATATTCATCATTACTTTTCTCATCTTAAACTTAAGCCGTGACATACAGTAAGCCACTGACAGTACAAAAAAAGTTGATATAATACATGAGAATACTGCTACTATCAGAGTATTGGTAAACATTCGTGGAAAATTAAGTATTCCTGTATCTGTAAAAAGCTTTACATAATTATCAAGTGAATACTGCTTTGGGAAGAAGGAGCTTGTATAAGCACCCTTCTGAGCCCTGAAGCTTGTGAGGAGTATCCAGAAAAGAGGACTTACCCACACTATCGCTAATATTGTAAGCACTGTATGTGCCAGTATATTTTTAATAGTCTTTTTCTTTTTCACTGGAATCCCTCCTCATCTTTATACGCTTTCGTTCTTCTGTATACAAGCAGTGAACCAATCGCTAAGAATATGAATGTCATAATACCGATAACAGCACCAAGATTATAATACTGATAATCTATTGTCATCTTGTACAGCCATGTTACCAGAAGGTCTGTCTTTCCTGCCGTTGCACCTGCCATAACCGGATCTCCCTTAGTCAGCAGATAAACAATATTAAAGTTGTTAATATTAGCAGTAAATGTAGTGATAAGATATGGTGCCGTTACAAATAACATATATGGCATTGTTATCTTAATAAACTTGACAAATCCATTAGCTCCATCTACATCTGCTGCCTCATACAACTCCATAGGTATATTCTGTAATATACCTGTAACCTGCAGAATAGTATATGGAATACCTATCCACAGATTTACCACGATTACTGTGATTCTTGCCCAAGTCGCATTTGTAAAGAATGGCAGTGATTTTGTTATCCATCCTGCATTCTTTAAAACAACATTTACAATTCCATCCTGTGCCAGCATGCTTCTGACAATAAGAAGTGAAACAAACTGTGGAATTGCGATTGAAAGTATAAATATAAATCTCCAGAAAGCCTTGAATTTCGTACCTTTTCTGTTGATAAGCAGTGCAACAAGTATTCCGAATATGTAATTAAGAAATGTTGCAAATATTGCCCACACTATAGTCCAGCCAAATACTGACCAGAAAGACTGTCCTATCATGCTTCCTGAATCGAATATCTGCTTGAAATTCTCAAGTCCTACCCAGTCGAAAAGCACCAGATGGCTGTCAACCTTACTATAATTAGTGAATGCCATGCTTATCATGAAAATAAGCGGAAGTATTGTGAATATAAGCACACCTGATACCGGGAGTGTAAGCAGCAGCTTATGAAGATTCTCATTAAACAGCGACTTCACGTCTTCTGCAAATGTGTTTATATGCTTTCCTTTTTCCTTTAACAGCTCCAGCTTATATGAGCTTTTTACAGCACCCGCTGCAACTATTATATAAGCTATAATAATGAATATTGTTGCTATTCCATACAGAAGTATAAGAAGTGAATTATCACCTGCAACATACTCATATATTCCAAGCTTCTCATTCCAGACCTCCTGCTGCGGTCTGCTTCCAAGACCTGGAAGCATCGCAAGGCAGTTAATTCCATTCATAATCATAAAGCATACAAAGGCTGCTTCTATAGCTATATACATAATTCCCTTTATAATCTGCTTTCCTACAAGATTACCAAGTCCTGGAATCAGAATGCTTAACTTCGTAAATATATTTCCTTTTCTAAATGATTCAGTGAACTTAACTGCCATTATGCGCCACTCCTTTCAGCATTTAATCCCTATCAATTATTTTGCGATTGATGTATTAATCTGCTTATAGAAATCCTGTGTCTTAGCTGCTGCATTATCTGCTGTTATTTCACCATTTACGATTGCCTTAGCAAAGTTCTGTGCAGGTGCCCAGTAATCATTCATGCCTGTTACTGTTGGCTGGATTACTGATGTCTTGTTAAATGTATCATTCTGTGCTGTTACAAGTGCATCCTTCTTTACTTCATCAGTTGCAAGAAGCTCTGTATTACAAGGAATAACACCTCTTAATTCATAGTGCTTCTTCTGTGCATCCTTGCTTCCAAGATACTTTGCAAGTGCAACTGCTACCTGCTGATACTTGCAGTTAGGATTAACTGCGATTGCCTTAGAACCTGCAAATGCTAACATCTGCTTGTCTTTTCCACCAATCTTTACTGTAGGAAGTGAAACTGCTCCAAATTTGTCTCCAAGAATCTCTTTAACACTCTTATAATCCCATGATCCTGAGAAGTAAGCTCCAACTGAACCATCTCTTAAACCAGCGATACCAACGCCCTGAAGGTCATTAACAAAGTTAGGATTATTTACAAGTGAAACCATTGCCTGTGTTGCCTGTGTTCCCTTATCTCCTGAGATATCAACACCGGCTGAATTATCTTTTCCGTCTTTTCCAAAATATGTACATCCATTAGCAAGGAAGAATGATGACATATACCAGCCCTCTGTAATATTGAAAGCTACCTTATTCTTTTCAAGCATCTTATCAAGGCTCTTTACATCACTGTCTGTGAATTTGCTCTTGTCATAGTACATAAACCATGTATTAGTTGTAAATGGTACTCCGTATACAGCCCCATCTACTGATACTGAATCTACAATTGCATCTGAGTTAGTTTTCTTAACATAATCTGCTGTCTCTCCACCAAGCTTTGCAATAGCGTTAGCATCAACAAGTGTCTGAAGCTGGTCGTTAGCAAAGAAGTATACATCTCCTGAATTCTCTGGATCCTGTGGAACTATCTTTCCTGCGTCCTGCTCTGAGCATACACCGTATTCAAATGTTAAATCCCAGTCAGGATGCTCTGAATTAAACTGGTCACACATTGTCTGAAGCCATTTGCCGTTCTCATCTGCCTGATCTTCTGCACAGCCCCATACCTTGATTGTAGCTGTAATTTTTTCCTCGCCTGCTGCTGTGTCATCCTTTTTAGCATTGCCACAACCTACAAAAAGTGACCCACACATTGTTGCTGCCATCACTGCAGCTGCTAATCTCTTAAACTTCATAAAAAACCCTCCTTAATAATTATCCGTGACAGCTTTGATTACTGTCCTCTTTTGATAATCTAATTATATTAAGGAGGGGTTAATATTAAAATATAAGATATTTTAGAAACATATCAGTTTTTTGTGTTGTATGGTTTTGCAGGGAATTTTATTGTTATTGTTGTTCCCTCATCAGGTATGCTCTGCACTTCCAGATGATAGTTTTCGCCGTAATAAAGTCTTATTCTGTCGTTAACATTTCTTGCGCCATACCCTTTTGACTGGACTGTTAAGAAGTTTTGGGCAGTTTCTTTGTCCATTCCTACACCGTTATCAGACACGGTTACACATACAAGCTTTTTACCTTCTTCATCCGTCTGCATCTTTGCCTCTACGGTTATTATGCCTTTCCTGTCTGTCAGCAGATCTATACCATGGTCTATTGCATTTTCTACCAATGGCTGGAGTATAAGGTTTAAAGATTCGCATGGCATAACTTCCTCTGATACATTTATCACCACATCAAATGAGTTGTCATGCATTATCTGCTGAATCTTAAGATACGACTGCATGTTGCTTAATTCCTGCTCAAAGCTCAGTATATTCTTTCCCTTATTAAGCGATGTACGGTAGTAGTTAGACAATGCGAGTGTTATCTCACTTATATCTTCCTGCTCATATTCTATCGCTTTCCAGTTGATAAGTGACAATGAATTATAGAGAAAATGTGGATTAATCTGTGCCCTTAATGCCCGCATCTCTGATTCTTTCTGGCTTATACGTCCTTCATATACCTGGGTAATGAGATTCTTAATCTGGGTTGTCATGCTGTTAAAGCTATGGATAAGGTCACCTATTTCATCTTTGTCCTGTGTATTAATTACCGCATCAAAATCTCCATTTTCAACCTTTGCCATACTGTTTTTTAATTTATTAATTCTTCTTGTAATGAAGCCTGTAGTAAATATACTCGCTGCGGCGGCACCTGCAACTGCTACCACAAATGCAACTACAATCATAGTAATCATTGAATTAGCTGACCTGAGCACAAGTTTTCTCGGTTCGTAGACATATACTGTCCATCCGGTAACAGAGCTTTCCTTCTTTACTACCGAGTAACCTTCTGTATTTCCACATGTATCATTATCCCATTCTGCCCCGTCGATTAATGAAAGCAGCTTCTTACTGTTTAATCTGTATCTGGTGTTATTATTTTCAAATGTATCACTGCTGCATATAACTCTTCCATCAGCATCAAGCACCACCATTCCGCAGTTCTGCTCAAGACCACCTGTAAATGAACTCATCATGCTGTCATAATCAACATCTATGTACATAATTCCAAGAATCCCAAGCTGGTCAAGTGTTGACATTTTTCGTGCTGAAACAAGTGTCCTGCTATCTTCATCAACAAACCACTGTATCTTCGTGCTTTCTGTAGCAGAATTATAAAAAGGCCGGTCTTTTATCTCTTCTATTGGTGCTATGGTAGTATCATGTTTAATAGCTTTATCCACATATATTGTTACCCTGTTAATATCATTGTGAAAATACTTCAATGATGAAAGCATAGGGTCAAATGTAGTGACAATCTGGTTATACATCTCATATGTGCTTTTGTAATCGTACGAGAGCACTCCCGACAGCGTATCATTAAATGTTATATAATTAGACAGGTTATCATACACTTCTATCTGCCCATCCACTGTTGCAACAGACTGCTCCAACGCCCCTTTGATGCTCTTTAAGTCTCTGTCCATAAGAATGTTTCTCATCTGACAGTAGGCAAAAACGAAAAGTACAATCAGGGGAATAAGTCCGGTTACTACATATATGATGACAAGCTTGTTCTGCAACCTTATATCATTGATTCTCTGCTTAATCTTTTTCAACTCAATTCTCCCTGATCTCTGAATTTCTGAGGACTTACACCAAAGTACTCCCTGAAGCTCTGTACAAAATATGAAACATTTGGATAACCCACCTGTTCACTTATATTCACAATCTTCATGTTCGTACCGGTAAGCAGTTCCTTCGCCTTCTCCATTCTGTACTGTTTAATATATTTGCTCAGATTCTGCCCTGTTTCCTTCTTAAAAAGTGAACTTAAATAGCTTGGTGCAAGATAAACCATATCCGCAAGCTGCTGTGCACCAATCTCTTCACCATAATGGCTATGTATATAGTTCTTTACTGTCTCAATCTCCCGATGTGAAGTGGCCGGCTCTTTTCCGAAACTCTTCTCCAGCAAACCAATATAGTTATTCACAATATCCATAATGCATGAGAAATCCTCTGACTTATAAAGTCTGTCAATCTCCCTTCCAAATTCCGCCTCATCAGCGCCTGGAATATTGTCATAGAAATCTTTTAACAGATTGGAAAATACGAATTTAATGTATATATGCGAGAAGTTCGACTGTCCCCTGTATTTCTTACACAGTGCATCAAAATGTATTCTTAAAAATGTGATATCCTTCATCTTGATATCCTGCTTCATCTGCTTCATAAGTGCATCATCATCAATCTGTACAAGCACTGGTGTATCTTCACTGACATTATCAGAAAAAATGTATCTTCCTGTCTCATAAAACTTATTATTCATAAGTGTATCAACTTCATCCATTACCTGTGGAAGTTCATGATAATCATTGAATAAACCGGACACAGCAATATACATAAACTGCCCTGTCTTTCTATATATATAGTCATGAATATTTGTAAACATTTCTTCAATGTTCTTATCAATATTACCATCTGCTGTGAGTGATTTATCAGAAAATATGATAACTGACTGTAACGGGTTAAGATTAAGATACTGATAATCCAGTTCTCCGGTTACCTCTTTAAATATATCTTCACCTGTATCATATTTTCCAAAGAAATCAGTATTGAACTCTATAAGCGCAAGTCTGTTGTATCCTGCCAGAAAATCCCCATTATCAAGTATCCCTGATGCATCACCGGAGTTGAGCAGCGTATACATGTAGTACTGTTTTATAAAGTTAGCCTGCCTGTTATAGTCCTCATCCTTCTTGTGTTCCTCGTCAAGCTCTGTTATAACTCCTGTAATTGTTGAACTGAATTCTGACGGATCAACCGGCTTTAATATATAATCTTTAACGCCTAATTTAACTGCCAGCTTGGCATATTCAAACTCGTTATAGCCTGAGAATATAATTGTCTTTAAACTGATGTCGTTGTGCATCACATTCTTAATAAGCTCTATTCCGTCCATAAACGGCATCTTAACATCTGTAAGCAGTATATCTATATGTCCCATTCCTGTATTCTTGTCAGATGTCAGATATTCCAGAGCCTGCTTTCCGTTGCACGCCTCAAATACTCCAAGTTCAATTCCCATTCTCTTAAGAAGCATTCTTATTCCGCTTCTTTCAATCTTTTCATCATCCACTATAAGTATATTATACATAAATCTACCCCGAAACTTTCCTCATTCACGAACTTTCGCTCTTATAATGATTATAGCTTCCGGGGCAGTTATTATCAACTTATTTAGTTATATTAAAGATGCCATATATCTTCATTGTACTGTTGAATTGTTCTGTCTGATGAGAAAAATCCGGCATTTGCAATATTAACGAGCATTTTTCCGGCCCACACATATCTGTCTTCATAATCTGTGAGAGCCTTTTCCTTGGTTTCTATATAGCTTCGTAAGTCAAGCAATGCCATAAACCAGTCTTTTCCTACAATCTCATTATACAGTCTGTTAAGACTATGTGAATCGCCTGCCTGAAGCATAACATCCGATATTATAAAATCCACACATTTTTTTATAAGAGCATCTGTCTCATAAAGCTTCTTTGCGTTATAGTCACATTTTTCATAATGTGCAATAACTTCATCGCTTGTTGCGCCAAATGTATATATATTATCTTTTCCTACAAGCTCGGCAATCTCGACATTAGCACCATCCATTGTTCCTAATGTCACAGCACCATTGAGCATGAATTTCATGTTGCCTGTTCCTGAAGCTTCTTTAGATGCAAGTGATATCTGCTCTGATATATCACATGCAGGAATCAGCTTCTCTGCCAGCGTCACATTATAATTCTGGACAAGCACTACCTTAAGATATGGACTTACATCTTTATCAGCCTCAATAACCTTACTCAATGTAAGTATCAGATGAATTATATCCTTCGCAATTGTGTATGCAGGTGCAGCCTTTGCGCCAAATATTACTGTCACAGGAGTCTTTGGAATATTGCCTGCCTTGATGTCAAAATATTTATATATTATATACAGTGCGTTCATCTGCTGTCTTTTATATTCATGCAGGCGCTTTATCTGTATATCGAATATTGACTGTGGATTAATCTCTATTCCCTGTGTCTGCTTAAGGTATTCTGCAAGATTTCTCTTGTTGTCTGTCTTAATCTCAAGAAGATTATCATAAACATTTTTATCACTGGCAAACTTTAACAGGTCTTTTAACTTCTCTGCGTCATGCCTGTATTCACTTCCAATGAGTGTCTCGATGTATTTTGCAAGTCCGTTATTACAGTGGATAAGCCATCTCCTGAATGTAATTCCGTTAGTTTTGTTATTGAACTTCTCTGGATATATCCTATAGAAATTATTAAGCTCTGTATTCTCTAATATCTCAGTATGAAGCTTTGCTACTCCGTTGACGCTCATTCCATAATGAATATCGATGTGTGCCATGTGAACGAGATTATTATCGTCAATTATATACACTGATTTATCTGTGTACTTCCCACGCACTCTTCTGTCAAGCTCTTTTATAATCGGCATAAGCTGTGGCACAACCCTGTTAAGATAGTCCACAGGCCATTTTTCAAGGGCTTCGGCAAGGATTGTGTGATTAGTATACGCACAGCTTTTTGATACAATATCAATTGCTTCATCCATTGTTATCGGACTTCCATCTATATCTCCATTTTCTGTAAGAAGTCTTATAAGCTCCGGGATTACCATTGTCGGATGTGTATCGTTAATCTGGATAACCGCAAGGTCTGACAGATTCTTAAATGTTTTTCCGGTGTTAATACATTTGTCCCTGCACTCATCTAATATAAGCCTTGCTCCATTGCTTACCATGAAATACTGCTGATAGATTCTAAGAAGCCTTCCCTGCTCGTCACTGTCATCAGGATAAAGAAACAGTGTAAGGTTCTTTGCAATATCTGACTTATCAAAGTCTATGCTGTCACCTTTTACGATGCTCTCATCAACTGTCTCCACATCAAACAGATGAAGCTTATTCGTTCTCTTTTCTCCGTACACATTGATATCATACATTCTTGAAACTACACTGATTTCACCGAAATTGATAGTGTATGTCACATCTGTCGGAACAAGCCAACTGTCCTTGTCAATCCATGGATTAGGCACTTCCTTCTGCTTTCCATTCTCAAACACCTGCTTAAAAAGTCCAAGATGATAATTAAGTCCGATTCCGTCACCATTAAGGCCAAGGTTAGCAATCGAATCAAGGAAGCATGCTGCAAGTCTTCCAAGTCCTCCATTACCAAGTGACGGTTCTACTTCCAGTTCTTCAATATCTGAAAGATTCTTTCCTGCCAGTGTAAGTTCTTCCTTAACTTCATCATAGATTCCTAAGTTAATAAGGTTATTGGATAAAAGCTTTCCTATAAGAAACTCTGCAGAAATGTAGTATACCTTTCTGCCATTGTCTTTCACTATTCTATCACGTCCCTTTTGAGTAACCAGCTTCATAAGTGCATGAAAGCACTCCTCGTTGCTGCATAAGTGCAAGTCTTTTCCATAATCTTCCAAACATATAGTGTTAAGCATATCGTTGCCCTCCATTCTTGTATTTATATTTTATTATAGGGTTGCTGGAAAAATTCTCTTGCTTTATAATGGGATAAACTTGTACTATTCTATCATATTTAAGGAGAACCTTATGAATATAACAGATTACGGACCACTGAAAGAAACCAAGTCTCATTTCGATTCAGATTTTTTATATAATACTTACCCATGCTCTATCCCGCTTGATTTTACGGAAGTTCCGCTGCACTGGCATAATGAAATGGAGCTTATATACATTAAGAAGGGATGCATGATCGTAAGCGTTGACCTTGAGTATTCTGTTGTAAATGCAGGGGATATTGTTGTTGTCATGCCCGGACATATCCATTCTATTATCCAGAACGAGAGTGATTCATGCGAATACGAAAATATTCTTTTTAATCTTGATATGCTTGTCAGCAGGCAGTGTGATTATGATACCGTGAGCTTTTTTAACGGAATTTCCGGCTTTAAGGGGTATTGCCCTCCTGTTATCAGTAAAACTGTGCCACACTATTCTGATTTAATTCATTATATTGATGAAGCTGATAATATATGCAAGTATTTCCCTGACGGGTACAGGCTGAAAATCCGTGCATGTCTTTTTAATTTCTTCTTTGAGCTTAATGCACATTTTTACACCCATACAGACGCGTCTGCACACTTGTCTGATGATAAGATGGAAAAGCTGAAAATGGTACTTAATTATATTGAAAAGAATTTCGCTCGTACAATATCGATTGAAGAGATTGCACTGTGGTGTCATTTCAGCCAGTCGCATTTTATGAAGTTTTTTAAGAACTGCACCGGCACATCTTTTATCACTTACTTAAATGACTACCGGCTCATTATTGCTGCAAGAATATTAAAAACCACAACCCAGCCGGTAATTTTAGTGGCTTCGGATTGTGGTTTTGATAATATATCTTACTTTAACAGAAAATTCAAAGAAAAATACGGTGTTTCTCCGCGGGAATTCAGGAAATAAGGAGTTATTAATATAATCTGTTTTTTACATATTCTTCAAATCTTGGCAGTGCCATTGCTATTTTTCCATACTGTCTTGTATCTATAACACCCTTTCGCTTCAAACGGTCACGGTACACAGAGAATAATTCCGGCTTCATGTCGAGCTTTTCACGAATATCTTTTACTGACTGATAACCGCTCTCAGATATAACGCTAAGTATTTCCTTATCTTTAGGTGATAACTCTGCCCATATCTTACTGTATACATATTCATCTAAATACTGATCATACTCTGGCATAATATCTTCAAGTGTATGATCTTTTCTATTATCCCAGTAAAGATATCCAAGCACCTGAAACGCAAATGGATATCCTCTTGTAAGAAGTGTCATCTTGTCAGCCATTTCATCATTTATATCAAATATTCTCATGTAATGGCTTTTAATAGCTGTATAATTAAGCGGCTCTAATATAATCTTAGGTGCTCTGTATAAAAATGTAAGTGACTTTTCATTCTGTAAATCATATATGTTCTCATACAATCCTGTCATCAAAAGATATATAGGATATTCTTCTCTTAAAAATATCTGAAATGAACTTGCAAATATTTTAATATTCTCTGAATTAATAACCTCATCAATTGTTATAAGAAGCCTTTTCCCCAGACGTTTTATGTGAGAAAGCATTATCTCAATAACATTTTCAATATCAGTAACAGGAACAGCATTCTCTACTGTTACCCCCAGTCCAAATACTGAAAAGTCAAGCTTTGCTTTAACAAATACTGCATGCATTTCTGGAATTGCATATATCTTTGCTGCCAGACTCTGTAAAAGATCACGGTTAGGATTAAGTTCAACTACTATCCATTCATCTGACCGTTTCCGTATCTCTGACGCAATGTTAGTCATCATTACAGTTTTTCCTGAACCTCTTACTCCTGTTATCATGTATATCTGATTAGGTGATTCTTCCGCTGTAAAATCTCCAATTATTCTTTCTGTCTGTGCAATTCTCGAAATATACTGCACTGGTTTTTTCCCAAATGATAATGTAAACGGATTATTCATGCGCAGCCTCCTATATAAGTTTATATAACCTTTTATAACTTTTTGTTTGTTTTATAACTTTATATAAGTTTTTATAACTTTTTATTTATTATATAACTTTTTATAACTTTTATCAATTGCAAAATAAAAAATCCTGCTCTCAGGCAGCCCAAACCACCTGAAAGCAGGATTATCTTTTTAATTATTAACAGATTACATTAAACCATGTGCTCTGTTGTAAGCATTACATATCTTATTAGAATTCTTGATAAGAATATGCATTGCAACAAATGGTCCAATTCCACAGATAAAAGCACCAAAAATCTGCCATAAAAGAACAGTTGTACCATTCTCCTGGATTGAAAGTCCATAACGAGGTCCGTTAGCTGCAAGTCTGTTACCAAGATTATAGTACCAGAACCATGCATATATACCACATGTTATGAGTGATAACAGAATAAATGCAACAAGTCCTGATGTATTCTCTCCATCTCCCTCACATGCAATATTAACATCATGTGCCATCTTGTAAATGAAATAATAGCTGTATATTCCACATGTGATAATTGAAAGAATTATGTATGAGGCAAGACCTCTGTCATCCTTTAATCTTGTACCTGAGTATGGTGGGATTGTGCCATTATTATAACCATTGCTGTAATTCTGATTAGCATTGTAACCCTGATTATTATTCTGGTTATTGCTGCCTGTAAAGCTCTGCTTTACCTCATTAAAAGCACTTCCTAGTTCCTGCTCAGCCTTGTTGAATACCTGACTTGCCTGACTTGCAATATCCTGCTCTGGCGAACAATTTGCTCCACAATATGGGCAGAACTTTGTTGAATCTGGAATCTGTTTTCCACATTTTGTACAAAACATATTAATTCCCTCCCCTTCATAAATTT
>OGKV01000021.1_pt1 | contig 81612 bp, 50 predicted proteins | sample 1572651 | NCBI WGS metagenome assembly OGKV01 (sample SAMEA2581985, study PRJEB24529) | metagenome | biome: Human gut stool | place: China | collected 2011
CGGGCGGCGGAAATACCGAAGGCGGCGGAACCACCGGCGGTAATGAGGGAGACGGTTTGGAGTAAGCGAACTCCCCGAAAAACCGAACAGGAATCCCTGATTTTACCTCAATAAGAAAAGAGCCCCTGATGCAAGGAAACGAGCATCAGGGGCTTTTATTTTGATATCAAAAATCCTTAGTAAGGAAAAAGGAGCGGAAGAACGAAGGTCATCACAACGCCGATGATAATCTGCAACGGCAAACCTACCTTCACGTAATCCATAAACGTATAGCCACCCGCCTTCATCACCAGCGCATTAGGAGGCGTGGAGAACGGAGAGGCAAAGCACATGCTGGCACCCAACGTAACCGCAAAGAGGAAGGAATAAGGACTCACACCTACCTGCCGGGCCGCCACCAGGGCAATAGGAGCCATCAGCACAGCCGTGGCAGTATTGCTGACAAACATCGTCATCAGAGAAGTGGTGAAGTAGATACCTGCCAAGAGAGCCGTAGGTCCCATCGAACCCAAACTCTCTACCAGCCCCTGAGAAACCAAGGCTGAAGCACCCGTCTTCTCAAGCGCCGTAGACATCGGCATCATGGCGGCTATCAGCACGATGCTCTCCCAGTTGATGGTCTTGTAAGCCGCCTCCACATTCCGGAAACATCCGGCAAAGACGGTCAGCAGTCCGGCGATGATGACCGCCGTGACCGGAGCCACAGGAATGAAATCGAACACCATCATCGCAATCATCAGCAGCATGATGGCAGCCGCCACAGGCGCCTTATAATCCAAGAGCACCTTGTCGGCAGTCTTCTCTGGCTGGTCGATAACCACCCAGTTGCTCGTATCGGTAGCCAGATGAGCCAGATTGGTCCATTCGCCCTGCACCAGGAGCATATCGCCCACATGCAGCTTGGTGGCTATCAGATTGTCGGTAATATATTCATCGCCACGCTTTACGCCCAGCACGTTGATGCCGAATCGCTTGCGCAGATTAGCCTCGCCTATGCGCAGACCGGCAAAATTAGACGTAGGCATCACCACGATTTCGGTCAGTCCCAGGTCGTAGAAATCAATCTTCACATCCTTCATCTTCCTGAGGCCGTAATCGCTGGCAAAGCGTTTCATCTTCTCCTCCTCACCTATTATATATAAGGTATCGTGAACCTGAATGGTGCTGCTGCTCTTCGCCATGTTCTGGCTCACATCCTTCACCAGTCCCAGTCGTGATTTCTTCTCGTTTCTTATCTCGATGATACTCACGCCATATTTCTTCTGGATGCTCAGATCCTTCAGGGTTTTGCCCACGATATCCATCTGCTCGCCATTCTCGTCGAGGGCGGCAGAAGGGCGGCGGCTAGGCACGATGTAGCGATGCAGATTATCGAGCAGCTGATATTCGTCTACCAGGTCATCAAGCGATTTGCTCTGCTTCTTTTTCTTACCGCTCTGCTTTTTGCTGAGGAAGATTTTGCTGAGCGGCATGAGCACGATGATGCCGATGGCGATGACGATGATGCCCACAGGGAAGAAGCTGAAGAAGGCAAGCGGCTGATAACCGCTCTCGGTCAATACTTCATCGATAACCAGGTTGGGCGGCGTACCGATGAGGGTGAGCATTCCGCCCAGACTTCCGGCAAAGGCGAGCGGCATGAGAAAACGCGACGACTGCATGCCCGAGCCTGCAGCTATGCTCATGATGATAGGCATCATGAGGGCCACCGTTCCGGTATTGCTCACGAAGGCGCCGATAAAGGAGGTTACGAGCATTACGAGCAGGAAGGTGATGGTTTCGTTGCCGCGCGAGAGCGCCATGAGCTTATTGCCCGTAAGCTTGGCAAGTCCGGTCTGCATGATAGCTCCACCCACCACGAAGAGTCCTATCATCATGATGACGATAGGCGAAGAGAAGCCCGCCAGCGCCTCGGCAGGTGTCAGGATACCCAGAACCAGGAGTGCAGCCAGGGCGGTAAGTGCCACGATGTCGGCCCTCACCCTGCCCCAGATGAATAGGGCTACCGTAATAACCAATATGATAAGTGTTGTTGTCATGTGCTTTTTTTGGCTGCAAATATACGGAAATAAAGTGAGAATTAAGAATTTGTGGGAAGAAAAATGAAGAAAAATCTTGCATAATACAGAGATTTATGCTAACTTTGCAAACAAAAAAGTTAGCAACATGACAAAGAAAGGTAAACATACTGTATTATTCATCTGCCTGGGCAACATCTGCCGCTCTCCGGCAGCCGAGGGAATCATGAAGAGTCTTGTAGAAAAAGCAGGGGTTCAGGATGAATTTGAAATCGATTCTGCGGGCATCGGGAGCTGGCACGTAGGTCAGTTGCCCGACAGCCGCATGCGCAAATGTGGCGCCGAGCATGGCTACAATTTCAACAGCCATGCCCGCCAGTTCCAGAAGTCAGACTTCGCCCGTTTCGAAACCATCGTGGTAATGGACAACGAAAACTACCGTGCCATTACCTCCATGGCTTCTTCAGAGTCTGATAGGAAGAAAGTAGTGCGCATGGCCGATTTCCTGACCCACCATCGTGAATACACCACCGTTCCCGATCCGTATTATGGCGACTATAGCGACTTCGAACTCGTCATCACGCTTCTCGAAGATGCCTGCCAGGAGTTGCTGGACAGGATTATCGGGGAAGGGTAAAAACAGATAAAACAAAAAGGGATGAATCATCAAAATATCAGATTGATGACTCATCCCTTTTTTCAATTTAAAATATTTATACCGTAATCTCGCCCGAGCCATAGCAACGATGATGATGCTCATCATAAACTACACAGAACTGGCCGGGAGCCACACCATGAATCGCCTCTTCTGAATGAATCATCCAGCGGCCGTCTTCCAGCTTTTCTATCGTAGCAGGATGATACTCCGGCGTATGGCGAATCTTGAAAGTTACCTTCTGCATCGCAACCTCGCGCGTAAGGAAATGGAAATCATGGAGAGGAAAATCCTTCTTGTATGCCGACTGCGGATCATAACCATGACTCACATACAGGATATTGTTCTCTACATCCTTCTTAATCACGAACCAGGGACCGCCGCCAAAGCCCAAGCCCTTGCGCTGGCCGATGGTATGAAACCACAAACCCTTGTGCTCGCCTATGCGCTTGCCCGTTTCCATCTCTATGACATCGCCCGGCTTCTCGCCCAGATAACGGCGGATATAATCATTATAATTTATCTGTCCCAGGAAGCAGATTCCCTGGCTGTCCTTGCGCTTGGCATTTATCAGATGCTCCTCTTCGGCTATCTCGCGAACCTCATTCTTGATATGATGGCCGATAGGAAAAATCGCTTTTCTCAATTGCCAGCTCTCTATCTGAGCCAGGAAATCGGTCTGGTCTTTCACAGGATCAGGACTCGTGACAAGCCATTTATCGCCATTTTCATCCGTTTCGGTCTGCGCATAATGCCCCGTGGCGATGAGGTCGTAGTTGTGACCCATCTTCTCATCGAAGGCGCCAAACTTAATCAGGCGGTTGCACATCACGTCCGGATTAGGCGTAAAACCAGCCTTCACCTTCTCCATCGTATAACGGGTTACCTCGTTCCAATATTCATGATGGCAGTCAACCACTTGCAGCTTGCACCCATACTTTCTAGCCACAGCCGTAGCCATCTCCAGGTCCTCCTCCGAAGAGCAGTCCCACTCCTCTTTCTCCTCAGGACCAATCTTGATGTAGAAGCAATCAGGATGCAGGCCCAACTGGGCAAACTCCCAAACCACAACCGAACTGTCGACGCCTCCCGAAAGGAGCACGGCAATTCTCTTATCTTTTATTTCATCAATATTCAGCATATTCTTTCCTGTTTATAATAATCCGGTTGCAAAATTACGAAAAAAAACTGATATAATGAGCAAAGAAAGGGCTAGAAATGCATGAGAAAGAGAAAAGAAAAGCCCGCAAAGCCTATTTCCGTTATAGAAAACACTTATAGCCACATTCGTAGCTTTTAAACATAAAACGAGTTTTGCTTTCGTTTTTATCTATACCTTTGCAATCGATTTCAGAAATCGATAAGAAAGAATGTTTTTGAAAATTCAGTATTTACATTAATAGATAAAGAAAAATGGAGATTTTAAAAAATCTATTTTATGGCTTCCCAGACCTTTGGGGAGGCGGAGTAGCCCACTCTGTGATGATTCTTTCGCTGGTCATCGCCTTGGGTTTGTGTTTAGGTAAGCTCAGAGTAAAAGGTGTTTCCCTGGGCTTGGCTTGGATTCTGTTCATCGGTCTTATCTTTGGACACTTCTCTCTCAACCTTGACGAGCATCTGCTCCACTTTCTCAAGGAGTTTGGCTTGATTCTCTTTGTCTACTCTATCGGTCTGGAGGTAGGTCCGGGCTTCTTCGCTTCGTTCAAGAACGGCGGCAAGAGTCTCAACCTGCTCAGTATGATTGTTGTGGCCCTGAGTATCATTACTACCTTAGTCATCTTCTCATTTTCGGGAACATCCATCACCTCTATGGCAGGTATCCTTTCGGGTGCCGTAACCAACACTCCGGGTCTGGGTGCAGCCCAGCAGGCATTCAGCGACCTGCGCCACATCGACGCCACATCCATCGCAGCCGGCTATGCCATCGCCTATCCTATGGGTGTGCTCGGCGTTATCCTCAGCTTCATTATATTAAGGTTCGCGCTACGCGTAGACAAGCAGAAGGAAGAGGATGAAGCTAAGCGAGGCAAGGGACATCTTGAGGCGATGACCCTGAACACCTTCGCCGTAAAGGTTTCTAACCAGATGGTTTTCAAAGATACCGTCAAGCAGATCCGCTATCTGCTGAAGCGCGACTTCATGGTTTCCAAGATTATCCGTAACAACGGCGAACGCCAGGACGAGGTGGTTAACGGACAGACCGTGATAGAAGAGGGCGACATTCTGCAGATTGTGGCTCATCCTACCGTAGAAGAACCTATCATCGCCCTGCTCGGCGAGAAGGTTGACGTAAAGGACGAGGAATTCAGCAGCGAACTCATCAACCGCCGAATCCTGATTACCAAGCCGGGCATCAACGGCAAGAGCATCAGCCAGTTGCAGATTAGAAGCAACCTTGGCGCCAACATTACCCGCGTAAACAGAAATGGTGTAGACCTCATCGCAACCCCAGACCTGAAACTCCAGTTGGGCGACCGCGTAACCGTAGTGGGCAAGGAACTCGCCATCGCTCATACCGAGAAGGTGCTGGGTAACCAGATGAAGCGTCTGAACTACCCTAACCTCATCCCAATCTTCCTGGGCATCATGCTGGGTTGTATCGTAGCCAACATTCCGTTCTTCATCCCAGGCATCAACGAGAATCTGCGTCTCGGACTTACCGGCGGCCCATTGGTAGTAGCCATTCTGATAGGTTATTTCGGACCGAAATACAACCTCGTTACCTACAATACCATTTCAGCCAACCTGATGCTTCGCGAAATCGGAATCTGCATCTTCCTGGCTTGCGTGGGTCTCGGCACAGGCGAACAGTTTATCCAGACCGTAGCATCAGAAAGCGGACTGACCTGGATACTCTACGGCATCGCCATCACCATGATACCAATCATTCTGGGCGGCATCATCGGCAAGCTCGTGTTCCACATCAACTATTATACATTACTCGGCGTATTGGCAGGTGCCAACACCAACCCTTCTGCCCTGGCTTACGTACGTGAGCAGACTTCGGCAGATGCGCCAACAGTAGGCTATGCGAATGTATATCCATTCGCCATGTTCCTCAGAATTGTAACCATTCAGATTATTATTTTTGTATTCGGATAAACATATATGACAGAAAAAGAATTGAAAACCTGCGCTTGCGTAGAGGACAACTGCAACTGCAAGGAAATAGCAGAATCAGAACTCAGAAGAAAACTCGACTTATTATTACGTACCGGTAGCATTCTCATGGAGAGTGCTGCCGACACATCCCGCATCATGCGAACCATGAAGCGTGCAGCAGCTTTCCTCGGTCTCGACGAGCGATACATGCACCTTTACATCAACTGGAACGTGCTGATGGTAAACTATAGCGACGAGGAGCATTCCTTCTCCAAGTTCCAGAGATGCGAGAAGCACGGTATCAACCTCACCTCTATTTCCCAGGTAAGTAAGCTCACCTGGAAGGCCATCAAGGATAACTATTCGCTCGAACAGTATGAGCAGGCTCTGAACGACATCAAGGCCACCCCACGCAGTTTCACCCCTTGGCAGGTAGCCATCGGCGGCGGTTTTGCCTGCGGCGGATTCTGCATCCAGTTCGGTTGCGACTGGCCAGCCTTCTTCTTCTGTTCGCTTGCAGCCATTCTGGGTTTCCGCCTGAGAATGTTCCTGCCAACCAAGGGCTGCAACAACTATGTAGCCATCGGTATTTCGGCTTTCGTAGCCACTCTGATAGCCTGGTTGACCTCATTCCTTTCGCTCAACCCATCGATTGCCGAAGCGCTTCCAGCCTTCATGCATTCAGATACCCCTTGGCATCCGCTGATGGCATGTGCCCTCTTCATCGTGCCGGGAGTTCCACTCATCAACTTTGTGTGCGATATGCTCGACGGATATATTGAGGTGGGAATGGTTCGTGCCCTGAACACCCTGCTGATGCTCTTCGCGATGGCGTTCGGTATCGCCTTCGCTATCCAGGTTTGCCATATCGACAACTTTGTGAAGGATCTTACGATGACTCCTCATCACGAATACTGGGAGTTTGCCATCGCAGCTGCCGTATCGGCCATGGGCTTCTCTACCATCTTCAGCATACCTCGCCGTCTGTTGCCGGTTGTAGCTGTGGGCGGTATCATCGCCGTATGCTTCCGCAATTTCGTCAACCTGGGTCCATCTAACGGCAACATCGGTCTTGACATGGGTCTGAGCATCGGTTCGCTTGCCGGTTCTGCGCTCATCAGCATCATCGTGATCAAGGCGCGCCATTGGTTCCATACCCCTCACCAATGCATCACCATTCCTAGCGTTATCCCAATGGTACCGGGAGTTCTGATGTATCGCGCCCTGTTCGCCTTCATCGACATGCATGGCGTGGTAGGCGAAGTAACCGTAGGTATGAACAACCTCATTAAGGCTTCGCTAGCCATCATCTGCATCGCCCTGGGTGTGGCAATTCCAAACGTATTCTTCCGCCGTTTCATCGCCGACAACCGCAAGCGCAAACTGCTTGCCATGCTGGTAGAAAGAAAGAAGAAGAATGGCGAATTCGTAGATTTGCACGAAGTAGAAATCAAATAATCATCTGGTTGGAAATCTGATTTTCATCGGATGATAATCGGAAATTCATCCGATGTTAACCGGTTTTTCATCCGATGATAACCGGATAAAAAGAAGTAGAGATGCGATAAAACATCATTTTATTCTTCAAAAAAGGAGGATATTAAAATAAATGTTTTATCTTTGCACCCAAATTTAGCTATCGGTTATTTCTATAGCCGATAGCTTCAATAAAGGAACAATATGGAAATACGACAACTGAAATATTTCTTGAAGGTAGCCGAGACGCTCAACTTCTCAGAAGCTTCGCGCAAGTTATACATCACCCAGAGCACCCTCTCACAGCAGATTTCGCATCTGGAACAGGAGATAGGTCTGCCCCTCTTCGAGCGCAATTCTCATGAGGTTTACCTCACAGAGGCGGGCAAGGAATTGAGACCTTACGCCCAAAACGCGGTCAATTCTGCCGAAGCCTGTGTAGACCACATGAACGATCTGAAGGAAATGCTTACAGGCGAACTGAACATCGGCGTAACGTTCTCCTTCAGCAACATCATGTCCGAGACGCTCATCGCCTTTCTCCACGCCTATCCTCATGTAAAGCTCAACATCCAATACCGCACCATGCAGGAACTGATGGACGGACTGAAGAAGCGCGAACTCGACCTCGTTCTGGCTTTCAAGCCTCTGAAGAACGAAAAGGCGGTAGACAGCCGAGCTATTTTCAGCAACCGTCTTGCCGCCATCGTGAACGTGAATCATCCGCTGGCGCGCCTTTCATCGGTCAAGTTTTCCGATCTGGAGCGTTACGACCTCATCCTTCCTTGCAAGGGTCTGCAGGCACGCAATGCCTTTGATCACATGGTAGAGGGCAAAGATTTGAACTACAAGATTATGGTAGAGGTGAATAATGTAAACATCATCTTCGACCTTCTGAGCCGCAGCAATCTGGTGACCATTCTCTCCGAATCGACCACCATTCTGCAGAACGGCATGAAGGCGATTCCTATCGATGCTGCCGACAACGAAATGGATGGCTGCATCCACATTCTGAAAGATGCTTACATGAAAAACTCAGCCCAGGAGTTCATCCGCATGCTGAGCCAGAGCACCAGCATCCTCGCCAACTTTGCCCTGAAGGATATCCTGAGATAATCATCTTAACGCCTGGTGGCTTGCGAGCCTATTTGCTTGCGGCTAGAACAGATAAAAAAAATCCTCGTTCGAGTTCTTTTTCGAGCGAGGATTTTTTCTTCTTTTTACCTTTATGGAGACCAGCGATGGAATCGCTGGGAACGGGAACCAGAGGGATGACACGCAACCCCGCTAGGCTTTTTTACCTTTTTACCCTTTTACCTTTTTACCTTTAAACAGCCTTTTTACCCTTTCTTTCTTGCGATAATAATCGTTACGCCAGCCAGGATAGCGAGGATGCCTATCGCCAGCTGCAGAGAGAAACTCTCGCCGAAGACGCATACGCCGATGATGACGGCTGTTACTGGCTCCAAGGCTCCCATGATGGCGGCTGGAGTACTTCCGATAAGATTGATGGAAACCGTCATGAAGAAGAGCGACAATACCGTTGGCAACAAAGCCAGCTGGGCAGCACAGAGCCATTGTTTAGGCGTTTGAAGCATCTGTATCGGCTCGCCTGCAATAAACGAATAGATGAGCATCGTGATGAGTCCGAACACCAGAATGTAGAAGGTAAACTTGATGTTCGACATGCCCGGATTCTTCCATTGGTTGATGGAGATGATGTAAAGGGCATAGAGCAGGGATGAACACATGACGAGGGCAAAACCCGCCGTGCTCAACTTATCGTTTCCATCGCCCTGATAGAGCAATCCTACTCCCGATACCGCCAGAAGAATGGCAAGCGAGGTAGACCACGTTACCTTCTCGTGGAAGAAGACCGTCATCAGGATGGCCGTCATAATAGGATAAACGAAGAGGATGGTGCTGGCAATACCTGCCGCCATATAATGGAAACTGACATAAAGCGTAGCTGATGAGAGCGAAAACATGCAGCCCAGCACGCCAAGACGAATCAGATGTCCCCACTTCACCTTGAAACTCTCCTTGCGGAACAGCATCACCACGGCAAACATCAGTACCGCCAAGAGATAACGATAGATGAGTACAGAACTGGAATTGAATCCGTCGCCATAGAGTTCGAGCGTGCCCAAAGGATTGGTACCATAACATACTGCGGCAACAATACCCGCCGCAAAGCCTTTAACTTTATTACTGCTTGTCATTAGATTAAATACTATTTTTTTCTTATACTTCTTGTTATCTATCTATTTCGGGCTACAAAGTTACAGCAAATATTCGAGATAAGCTAACAAAATCGTATAAATATATTGTAATATCTGAGAAAAAACGCTCTTTTCTTGTGCTTTACGAAAATAAATTGTACCTTTGCAATATCTTTGAAAAAAGATAATCAGATGAAACATTAAAAACTAAACAAAAGAATTAATAACAATGGAACAGATTAAGAATGATCAGCTCACACTTGAGATTTCATCTCTCGGAGCAGAACTTCAGAGCATCAAGGATGCTAATGGTAATGAATATCTCTGGGATGGCGACGAGAAATACTGGAACCGCCACTCTCCTATCCTCTTCCCTATCGTATGCGGATTGTGGAAAGACACTTATCGCACAGAGGGCAAGGAGTATCACCTTCCTCGCCATGGTTTCGCACGCGATACAGAGTTCAAACTCGTTGGCAAGACTGCCGACCGCCTCACCTTCGCGCTCATCGACAACGAAGAGACTCAGAAGAACTATCCTTACCACTTCAACCTTGCCATCTCTTACCGCCTGCAGGGCAACGAGATTCATGTCATCTGGCACGTAGAGAATACTGACGACAAGGAAATCTTCTTCCAGATTGGCGGTCACCCAGCATTCATGGTTCCTGGCTGCAAGAAGGGCGAAGAAATGAAGGCTACCCTGAAACTCGACAACGAGGCTCCTGTTCGTCTCTATGGTAACGTGGGCGGATGCATCGACCGTCAGGCTAAGGAAACCGTAGAAACCGACAAGGGTATCTGGGAAGTAAACGAGGAGACTTTCGCAGAAGATGCTGTTATCTTCGACAAGAGTCAGGTTAAGCAGGTGAGCATTCTCAACGAGCAGGGCGAACCTCATGTAACCCTCGAGTTCAAGACTCCAGCCGTAGGTATCTGGAACCCAACAGGCAAGCACGCTCCATTCATCTGCATCGAGCCATGGTATGGTTTGAGCGACTGGGCTGAATATGATGGCGAGTTTAAGGACAAGTATCTGATGAACCGTCTGCAGCCAGGTGCAAGTTTCATGAGTGAGTATATCATCAGAATTGAGAAATAATGGAAGAAAAAGACAATTTGCAACTCCCCGAGAACGCATTCCGCGAACTGAAAGACGGGGAGGAATATAAGCCGCTGATGTCGCCTGACAAGGTTTATCCTGAGGTGAACGGATGGTCGGTTACATGGGGAATCGTGATGGCAGTCATCTTCTCTGCCGCCGCAGCTTATCTGGGCTTGAAGGTGGGTCAGGTGTTCGAAGCAGCCATCCCTATCGCCATCATCGCCGTGGGCGTAAGTACCGCTACCAAGCGTAGCAAGGCGCTGGGCGAGAATGTCATTATCCAGAGCATCGGAGCCTGTTCGGGTGCTGTGGTGGCAGGAGCCATCTTTACCCTGCCAGCCATCTACATCCTGCAGGCTAAATATCCGGAGATGACAACTTCGTTTATGAAGATCTTCATGGCTTCTGCCCTGGGAGGAGTGTTGGGAATCCTTTTCCTTATTCCTTTTCGCAAATACTTCGTAAGCGATATGCACGGCAAGTATCCGTTCCCTGAGGCTACGGCTACCACGCAGGTACTGGTGAGCGGAGCCAAGGGAGGCGACCAGGCTAAGCCGCTGCTCATAGCCGGACTGGTGGGTGGTCTTTACGACTTTATCGTAGCCAGCCTGGGATGGTGGAATGAGAATTTCACATCGCGTGTGGTAAGTCTGGGATGCGACCTGGCTGACAAGGCTAAACTCGTATTCAAGGTAAACACAGGTGCTGCCGTATTAGGTCTGGGTTACATCATCGGATTGAAATATGCCTTCTTCACCTGTCTGGGTTCACTCGTAGTATGGTGGCTGATTGTTCCGGGCATGAGCGTTATCTTCCATGATAGCGTGCTGAGCGCCTGGGATCCTAGCATCGTGAAGACCGTGGGTGCGATGAGTCCGGAGGAAATCTTCCGTGCCTACGCCCGCAGCATCGGTATCGGCGGTATCGCCATGGCAGGTATCATCGGCATCATCAAGAGCTGGGACATCATCAAGAGTGCCGTAGGTCTGGCTGCCAAGGAGCTGAAGGGCAAGAGCGATGTGGATGAGAACGTGAAGCGTACCCAGCGCGACATCTCTTTCAAGATTATCGCTATCGGTTCGCTTGTTACCATCCTCGTAACCTTCCTCTTCTTCTGGTTTGGCGTGATGGAGGGCAACCTTCTCTTCGCCATTATCGCCATTCTGCTCGTGGCTGCCATCGCCTTCCTCTTTACTACCGTAGCGGCTAATGCCATCGCTATCGTGGGTTCAAACCCTGTTTCGGGAATGACCCTGATGACGCTCATCTTCGCCTCTGTGGTGATGGTGGCTGTCGGCCTGAAAGGTCCTGGCGGCATGCTGGCTGCCCTGATTATGGGTGGTGTGGTTTGTACAGCCCTCTCGGTAGCAGGTTCGTTTATTACCGACCTGAAGATTGGTTACTGGCTGGGAACAACTCCTAAGAAACAGGAGGGATGGAAATTCCTCGGTACCCTGGTGAGTGCGGCTACCGTGGGCGGCGTGATGATGCTGCTCAACGAGACTTACGGTTTCGCATCGGGTTCGCTTGCAGCTCCTCAGGCTAATGCGATGGCTGCGGTTATCGACCCTTTGATGAATGGCGTGGGAGCTCCTTGGGTGCTCTATGGCATCGGAGCCGTGATAGCCATCGTGCTGACTTATTTCAAGATTCCTGCCCTGGCTTTCGCTCTGGGTATGTTTATTCCGCTGGAACTGAACGTTCCTCTGCTCGTGGGTGGAGCCATCAACTGGTATGTTACTTCGCGCAGCAAGGATGCCAAGGTGAACAGCGAACGTGGTGAGAAGGGAACGCTCATCGCCAGCGGCTTCATCGCCGGTGGAGCCCTGATGGGTGTGGTTAGCGCCCTTCTGAAGTTTGGCGGCATCGAGGTAAGTATCGCCGACAGCTGGTGGGTTAATCCGATGTCTGAGGTTTGTTCGCTCCTGGCTTACATCTGCCTCATCGGTTTCTTTATCAGAGCCACAAAGAAATAAAGAATAGGCTTTTTACAAATAAGACAATCGCCTGGATGCATCTGAGCACCCAGGCGATTTTTTATTCTATCCGAATTGTTTTTCTATCCTACGATTCCGCAGCCACGAAATCCATCGGCTTGACGCCAAACTGCTTCTGGAAGCACTTGGCAAAATAGCTAGGACTGCTGAAACCTACCATATAGCTGATTTCGCTGATGCGGTAGTTTCCTTCTTTCAGGAGTTGTGCGCCCTTCTTCAGTTTCACGAGCTGGATCATCTCGTTTGGCGTAACATCGGCAAGACCGCGAATCTTATTAAAGAGCGAAGAGCGGCTCATGCCCATCTTTTCGGCAAGGAACGCCACGTTGAGTTCCGGATTCGCCACATTCTCTTCAATGATGCGAGACATTCGTTCCAGGAACGCATTATCAACCTGAGTTGGAGCAATCTCTGCTATCGGCTCAAGCGGAGTATGAGAGAACTTACTCCTCAACAGACGGCGCATCTCAAGAAGCTGTCTTACGCTTGCCTCAAGATACTTCATCGAGAACGGTTTTTCTATGTAGACATCGGCTCCACAGTTCATACTCTCCGTCTTCGCCGCATCATCGGTCTTTGCCGTAAGCATCACGAACGGCAGATGAGAATATTCAGAATTTTCACGCACCCTACGGCAGAACTCCGGACCATCCATCTCCGGCATCATCCAGTCGCTTATGATGAGCGAAACCGGATGTTTCTCCAGTTTACGGAGCGCATCCTTTCCGTTGTCGGCGGTATAAACCGTATACATCTTTTCGAAATGAGCCTTCACAAACTGGCGCATGTCTTCATCGTCATCCACAATCAGCATCGCCGGTTTTGCCGGTTCACGAAGCGGACTAACAATAGCATCGCCTGCCTTTTGAGAACCTTGCTCAACTGGAGTTTCATCTGTCAGCAGATTTTCCTCTGCGTCAACCTCTTCTTCCTTCACCATTTCGTCTGCCTTTTCTACCACAGCATCCACCTGGTTAAGCGGCAAGGTTACGATAAAGGTAGATCCCTTACCTACTGCAGATTCTACTTCAACCATACCATGATGAGCCTCAACGAGATTCTTCACGATGTTGAGACCGATTCCTGTTCCCGGTTTATTGTCGCGTGCCTGATAGAAGGCTCCGAAGATTTTCTCCTTTTCGTCAGGACTGATTCCCAATCCGTTGTCTTCCACCTCTATGCGGAAATGGGTTTCATTCTCCAGAAGGCGACAGGACAAGCGTACATAATCTCCGGTATATTTCAAGGCGTTGGTCATCAGATTGCTGATAACCTTGGTAATGGCCTCCTGATCTATCATCGCCACGAGCTCATCAGCTGGATAATCTACCTCAAAACGGATGCTTTTCTGCTCGAAGGTAGGAGCGAAGCGTTCTGCCACAGCATGCATCAGCTTCGAAATGTTGTTCAAATGGAAATGAATCTGCATGCCCTTCTGCTGCACTTTGTTGAAATCGAGCAGCTGATTGACGAGCAAGAGTAAACGCTGGGCATTACGGTCGATAACAGAAAGCGTCTGCGTGATAGTTTCACCATCGGTAAGTTTTCCGGAAACCTGTTTCCAATGCTCTTTCAGACTCTCCAAAGGTCCGATGATAAGCGTTACCGGCGTACGGATTTCATGGGCAATCATCGTGAAGAACTGCAGGCGGGCATCTCTCATCTCCTGATCCTGCTTGAGTTCCAACTGGTCGAGTTCTTCCTGATGACGGAGTTTCTCACGTTTCAACCGGCTCTGCATGAACCAGTAGATTGCGTAACCGATGAGCAGAAGATACAGAATCTTGGCTGGCAGAGACCACCAGAACGGCGGATGAACCACAATCTGGAGTCTTGCCTCATTCTTCGACCATACACCATCATTATTGGTTGCCTTAACCAAGAAGGTATAGGTTCCGGCAGGAAGATTGGTATAGTTGGCACGATGCTCGTGGGTATAAATCCAATCCTTGTCTACTCCCTCAAGTTTGTAAGCATACTGGTTCTTCTCAGGCGATACATAACTTAGGGCGGCAAACGAGATATTGATGGTATTCTCGTTATGAGACAGATTGAGTTCTGCTGCATGACTCAGAGATTTCTCCAGCTGGTCGCTCCCCGCCTCTATCGGCTGACCGAAGAGTTCTACCGAGGTGATTGCTACAGGAGGAGCTACCTGGTTGATCTTGACGAGATATGGATAAAAGCAGTTGAAACCTCTTGTAGAACCGAAATAGATTCTGCCATCAGAGGCCAGGAGTCCGGCGTTTGGCATAAACTGGTCACAGGTAAGTCCGTCATATTTATTGAACAGCTGGACAGGTTCACCCGGCGTATATTTCACAATACCCTTGCTGGTAGAAATCCACATTACTCCCTGCGAAATGACAAGACTCGCGAAATCCAGGCTAGGCGCATCGATGGAGATGCGTCGGAATATACCTTTTGAAGGCAGAAATTCGCAAAGCCCATCGCCGGTTGCGGCATAGAGCTGCCCCTTTTCTCCAATAACCAGACAGTTTACCTGATCACTTACCAGCGAAGTAGAATCATTCTCAACATGCTTATACTGTTTCCAGGCATTATTCTTGTCCAAGCGCCACAAGCCACCTCCCTGGGTAGCAAACCATACGTTGCCCTGAGGATCTTCCTTGATATCGATGGTAAGCGACTTGAACGACTTGATTTTTCTAAACTTCTGCTGCCCTTCATCGAAAAGGTTGGCACCATCCATCGTAGCCGCCCAGAGCCGGTTCTTCCGGTCGCGATAAATACAATAGGCATTACTGCCAGAAACCATTCCATCGGTAGAGAAAAACTGCTGCGCTCCGGTAGCCATGTTCATTCTGATGACACCATTACCATAGGTTCCCACCCACAGATCATTACCATTGGCAAAGAGAGCATGAACATTATACTTGCCCATAGCCGCCTTGCCCGGATAAGAAACAAAACTGTTGGTCTGGGGATTGAAGCAGTCAAGTCCAGCATCATCGGTAGCTATCCAGATGCGATGCTGCTGGTCTTCGAAGAATCTTCCTACCACATTACCGCGCAATCCCCCCTGTCGAGCTGAGTAAGCACGGAAACGTTCTTCAACACTCGTAGAAGGAAGATAACTTACGCCACCATAGAAAGTAGTTACCCAGATGCCGCCTTCATTATCGCCAGCAATACCATAAACAAAACGCTCGTTGGTACTCCGGCTCGGATCGTTTACTTCCGACAGCATACTCCAAGAGCGGTTCTGGATGTCATACTGCACCAATCCATCATCGCTGGCTATGAGAATATACTTGTTGCCGTTGTTGTAAAGCTGGTGGATATGATGAACAGCATTACTCAAGGTTCCGCTGATGAGCTGTTCGGCACTACCATCTGCGTTGAGCTTGTAAAGTCCGTTTTCCCAGGTTCCGACATAAAGATTGCCATCGGGAGCAGCCAGCATCGCCATGCCGTGAAACATGGTTGCATCGCCCTTCAGAGGGAATGCTTCAAACTGGTCTGTCGACTTGTTGAGATGATAGATGCTGGCTTCACCATGGTTACAGAGCATCCATACCTGGTTGTTGGCATCAACCAGCGTACTTTGCACTTTACCCTGAATATTCTTCATCGGATACTGGTGCAGTTCGTGAGTTGTCCGATTGTATCTGAACACACCCTGTCCGTTGGTAGAAATCCAAATATTCTGATCGCCGTCAAGCGAAAAATTAAAGACAGGCGCCGTAATCTTATCACTCAGTTTCTGGAATCGGTCGGTTGCATTACAGAACAGATAGGCTCCATTATTGCAACCTACCAGCAGGCCTTCTTCGCAAGCAGTAAGGGCGCTCACAAACTGGTCTACAGTCGTAAAGGGATTATAATAGGTTTTGACATCGTATCCGTCAAAACGGCACAATCCGTTGTCTGTACCAAACCACATGTATCCCTTGGAACCCTGAACCACGTTACGCACAGCATTACTCGGCAAACCATCATCCATCGTGATAGAGCGCACCATAGGGTCGATAGGAGCCCATTGTGCACCCGAGTTGGTTTGCGTTACCGTATGTGGCTGCGCCTGAATATCCGTAGCCCCTTTCGAGACAAAAGCGGTCGGCACCTGCGCCTCAGCCCCTACAGGCATCATCATGCAGAGCACAGAAACCATTAGAGTAGATATCTTTCTCATTATATGGGTCTTTATTTTCTGTTGTTAGATAATTTAATGCCGCAAAATTACAAAAATATAACGAGAAATACAACAAAAAGAACAAAAAAAGCCCCGAAACAAGCAAATAGCTACTTTTTAATAGTAAGACTATCCGTTTGCTTCAGGGCAAAACTTAAATAATGATTCAAGTGAGAAGTTTCACTATCAACAGATTGAAACCTGAATTACTTGCTCTTTACATCACTCCATTTAGGCGGTTTCACACCCAGCAGATTCTTCACGAAGAAATCGTAACGCTTGTGCTCGCCATAGAGTTCGCCCATGGTATGATGGGCTCCAGGAATCACCACGAGTTCGAAATCCTTGTTCGCCTTTTCCAGCGCATTCACCACCTGATAGGTGCTCGAAGGATCTACGTTGTCATCTATCTCGCCTACCACCAGCATCAATGGGCGCTCCAGCTTGTGGGCATTCTCCACGTTGCTGCACTCCACGTAACTGGAATCGATAGGCCAGCTCATCCATTGCTCGTTCCACCAGATTTTATCCATCCGGTTGTCATGACAGCCGCAGGCACTATAGGCTGCCTTGTAAAAATCGCCATGCAGCAATACGGCTGTGGTACTCTCCTGTCCGCCTGCCGAACAGCCATAGATTGCCACATTATCAGCATCCATATAAGGATACCTCTTGGCTGCAGCCTTGATCCAGAGTTCACGGTCTGGGAATCCGGCATCCTTCAGATTCTTGTAGCAAACCTCCTCAAACTTCTTGCCGCGATAGGAAGTTCCCATCGCATCGAGCTGAACTACGATGAAACCGAGTTCGGCAAGCGAAGTGGTGTACCAGTTGTATGGCATGAAACTCTTCGGAGTATAGGCATCGCCCGGACCCGCATAGATGTATTCGATGACCGGATATTTCTTGTTCGGATCGAAATTGGTAGGGCGCTGGATGATGCCCCACATATCAGTCTTACCATCACGCCCCTTAGCCACAAATACCTCAGGAGCAACCCATCCGTGCTTCTTCAGCGTTGCAATATCAGCCGTCTCCAGAGTCTTGACGAGCTTACCGGTCTGCGCATCTCTGAGCACGGTAACAGGAGCAGCATCCACCTTAGAATAGGTATCCAGAAGATAACGGTAATCATAGGTATATTGGGCACTATGATTTCCCTCTTCAGGAGTGAGCGCCACCATATTCTTGCCGTCGATACCTATTTTATAATAATGCACCAGATATGGGTCCTCATTCTTGTTCACGCCACTAGCCGAGAAATAGATTTCTCCCTTCTCTTCATCCACACGCTGGATGCCGCGAACAAACCAGTCGCCCTTTGTAATCTGTCGGATAACCTTCGACTTCTGCACATCGTAGAGATAGAGATGATTCCAGTTGTCGCGCTCGCTCATCCAGAGCAGTTGCTTGCCATCCTTGATAAACTGACGCCACAGACGACCATAGTTCACGAAAGTATTGGCACGCTCCTCTACCACGGTACGAAGCTTGCCGGTTTCGGCATTCATCGCCAGCATCTGATAAAGATGATGCCCACGCTGGTTGTACTCCATCGTCACCTCCTTGCTGTCTGGTGTCCATTGCATCCACTCCAGTTCATACTGGTTTTCTATCTGATGCTTGTCAGCCTCCACCTTCTTTCCGGTAGCCACATCGATGATGACCGGATAGTGCTGTGGCAGGACATCGCCCGGCTTGGCATACTCCTGCTTGTGGAGGATAGGCTGCAGCTGGTCGGCAGGCGAAGATTCTACGTAGTAGGCATAGCGCTTCTCTACCGGAACACGCTTGCATACGAAGATGTGCTTGCCGTCTGGGCTCCATTGGATGCGGTTGCTGTAATAGCATCCGATGGTACCATCCTGAGTGAGGATTCGCTTGGCTTCGGTATAAGGTTTTCCTGCCTCATGAACCACCACATTGTAACCTTCGATGTAGGCTTCCATCTTGCCGTCGGGCGAAAGTACCGGATAAGCCTCCTTCTCCTCATCTACCTCCATCCAATGGCGCTCATGGCGTCTGCCAAACTGAGGTTTGTTGGCAAGACGAGGCTTGATGCCCAGCGCCTTTTCCATCGCATCCTGCGAATCATAGGTCTTCATCTCATCCTTGTCGGCATCATAGGAAACAAACTTCTTGCCCTGAGGAGTAGAAATCTGATAATGCAATACATGGGTGGAATCGCACCAAGCCGACGAACGTGCCCAATGGAACACGGAATCGGCAGAGAACTGATGACGCAGCGCATAGGCTCTGTTGTAATCTTCTAATGTGCCCTGTGCTGAAGCTGTAGCTGCCGGCATCGCCAAAGCTGCGCTCAACAGCGAAAGAGCTAAAATCTGATTCTTCATTATATTTAAAATTTTACTTGTTGATTTCTTAAGTATCGAACTTTCGTATATGGGGAGTTAGAGAAGTTAAGGGAAGTCCAATCCTTACTTCACTCTTACCTCATAAGGGAAACGGCGGGAAGATGGATTGAGCGAATGATTCGAAGGAGCACCCATCACCACCAGATAGAGTGCCTTGAGAGGCTGGGACTTTGGAGCCACAACCGAAACCTTTCCGTTCATCGCTTCGCCCATCTGACTGTAAATGCATTCATCGGTATCGGCAGTTACTCCCACCAAACCATAACGGTAACCGATGGTTCGTGCCATCTTGTCCTTGGAAGCCTTGAACGCCTTACCCTCAGCATCGAGTGCTCTGAAATCTACAGTAACCTTCTTGCCTGCCTTCGGGATTTCCAGTTTGATGGCGTTGAAACCATAGTTCTCTGGAACCGAAGCTGTATCCGGACGGAGATAACCGTTCTTCTGCTTCAGCATCTTGGTGTCGAAGGTGCAGGCATAAGGACGGGTCTCCTTACGGGCATAATTGAAATCGAAGTCCACGAGATGACGGTAGCAGTCGAACATTTCATCATTAAACTGCTTCTGACTCATCTTATACTTCCGCTTGTAGGTAACAACCGGGTCCTCTCCTACTTTTCCCTCCCGATAGAGCTGGGCGATGCTTTCCAAACCATGCTTCTCAGCCCACCACTCTATCACGTATGGCGAATGATAGATGTTGTCCAGATGCAGATAACCCTTATGGGTAAGCTGTCTGAAGGCATCAAAATGAAACTTCTCGTCCGTTAGCCAGTCGGGATTCACTCTCCAGAGCATCCATTGGGATGTCATCTCGAAGAAACCGCTACCACCCCAGGCTTCACCCGTTTTGTCTGCCATAATCTGAAGCTGGAAACTGTGTCCCAACTCGTGAGCCAGACAGTTGAGTTTTTGATCCTGAATACGGTTAGGCGTTACCCAAAGCGCCCCGATAAAGTCATCATAAGTTCCGCCGTAAGCGGTTCCTTCCAGCGAATAGTTCACCATCACCATCATTTTATACTGGTCGCAGATGCTTCCCGGCAGAGAGAATTTCAGGGTATCGCGAAAGAAACGGTAGAACCGTTCTACCTGAGTCTGAAGATTACCCAGGTCGAATTTCATCGGCTTACCTTCGAGCGAAGGAGGATTCTGCGGATTATCTCCGAATGGCTTTTCCCAGAAATACACGATATTCTGGGTCTGTGCACTATGTCGCCAGCACCATCTCTCATCATCCTTATTGAAATCATAGGGTTTCAGAGAGTCCGGTACGAAGATGAGTTTCTGTGATGCAGAAACAGGATTTACGGGTCTGGTGGCAGGAGCCTCAGATGGGTCCTGCTGTGCCAGGACTGCAGTAGCCCAAGGCAAGGTTGCCGCTGTGAGTATCAGCGATAAAAAGATTCGTTTCATTTCGGTTATGATTTTTGCGTTATTTATATTTTTGCGTTATTTATTATTTTCGTTATTGATATTTCGCCACAAAAGTACTGATAATCTTGCAAAAACGCTCACAATATCGTCTAAAATGATATAAATATCGTATCTTCTCAAAGAACATCTCAGAGATTTGTCAAAAATTACATCAAAATGATAGATTTGTGCAAAAAAACTTGGGAGATATTATAAAAAGTCGTATCTTTGCCAAAAGAAATCTATAAAAAGAAATGATTATGAGATTATCAGAAGAACGATATATTAGCTTACTTACCGACTTTGGTTTCAAACGTATATTTGGAACAAAGCCAAACAAAGACTTGCTCATCAACTTTCTGAATTCACTTTTTGATGGAGAGCAAGTCATTAAGGATGTTCGCTACCTTAATAGCGAGCACGTTGGTGATGTTTTCGCTGAGCGCAAAGCTATCTTTGACGTGTATTGTGAAAATGAGAAAGGAGAAAAGTTCATCGTTGAAATGCAGAACGCCTTTCAGAAATACTTCAAAGACCGTTCTCTCTTCTATTCTACATTTCCTATCAGAGAGCAAGCACCAAAAGGACAGGATTGGAATTTCAAGCTAGACCACGTTTATACAGTAGCATTGCTCAACTTTGATTTTAAGGAAGAAGCTTTCGACCAAAAAGAAATCAATCACGATGTTGGCCTGCTAGACAAAAAGACATTCAAGGTCTTTAACGACAAGCTTTCTTTCAAGTATATTGAGATTGCCAAATTCAACAAAAGCGAGACTGAGCTAGAAACTCTGTATGACAAATGGCTCTATGTTCTCAAGAATTTACCCAAGCTTGAAAAACGTCCGAAAGCTTTAAAAGAGAGAATTTTCACGAAATTGTTTGAAGAAGCTGAAATCGCTAAATTCAGTCAACAAGAATTACGAGAATACGAGGATAGTCTTAAGGCCTATCGAGACATAAAAAATTCAATCGATACTGCGAAGGAAGAAGGCAGAAAAGAAGGCAGAAAAGAAGGTAGAGAAGAAGGCAGAAAAGAAGGCAGAGAAGAAGGCAGAGAAGAAGGTGTTGCCAAAGAAAAGTTGGCCACCGCCAAGCGTCTTTTCGGCATGGGGTTCACACTAGAGCAAGTTGCCAAAGGTACAGGTCTTTCAATAGAAGATATAGAGAGACTTGTTTAAACAATAATAAAACAAGGAAACCATCTGATAGCATTAGTTCTACCGGATGGTTTTCTTTTTAATACGAAACCTCAATATTATATTTCTTTATTATTTTGATGAAAGAATGCTTTCTTTAGTATTCTTAAAAGGCTAAAACACATAGCTGATATGATGTGAGAAGACCAATCTATCGCCTTAAAGAATTAGATGTATGCGATTGCTGCCATATGCCAGCAAGGTTGTCGGCATTTGCCAGCAAGATTGCTGGCATATGGCAGCAATGTTTCCGGCATATGGCAGCAACTATACAAATCAAGAAGTTCAAGCCAAATAAACGTAGAAGTATAACTGTTTAAGTAATGAGTTATAGGGTATTAAGACAACACATCTTACGCTTCGGATGCGTACGTATTAAAAGAAGAAACGAGAGTGTTATCAACATAAGCAAAGAAACAAAAAAGTTCCGTTGCATTCGCAAAACAACAGTTTTACGTCAGCAACGGAACTAACTATATTAACTATGCGAATTTCATCTTGATGGTAATAACAGCCTTATGCTGTTTACCATTCTTATTATAAACCATGGTTGGTTTGATGATATAAGTCTTGCCCTTTTCAGAAGCACCAGGCTTATGCCCCACAGTCAGGGCGTAGCCACCGGTATCATATTCGAAGTGAGATTTTCGTTCCGTCTCCCCAAACACCGGCAGAACCATCTTCTGCAATCCAGAAGCCGATTCCATTGGCAGAGTATGCATAAGATACTGAACCATCAGGGTTGGTCAAGCCCACAGCCACCTTGCCATCAGCAGGACCCGTAAAGCCCTCAGCTTTCACATCGCCAGCCTCCAATGTAGCACTTGCAATCTCAGAAGGCTGCAACTTGAATGCCTTTGCAATCTTCTCCATGACACCATTATTCAAGAGATTGAAGGTATGCAGAGGATAGCTTTCGCTGCTTGCGTCAAGACTTACCTCAAGTGAAGTCTCCAAATCAGTAGGGTCGCCTTCAGGTATCGTCACGTTGCCGAGCAAGTCTGTACCCGAGAACTTCACACGATAAGGCCATTGCTCATCATTGGTCTCATCATCATCCCAGGCATTACGATTATACTTATCAGGAGCAGCCAGTACACAGAGGTACAATCGCTCTGTATTGGCAGGAACTTCGTAGGTTGCTGTGCCCTTCTTGCCTGTATGCATCTCTCCATAATGAGACTTTCCATCCTTGGTGATTGCCACAAAACCATAACGATAATTCTTCTGAGTGTTGCTCTGTGAATTATACTTGGTCACATTACTTTTGGCATTACCATCTCCATCTACCACAGTACCAGGATCTGCAACTGCCAAAGCAGAACCAGGAGCTAACCCCTCAAGTGTAGCACTTACCTTGCCTGAAACAGGAACATTCAGCGGAATGAGATTGAAACCTGTTGTACCCGGACAGTTAGTATAAGCCACCTGATAATAACCATTGCTCTTATAAAGCTTGGTAGAGTAATTGATAGCCGCCTCCTTCTTATACTGATGCACAGCCTTGAAATCATAGTCAGCACAATGAGCACTATACGCATACAAATCCTTGTAGAGTGCATCAAGACTATTGTTGCAATAGATGCGCATATAAGTCTGGAGCGGATCCTCCGGATATTTGCTCTCTTTCCAGATACGGGCGTATGACTCGATGCCATGCTTTTCAGTAAACCAATACTGGAACCAGTAGCTTGCGTAACGCATGAACTCATGGTTGAAATGGCGATGATGATTCTTGAGCCAAACAGCATAATGAGCGTCCTGGTCAAAACACTCGTTAGGATAATCCTGGAACGACTGCCACTGGGCACATTGTTCCCAATAAGCACAACCGCCTGCACCATTTTCACCAAAACCATAACGGAAACCGGCAGGCACAAGCTGAGAACCATCAGCCCTATCTATTGGCGTAACCTCACCCGTGAAGAGTTTGTCGGCAGAAACCTGATATTGGAAAGAGTGTCCTATCTCATGACCAATGGTTGAACCAACCGGCTTGCAGGTAGATGGATTTACCCAAAGAGCACCAATCTTGTCATCATAGCCTGAACCTGTAGCAAGCCAATCAGTCTGATAAAGGAGATAAATCTGCATCTTATGATTATCAAGAACCGATTTTCCCTGTCCCACAGTTGCCATACCGAGTTTCTCAACATTGGTCTTATAGAACTGCTCAGCCTTCTGCAACAAGTCATCAATATCCACACGCAAAGCCTCCGGTACAGATTCAGAATTAGGATTATCTCCAAAGCCAGGCTCCCAGAACACAAAGAAGTGCTCGCTCTGCTTCATTCTCCACCACGACCATCTGGCATCGCTGCGGAGCATGTAGTCAGGTCCCTTTTCAAATCCTTCATTCCATTTTGCAGGACAATAATACTGGTTATAGTCAACAATCTTTGATTTATCCATCACTTTCACATCCGATGGTTTGGGATTTACAGGAGTATCAGTTCCTGTGGAATCATTACTGGAACTGCAACTTCCGAATGATAATAAAAAGAACAATGACAATACTGTCATTATCCCCGTTTTCAGTTTAATTTGTTTCATGATTTATGTTTTAAGTTGATTTTGATTAGATACTGGAATCAAAAGAGCTGGAAAAAAAACGCCCAATAGCTTATGAGTTTTGCTATTGGGCGAATTATTCGTTATTTCAAAGGAATCTCATTACTGCTCCGCAGCTTCATCTGGTTTCATTGGCCAGTATGGATTCTGGTACAATGGAGAATCACCGTATGTCTTATGGTCAGGAGCAGTAAGCATAAACTGACGCAAAGGCATTGGCTGTAGGTACTGAGCCATAGACCATGTCATACCATTGTAAAGCATATTAGTAGAAACAATCTGGTATGGACGGAAATATTCTGTCAACTTACGAGAAGATACTGTAGCTGTAACAGAACCATCATCTACCAACTGGTTTACTGTATACCATTTTTCCATTGGAGTATTCCAAAGATGGAAGCCTTCTAACTGATAAGGCTGTTTCTTCAACTGATCGAGTGAACGCCAGCGAATCAAATCCATCCAACGAAGACCTTCAGCCATCAACTCTGTACGACGCTCACGACGAATACTATACAAAGTAGGATCAGTCAATGCCTTGCCAGCAGAAAATGCGCCCCAATCATATTGTGTACCAGAACCATCGGTATAACCCTTTAACTCCTGTGCCATATCTGTGGCAGCAATAGTTGTCTGAGGGTCAGCAGCCTCACCTGTAAAGCCAGCAGCCTCACGGATTGCCTTCCAATATGAAATGCTCTTTGCATTCAAATGATGATCGAGCATATATTGAGCTTCAATATAGTTGAGCAAAGCCTCTGTTGCACGGAATGTGATAGATGCAGTATAACCAGCCTGGTTTTCTGCCAAATTTTGATTGAACGTACCACCCTTTCGAATAGCATAACCAGTAGTATAAGTTACATCAAATGAGCGGGTAAACACTTGTGGAACTGGCTCGATAGGACGAACCTGCTCAGCAGCAATATTATTATCCTCACCCTGAAGAACGTTCTTCTGACCAGGACGCTTCAAGAAGATAAACAAACGTGGGTCACGATTGCGAACTACTGCATGAGTCGTTGTATCTTCATAAACATATCCATCATGGTGTGCATAAGTAGGCTTACCATCCTTCATCAGAAAGGCATCAATCATACCACGGGTAAAACCAGTATAGGTATTACCACGGTTTACAGCTACCTCAATGTTATCAGTCACACCTTTACCCTTATTATAGGCCTTCCAGAGAAGAACCTCAGGATAGGCAGACATGTCGGTATTACCAAACTTATAGAAATAAGGATTGGTATCAGATAAAGACTGAGGTACGATACCTGTATTCTTATCCAATTTGCCTACATAAGCATCACCTACAATGGCAGCCTCATCAACCGCCTTCTGGAAGAAGTACTTAGCTTCAGCCTCAACGCTACCTGTAGGATACTGATAATTTGCATTATAGTCTTTTGCCTTTCCTGGCCATCCCTCACCATTAGGAACGAACGGAGTACCAGCGAAGTTGGTCAACCAAGAACCTTCAAACAAGGCTACACGTGATGCAAACAGATGAGCAACTGCAGGAGAGATACGTGTGGTTGCTTCCCAACCATCAGGCTCCATATAGGTTACAGCAGAATCCAGGTCGGCAAGAATAAAACGAGCAACCTCGTTGCGAGGACTACGCTTATTAGCTGCTACAAGGATAGCCTCATTGTCAGGCATGGCCTCTGTCACAATAGGTAAGTCACCGAAGCTCTTGTACAAGCTGAAATAAGCATAGGCACGGAAGAAGTGTAACTCGCCAATATATTGACGAATTTTATTTTCATCACCCGCAATCAATCCATTCTCATAGTTAGACTGTGCAATATTCAACTGATAGTTGATATCACGAATATTGTTCCAGCTCCATGAAGAGTTGTCATTACTAGTCTTCCAACTACCTTTCTTATACTTAGAATCACCATCAGAACCGGTCTGATTATCCGTACCATTATCGTATGCAAATGTACCATAGCCTGCACCACTATGATATGGCAATACAGTCTGATAGAATGCATTAGCTACGGCTTGAAGCTGAGTAGCATCCTTGTAATAGTCGGTAGGAGTAATATCTGTAAGAGGCTCTTGCTTCAGGAAATCATTACAAGAAGCCATCAACATACCGCATGCCAACAAAGGAAGTACCTTTAAAGATATATTGAATTTCATATCATTCTAATATTTATAATGTTAAACTTAAACCAAAAGAGAAGGTTGTGTTCAATGGATATCCATTGCCATACCATGTACCGATGGTCTCTGGGTCATACTGCTTGCGGAGAGATGTTCCTGTCCAGAGATTCTCACCCGAGAAGTAAACACGAAGTTTCTCAATAGAAATCTTACGTGTCAAATCCTGTGGCAAGGTATAACCAATCTGAAGGTTCTTCAAACGAATGTAAGAAGCATCCTGCAGATACTTTGTCTGAACCTGCTCATTCTTGGCGCTATAGGCTGCACGTGGCAAGTAAGCGTCCTTGTTTGGCTCCTGGAAGCCATTGACAACAGACCAAGAGTTCTCGTCACGATAATAGTCTTGCAAACCATCCAGGCAGATCTGATACCAACGACCATATTCGAAAGTACCAAAGAAGTAACGTGTACTAGCCCAATATTCACGCTTCATGACACCCTGGAAGAAACAACGTACATCGAAGCCTTTCCAAGCAGCATTCAAGTCGATACCGAAGAGATAACGTGGTGTGGAATTACCAATCTTCTTTAGATCTCCATGATCTTCCAATGTATTGGCACCCCAGGAAATCTTACCATCATTATTGAGGTCACGATACATGATATCACCAGCACCCCACTTGTTATTGTCAATTGTACTCTGGTCAACCTTTGCGATATGAGCATCCATCTCTTCTTGGCTCTTAGCTATACCGATGGTCTCAAAGCCGTAGATATCACCAATACGCTGTCCCTCAATATAGTTACCCAATGAATGAGAAGGGTTATTAGGATATCTGGTGATAGTAGCATAGGCATCAGAGAGATTGAAGCTGATTCCATACTGCAAGCCATTAGACAAGCGATCGTTCCAACCGATAGTCAACTCCCAACCATTAGTGCGTAAGTCGGTATTGTTAGTAACAGGTACAGCTGTACCCAAGATGCTTGGAAGCTCAGGGGCATTACCTATCATATTTTTTGTCTTACGCACATACCAGTCAAATGATCCATGCAAGCGATCCTTCAAGAACGCAAAGTCAAGACCGACATTAAAACTCTGGATGGTTTCCCATGTCAAATTCTGAGAAACCAGTCCTGGTGCCCAAGCTGTCATTGGTTTCAAACCATCCTGCATCCATGTACCATTGTTGGCATATACACCAATCGTCTGATAAGTCTGGTAAGTACCAACATTCTGGTTACCCAAGTTACCATAAGATACACGAAGTTTCAACTGACCAATCCAATCATTGATTGGCTGCATGAAGTTCTCTTGTGCTATATTCCAACCTGCAGATACTGATGGGAAGAACTTCCACTGATTTCCCGGGCGGAATCTTGAAGAACCATCATATCGGCCATTAACCTCAAAGAGATACTTGCCCTGATAATCATAATTCAAACGACCAAAGAAACCACAAGTTGTCCAACGGCTCATGTTGCCAGACACAGATGGATCCACAGGATTACCATAAGCATCAATACCAGTTGTACCATCAATTTGAGGCTTATTACCAACGATGAGACCAGCTCTATCTGCATATTTGTACTTCATACGCTCATCCTCAGACTGGAAACCAGCCATAATATGGAAGTTATGCTTCTTCTGCAAATTGAACGAATACTCAGAATAGAGTTGGAAATTTGTATAATTTTCCTTATAGTAATCTTCACCTACATAGGTAAAATTATTCTGGTCGTAAGCCTCACCATTCAGATTATACAGATAAGTATGCTGCATATCTGTATGACTCTCATTATGGGATGTACGATAGTTGAAAATAGCATGGGTAACCCAATTCTTGATTGGTTCGATATCCAAACCTACCTGATGATTATACTCATCATTCTGATAACGATATGTACCACCATTAGTCATGGTATTTACCATCTCATTATAGAGATTACCATTTCTATCATACAAAGGAACACATGGCCACTGTCCACCAAGATATTCATATACACCAGAACCCAAAGACTGAGGACGATGATAATCCTTGCGAACAAAACGGAGAGAGTAGTTAAACTTCATCCAATTCGTCCACTGTGAAGAAATCTTGGCTGTAGCAGTATATCGGCTACTACCTTCATCAGCAACCTTGATCAAGCCATCCTGACCTAAATATCCAAAAGAAGCATAGTAGTTGAGTTTTTCGTCACCACCGGTTGCACTTACATTGTGCTCCTGAGAGAATGTATGCTTTTTGTATATTGCATCATAGAAATCGGTAGAAGCATAACCATCGGTAAATCCACTCAACCAATAGCCATTAGCATCCGCATCCAAAGAATAAATCAAATTGCCATTTTTATCCTTACGGGTACCAGCATTAACATATTCGCCCTCTATCCAATCCTTCATACGTTGAACATGGTCTGGTGTAAAAAGCTGACCACCACCAATGTTCGTATTCGCATCATTCTGCATACAAGCAAAATCGACAGAATTCATACTATGCTTCATACGAATTGGGGTACTGAAGCGGAAATTATTATTGTAGTTCACACTTACCTTGTCACGCTTGCCACCCGTCTTTGTAGTAATCAATATGACACCGAAAGGTGCACGGGAACCATAAATAGATGATGCAGCTGCATCCTTCAAAACAGATACACTGGCAATATCCTGAGGATTGATGGTATTGATATCACCCTCCATACCATCGATCAAGACCAACGGACTTCCGCTGGAACCCTGTCCGATTGTAGTTGTACCACGTACATTCAAGCTTGGAGTATCATCCAAACTACCTGCAGCCTGGGTAATCTGCAAACCAGCCACCATACCCTGCAGAGCCTGAGTTGCATTACTTACAGGACGGCTATCCAATTCCTCACCCGAAACAGCGGTCACCGCACCCGTAAGGTTTACCTTTTTCTGGGTACCGAAACCTACGACCACCACTTCATTCAGTTTGGTGTCGTTAGATTTCAAAACCACTTTTGAAGTTCCGGCAGGAACTACCTGAGTAGCATATCCCAAGTACGAAATAGTCAACTGAGCATTACGCTTTACCTTAATAACATAGTTACCATCAATATCAGTAACCGTACCATTACGGGTTCCTTTTTCCATAATGGTAGCTCCGATGACTGGCTCACCGGCATCATCAACAACTGTACCCTTTACGGTAATTTCACTCTGTTGAGCTTCCTCTACCTTTGGGTTTGATAAGGTCTCGCTTGCTGCTAAAGTAGGTAATGTACCTCCGCAGGCAAGGACCAAACACGCGATGGCTTTTACATAAGCTTGACTATGTACAAAGCCTGAGATTTTTTGTGTCTGTCTCATTTTCTATTTTTTGTTAGGTTTATTATTGTTTAAATTTCGATTGCAAAGTAACACAATATTTTGCATATTATGCTACATTATCGTCTAAAAAAGTGAAAATATCGTCCAAATCTGGCGATTTAGACGATATTTTCGTCTTTTAAGCCGATTTTGTTACACTTAAATGTTGTTTATTCTAAATGATGTCTTTGTTGTCTTTAATGTTTTATTGTTTTGTTGTTTCTATATCTTTTTTATTGTTTCATCGCCTTCTTCAGTTTTCCCATAGCGGCATGAATCATGTCGTGGGTTCCACTTCCGTCGGTTACGTATTTCTGAACCATTCTGCCATAACTGATAGCTTCCTTGAGTTCCTCGCTGGTGTTGTCATCCGGCCAGCCGGCACGGCGAAGCAGACCGGAAAGTTCTCGGAGGTCTTCCATCTCTGCAAGATTGCCAGGGCGCATCGTGTTGATGGCACGGTTCAGGATGGCAGTAGTACCTTCCAGTTCGTCCTGGGTTACCTTCTTCTTGCCCTTTGCCACCAGCTCCTGTGCCTGAGCCATTACCTTCTGCATGCGTTCATAGCCGAACGGTGCCCATGGAGCATACTCCGGAACCTTCTGCGAAAGGGCATTCCACTTCTCCTGGTCAGCCTTACGCTCTGCGGCAAGGTTCAGGAGAGAATTCAGTTCGGTGAAATCTATCTTCACCTTCTTGCTCTTCTTGCTCTTGGCATCGGTCAGGTTGATGCGGTAGTAGTGGGTACTGTTGGCGTTGCGGTAATAATCGGGCTGGAATTCCTTGCCATCCAACTTCAGGGTAAGGAGATTGGCTCCTGCGCCTGTGGTCACGCCGTTCGATTCGCCCACAGTGATATTACTCAATCGGGAGTCGATGTTCAGCGTAGCCTGGTTCCAGGTCTGTGCGCCTGTACCCGCCATCACCAATGGTCCGTACATCAGGGTTCCTACCCAGGATGTCTTCAGCGGAGTACCGTCCATACTTGCCACGTCGCTCGAAAGCTTGTCGGCACCATATTCGATATGCTTGCTGAACGGCATGTCGATTTCTACGACATCTCCCACCTTCCAGTGCTTCTGCTCCAGTTCTACATAGGTGCTAGGCTGATAGCTCTTTACCACTTCCTTGCCGTTCACCTTGATGGAGAAACCTTGCGTAGCCCAATATGGCACACGGAGTTTCAGGGTGAAATTGCCCTCGCCTTCCGTAATTTTGATGGCTGAATGCTGTGCCGGCCACAGGCAATCCTGCTTGATGGTCACGCCCTTCTCCTTCCAACGGAGGGTGGTTGGCATATAGAGTCCCACCCAGAGGGTGTTGTCGTTGGCGAAATATGCCGACTGCTGGTACTTGGTATGGTTTTCAGAACCTGTACCGCCGCAGCAGGTGCTCTGAGGAGTCTCGTTGCCGAATGGTTTGGTGGCATTCAATCCTACCGCATACTGATAGCAGGTCTGATACTGCTCCGGATTGAGGGAACCGATAATCTGATTATACAGCGTGCGCTCGATATAGTCGAGATACTGCGCATTATCAGGGTTATAACAGTTCAAATCCTTGCTCAACTTGACGAGGTTATACGCACAGCAGGTTTCGTTGATATCCGGATAAGCCTGCGATTCGCCTTCCTGCAGTCCGTTGGTTGCCATACTCAGAATCTGGGTATATGGCTGGCGGAACATCTCTCCATTTCCTACACCACCCATCGCATACATGTATCTGCCCTGCACCAGTCTCCAGAAGTTCTCAGCCAGATTGTAATAGTATGGCTTCTGATTGCTTTTGTAACTGCGCAGCGCTCCGATAATCATCGGAATATGCTGGTTGGCATGGCGGGTGCGGATGTCATCGATGTTCTTGCTCAGCGGATCATAGAACTTAGGTGCGTCGAAACAGTTGGCTGCCTCGAGGAGTTTTGCCTTTTCATCCGGATTGGAAACCATCTCGGAAAGTCGGGAGAGCGATTCGCTCATACCTCCCACCTCACCGGCGATGTACATGTCCCACATCTCGTAGCGGTTACCCGGCTTGGCTCTGCGCTCATCCTGGGTGCCGTTCTGCTTTACATAAGTGCGGTAGTGCATGCGGTTCCATACCCAGAGTCCCATATCCTTGGCGATGAGGAGAGCCTTATCGCAGATTTCCTTATCATCAAAGTAGGTTGCAATGTCTATCAGACCGGCAAGCTGCTTGTGTACGCTGTAATAAGGTGCCCAAACCCAATCGGAGTTGTTGTAGGCACGATACATTTCTATCAGGGCGCAATGCTGAGCCGGAATAGCGTTGATGTAACCGTAACCATACAGTTCAGGGTGCTTCTTATACTCATCAAAAGCAGCCCAGGTACCCTTCATCTCTCTGAGTTCTGCCTCAGGAGCGAAATCACGAGCCTCCCAGTTGCGCTTCAGTTCCTTATTATATACGAAGGTCTTCTCCTGACACTCTCGCAACTCATTCACCATTCGGGTGATGTTCTTGCGGAGGATTGCTTTCTGCTCTGGGTTGGTTGCCACGGCGTATGCCTGTGCGATAGCCGACATATAGTGACCAGATCCATGACCCTTGAGCTTGGTGTCTGGCGAATCCCAGCCATCGCTCTTAGTATAACCCTCGGTACTGAGTCCATAGGTATCGCGATAGTTGTAGAGTTGTTGAGTAACATCCCAGGAACAGATCTCACGGATAGCCTCATCACGGTTGTGGGTGAGTCGGTTGTCACCATCTATGCTCACATCAGCGAGCGAGAAGGTATGAGCCACTTCCTTTTCTGGAGTCTGATAGCCTTCAGCCACCACCTTGATTTGTGCCTTGACAGGATAACCATTGTCGGTAGTCTCATCACCAATCACAAAACCACCTATCTCATATTGGCTCCCGGCAGGATGTTTCTGCGCATCAGCCTCAGCCTGCTCATCAGCAAGCGGAGCGTTAGCCCAGCGCACCTGGCGATACTCTGAATAACCATCAGAATAGGTTACCCATACGAGATTAGGAAGTCGGGGAGCTGTGCCCACCGGACAATCTACTGATATTGCCTCCACCTTAGAGATGGTGCGATAAACAGTGGCTGCCGTTGTCATGGATGGCAAACTGGCTACACCTATCAATAATGTAAACTGCATTAAATCCATATCTTCTAGGTTTATTATTGTTTCATTTATTTTTCTGGCTGCAAAATAACAGAAAAAATCAACGAAGTCCTAAAATTATCGTACATAAAGATACAATTATCGTCTAACAGGATACTTGTGATACGATATTTTCATCATTTTGGACTTTCTTTGCATTACATAAACAATTCTATTCGTAAATTTGCAGCAGAAATAAAAACTTGTGGCAATCCGGTAATACAGGCATTGCCACCAAGCGAACAACAAAACGGACAAAACAACAATAAACCTAGAAAGTTATGGTTAAGAAACTCTTTTTCATCGCCACCTTATTATATATAGGGGCAACAGTATCGGCAGAGAACTATCTGGTGAAATCACCAGATGGTAAAATCGTAGCAGAACTCAACACCAACAAGTCTCTCTCTCTTCAATTTAAATACAATGGCTCCATTCTTTTACAGGAGTCTTCAATAGGTGTAACGCTGAACGATGGAACGGACATGGGTAAGAATCCGAAGGTAGCAAGTCACAAGCTTAGCAACCATAAGGAAACCATCCATGCGCCATTCTATCGTCAGCCAAACTTTGAAACAGCATATCAGGAACTGAATCTGAAACTGAAGAATGGTTTCGGCATCATCCTGAGAGCTTACGATGAGGGAGTGGCTTACCGATTCTATACCCAGCGAAAAGGCAAGACCATCATACTGAATGAAACCGCCGCCTACCAGTTTGGCAAGGACAAGAAAGCATGGTTGCCATACACTACGACACCAGAAAAGCCTTTTGCCATGGCTTTCCAGAATATCTATCACGAAACACGGCTCGATACCGCTAAGCAGGATTTGGCTTTTCTCCCAGCAACCATAGATTGCGGAAAGGCGAAAGTCACTATCCTGGAGAGCGACCTGGAGAAGTATCCGGGCATGTGGCTGAAGGCTAACAGCAGCGAACAGGATAAAGAGAAGGGAATTCTGAGAGCCGCCTTTGCTCCCTACCCTAAGGAGATGGCGTACCACCCTTGGCGACACATGAGCCACGTAAAGAGCACCTGCAATTACATCGCAACCAGCACCGGCAAACGCAATTATCCTTGGCGCATCTTCGCCATCACAGAGCACGATACCCAGATGCCAACCAACAACCTGGTGTACGCCCTGGCTGCTCCCAACAAGATAGGCGATACTTCCTGGATCAAACCGGGCAAGGTGGCCTGGGACTGGTGGAACGACTGGAATCTGAAAGGTGTGGATTTCAAGGCAGGCATCAACTTCGATACTTACAAATATTACATAGATTTTGCTCATAATCACGGTTTGGAATACATCATCCTTGATGAAGGATGGTACAACTCGAAAGAGGGAAGCATTCTGAAACCAATAGACGATATCCAGTTGCCTAAGCTCATAGAATATGGTAAGAGCAAGGGCGTGGATATCGTACTCTGGGCAGTCTTCAACGTGATGGACGAGAACCTGGAAACCATCTGCAAGACCTATGCCGATATGGGCATCAAGGGATTCAAGGTGGATTTTATGGACCGCGACGACCAGACCGCCATCGAAATGGTGGAACGTCTGGCTGCCTGCACCGCCAAGCATCATCTCATCCTCGACCTGCACGGCATCTACAAGCCACACGGCCTGAACCGCACCTATCCTAACATCCTCAACTACGAGAGTGTCTTCGGTATGGAAGAATGCCGCTGGACGGAAGCAAAGAATGATATGCCGCTCTACGATGTCACCTTCCCATACATCCGAATGATGGCAGGACAGGTGGATTTCACACCGGGAGCGATGAGAAACGGAACCCGCGACAACTGGAAGGCAATCTACACCAAACCGATTTCGATGGGTACCCGATGCCACCAGGCTGCCTGCTACATCGTACAGGACAGTCCGTTTACGATGCTCGCCGACACTCCTACCAACTATGAGGCGGATGAGCCATACACCCGATACATTGCTTCATTGCCTGTAGTTTTCGACAAGACCATCGTGCCACAAGGCGAAATCGGAAAGTATATCGTTACCGCCAGAAAGAAGGGCAACGACTGGTATGTTGGCGGTCAGAACAACTGGGATGAGCGCACGCTCACCCTGAAGTTTGATTTCCTCGCGGATGGAGATTACGAAGCAATCGTATTGAAGGATGGCATCAATGCCAACCACGATGCCGAGGATTACAAGATAGAGAAATCTGTCATCAATCAGAAATCAGAAATGAAGATTCAACTTGCTTCTGGCGGTGGATTCGTCATCAAGGTTATCAAGAAATAAAAAAGCATTTAGAAAAAAAGAAGTTCATATGGTTAGTAAAAATATAATTGTAACACTATTCGTAACAGCAGCTGCGGCAGCGCCTGAGACAGGTGCTGCCCAGAAAGCTGCTTACAACACTCCGGGAGCCGGCAACCCTATCCTGCCTGGTTATTTTGCCGATCCAACCATCAAGAAGTTTGGTGACACCTATTATATATATGCTACTACCGATGGTAGCGGAGCCGGTTTCGGACCGGCACAGCTCTGGTGCAGCAAGGACTTCAAGAACTGGACTCTGATGCCGATGAACTGGCCGGACAGCCACTGGATCTGGGCACCGGATGTAATGCAGAACGAAGCCGACGGCAAGTATTACTATCTCTACTGCCAGCCTTGCAAGCTCCATCTGGGTGTGGGCGATACACCTCGCGGTCCTTGGAAGAATGTGCTGGACGAGAGCGAAGCCGTGCTCGTACCGGACAGATTCGTAAAGAATGCCATCACCCTGGATGGTCAGACCTTCAGAGATGATGATGGTTCGGTCTATATGTATTGGGGCACCTGGGGCATCTACAAAGGCTTCGGTTGCGGAGCAGGTAAACTGAATCCTGACATGAAATCATTCAGCGAAACCAAGCTCATCCCGAATACCGAGGTTACTCACTTCTTCGAAGCTCCATTCGTCTTCAAGCGCAACGGTATCTACTACTTCCTCTACTCCTGCGAGCATTGCGAGGATGCCAGCTATCGTGTGGATTACGCCACAGCCAAGAGTCCGCTCGGTCCTTACACCTACCACGGCACTATCCTCAAGACCAATGCCGATGGAACCGTTCATGGTCCAGGACACAACAGCGTGCTGCAGGAAGGCGACAACTACTACATCGTATATCATCGCCACGACAATCCGCATTCCAACCGTGGATTCCATCGTCAGGTGGCAATCGACAAACTCGAATTCAATGCAGACGGTACCATCAAGGAGGTCGTTCCAACCCACGAAGGTCTCGATCTGAAACCGGAGATGAAGGTGGCAAAGAACCTCGCCTTCGGCGCCAAGGTTACCGCCTCTTCCTACTACGACAACGATTTCCGTCCGGAATATGCGGTTGATGACAACAACGGCACACTCTGGCGCCCTCGCACCACCGGACCGGCTTGGATTCAGATTGATCTGGGCAAGAAGCAGAGCATCAAGAGCATCTGGACTCAGTTTGAATACGGAACACAGTTCTATCAGTATCTCATCGAGACATCGAATGACGGCAAGCACTGGCAGACCTTCTCTGACAAGCGACAGAACCGTCTGGCTGGTTCGCCAATGGTAGATTTCGGAAATGCCAAGGCGCAGTACATCCGCCTCACCTATACTGGCGGACAGAAGAATGGTTTCGGTGGCGCAATCTGGAACATCAAGGTTTACGGTTCCGTAGAAGATTCTGCCCCACAGCAGTGGCTAGGCCTGACAGCAGCCGATTTCGATGGCACTACCTGGCATAACAACGAGGGAATGCTCGCCGGCAAGTTCTCACTCCTTCAGGGCACCGCCCTCAGAGAGCGTATGGCAGGCAAAGATGCCATCACCCTGCAACCGGGCGCCCAGCTTGTGATGACTCATCCGCAGCTCGGCAAAGCACGCAAGCATACCCTCACCGCCCAGGCTTTCGACAACGGAAGCTGGCATCAGATAGATGAAAACGATCCTCGTCTGAATCTTTCTGAAGGAAAACTGGAAATCCGTGCAGGCGAAAAGCAATTTACCCTCACCAATCTCCGTTATTATAACTGGGAACAGGAGGCTGCAGAAAAGGCTTTCGATGCCCAGAGCAACATCGTGCGTGAGGCTGTAGCCGATAAGAATAGTCAGGGACTGGTGGTAGATATCAGCGCTGACTACTACAACGAGGGCGATACTGTGCCTTACATCAAGAACGGCAGCCCGCTGGACGTTCACCTCAAGGGCGAGTTTGAGACGCAGCACGATACAGCAGCCATCATCAAGACCATAGAGGGCAAGAAGGCATTCGCCTTTACCGGCAAGGAGAGTTACAGAAGCAACTTCATGCTCCCTGCCACTATCCGCGACAACGCTCCATATACCATTGAGGCATGGATTCTGAATCCGGAGATTGCCGAGAATGAATGCGTAGCTGACTTCACCTCATCACATGACGAACTGGAGAAGCTGATGCTGGTAAACGGCACCGAGCCACGCTGCGGTGTGATGAACCACTATGGATGGTACGAGGATGCCGGCTACAAGGAGATGAAGACCCTGGAAGGCAAGTGGCAGCACGTATATGTCTGCTTCGATGGCAGAATCGAAAGCATCTACATCAACGACAAGCTCATCAGCCAGAAGGATATCCAGCTCCTCGTCAAGCCATCGCAGTTTATGCTTCTAGGCAAGAATGCCGAAGAGGCATGGCCTTTCTCAGGCTATCTGCACTCATTGAAACTTTGGGACGAATACATTCCTTACAAAAGACAAACAAAATAAACTAGCAATACATGAAGAAGATTTTAGTAACATCAGCCTTGGCAGCATTGGCATTGATGCCTGCCTCGGCACAGAAGGTAAACAAGAGCTCGGGTGGTTATCCTATCACACCGGTTCCTTTCACATCAGTAAAGGTTTGGAACAATACGTTCTGGGGACAGCGTATCGAAACCTCTCGCAAGGTGACTATACCTTTGGCTTTCAGCAAATGCGAGTCGGAGGGAAGATACAAGAACTTTGAGCGCGCTGCACATCCTAGCGATAGTTACGATGTGGGCAAGTTGATGCCTTACAGCTTCGACGATACCGACCCATACAAGACTATCGAGGGCGCTAGCTACGTGCTCCAGACTTATCCAGACCAGAAGCTAAAGGCTTATATCGACAGTGTGCTCGACATCATCGCTCCGGCTCAGGAGGCTGACGGATATCTCTATACCGCCCGTACACAGAACCCGAAGCATCCTCACTTCTGGGCAGGCGACAAGCGCTGGAGCATGGAGGAAGACTTGAGCCATGAGCTCTACAACCTCGGTCACATGGTGGAGGGTGCCGTGGCTCACTGGCAGGCTACAGGTAGCCGCAAGTTCCTCGATATCGCCATCCGCTATGCCGACTGCGTGGTTAAGGAGGTTGGTCCTAACCCAGGACAGGCTTGCGTGGTACCGGGACATCAGATTGCCGAAATGGCACTCTGCAAGCTCTATCTCGCTACAGGCAACAAGAAATATCTCGAAGAGGCTAAGTTCTTTCTCGACTACCGTGGAAAGACATCTATCAAACAGGAATATTCTCAGAGCCACAAACCGGTTTTGGAACAGGACGAGGCTGTAGGTCATGCCGTTCGTGCTACCTATATGTATGCTGGTATGGCAGATGTAGCTGCCCTCACCGGCGATACCGCCTATATCCACGCCATCGACCGTATCTGGGACAACATCGTGAGCAAGAAGCTCTACATCACCGGAGGAATCGGAGCCACCAACAATGGCGAGGCTTTCGGTAAGAACTACGAGTTGCCTAACATGAGTGCCTACTGCGAAACCTGCGCAGCTATCGGCAATGTTTATGTCAACTACCGTCTCTTCCTCCTCCATGGCGAGAGCAAATATTACGATGTATTGGAGCGTACCCTCTACAATGGTCTCATCAGTGGTGTGAGCATGGACGGCGGCGGCTTCTTCTACCCTAACCCATTGGAGAGCATGGGTCAGCACCAGCGCCAGGCTTGGTTCGGCTGTGCCTGCTGCCCTAGCAACATCTGCCGCTTCCTGCCATCCCTCCCAGGCTATGTATATGCCGTAAAGGATAAGAATGTATATGTCAACCTCTTCCTCAGCAACTCTTCTTCTCTGAAAGTGGCTGGCAAGAAGGTGGCTTTGAGCCAGGACACAAAATACCCTTGGAACGGCGACATCGCCATCAAGGTGGATGACAACAAGGCAGGTCAGTTCGGTATGAAAATCCGCATCCCGGGTTGGGTAAAGGGGCAGCCAGTACCATCAGACCTTTACTACTACAGCGACGGCAAGCGACTGGGCTATACCATCACCGTAAACGGCAAGAAGGTAGAGGCTAAGGTAACAGAGGATGGCTATTATACCATCAACCGCAAGTGGAAGAAGGGCGATGTGGTTCGCGTTCACTTCGATATGGAGGCACGCACCGTACGTGCCAACAACAAGGTAGAGGCCGACCGTGGCTGCATCAGCATCGAGCGTGGTCCTATCGTATATTGTGCAGAGTGGCCAGACAACCAGGGCTTCGATATCATGAGCATCCTGGAGAACCGCGAACCTCAGTTCGCTGAGGGCAAGCTCTCGTACGATGGTTTCATCGACCCTAAATATAAGAATGTACTGACACTCTACAAGGGTCAGAGCATGGAGACCTTGACCGAGAACGTGCAGACTCTCGCCTACGACAAGAGCGGCAAGCTGAGTACCAAGGACCAGACCCTGACTCTCATCCCATACTTCGCCTGGGCTCATCGTGGCAACGGCAACATGAAGGTATGGTTGCCACAGGATGTCAAGGCAGCAAAGCCATCAGCTCCTGCAACTCTCGCTGCACAGGCTAAGGTAGAATTCTCTTCTCCTGTACCAGCCAAGAGCAGCATTACCGACGGACTGGTTCCTGCCGATGAGAACGACCGTTCTATCCCATACATCCACTGGTGGCCAAAGAAGAACACCACAGAGTGGATTACCTACACCTTCCCAGAGAGCAAGGAGATCAAGACCAGCACCGTATATTGGTACGACGACCAGCCATGGGGCGGTTGCAAGGTGCCAGACAGCTGGAAGCTCTACTATCAGGACGAGGCAGGCAACTGGAAGGAAGTTCCAGGAGCCGATGCTTATCCATGCAAGCGTGGTGTAGCCTGCATCGTGAATTTCGACCCAGTGAAGACCAAGGCTGTTAAGCTCGAACTGAAGCAGCCAGAAACTCATTCCTGCGGTTTGTTTGAGTGGAGCGTGAAGTAACAAGATTTATTTTTAAATATTTTTCTTCCAAGAATTGCCAAATTGCCATACCAGCCAGTAATCTCTCTGATTACAAAGCTGTTAGGGGTATGGCAATTCTTTATTTTTAGGGGTTATCTGCCATATATTGCCAATATGATGATAACATGATTTACTGACGTATTGATTTGTTGTCGTTTATATATGCATGTCATATGATAAAACGTTTTACATGAACCTTTATTGGCATTTTACCAAGTGATAACCTTATCTACGATTTCTTGTTGCTCCAAGCTACTTCTTCGCAGATAGATACGTGTTGTCTCTATGCTTTCATGTCCCATGAGGTCGGCAAGCAAGGCTATATCGTTGAACTTCTCCAAGAAATTCTTGGCATAACGATGGCGGAACGAGTGAGGGTACACCACTTTTTCATTCAAGCCATACTTCATCGCATAGTTCTTCAACTGCTGTGATATGCCTCTTGTCGTGATGCGCTCGCCAAAGCGATTAAGAAAGAGATAGCCACTTGTGCGGTTGAGTGTCTGCAACCACTTTTCTGTTTCCGTGCGCAATGTCTTGGGGATATAGATACGCCGTATCTTGCCACCCTTGGTGTAGATGTCGTAATAGCCTACTTGCACGTGCTCAACCTTGATTTGCACAAGTTCGCTCACTCTGGCACCAGTCGCAGCTAAGAAACGCACCACAAAGTACCACTCCAAGTTGTTTTCCTTCTTCAACTTGTTTTTCAAGAAGATGTAGTCGGCATTGCTGATGACATTCTCCAGATAAGAACGTTGCTGCACCTTGACCGACTTCAAGCGGAGCTTAGTCTTGCCTACAAATACAAGGTACTTGTTCAACGCCTGAATACGGAGGTTCACCGTCTTTGGTTTGTAAGTCTCAATCAAGTAGGTCTTGTAAAGCAACAAGTTTCTCTTGTTCAACTCTTTGTGTCGAGAGCCAAACTCCTTTACGGCATACAGATATGCCGAAATCGTGTTCTTAGCCATATTGCCTTGGCTTAGGAACTCTTCAAATTTGTCTAATTCCATTTCTATTCGTTTATTAGTGAAACATTAAGTTGTCCTAATATATAGACATGGATTTGTTCTATGAGTTCCTATTATGAGAAGATGCTCGCTACGGGAGAGGTGAAATGCATTGATGAGGAAGTGCCGTTTGAGATACCGCAGGGGTGGGAATGGTGCAGACTTAATGACTTGTATAATTTTATAGATTATCGTGGGGCTACACCTCATAAATTATCTAAAGGCATTCCGTTGATTACTGCAAAAAATGTAAAGCAAGGATATCTTGATTACACTGTCAAAGACTTTATAAGTTCGGAAGAATACTCTAATAGATTGTCAAGAGGTGTATCACATAAGGGAGATATCTTATTTACAACAGAAGCACCTCTTGGAAATGTTGCAATTGCTGACTTGGATGTGTATAGCGCAGGACAAAGACTTATAACGCTTCAAGCATATATACAATGTTTTACAAATAACGATATGTTTATGTTCTTTATGTTGTCTCCACTCTTCCAAGAATTGGTGATGTCATATAAAACAGGTACAACTGTAGCTGGTATAAAAGCGAGTAAACTTAAAGAAGTTCTTATTCCTACACCTCCTATTTCTGAGCAGTCGCGCATTGTAAAAAAGTTACAAACCTTATTGCCATTTATAGAGAAGTATAGTAGAAGCCAAACTTTGCTGAATATATTTAATACAGAAATAAAAGATAAGTTACGTAAATCCTTTTTACAAGAAGCAATACGGGGCAAACTTGTTCCACAGATTGCCGAAGACGGAACTGCTCAAGAACTGCTTGAACAAATTAAAGCTGAAAAACAAGAACTCGTCAAGGAAGGCAAACTAAAGAGGTCTGCCCTTAACGATTCTGTCATTTTCCGTGGTGGCGATAACAGGTACTATGAGAAGATTGGGAAAAAATGTGTGGATATAACTGAAGAAATCCCATTTGAGATACCTGCTAGTTGGGCTTGGTGTCACTTAAATGATATTGCAGAAAGTGATTTAGGCAAGACAATGAATAAAGGACAAAACTCAGGAGAATTAGTTCCATATCTCTGCTCTATAAATGTTTATTGGAATAAAATAGACTTATCAAAAATAAAGCAAGCTCAATTTACAGAGATTGAACTTGCTAAATACCTATTACAAAAAAATGACCTGTTGATATGTGAGGGAGGCGACATCGGTCGGGCTGCCATCTGGGATATAAATGAAACTATATATTATCAAAATGCATTGCATAGGGTACGTTTCTATGGCAAAATATTCCCCAAGTTCTTCTTGTATATCCTATCGTTATACAAAGCACTTGGGCTTTTAGACAAAAAAAGCAAGGGAATGACAATAAAGCATTTTACAAAATCTGCTTTAAATTGTATCGTCATTCCTTTGCCTCCATTATTAGAGCAAAAGCGTATAATTGAAAAGATAGAGCAATTAATGCAGTTGCTCAAATAGTTTTTCTATTTGAGCAACAATGCGTTGCTGCTCTTTAAATGGTGGTAAGGGAAACAGAGCATTATTACCTCGCTTACTTCCTAATCTTGGCATCTTTATTCCATAGGAATCACTATTTGCATAATCTACAAAGAAATGACTCATCAGATAAGCTTGTGCATATTTATTGTAAATATGTCCGAAGTCAAATGCAAGTATTTCAGTTGTACACGCCCCGTCTTCATCGGCAACTATTACTTTGTTTAAATATGGTCTCAGCTTACTATATAACACATTTCCTTTGTAAAACAAGTGCTTGTCGCTTTTTGACAAAAGATCTTTCATTCGTTTTTTTTGTAATAGCCTACCGCTATCCTTCTCTATATCTTCTAAGTCAAGTATCCAAGAATCCATGTCTAACATACTCGAAGATATTGTTTGACTTTTGCTAAAATCAACAATTGCACCTAGTCGTGCCCATACCCAGCTGTTTGGTATTTCAAAAGGAACCTCATCTTCAATACAGACAATCTTTTTCCCAATCTTCTCATAGTACCTGTTATCGTCACCACGGAAGATGATAGAATCGTTGAGGGCAGACTTCTTTAGCTTTCCCTCTTTTACTAAATTCTGCTTCTCTGCCTTTATTTGTTCAAGCAGTTCTTGTGCTGTACCTTCTTCTGCTATTTGTGGTACAAGTTTGCCCTGTATTGCCTCTTGCAGGATACTCTTTTTGAGACTTTCCTTTATTGTAGTATTCAATTCATCTAACTGGTTCTGAACTTTACTGTATTTATCTATTTGTGGTAGTAGTCCTTCTAACTTTAAAACAATTCGCTTTTGTTCTGTTAGAGAAGGAAAAGGCAACAACAAACCTTTCAAGCGATTAGCAGAAAGCCCCGGCATGGCTGTACCAACAGAAGCTAAATTATTACTTTCTTTCAGTAGGTAGATGAAATAATACACATATTCACAAATACCAGAAACACATGGGCGCAATCTATGAACGTGATTTTGAAGACAAATATCATAATCTTCATTCCATATTGCAGAACGCCCATAACCTGCACCGCCTTCACAAACAAGCAAATCTCCTTTTGTTGCCGAGCAAGTCTTGATTTCTTCGTCAGTAAAATTCATAACCTTTACATTATCAAGGACAAAGTGTCCCCAATATAGATTAGAGGTCGTTATGAACTTTTGTGGAGTTCCACCACCTTTATTGCTACTACTCTGTTGCTTTCCACTTGTATGGTTGAATATATTGCCTATACGAGTCCATTCCCACCCATTAGGAACATCAAATGGTATCTCCTCATCAATGCACTTCACCTCCCCCGTAGCAAGCATCTTCTCATAATAGGAATTATCCTCACCACGGTAAATAATAGATGCGTTCTTGTCACGCTTGATTTTCTTCTCCTTGATCAAGCGTTCTTTCTCCTGACGAATCTTTTCAAGCAATACGCTTGCAGGTTCATCATTGGGGTCTTGCGGTACAAGTTTTCCCTGTATCGCCCATTGTAATATGCTGTTCTTTAATTGTTTGCCGTTCATTGTTTATAATTTCAATGTATCTTTAAAAGTTATTGGACTGCCTCTGAGTTTGAATTGGTCAAGCAATGCTTGACTAATTTGTGGGACAGTGTTCCACATTTTATAATTCGCCAACAACTTGTTGGCGAATTATAACTATTTCTTGTCTTCATCTAATTCTGCTTCCAACTTGAGGTTTTCTTTTATCTCCTCTGGAGTTGGCAACATTTCCACTGCTTTAAGAATCTCATTCTCATACTCGGCCACGCCCAATGGACGATCGACACCTTTGAAAGCCCATTCTACGGTCATGTCATCCTTGTGCTTGCAAATGAGTAGCCCAATAGTAGGATTATCATCTGCCCCTTTCATCAATTCGTCAACAGCAGAAACATAGAAGTTCAACTTACCTGCAAACTCAGGCTCAAAATCTACTACTTTTAATTCGATTACTACATAGCAGCGCAGCTTAATATGATAGAAAATCATATCTGGACGGTAGACCTTTCCTGATGGCATGACAAGTTCTTTTTGTCTTGCCACATAAGCAAATCCTTGCCCTAACTCTAACAGAAACTCAGTTATGTGCCTTGACAATTTCTCTTCAAACTCACGTTCGCTGTATTCTTCCTGCATCTGCATGAAGTCCAGATTATATGGACTCTTTAATACTTCCTTAGCAAGATTTCCCTGTATCGCAGGTAACTTGTCTGAAAAATTAGTGTGGGCACTTCCAACTGCCTCATATAGGTGTGAATCCAAACAGCGATTTAATGCATTTCTGCTCAAATTCTCGCTTACTACTTTGTGAATATAAAACATCGCTTCTTCTATGCCCTCTGATTTAGAGATAATTGAGATGTGATGTCCCCATGGTACATAAGCAAACACCTCTGGCATTTCCAAATCGCCAACAAGTTGTTGGCGATTTACTTGACTTGAATTATAAAAGACATACCACTGTCTGGCATATTTAAGATTGGTATATGAGAGACCTCTACTATGAGGAAACTCATGCTGTAAGTCCAAGCTTAGATTTTTTAAAACACTTGTTCCCCATTTTGCCTCTGCTTTCATCAGCATTATATCACGCCCAAGCGACCAATAGAAGCGAAGCATGCCTTCATTGACCTTTATCGCTGCTTTTACTTGTGACTGTTTGTAACGCTTAGTCAATTCGCCAATCCACTTCTTGTATTCTGCAGAAGGTATGGATAGGTCTCTGTTTACGAATATTGGTTTTTCTGTTTCTTTATTTGCCATTATTTTTCTTTTTTGCTGTTGAAATTCAGAAAAGCAATGACAACATTGCTTTTCTGAATTTGTGAGACGGAGTCTCACAAATCTTGTCATTCATCAATTTTCACTTCTATCCCCAAGATACGCTGTATCTCTGCCAATGTCTTATCAATCTCATGATCAAGAGCCTTGCGCTTCTTGAAATAGTCGGCAAGCAGTTCGGCAGGAGGCAAGATTTCTTCATCCTCTTTCGGGAACTTGCACAAGTCGAAGTTGCAATCGGTGGCGATAAGGTCTTCAACCGAATAGCAACGAGATTTCTCGTCACCATCAGCAATAATAATCTCCTTACGGTCGTTCCACCACTCACGGATTGGGTCGCAATGTTCCGACTTCATGGACTTTGTCTTGGAGAAATGCTTGTAACCCTCTGGCATATCCAAACGATAGAACCACGTTTCCTTTGTAGAATAACCTTCTGGAGCACCCTCCGCACTGGTATTGTCGAAGAACAAAATGTTCGTGGCAATCGAAGTGTAAGGTGCAAAGATACTGCCAGGCAAACGGATAATGGTGTGCAAGTTGAAATCCCTGAGCAACTTTGTCTTAATGGCAATCTTTGTGTTATCTGCTCCAAAAAGGAAACCATCAGGAACAATGACAGCAGCACGGCCATTTTTCTTCAAGCGATACATGATAAGCACCATGAAGAGGTCGGCAGTCTCGCTACTGCGCATATCAGAAGGAAAGTGAGATTTCACGTCGGCCTTTTCATTACCTCCGTATGGTGGATTCATCAAAACAACATCAAACTTGTCTCCGTCTGTATAGTTGAGAACATCTTTGGTAAGCGAGTTGTCGTGATATACCAATGGCGTGTCGATACCATGCAGCAACAGGTTTGTCACACATAGCATATACGGGAATTGTTTCTTTTCTATGCCAAATACAGACTGATTGTACTCTTTGCGGTCTTCAGCAGTCTTTACCTTCTTGTCCAATTCACCCAACCAACTTGTGATGAAACCTCCTGTACCACAAGCGAAGTCTGCCATTTTCTCACCAATCTGCGGATTGACTATCTCTGCCATAAATTCTGTCAAGGCTCTTGGGGTGTAGAACTCACCTGAGGAACCTGCCGACTGCATTTCTTTAAGGATAGTCTCATATATCTCACCGAAAGCATGACTCTCTTCATAGTCACCAAGATTCAATCCGTCAATCACATTCAGCACCTGGCGGAGTTGAACTCCATCTTTCATATATTGGTTGGCATCCTCAAATGTGGTCTTTACAATCGCCTGACGGATAGGGGTAGTTGGTGTTATCTCTATGTTTTTGAGTTCAACAAACAAGGTGTTGTTGACAAACGAAAGCAGTTCGTCACCAGTCAAGGCATTGCCGCTTCCATCATCATGTGCCCAGTTGCGCCAACGGCATTCTTCTGGAATAATAGACTTGTAATCATCATCGTCCAACTCCCAATCATTCTCTTTCTCGTCATAGACTTTCAAGAACAGCATCCACGCCATTTGTTCTATGCGTTGCGCATCACCGTTGATACCGGCATCATTGCGCATGATATTGCGTACTCGTTTTACGAAATTAGATAAACTCATTTTATATTGTTTCTTTTTATGCTATATTATATATTGATTGCTCCAACTCTTTTACGGCCTTCAGATACTCTCTCTTGCCACCGAAGAACTTTACTATATTTGCCTTAGAGCCCAATCGGCGGAAAGGATCGTTTTCAAGCACAGTGAGACTTTCAAGTTCAGAAATGCCTTCTTCCATGTACTTCTCCAGCAAATTCTCAAGTACCAGCCGTGCCTGCTCACCATATTTGGTGAATATATCACGCTTTTTCACTTGCTCGGCACGTTCCCGCCTTGTCAGGGTCTTCTTGCCGTATGCGATATGGCAGATGAAATCAAAATCATCCACATTGCTCATTTCCTGCGAAGTCTTTAATTCCGCAAGGTCTATGCCTCTTTCTTTCAGCATATCAGCAATATCTGACTTTTTCTTTAATTCTTTCCATTTGGAGGTAAATGTATCAATTGTAGCAAACGAATCAAGGATATTCTTCTTCGTGTAGTCGGTAATACTCTCCGTGCGAAGCAGCTTGCCATCGGCATCGTAAACGGACACTACCTTATTGACAACCATTACCTGGCAGCCATTTTTATCTACAAGAGGCTTTGGACGAGTGATAGGATCACCAACTATTGGCGGTGTATCATCTACAGGCTGAACTGGAGTTTTTGCCTCTCTGGACTTTATAGGATAATCGGGATCCATCTCGATAGGTCCGTCCCAATCTGGGTCAGCAAACAAGCGTGTTACATTTCGAAAGTCCATCACCGTGAAATTGGTCTTTCCCTCATTCTCACGAAGACGGGTTCCGCGTCCTATAATCTGCTTAAACTCCGTCATGGAACCTATCTGTTGGTCAAGCACTATCAGCTTTACCATTTTGCAATCCACACCGGTAGAAAGCAGTTTGCTGGTTGTTGCAATGACTGGATATTCCGAAGATACTGAAATAAAGTAATCCAACTTGCCTTTACCATACTCATCGCTACCTGTTATGCGAACCACATAGTCAGGATTTTTCTTGCACATATCAGCATTGGCATTGGTCAATGCCAGACGCATACGCTCCGCATGTGTTTCATCAGCACAGAACACTATGGTCTTAGCCATGCGGTCAGTGCTTTTCAGATAGTTGGTTATCTCTTGCGCAACTTCCCTTATACGGTCTTCTATAATAATGTTATAATCATAGTCGCTGTTGTTATAAATGCGGTCTTCTATCTCGTTGCCGTATATATCCTTTTGTCCCTTTGTCGGTCTCCACTCATCGCCAATGTTGGTTGTGATGTTGATTACCTTGAAAGGAGCTAGGAAACCGTCCTCAATTCCGTTTTTAAGACTATATGTATATATAGGCTCACCAAAGTAGCCAATACTTGACTGGTACTTTGTTTCTTTTGGTGTTGCTGTCATACCGATATGAGTAGCCGAAGAAAAGTATTCCAAGATGTTTCGCCAGTTGCTATCATCCTTTGCGCTACCTCTATGACACTCATCAACGATAACAAGATCAAAATAGTCTGGATTAGGAAACAACTCCTTATAGTTTTTGGCATCATTCTGTCCAATCAACTGTTGATAGAGTGCAAAGAACACTTGATAAGACCCCAATTCTTCCAAGTGGTTCTTGTCTTTTGAATAGTCTATCTTGTGCGTTACCTTTTCTAATGGTTTGAAGTCTTGCTGTATGGATTGATCAACCAATATATTGCGGTCTGCAAGATACAACACTTTCTTCTTCAAACCACTTTTAAGTAAACGCCATACAATCTGAAATGCAGTATATGTCTTGCCAGTGCCAGTTGCCATGACAAGGAGCACACGGTTTTGTCCTCTCGCAATAGCATTGACAGTGCGGTTTACTGCATTGCGCTGATAGTATCGTGGCGGGAATATATTCTGACCAGTGCAAAAAGGCTGCTTTATGATAGCCAGCTCTTGTTCGTTAAGTCCGTTTCCATCGTTAGCCTCATTTTTATATCTTTCGATAAGTTCTTCTTTTGTTGGAAATTCGTCCATAGCAAAAGTGCGTTCCTTGCCTGTCAAGAAGTCATGTTCGGCAAACCCTTCACCATTTGAACTGTATGCAAATTTCACATCAAGCATTTGGGCATAGGTCATGGCTTGTTGCAATCCATGTGAAACAGAATGATTGGCATCCTTTGCTTCTACAATAGCAATGGGTGTTGCCTTATTTGCATAAAGTACATAGTCGGCAAACTTCGGTTTCTCTCTATGCACAAGATTACCATGAAGGCTAATTTTACCGTCAGTAAATTTAACCTTCTGTTCCATGAATATACTATCCTTTGACCATCCCTTGCTTGTGATGGCTTCGTTGATATAGCGGAACTTGATGTCCTCTTCTGTTAAATCTTTGCTTATGCCCATATTCAAATAATATTTTACTATCGGAATTTCTACAACATACTTGCCAAGATATCTTTTATCTTATCTTGTTTTGTTTCATAAATTCACTGAATTTAGCTGCAAATATACATTAAATTATGCGATAATCATTATAAATTAAGCTATTTTATGTAAATTATTCCAATATAGCGATTGTTATTTCGTGTAGTTATTGTATCTTTACTGCAGAGAAGAGTTGTTTGACAGCAAACGTATGCATATTGCAGAAATTGGGACTGTTGCCAAATCATTATCTCTATTGAGGTAAAAGACTCATAATTCGCTCATTTTAAGCTATTCAGCAGATTTCAGCGTATTTTTTGAGAAAAACACAGAAAGTATTGAGCAAAAAAGCATTTTTTCGGTTCAATGCTTGGGGATTTCAATCTTTTTTCGTAACTTCGCCATCGATGCGGAAGAAATTACGTCCCGACGTAGCATCTGATACATCGCGACGTAACAACAACTGCGTCACGACGCAGCATCAGATACGTCGCGACGCAGTTTCAGATACATCCTGGCTTAGCAAGTAATGCTTTCCGAAATCCAAGTGAGCCTCTTTTGACCCCCCAATGAGCCTCTTTTGAACTCCAAGTAAGCCCTACTCAAACATTACGTAAGCCTCACTCGAAAAAGAAATAACTTTAATAACAGGACAGATGAGAATAACAATCATCAGAACCAATCGGCAACACCAGCTTTGCGTTACCAACAGAAGTATCGGACACCTTTTGGAGCGTATGCTCAAAGATGATTCCAAGTTTACCATCCAGAAATTCAGAGATATGGTTCCTTCCATGAATTTCGGTTACGATGGGTATAAAGACATGCCCACCTGGCACCGGGTATACCCTGCCGCCGAGTTTCAGAAAGATGAGAACGGGAATCTCAGGATGAAGGCATTCAACGGCCTCTTGCTCCTATCGTTCAGGAATATACTGAAACCAGAAGACGTCCAGCTCGTGAAGAAACAAGCTGCCTTTCTCCCCTCCACCCTCATTGCCGTGACCGGAGCCGATGGCAGAAGCGTGGAAATACTGGTGAAATTCTCCGATGAAAAGGGTGAACTGCCTACAGATGAAGAACATGCCGACCGACTCTACCAAAGTGCATACCGACACATCCTGCCCATCTACCAGTCTGTCATCCATGCCGAGATAGCCAGCCAAAAGCCTTCGATAAGAAGCTATTTCCTCCTTACGTTCGATACCCAACCCTATTATAATCCTCAGGCTGTCGCCTTGAAAGTAGACGAGAAACTGATGCTTCAGGAACCAACCCCATCCATACCTGAGGCTAAAAGCGACCCGACTGACAAGAAAGAAAAAGGCATGAAAGGCTCGAAAGAGAACATCGAGAAGATGATGAAATATCTGAACGAGAAGTATGACCTGAGATACAACATGGTGATGAAATATACCGAATATGTACCGAAGGACAAGGAATGGATTGGATTTCAAGCCGTAGAACCGAGAGTACAGAAGAGTCTGACACTAGAAGTGCAACTGGCAGGTATCAACGTCAGCATCAAGGACGTTAGAAATTTCCTGGAATCCAATTTCATCAAGAACTATAATCCCGTAGAGGAATTTCTGTTCACCTGTTATGACAACTGGGACGGCAAGGACCATATACGTGCCTTGGCACGTACCGTGCCTACCAACAACCCGCACTGGGAAGACTGGTTCTACACCTGGTTTCTAGCCATGGTGGAGCAATGGCACAACCGCACCGGCAGACAGTATGGCAACAGCGTGGCTCCCCTGCTCATATCCAAACAGGGCTACAACAAGAGTACTTTTTGCCGCCGTCTGATTCCACCCCAGCTGCAATGGGGCTACACCGATAATCTGATTCTCTCGGAGAAGAGACAGGTGTTGCAGGCTATGAGCCAGTGCCTACTTATCAATCTGGATGAATTCAACCAGATTTCAGCCAAGGTACAACAGGGATTCCTGAAAAATCTCATCCAGTTGCCAAACGTGAAATACAAGCCACCCTATGGCAGCCATGTACAGGAGTTCCCCCGCACCGCCTCCTTCATCGCCACAAGCAATATGGACGACATCCTGACCGATCCTTCCGGCAACCGCCGATTCATCGGCATCGAACTGACGGGTCCTATTGATGTAAGCGTGCGCCCCAACTATCAGCAACTCTTTGCCCAAGCAGAAAAGGCAATCTGGAATGGAGAAAAGACCTATTTTGATGCAGAACAGACGGCTCTCATCATGGAGAACAACAGGCGATACCAGCAAATAGATCCAGTCATGCAATGCTTCAGCGAGAGTTTTACGCCAACAGAAGACGAAAATGAGGGTACTTTCATGACTGCCGCTGCCATTTTTAGCGAATTAAAGGCGAAATATGGGGCATCATTGGAAGCAAAAAGCCTTCTTTCGTTCGGTCGATGCCTGAAGAACATCGATGGACTGAAGAGAAAAAGAACGATGAAAGGTACTGAGTATCTGGTTATTAGGCGAAAATTGCATTAAATTCTCACAATGGCAATATATGGCAATTCCCGGCGCTCTTCCGAGAATTGCCATACGTATTTTACGCTGAGTATCAACCATTTACACATACAATATGGCAATATGGCAATTAAAACAACGCATTAAAACTTTTTTTATTTTTTCTTCACCAGTCTAATGACATACCCAGACCAAAGACACCATACGGCAAGTATTCCCATCACGAAGATAAATATATATGTAGCAATACTACCTATGAAGATTCTACCGCTATGAGCCTCCAGAGCCACATTCCATAATGACATGGGCAGTTGGTTCATATAAGCGGGTTGTGGCGCAAAGTCGGTTCCTTCATTATACTCAGCAATGACAGGCGTATCAGAGAAATCCTGGCTCATACCTGCTATCGCCTTTTTTCCGAATGGTGCGCCAGCGTTCTTTAAAGCAGCTTTCCCGGTAGAATAATCAATGGTTGTCCCCTTTACTCTATCCCAAACAAAGAGACCACTAAACGAACCGCAATACCATTTACCATCTTTGTTTTGCTGAAGGACATTCAATCCCATAACACTGACTGGTGGAGTATTGGGGATTGACTCCAACTTTCCTGTCTGGAAATTCACGGAAAAGAAACCATCCGAAGTTGACAAGAGCCAGTCACCGAACTTTTCATCATAACGCACCACACGGAGTTTGTCATTCCAAGGGTTCTTGCTATGAAGCGTCGTCCCAGGAATAGACGGCATCTTGTTCAACACCAAGGCTATCATCACAGGTGGACGAAGGCACCAACCTGTCAGGGCTATCAACAAAGTAAGCATGATGGTGTATCGGCCTATTTTGTCATGCCATTGTAGCGAAAAGCGAAGCAACCTCTTCTGTTTAGGCTTTAACCAGAAGATAAGACCTGAGATGCAGAGCAACACCAGGATGATGGCAATGCCATCTACGATGAGTTTACCAATGCTGCCAAACAACTCTCCACTGTGAAGCAGCCATATCGTACGAAAGACTGTAACCTTCCCATCATACTCCTTTGGCATAGGCAATTCTATCCGGTGGAAGTTCTGATAAGGTGGCAAGGAAACATAAGCATAGGAGCGGCTGAGAACCAAAAGCGTATCTCCATGGGCAGAAATGTCGCTCAACTTCTCTTCCGGCTCTGTTGGAAGAGTTACGCCTTTCCATATTTTGTGACTCCCCAACCGGTAGAGTGAAAATGGAGATACCGACCAGACAGAACCATCATCCGTTCTGATAACATTTCTTATCTGTCGGCAGTCTGCTCCTGCTGGAATCCCCTTATTAAAGTCCTTGAATGTGGATGCTGTAGAATCCGTTTGCCAGATTCCCCCGTTTCCATACATCAATATGGCATCATCCAAAGCAAGCGTTCCCCTCAGCAACCCGCCATTCCAATTCTTGAATTCATAGCGGCTTGGCAGATATTTCCTGCTCACGTCCACATCTTTGATAAGCGAACGGTGGTTGAGCAAAATACCCGACAAGCAGAACATCAGCATGAAAAAGCTCATACCGATACCTAACCATTTATGTTGTTTTCTCCAAGTTATTTTCTTATTTAGCATATTCATAATCATTATTACTATCTTGAATCAGGCTGCAAAGGTACATATTTCTAAGAAGGTATGCAATACCTAAAAATAATGAAAATGAGGATGCTGGCAGTTTTTTCCCTAAAAATATTTGGTAATTTCAAATTTTCGCCTTATCTTTGCACCCAATATCAGAAAATTCTCGGGGTTGACTGGATTTGACGGCGAGATGAAATGGTACGTAAGCATGCGGAGGCTCGTTGGCTACCTCCTAAATCCTAGTGAACAAAAAATTAATTGGCGAAAATAACTACGCTCTCGCTGCCTAGTCGAAGTATAGTAAACTAGCTTTATTCCAGCACAGGGTGCTGGAACGAGACATCGCTCAACGGATGTTGTTCCGAATCTTGTTGATCAAGCGGTGCAGGTAAATCGGAAATAGTTCATGTACGCCTCGTTGCATGGATGAAATTTTAGAGGATAAGGGTATGATTGGTGGTCCAGGTCCTGTCATGCCTCGAAAACCGAAGGCTGGAATAAGCATGTAGAAAGCGTATGGTTTCCTTGTGCGGACGAGGGTTCGAATCCCTCCAGCTCCACCCTATTTGATAGAAACAAAAAACTCGCAGATTCTTTCTTTAGAATTTGCGAGTTTTTATTTTGCTGTTATTGTTTTCTCAAACTTTCACGATACTTCAGAGGTGACATGTGCAGATGCTCTCTTACATATTTACCGAAGAATGAGGTATTGGAGAAGCCCAGTATACCTGAAATCTCCTTGATTGTTTTCGTTGTAGAACGGAGATAATAGGTGATATCAGCAAGCGTATACTCCGTAATCCACTCTATGGCCGTCTTGCCGGAATGGCGCTTGCAGATGATGGAGAGGTATTTTGGCGTGATGCAAAGCTGCTGCGCAAAATATTCTACAGGCTGATGCTTGATTTCGCTCTGCTGCAACATCTCCAGGAACTTATCAAAGAAATCGCTGGCACTGGTTCCCAAAGTTTCTTTCGGGAGATCTGTCAGCAAAAGATTGCTCACAGCAAGAAGAGCACTTTTCAAGAGCGTTTCCACAATCTCACGGCGATATGGTTTCCACGAACTGCGGTCGTTGAACTTCGGATCCAAACAGAGGCGCACCAAGTCGGTAAACTTAGAATAGAATACCATATCCACCTCGTTCATCTTCAACACCGAAACCTTGCTCACATACATGGCACGGTTCCATACCGAGATATGAGAACGAAGAATACCAAGCAAGCCGTGATTGCTGACACACATGGCTGTGCATGCAAAATCTTCCGACACCTCTTTGATGTCGAGAATAGAGTTAGGCGGACTGATAAATATATCGCCCTTCTCCACGGTGAATTCCCGCCCGTTGAGTTCAGCTCTCAGGCTGCCTCTCTGACAGGATGCAATCATGTTCATCTGGAATCTCATAGGGTCGGGGTTCTGCAACACCTTGACATTATCTATAATCAAGATGTCCTCATCCAGATAGCTCGCACTGATTTCTGCACTCTGTGCAAACTCACCTTCTTCGATACGCTGCCTGACGTCCTTCTGTTCTTTCATTAATATGATTTTTAAATTTCTTCACTCTTCGTTCTTCACTCTTCCCTATCAAAAAGCCTCTCTGTATTTATTTTCGTCCTTATCCTCCAACATAGAGAGATAACTCTGATAGCGGCTAGCTGCAATATAATGTTCCTCAACCGCCTTGATTACCGCGCACCCCGGTTCGTGGGTATGGGTACAGTCAGAGAACTTACAATCCTGAGAGAACTTGAAGATTTCCTTAAAATAGCTGGTCAGCTCTTCCTTTTCGATATCAAAGGTACCAAAACCCTTGATGCCCGGAGTATCAATGAGATAACCACCTTCCGGCAGTTCCAGCATCTCACTGAAGGTTGTGGTATGCATTCCGCTATTATGCGCCTCGCTGATTTCTGCGGTACGCTGCTCTGCATCAGGAATGAGCTGGTTGATGAGGGTTGACTTTCCTACCCCGCTGTTGCCGCTCAACAAAGATTTCTTATCCTTGATAAGAGGTCGCAACAGTTCAACTCCTTCACCTGTAGCTGCCGACAATTCGATACATTTATATCCGATGGTCTCATAGAGCGTGCACATCATCTTCTCGTAATGCAATTCTTCTTCTGAAAGTATGTCACTTTTATTAAAGATGATGATAACAGGCACTCTATAGGCCTCAGCGCCAGCCAGGAATCGGTCGATGAAGGTAGTAGATGTCTGCGGATAATTCACCGTTACCACAAGCAGCGCCTGGTCTACATTAGCAGCCAGAATATGACTCTGCTTACTGAGATTAGGTGATTTACGAATGATATAGTTTTGGCGGTCTTCGATAGAAGAGATAAATGCCGTACCCTCCTGGTTGGTAATAAGCTGCACATAATCACCTACAGCCACAGGATTGGTGCTGCGGATGCCCTTCAATCTGAAATTGCCCTTGATTTTACTTTCAATCAGCTGGCCATCGTCTGTCTTGACGGTGTACCAGCTGCCTGTATTTTTAATAACGAGTCCTCTCATTATCACTTATTAAATAATGTAAGTCCAGAATGATTTAGACTGTCATGATTTCCTTCTCCTTCTCGTCCATCAGATTTTCGAGCTGCTTGATGTACTTGTCGTGGAGTTTCTGCAAATCGTTCTCAGCATCCTTCTCCAAGTCTTCAGAAAGTCCATCCTTGATAGCTTTCTTCAACTTCTCCTTGATTTCCTGGCGCACGTTGCGCACCTCAATCTTAGCACGCTCAGCAATCTTGTTACACTGCTTTACGAGTTCCTTACGGCGCTCACCTGTTGGCTGAGGAATACCCAGACGTACGATTTCGCCATTGTTCTCAGGAGTGATACCTACACCACTATCCATAATAGCCTTTTCGATATCCTTGATAGCCTTTTTGTCCCAAGGGCGGATAGCGATAGTACGGGCATCAGGGGTTGTAACTGTAGCTACCTGGTTCAGAGGAACCATACTGCCATAACTATTTACACGCACACCATCGAGGATGGCTACATTAGCACGACCAGCACGAACATGAGAGAGTTCCTCTGCGAGATACATTGCTGCCATCTCCATACGCTCTGCTGCAGAATTCAAAGTTTCTTTAACGTCTATCATAATTATATGTTTTTATTTTATTAATTCTAATCTTTTCAATTCTTCGCCCACATAGTTGGTGAGTTCTACAAACTGCTGGATAGTGAGCTGCTCAGGACGCTTGGTCATGATGTCGGTGGTATAGAAATCCTCGCGTGGGGTTACACCCGGGAACATCTGCTTGAGGCTTACACGGAGCATCTTGCGACGCTGGTTGAAGACTGTCTTTACCAGACGCTTAAACAGTTTTTCATCACAGCCAAGGTCAGTCACCTTGTTACGAGTCATACGGATTACCGCACTCTTTACCTTTGGTGGTGGGTTGAACACATTCTCATCTACCGTAAAGAGATATTCCACATCATACCATGCCTGGATGAGCACACTGAGGATACCATAGGCTTTGTTGCCTGGTTCTGATGCCATACGCAATGCCACCTCGCGCTGAATCATTCCGGTACAGCAAGGAATGAGATCCTTGTAATCGAGCATCTTGAAGAATATCTGCGATGAGATATCGTATGGATAATTACCTGTCAGTACAAACTGCTTTCCATCGAATATCTGGTTCAAATCCATTCTCAGGAAGTCTTCACCGATAATATTATCCTTGAGTGTCGGGAAATTCTCATGAAGATACGCCACCGACTCCGAGTCGATTTCCACTGCCTTGACGGGTCTTGGTTTCTCTACGAGATATTGGGTAAGAACGCCCATACCTGGTCCGATTTCGAGAACAGGTATATCCGGGCAGGCATCCACCGTATCGGCGATGCGCTTTGCTATATTGAGGTCGGTCAAGAAGTGCTGACCGAGATTCTTCTTAGGCTTTACAGCTTTCATATCTTATCTTTATATTATATATTTTGCAAAAATACGATTATTTTTTGAGAATCCACACGAAGTATGCGATTTTTTTTATCTTTTTGGGTAAAAAAGGGAAAGTGCCACTTGTTTCTTTTAAAAAAGGCTATACTTTTTGCCATAAATGGCGCTCAAGCGTTTATTTATGCTAAAAATATGCAGATTCGAACGATATTGTCAATAAAAGTATTATCTTTGCATCTAATTATGGATATAAAGAAGATAGCAAACAACATATGGAAGGTGGCTTTGTCGCTCATTCTGGGTGGCGCCATCCTTTATTGGATGTATCGCGGATTCGACTTCAAGCAAGTAGAAGATGTTCTGCTTCACAAGATGAGTTGGACCTGGATGCTGCTGTCGTTCCCCTTTGGCATCTCTGCCCAGGTGTTCAGAGGATGGAGATGGAAACAGTCGCTGGAGCCATTAGGTGAAAAGGCACGCTCCAGTATCAGTATCTACTCCATCTTCCTGTCCTATGCTCTGAGTCTTGTAATTCCTCGTGCGGGCGAGTTTGCCAGATGCGGCGTATTGAAGAAATGGGATGATGTTTCGTTTCCGAAAGCCTTGGGTACCGTCGTTACAGAAAGAGCCATCGATTCACTCCTCGTGCTGCTGATTACGGCGCTGGTCTTTGTAATGCAGATTCCGGTATTTCTCAATTTCTTTGAGAAAACAGGTACGAGCATGGACAGTTTACTCTGTCAGTTTACAGCCACAGGTTACATAGTGACAGCTATCTGTGGCATAGCAGTACTCATCCTTGCTCACTATCTGCTCAAGCGACTCGCTATATATAATAAGGTGAAAGCAACACTGGGAGGACTCTGGCAAGGTATCATCTCGCTGAAAGGTGTCAGGAATGTACCGCTCTACATCACCCTTACACTGGGTATCTGGTTGAGTTATTTCTTCCACTACTATCTCACCTTCCAATGCTTCGAAGCAACCTCCCATCTCAATCTGATGTGCGGTCTGGTGACATTCATCGTGGGCAGCATAGCGGTCATCGTACCAACTCCTAACGGAGCCGGACCTTGGCATTTTGCCGTCAAGACAATGCTCATTCTCTATGGCATTCAGGCAAACGATGCCCTCTTCTTCGTTCTCATCGTACACTCCGTGCAAACCCTGCTTGTAGTCCTTTTGGGAATCTATGCCTGGATAGCACTGGCGTTTACCGGGAAAGTGAAGAGTGAAGAGTAAGGAGTGAAGAATCCTCTTGCTTTAGGGCGTATGCCCAACTTAACATTGAACATTTAACATTAAAATAAAAATATTATGGCTGACATTAAGAATTTGAACCCAGTTGAAATCTGGCGTAACTTTGACAAATTAACACAAGTTCCACGTCCATCAGGACATTTGGAAAAGATTCAGGCTTATTTGCTCGATTGGGCAAAAGAAGCAGGTGTAGAGGCTTTCCAAGACCCAGCAGGCAACATCGTGATGCGCAAACCTGCTACTCCAGGTATGGAGAACCGCAAAGGTGTTATTATGCAGGCGCACATGGACATGGTTCCTCAGAAAGCACCAGACAGCAAGCATAATTTCGAAACAGACCCTATCGAAACCATCATCGATGGCGACTGGGTACGTGCTAATCATACAACACTCGGTAGCGACGACGGACTTGGCGTAGCTACCATCATGGCTGTAATGGAATCAAAAGATTTGCAGCATGGTCCTATCGAGGGCTTGATTACCGCCGACGAAGAGACAGGCATGTATGGTGCCAACGATCTCCCAGCAGGCGAACTGAACGGCGACATTCTCTTGAACTTCGATACCGAGGTTTGGGGTGAGTTCGTTATCGGTAGCGCTGGCGGTATCGACATCACAGCAACTCTCGACTATAAAGAGGTAGAAACCGACAAGGAAGATGCTGCCGTTAAGGTAACCCTCAAGGGATTGAAGGGCGGTCACTCCGGTATCGAAATCAACGAAGGCAGAGCGAATGCCAACAAGTGCATGGTTCGTTTCGTGCGTGAAGCTATTTCAGAACTCGATGCCCGTCTAGCTTCATGGCAGGGCGGCAACATGCGCAATGCCATCCCATTCCAGGCTGAGGTTGTTCTGACCCTGCCTAAGGAGAACATTGAAGCTTTGAATGACCTGGTAGCAGACTGGAAGGACGAAATCTGTGATGAGTTCGAAGGCATAGAAACAACTGAGAACATCGAGTTCTTCACTGAGAATGTAGAGACTCCTAAGATGCAGGTTCCTGCCGAAATCCAGGATAACCTTGTAGATGCAATCTACGCTTGCCACGATGGTGTATTGCGTATGGCTCCATCTATGCCTGAAATCGTAGAGACCTCTTCAAACCTCGCAATCGTTGAGATTGGTGACGGCAAGGCTGCCATCAAGATTCTGGCCCGTTCCAGCCACGAATACTACAAGATGTATCTTGCCACAATGGTAGAGAGCTGTTTCAACATGGCAGGCATGAAGGTTGAATTCAGCGGCAGCTATATGGGATGGAACCCTAACCCTAAGAGCGACATTCTGGAACACGTATTGAAGGTTTACAAAGAGCAGAACGGCACAGACGGTAAGGTACAGGCAGTTCACGCAGGTCTGGAGTGCTCTATCATCCTGAGCAAGTATCCTAACCTCGATGTCGTATCATTCGGTCCTACTCTTCTTAGTCCTCACACAGCCAATGAACGTTGCCAGATCAGTTGCGTAGCTCCTTTCTGGAACCTCGTCAAGCAGCTCCTGACAGAGATTCCTGCAAAGTAAAAAAATGGGGAACGAAATTACAAAAAGATTAAAAAAGAAAGCCGAGAGTGAAAATTCTCGGCTTTTTTGTTCCAGTTTTCAAAAGAAATCATTACCTTTGCAGTCGATTTCGCAAGTCTTGTAAAATCTCTGTAGCAGATCATACAAATTCACTTGCATAAGTTTCATTAAAATAACACCAAAATGGACGATTATCACGCGGAGAACAATAATGAATTGTAAGGCGTGGAGATTCAGCAACGACGAAGCCTTTCTGTAGGCTGTACCCAAGCGCTAGTCTCCATACCCCAAACTTTTATTATGTGGAGATTAGCAAACTATGAAGACTTATTGGAATATAGACAAGAATCTGACTGTACTCAATGAGTGGCAGCCAAACTGCTGGATACAGGTAACATGTCCAACTGATGAAGACCAGCGCTTGCTGGAAGAAGAATTCAAGATCCCTGATTATTTCCTCTCGGATATCAGCGATACCGATGAGCGTGCCCGCTATGAATATGACGATGGCTGGATGCTCATCATCCTCCGTATCCCTTATGTCAAGGAAATACGCAGCCGTACCCCATACACCACCGTGCCTCTGGGTATCATCCATAAGCGCGATGTTACCATCACCGTATGCTATTATGAAACCAATATGATGATTGATTTCGTAAGCTACCAGCAGAAGCGCAGCGAGGGGTTCACCGACTATGTAGACATGACCTTCCGTCTCTTCCTTTCATCAGCGGTTTGGTATCTGAAGCGATTGAAACAGATCAATTCGCTCATAGAAAAGGCAAAACGAAACCTCGATCATGGTGTGAACAATGAGAGTCTGATTGGCCTGAGCCGCCTGCAGGACTCCCTTACCTACTTCATCACCTCTATCCGAGGCAACGAGAATCTCCTGTCTAAGTTGAAGTTCAAGCTGCAGGTGGACGAACTTGATGCCGACCTCATCGAAGACGTAAACATCGAGATGACACAGGCACGCGAAACTACAAGCATCTACTCCGACATTCTGGAGTCGACGATGGATACCTATTCGAGCATCATCAACAACAACATGAATACCACGATGCGTACCCTGACCAGTATCAGTATCGTCATGATGTTGCCTACGCTGATTTCCTCATTGTTCGGTATGAACTTAATCAACGGTATGGAAGACAGCCATTACGGATTTGCCATTGCCCTAGTTATCTCCGTGCTCGTTTCTGCACTTTCATGGGGTTTCCTCAGATACAAGCGCCTGCTCTAAGCATATACCACTCTGATATGCATTAAGTAACCCGAAAGAGCACATAAAACGATGATTTGCAAGAAAAAGACAAATATAAATACAAAAAAAATTAAAAAATCGAATATCATGGCATGATATTCGATTTTTTTTTTTAAGTTTGCAACTTATTAATAATATAATTTTGTATGGGGTCGAATTGCGGATAAGCGACTATCGGCCCAAGAAACTCGAATCATAAACTAAACAAAGTGACATGATGGACTCTCAAGAAAAAGCTCTGTTGCAGCAGAGCACCCTGGAAGACCCTGCCAAGAAGGCTTATGCCACCAAGCAGGAAGTGCTCGAAAGAGTAAAGGAAATCGCTCATAGCAGCGAAAATCCAAACAAGGAGGAACTCGACCTACTCAAGACTACTTTCTACAAGATTCATCTCGCAGAAAGAGACGCACAGATGAAAGAGTATCTCGCAAAAGGCGGTGACCCAGAGAAGTATATCCTTCTACCGGATGACACCGAAGAAGCCTTCAAGGCTGAGATGCAACTCATCAAGGAGAAAAGAGCCAAGATCTTCCTGGCACAAGAAGAAGAAAAACAAGATAATCTCCGCAAAAAAGAGGAAATTATCGAAAAGATAAAGGCCATGACCACCTCACCGGAGGAGGCCAACAAATCATATCAGGACTTCAAGGCCTTGCAGCAGGAATGGAAGGAAATCAAAAACATCCCTGCAGACAAGGCAAACGAGGTATGGAAGAACTATCAGCTCTATGTAGAGCAGTTCTACGACATGCTCAAGTTGAACAGCGAAGCTCGCGAATATGACTTCAAGAAGAATCTTGAAGCCAAGACCCAACTCTGCGCGGCTGCAGAGAAACTCAATGAGGAAGAGGATGTTATTTCTGCCTTCCACCAGCTTCAGGACCTCCACCAGCAATATCGTGAGATTGGTCCTGTTGCCAAGGAGTTGAGAGAGCAGATTTGGGAACGTTTCAAGGCTGCTAGCACTGTTATCAACAAGAAGCACCAGCAGCACTTCGAAGACCTGCGTGCCAAGGAAGAGGAAAACCTCGCCAAGAAAACTTCCCTCTGCGAAAAGGTAGAGGCTGCCAACCAAGGAGAATACAAGACTGCCAAGGACTGGGAAAAGGTTACCCAGGAAATCATAGAGATTCAGAAAGAGTGGCGCACTATCGGTTTTGCCCCTCAGAAAATGAACGTCAAAATTTTTGAGCGTTTCCGCATCGCCAACGATGAATTCTTCAACAAGAAGGCTGAATTCTTCAAAGGACTGAAAGATACCTACTCTACCAATCTCGAAAAGAAACAGCAACTCGTAAACAAGGCAAAGGAACTGGCTGACAGTACAGACTGGAAGAAAACTGGCGACAAACTCATCGCTCTCCAGAAAGAATGGAAGAAGGTGGGTACCGTACCTCATAAACAAGGCGAATTGCTCTGGAAGGAATTTCTGGATACCTGCAACAAGTTCTTCGAAGCCCGCAACAAGCAGAATGCCGGTTCACGCAGCGAGGAACATGCCAATCTGGACAAGAAGCGTAACATTATTGCCCAGCTCAAGGAACTTGTAGTTGCAGAGATTACCGACAATGATTTTCAGAAGAAACTCAAGGATTTTGCCAAGCAATACAGTGCTATCGGACACGTTCCTTTCAAAGAGAAAGACAAGGTCTACAAAGAGTATCATGAGGCTATCGATGCAGCCTATGAGAAACTTCACGCCACCAATGCCAAGCGCCACTTTGACAACTTCAAGAACAACTTGAAGAATGTTGCCAAGGAAGGCGGCAATGCACTCGGCAATGAGCGTGGCAAACTCTTGCGCCGCTACGACCAGTTGCGCAGCGAGATTACTACGTACGAGAACAACCTCGGTTTCTTCAACACAGCCAGTAAAAAGGGCAATAGTCTGGTAGAAGAAATGAACCGTAAGATTGAGAAACTCAAGGCTGACCTTGAAATGGTAAAGCAGAAAATCAAGGCTATTGATGCCGAGAAAAAATAAACACAATACCCCCCAGGCGAAAGCTTTGGGGGGTATTGTTATGAATACTCCATAAAATAGAATTTCTATAAACAAAAAAAACATCTTTCATTACTGAAAGATGCCTTGCCGCATAAGTTGGGATACCCGGACTCGAACCAGGAATGACAGGACCAGAATCTGTAGTGTTACCATTACACCATATCCCAATATCAGCAAACGAGATGTTCATTTCTCAATTGCGAGTGCAAAGGTACTAGTTTTTTTTGAACCTACAAAATTTTTCGGCACTTTTTTCTAAAAAAAACGCAATTTCTTTAATTTTCCACATTTTTTTTGCCTTTTAAGTCGATTTTCCATTATAATAATGTATCTTTGCAGAAAAATAGAGAATATAAATTAAGTAAGAAAGAAAAGATAAATGAACACAGTTAAACAACTCGTAGAGACTATTAAAGAAGGTATACAAGAAAAGAAAGGTCAAGACATTGTTATCGCCGACCTGACAGAAATCGATGGAAGCATTGCCAAGTACTTCATCATCTGCCAGGGAGGAAGCCCTACTCAGGTTGAAGCTATCGCAGGTTCTGTGGGAGACATCGTGCGCAAGAATCTGAAAGAAAAACCTGTAAATGTAGCTGGTCTCGGCAACGACCAGTGGGTGGCAATGGACTTTGTTGACGTATTAGTACACATTTTTCTTCCGGAAGTACGTGCTTATTACGACCTCGAACATTTATGGGAGGATGCAAAGCTTACCCATATACCTAATCTCGACTAGTCAGTCTCTCCCATCCTACATGATGGATCAGACATTGTTTTTCGACTAAAAGTTATACATATAAAATAAAATGGAACAAAGCAATAATATGAAGCCTCGTGGCAATGGCGGACCAAAGATGCCACGATTTAATATGACCTGGCTTTTCACCATCTGCCTCATCACCATGATTATCCTCTTCTTTACAGGAGGAGGCGATGCGATTGGAGGCAGCGCTGCCAAGGAAGCCACATACACCCAGTTCAAACAGTATGTAGACAAGGGTTATGTGCTCAGTGTTGTGGCCAATAAAACAGAAAGCACCCTCAAAATATACATCAACCCGAAATATACGCGCGATGTATACAATATGCCGGCAAAGTCTGTAGGTCCTAACCCATACGTAAAAGTACAGTTCGGTTCGGTTGACGAAGTGGAACGCTATGCCAACCAGATGTTGAAGGAAAAGAAGATTCGCTCCTTCAGCTACGACAACCAGAAGGATAACGACTTCTTAAGTACACTCTTCAATCTGGCACCTCTGCTCTTCTTCGTATTTTTCATCCTTTGGATGTCAGGAAGATTCAGCGGCGGTATGGGCAGCGGCGGTATGGGCGGCGGCATCTTCAGCGTGGGCAAAAGCAAAGCTAAGATGTACGAAAAGGGAAATACAATCGGCATCACCTTTAAAGATGTTGCCGGACAGGAAGGTGCCAAGCAGGAAGTGAAGGAAATTGTAGACTTCCTGAAAAACCCACAGAAATATACCGATTTGGGAGGTAAGATTCCAAAGGGAGCCCTTCTCGTAGGCCCTCCGGGAACTGGTAAGACCCTCTTGGCTAAGGCTGTTGCCGGCGAGGCTGGCGTACCTTTCTTCTCTATGAGCGGTTCTGACTTCGTTGAAATGTTCGTAGGTGTAGGTGCCTCACGTGTTCGCGACCTTTTCCGTCAGGCTAAAGAGAAATCACCTTGTATCATCTTTATCGATGAGATTGATGCTGTAGGCCGTGCCCGCAGCAAGAACCCGGCCATGGGTGGTAATGATGAGCGCGAAAACACCTTGAACGCCCTCCTTACAGAGATGGATGGTTTCGGCACCAACAGTGGTGTCATCATCCTTGCAGCTACCAACCGTGTAGATATGCTCGACAGCGCCTTGCTCCGTGCCGGACGTTTCGACCGCGAAATTCACGTAGATCTCCCTGGTTTGAACGAACGTAAGGCAATCTTCCTAGTGCATCTCAAACCTATCAAGATTGACGAAACTGTAGATGTTGATCTACTGGCCCGTCAGACTCCAGGTTTCTCGGGTGCAGATATTGCCAACGTTTGTAACGAGGCAGCCCTCATTGCCGCACGCCACGACAAGAAGGCTGTTTGCAAACAGGATTTCCTCGACGCAGTAGACCGTATTGTTGGCGGTTTAGAGAAGAAGACCAAGGTGATGACTGCCGACGAGAAGCGTAGCATCGCTCTCCACGAAGCAGGCCATGCAACCATCTCATGGTTCTGCCAGTATGCCAACCCTCTCATCAAGGTTACCATCGTACCTCGTGGTCAGGCTCTCGGTGCTGCATGGTATCTGCCAGAAGAGCGCCAGATAACCACTAAGGAACAGATGCTCGACGAGATGTGTTCATTAATGGGCGGACGTGCCGCAGAAGAACTCTTCACCGGTCATATTTCGTCAGGAGCCATGAACGACTTGGAGCGTGCCACAAAGAGTGCTTATGGTATGGTAGCTTATCTCGGTATGAGCAAGACGTTGCCAAACATCTGCTTTTACAACCAGAACGAATATTCATTCCAGCGTCCGTACTCTGAGTCTACAGCTCGCGAGATAGATCAGGAAGTTCTGAAGATTGTCAACGAACAGTATACCCGTGCCAAGAACATCCTGATGGAGCACAAGGAAGGCCACAATGCCTTAGCAGAACTTCTGATCAAGAAAGAGGTGATTATGGCTGAAGACGTAGAACATATCTTTGGCAAACGCCCTTGGTTGAGCCGTTCGCAGGAAATCATGGAAGACGAACAGCCTAAGATAGACGATGACGCCGTAAAGGAACTTCCTGAAGTTCAGGCTGCCATTAAGGAGCATGAAGAGAACCAGAAGAAGAATGCAGATTCTGATGAGACTTCCAAGAAGGATGAAGGTTCGGAAGAAAACAAGAACGAATAAAACAAACCGATATGACTGACAAACAGAAGAATCTAGTGATAAGATCCATCACAGGCGTATTTTTCGTAGTGTGCATGGTATCTTGCTTTCTCAATCCCAGGGCAATGGTTATCCTGTTCGCCCTCATTACAGGATTGAGCATCTGGGAGTATTGCGGATTAGTTAACCAGAAGGAGAATGTTACGGTAAACCGTTTCATCAGCACCGTGGCGGGTGTTTACTTCTTCCTTGCCGTAGCTGGTTTCCGCATGGGCATTGTGGGCAATTTCGTGGTTTTCGTACCTTATCTGCTCACCATCCTCTATCTCTTCATCAGCGAACTGTATACAGGCAACAAGGATGCCATCAACGATTGGGCTTACACTATGCTCTCTCAGTTGTACATCGCCTTGCCTTTCTCGATGATCAATGTATTGAGTTTCGATACATCAGCTTTCGATGGCCAGATACATTACGACATGCTGTTGCCTTTGAGCATTTTCATTTTCCTCTGGACCAATGATACCGGTGCCTATTGCAGCGGTTCGCTTTTCGGCAAGCATAAGCTCTTTCCTCGCATCAGTCCAGCCAAGAGTTGGGAAGGCAGCATAGGCGGAGGCATATTCGTACTGATAGCAGCAGGCATCATCGGCTATATCGCCAACGATGGCGAAGCCCACCGTCTCAGCATTCTCGGTTGGGAAGGTTTAGGTCTGGTTGTGGTATTCTTCGGCACATGGGGCGATCTGGTAGAAAGCCTCTTCAAGCGTACCCTCGGAGTAAAGGATAGCGGCAACATCCTGCCAGGACATGGAGGCATGCTCGACCGCTTCGACTCTTCGCTCATGGCGATACCGGCAGCAGTAATCTACCTATACACCATCCAGTTGTTTGGATAATACATCTTTTATGAGATAAAGGCCAAACCTACAGTTTGGCCAAGCACAAAGAAAGGCAGGGATTCCTCAAAGAACTCCTGCCTTTCTTTTTTTCATATCACCATAAAAAAACACAAGTAGCTTCGCTGGCTCACGAAAGTACTTGCGATAAACTATGCTGTTATCTGTTATATTTCTTCAGTGCCTGCTTCACCATCTTGCCCCATGGCTTGATGAGATCATCTGTCCAGTTGCCGATAGCCTTGGCACGTGGCAAAATCATGGAACAGGTTTCATCCTTATCCGAAACCGACCAGTTTACCCAACTCACCTTGTTTTTCTCCATTACATCGAGCCATTTCTGATACTCATCAGGAGCCAGAGGACCATTACCCGAAGCCTCCATACCAGCACATTCTGATACAAAGACCGACAAACCGCTCTTCACGGCAGCCTCCAGTTTATCACGCAGATAATCTTTATGGGTAGCTGCATAGAAATGAAGGGTATACATCACATTCTCCACACCCTCGATAGGGCTCTTTGCTACGATATCAATATCCTGGTCCCAATGCGGACAGCCCATCAGGATGATATTATCCGGATCATACTTTCTGATTTCCGTGATGACGGTTTTAGCGTATACCTTCAAGTCTTCCCATTTATCCTCAACAGGTTCATTGTAGAGTTCATAAAGCACATGAGGATATTTACCATACTTCTGCGCCATCTTTCCGAAGAAGGCCTTAGCCTCGGCTGTATGCATCTTGTGTGCATGCCAGTCGATAATCACGTAGGTATCATTCTTGATGGCGGCATCTACCACCTGGGTAATGCATTTCAGAGCAAAGTCTGGATTTTCCAGATAGTTGTCGTCTATCTGAATTCCCATGGCTGCTCTGATGATGTTGGCATGCCAGTCTTGCACAAGCCATTTCACCGCTTTTTTGTTGTAGAACCGAGGCCAGATGTTGTGCCATCCCAGACTCACGCCTCTCAACACTACAGGGTTACCACTCTGGTCGCAAAGCTGCGCACCTTTTACCTGCAACTGTCCCCATTGCTTTACAGGGTTTGCTGCATACACTTGTGCCATACAAAAGAGGGCACAAATGAGGGTCATTAGTTTTTTCATTTTTTAGGGTTTAAAATTAAATATATATTTTTGGGTTTGTTTTTTTAGGATAGCTAATACTCCTACATAGGTAGCAGATTACAAATCAGCCTTAGTCAGCAGTTCTGCAGCGGATTGATATCCGCTACAGAACTGAAAGAGATTGCTTTTTATCAAAACATTTCACCTTTTTCCTGTTCTTCTTCAAAGCGTTCACCCTTCTGGGCTTCCTGCGCCTCATACTGTGCCTGGGCTGCACGCTGCTGAGCCTCACGTGCCTTAGCCTCAGCCGCCAGTCGGGCTTTTTCTGCTCTTATTCTTGCCAGTTCAGCCTCTTCTTCTGCCCGTTTCTGCGCCGCCAAAGCTTCCTCTTCGGCACGTTTCTTAGCAGCTTCGGCTTCAGCTATCGCCTTCTGTCGCGCACGTTCTGCAGCCTCAGCTGCAGCTTTGGCTTCAGCTTCAGCACGCTCACGAGCCATACGGAGAAGCATTTCCCTACGCTTAACCAGAAGATCAAACATGATGCCCGCAGCCTCATCCGGCGCAACCTTATCGCCTAACTGAGTTCGAACTTCCTGATATTCTGCCAACATCTTATCCCTGCCAGGTTCTCCCGGAAGAATCTGATAAAGTTCGTTGGCAATACCATCAACCGAAAAGCGGTCGGCAAGCATCTCCGGCACAATCTCCTTATTGGCGATAAGATTCACCAGCGAGATAAACTTCACCTTGATGATATGCTTGAAACCGAAACGGATGAGATGAGGTACAGGCGTTTCATAACATACCACCTGAGGCACATCGAAAAGAGCCGTCTCTAAAGTTGCGGTACCACTGGTAACAAGAGCTGCCGAAGCATGCGACAAGAGCGGATAAGTCTTGTTACGCACCAGTTTGACAGGTGTACCTTTGATAAACTTCTCATAGTAAGCATCGTCTATCGAAGGAGCACCGGCAAGCACCATCTGATAATCTTCAAAACGCTCAGCCACCTCAATCATCGCCGGCAGATTGTCTTTGATTTCCTGCAGACGGCTTCCTGCCAGCAAAGCGATAACAGGGCGATAAGTGTCAAGATTATTCTCCTGACAGAATTCCGTAAAACTCTGATGATATCCCGACCTGAACTCCCCTACTTCCTGAGCCGTAGGATTACCTACATAGTGAATAGGATAACGGTGCTTCTTTTCGAAGAACGGCACCTCGAATGGCAAGATTGAGAAGAGTTCAGCGATATCACGTTTAATGCTGCGGATCCGCCACTCCTTCCATGCCCATATCTTAGGAGAAATGTAATAATAGGCAGGGATATTGGTATTCTTTTTCAAGAACTTAGCTATCTTGAGATTAAATCCTGGATAATCTACCAGTATCACTACATCCGGCTTCCATTTCACAATATCTTCCTTGCATCTCTTCAGGTTCGAAAAGATGGTACCCAAATGTAGCAGTACAGGCACAAAGCCCATATAAGCCAACTCCTTAAAATGCTTGACGCGAGTGCCACCTTCAGCAGCCATCAAATCACCGCCGAAGAAGCGGAATTCAGCAAACTCGTCTATTTTTTTCAACGAGCGCATCAATCTGCTGGCATGCAAATCTCCACTAGCCTCGCCTACTATCAGGTAATACTTCATAATTCAAAATTCTTTAACCAATCATAATCCGTTACATCAATCTTAGTTGGGGTAATAGCGATGTAACCATGATTCACAGCCCACTGGTCGGTATCCGTTGCCTCAGGTTCGTCATTACGGTATTCACCCACCATCCAATAATAATCATATCCATGCGGATGAGTGCGATGATCCACCTCATTGATCCAGGAGCCATGAGTCATCCGGCAACCCTTGCAACCCTTGAACGGAGGCAAAGCCGGGAAGTTGACATTCAGACAGGTATATTCTGGCAATCCCTTCTCCAGCACCATCTTAACAACCTTCAGTACCCCATCGTGCAAAGGAGTGAGATCAGCATTTTCATCATAATTGCAACTGCTGAAGGCTATGCTTGGAATATGCTGCATACAGCCCTCCTTAGCTACACCCATAGTTCCCGAATAATGATTATTCACGCTCGAATTGTCACCATGATTGATACCGCCGATAATCAGATCTGGCTTGTGATCAGCAAGAAACTGATCCAATGCCAGTTTCACACAGTCAACCGGTGTGCCGCTACATGACCAAACCTCCACATCATTCCCCATATTGTGGCGACGCTTCAGGCGCAAGGGAGTTGTAGCCGAGAAGGCACAGGCGAATCCCGAACGGGCACTTTCCGGTGCTACAACCAGCAGGTCGCACCAGTCTTTCAGAAAGCTCACCAGGGTCTTGATTCCATTGGCATGATAGCCATCATCATTCGAAATTAATACTAACGGTTTCTTATTTTCCATAAAAATATCTTTCTTTTTGGTGCAAAAGTACGAAAAAACCTTTAAAGATAGCGACTTTCTCACAATATTTTTGTATCTTTGCCGAAAATTTACTAAGAAAATGGGAAAAATCATCGCATTAGCTAACCAAAAAGGCGGTGTAGGAAAGACTACTACCACCATTAACTTGGCAGCATCGCTTGCCACGCTAGAGAAAACTGTACTCGTAGTGGACGCCGACCCACAGGCAAACGCTTCCAGTGGATTGGGCGTGGACATCAGCGAGGTAGACTGCTCGCTCTACGAATGCATCATCGACCATGCAGACGTGCGCGATGCCATCTACACCACCGACATTGATGGACTCGACATCATTCCTAGTCATATCGACCTGGTAGGTGCCGAGATAGAGATGCTGAATCTCAAAAATCGCGAAAAGGTGATTAAGACATTGCTGCAGCCTATCCGTGACGAATACGACTACATCCTGATAGACTGTTCGCCTTCGCTCGGTCTCATCACCGTCAATTCGTTGACGGCAGCCGACAGTGTCATCATCCCAGTTCAATGTGAATATTTCGCTCTTGAAGGTATCAGCAAATTGCTCAATACCATCAAGATCATCAAGAGCAAGCTGAATCCGAAACTCGAGATAGAAGGTTTCCTGCTCACCATGTATGATAGTCGTCTACGCCTTGCCAACCAGATATACGACGAGGTGAAACGCCACTTCCAGGAATTGGTGTTCAAGACCGTAATCCAGCGCAACGTGAAGCTGAGCGAGAGCCCGAGCCATGGTCTCCCAGTTATCCTTTACGATGCAGAAAGCAATGGAGCCAAGAACCATCTGGCCTTGGCAAAGGAGATTATCAACAAGAATAGTTAAAATTTGGAAATTGAACCCTTTTAGAAAGTTCAATGTTCAAAATTAAAAGTAAAAAAATGGCAGTACACAAGAAATACAACAACGGTACAAAGAGCAACGCTTTAGGACGCGGACTCGATGCCCTCATCTCTACCGAGGGAGTGCGCACCCAGGGCAGCAGTACCATCAATGAAATTCCTCTCGACCAGATTGAGGCGAATCCCAATCAGCCACGCCGGGAGTTTGACGACGAAGCCCTACATGAGCTCGCCGAAAGCATCAAGGCCATAGGCATCATCCAGCCTATCACCTTAAGACAGGTTTCAGAAAACAGATTCCAGATTATCGCCGGTGAACGCCGCTGGCGCGCTTCACAACTTGCGGGGCTGACAGCTATCCCTGCATACATCCGCACCATCAGCGATGAGAACGTAATGGAAATGGCGCTCGTAGAGAATATCCAGCGCCAAGACCTCAACGCCATAGAAATAGCACTCGCCTACGAACACCTTCTGGAAAACGAGGGTATGACACAGGAGAAAATTTCAGAACGTGTGGGCAAGAGCCGTGCAGCTATCGCCAACTATCTGCGACTGCTCAAACTTCCTGCCCAGGTGCAGATGGCACTACAGAAGAAAGAAATCGACATGGGTCATTGCCGTGCCCTACTGGCCCTCGACTCACCTTCGCTGCAAATCAAGTTGTTCAAGGAGATACAGAAGAACGGCTACTCAGTAAGAAAGGTTGAAGAGATGGTACAGCGACTCAAGAGCGGAGAAGACATCGAGAGCGGTAAGAAAACCATCACGGCTAAGGCTCAGATGCCTGAGGAATTTACACAACTCAAAAACCGCCTGTCACAGTTTCTCAATACCAAAGTGCAGTTCACCTGCTCTGCTAAGGGCAAGGGAAAAATCAGCATTCCATTCGCCAACGAAGAGGAGCTGGAGCACATCATGAATGTTTTCGATCAGTTAAAGCAAGAATAAAAGTGAAACTCAGTATATCACAAATCTGTTTGGCAACCCTGCTGCTTCTGGCACCGATGGGCGCACAGGCACAGAAGTCGAAACAAAAGAAACAAGTGACCGATGTGCCAACCATTGCATCAGCCGACTCGGCAAAAATAGCCATCGACTCGATGCTTACCGCACAAGACAGCAGCAAACTGGCAAGCCTTAACCAACCAGTAAAGCCTGTACGCAAAAAGCGCAACTGGGCTACCTGGCGACCAGACACCAAGCGCGCCATGTGGTTGGCACTGGTATTGCCTGGTGCCGGACAGATATACAATCGCAAATATTGGAAACTGCCTTTCATCTATGGCGGTTTCGTAGGCTGTACATACGCCATCACCTGGAACAACCAGATGTATCACGACTATTCGCAAGCCTACATGGATATTATGGACGATGACCCCAACACCCAAAGCTACAATCAATTTCTGCACTTGGGCGCCCAGATCAACGAATCGAACATAGAACGCTATAAGGAAATCTTCCGCAAGCGAAAAGATAAATATCGCCGTTGGAGAGACATGGGAACCTTCGTCATGATAGGCATCTATGCCTTCTCAGTGATTGATGCCTACGTAGATGCATCGCTCTCGGAATTTGACATCTCCGATGATCTCTCGCTCAGAATAGAGCCTACCATGCTGAATAACGGCAACAAGACTGCCAATCCACTGCGGTCTGGAAGCCTCGGCGTAAGTTGCTCACTCACATTTTAATGCGTGAGGAGTTAGAATACACCTATTATATATTATAACGCAAAATAGAAATTAGAAACATAGACGAGATAAAACATCAATATGAAGAAAATACTAGTCATGGCAGCAGCGATGCTGTTCAGCTTACAAGGCATTCATGCCCAAACCGACGTTACAGAAGAAACAGATAACGATGCTATCATCACCGTTACCGACAAAGACGGAAAGCAGGAGGAAATCGAAGTACCTGAGGGAATGGAAGATAACCTCGACAGCCTGCTCCACCTTTACAATGCACAGACTTACATGATGGCAGATACAACCTGCAAATACCGCGATGTAAACCCTGTCTTCGAGAAGGAAGTGTATATCGACCGTCTGAAGAGAATGCCTACCATCATCGAAATGCCATACAATGAGGTAGTACAGAAATTCATAGACCGATACAGCGGCAAACTACGCCGTTCGGTAAGTTTTATGTTGGGAGCAAGTAACTTCTACATGCCTATTTTCGAAGAGGCATTAGAGGCTTACAACCTGCCACTGGAACTGAAATATCTGCCAGTTATTGAATCGGCACTCAACCCTAAAGCTGTATCACGCGTTGGTGCCACAGGTTTATGGCAGTTTATGCTGCCTACCGGCAAGCGATATGGACTGGAAGTAAACTCACTCATCGATGAACGCCGCGACCCGGTAAAAGCATCCTATGCAGCCGCTCACTATCTGAGCGACCTGTACAAAATATTCGACGATTGGAGCCTCGTGATTGCAGCTTACAACTGCGGTCCAACCAATGTCAACAAGGCCATCCATCGTGCAAAAGGCAACGCCGACTACTGGAACATCTATCCATATCTGCCAAAGGAAACACGTGGATATGTACCAGCTTTCATCGCTGCCAACTACATCATGAACTACTACTGCGATCATAACATCTGCCCTATGGTAAGCGAACTGCCAGTAAAGACAGATACCATCATAGTATCAAAAGACATCCACCTGGAACAGATTTCCAAAGTGCTGAACATCGACATCGAGCACCTGCGCAATCTGAATCCACAGTACCGTCATGATATCATCAACGGTTTGAACCATCCGATGGCATTGCGTCTTCCATCTACCCTCATCGGCAGTTTCATCGACCAGCAGGACAGCATCTGTGCTTACAGAGCTGATGAACTCTTCCTGAAGCGCGCTACCGTAGATGTCAATGATGCACAGCCTACCTATAGCCGCCCACGAAGCAGCTACAGTCGCCACAGTGCTTCTTCACGCAGCAAGAAGAGCAGCAAGCGAGGCAGAAACAGGAAACAAGGCAGCAAGAGTGTAACCATCAAGAATGGTGATACCCTTTCTGAAATAGCAGCACGCCACGGAACAACCGTTAAGAAACTGCGCAAACTGAACGGCATCAAGGGTAACAGTATCCGTGCTGGAAAGAAAATCAAAGTGAAATAAAAGAACTACGTCCGCTGTAGTTTTTTCAGTCTAATTAAGAACAAAATTTATTGGAGGGACCCCACTATGGATGACCAGAACTTGAAAGACCTCGAAAGAGAGCAGGCTGATAACCAGTTGATTGGCGATGCCTTTCAACACCTGCTTGACACCTACCTGAGTTCACGACACCGCAAGAAGGTAGATATAGTGACCAAGGCATTCAACTTCGCCCGACAGGCGCACAAAGGTGTGCGCCGCCTCTCGGGTGAACCATATATCATGCACCCTATCGCCGTGGCTCAGATAGCCTGCGAGGAGATGGGGCTCGGCTCAACGAGCATCTGTGCCGCACTGCTTCATGATGTGGTAGAAGATACCGACTACACCGTAGAAGATATCTCAAACATCTTTGGAGCCAAGGTGGCACAAATCGTTGATGGACTCACCAAAATCAGTGGTGGAATCTTCGGCGATAAGGCATCAGCACAGGCAGAAAACTTCAAAAAACTGTTGCTCACTATGAGCGATGACATCCGTGTTATCCTTATCAAGATTTGCGACCGCCTGCACAACATGCGCACGCTGGAATCGCAACCAGCCAACAAACAATACAAGATTGCGGGCGAAACCTTGTATATTTATGCACCTCTCGCTAACCGATTGGGCTTGAACAAAATCAAGATCGAACTCGAAGACCTCAGCTTCCGCTACGACCATCCACAGGAGTATGCCAATATTGAGCATAAGCTTGTCGATACAGAATCGCAGCGCGATACCCTTTTCGAGAGTTTTACTGCACCTATCCGCGAAGAACTCGACAAGTTAGGTGTAGAATACAAAATTAAAGCACGTGTGAAGAGCCCTTATTCTATATGGAATAAGATGCAAAATAAGCACGTTACCTTCGATGAGATTTACGACATTCTTGCTGTGCGCATTATCTTTACGCCAAAGGTAAGAGCAAACGAAGTAAACGAATGTTTCAATATCTACGTAGCCATCAGCAAAATCTACAAGAGCCATCCTGACCGTCTACGCGACTGGTTGAACCATCCGAAAGCAAATGGTTATCAGGCACTCCACGTTACCCTGATGAGTAAGCAGGGAAGATGGATAGAAGTGCAGATCCGTTCCGACCGTATGGACGAGGTAGCAGAAAAGGGATTTGCTGCCCACTGGAAATACAAAGAAGGAAACGAGGGTGAATACTCAGAAGATGAGAACGAACTGAACGACTGGCTTAGCACCATCAAGGAGATTCTGGACGATCCGCAACCGGATGCCATGGACTTCCTCGATGCCATCAAGCTGAACCTCTATGCTTCAGAAATCTTCGTCTTCACACCAAAGGGAGAAATCAAGACGATGCCGGCAGGCTGTACTGCCCTCGACTTCGCCTTCCAGATTCATACTTTCCTGGGCAGCCACTGCATCGGAGCCAAGGTAAACCATAAGCTGGTTCCGCTGAGCCATAAGCTGCAAAGTGGCGACCAGGTTGAGATTCTTACTTCCAAAAGCCAGCATGTACAGGAAGAATGGGTCAACTTCGTCAGTTCGGCCAAGGCAAAGAGCAAGATTCTGGCCATCCTGCGCCGCGATTCACGAGAGGTTCAGAAGAAGGGAGAAAACATACTCACCGAATGGCTCAAGAAGAACAGCATCGAGATGAGTGCGTCGGTGGTAGACCGCCTATGCGATTTTCATAATATCCAGAAGCCTGAAACCCTCTTCCAGTCATTGGGCGACCATCAGATTATCCTGGGCGATAAAGACTTCGATGAGTTGCAGGGCAAGCCTAAGAAACAGCAGGCCAGCAGCTGGCGCAATTATATCCCATTCCTGGGCAAGAGTAAGGAGAAGGCTCCAGAAAAAGGCATCGTGAAACCTCAGGATCTTTTCGTGGTAGGTAAGGACTTCAACAAGAAGAAGCCACTCATCCTGACCGAGGAGAACATCAACCAGTTTATCTTCCCTAGCTGCTGCCATGCGATTCCTGGCGATGACGTTATGGGCTTTATCGACAACAAGAACCGCATCGAAATACATAAGCGCTCTTGCAGCATAGCAGCCAAACTGAAGTCCAGTTTCGGCAACCGCATCGTAGATGCCAAATGGGATATGCACAAGCAGATACTCTTCGATGCTACCATCGAAATCAAGGGTATCGACCGTAAGGGCATGCTGCTGGATGTAAGTAAGGTGATTAGTGACCAGTTAGGTATCAATATCCACAAGATAACAATCAGTAGTGATAACGGCATCTTCGACGGAACCATCGAACTCCGTGTTCACGACCGCGAAGAAGTCAAAACCATTATGAACCAACTCCGAAATATCGATGATCTGCAGGAAGTACAGAGAATCCTGTAACTTAGGAGTTTATGATAATAAAGAAAAGATAAATAATAGAGAATCGCCGGATTTTAAACCTGGCAATTCTCTATGAAATCATACAGATTTCAACATCTTATAAAAACAGATTCAAAACAACAAGCTTAAAAACAATATGAAAAAATTATTCTTATCATTTTTAATGATGTTGACCCTGTTGCCTCTGGCAGCAGCCAACAAGTATGACAACCCCGACACGATTGTAGTTTCCCGTGATGGTACCGGCGAATTCCGCACCATCGATGAAGCCATCGAAGTATGTCGCGCTTTCATGGATTACAGCAAGGTAATCTACGTAAAGAAAGGCGTGTACAAGGAGAAGCTCATCCTCCCTTCATGGCTCACCAACATCACCATCTGTGGTGAAGACTGTGATAACACTATCATCACATGGGACGATCATGCTAACATCAAGATGCCTGTAGGTGGACTCGATTCAGAAGCAGCTGTAAAGGGTAAACCGATGGGCACATTCCGTACTTATACCCTGAAGGTACAGGGCAGTTACATCACCCTGAAGAACATCACCATCGAGAACAATGCAGCCAAACTGGGACAGGCTGTCTCCCTGCATCTTGAAGGCAATCATATCCTGGTTCAGAACTGCCGTCTGCTGGGCAATCAGGATACCGTTTATACAGGTATAGCCAACAACCGTTCAGCCTTCTACGATTGCTACATCGAAGGAACCACCGATTTCATCTTTGGTCCGGGAAGAGCATGGTTTGAGAATTGTGAGATTCGCAGCAAGGCCAACAGCTACATTACAGCTGCCTCCAGCCCAGCCGGTCAGGAATATGGCTATGTATTCAACAAGTGCAAACTTACCGCCGAGCCAGGCGTAGACAAGGTTTATCTGGGCCGTCCATGGCGCCCTTATGCAGCTACCCTCTTCATGAATAGCGAAATGGGCAGCCACATCCGTCCTGAAGGATGGCACAACTGGGGCAAGCAGAGCAACGAACAGACAGCCCGCTACAGCGAATATAACAACCATGGTGCAGGCGCTGCAACCAAGGGCCGCGTAGCCTGGAGCCGCCAGCTCACCAAGAAAGAAGCAGCTAAAGTTACCATCAAGAATGTCTTCGGCGAAGAAGCGTGGTAACCCTGACTAACCATAAAGTTTAAAGTTACTAAACCAGTCCATCGAGCTGCTTTTTGAGCTCTTTGAGCTGATCTCTTACAGAAATAAGGGTGTCGAGAACTTCAGAAGATTTCTCGGCACCCGTTCTGTTTTGGTTCAGATACTTACGGGCAGCCGCAATCTTCAATCCCTTCACCTTGATAAGGTTGTAGATGAGCCTTACCTGCTCAATATCCTTATCAGTATACTGGCGCACTTTGTTGCCAGCAACCTTCGGTTTGAGAAAAGGAAACTCCTTTTCCCAATATCTCAACGTTGAGTCATTTAGACCAAACATTTCACCTACTTCCTTGATAGAATAGTACAATTTCGTTGTTTTATCTGGAATTATTGCCATTTTTTCCGTCTTTAATTTCAAAAATAATTAATTTAGTTGCAAAATTAAACAATTCTTCTTATCTTTGCAAAGATTTTCGGAAGAAAATGCCCTAAAGGGCAAAAATATTTTCTGAGAGGACTCTCAATCCCCTCTCAAAAACAGGAAAAAGAAATTAAAGATAAATATAAAAAAGATATGATGACAGCTAATGAAGTGCGCGAATCCTTCAAGAAATTCTTCGAAGGTAAAGGCCACAAGATTGTTCCATCAGCACCTATGGTTATCAAGGATGACCCAACGCTGATGTTTACAAACGCTGGTATGAACCAGTGGAAAGACATCATCCTCGGTACAAAAGACCCAGGCAAGGATGTTCGTCGTGTTGATACTCAGAAATGTCTCCGTGTAAGCGGTAAGCACAACGACCTCGAAGAGGTAGGTCATGATACTTACCACCACACCATGTTCGAGATGCTCGGTAACTGGAGCTTCGGCGACTACTTCAAGGAAGGCGCCATCGATATGGCATGGGAGTATCTTACTGGAGTTTTGAAACTCAACCCTGCCGATCTCTACGTTACCGTATTTGAGGGTAGCAAGGAGGAAGGTCTGGAACGCGACAACGAGGCTGCAGGTTACTGGGCTAAGCACGTGCCAGCCGACCACATCATCAACGGTAACAAGCACGACAACTTCTGGGAGATGGGCGATACAGGTCCTTGCGGTCCTTGCTCAGAGATTCACGTGGATTCTCGTACTCCAGAGGAGAAGGCTCAGGTGCCAGGCCGTGAATTGGTTAACAAGGATAACCCTCAGGTCATCGAAATCTGGAACATCGTGTTCATGCAGTACAACCGCAAGGCTGATGGTTCTCTCGAACCACTCCCAATGCACGTTATCGATACAGGTATGGGCTTCGAGCGCTTGGTTCGCATGTTGCAGGATAAGCACTCTAACTATGATACAGATATCTTCCAGCCAATCATCAAAGAAATCGAGGCTATCTCTGGCAAGAAGTATGGCTTCACTACTCCTACTGGTGAGAATGGTGAGGGTAAGGATGAGCAGGAGAAGATCGACATCGCTATGCGTGTCTGCGCCGACCACCTCCGTGCCGTAGCCTTCTCTATCGCCGATGGTCAGTTGCCAAGCAACGCCAAGGCAGGTTACGTAATCCGACGCATCTTGCGCCGTGCCGTACGTTACGCTTACACATTCCTCGGTCAGAAGCAGGCATTCATGTACAAGCTCGTCAATGTATTGGTAGAGCAGATGGGTGCAGCCTTCCCAGAGTTGCCAGCCCAGCAGGAGCTCATCACCCGTGTGATGAAAGAGGAAGAGGATTCATTCCTCCGCACCTTGGAGAAGGGTATCAACCTCCTCAATGGCGATATGGACGAGCTCAAGGCTCATGGCGAGACTCAGCTTGATGGCGTAAGCGCATTCCGCCTCTTCGATACATACGGTTTCCCTCTCGACCTGACAGAGCTTATCTGCCGTGAGAATGGTTACACCGTAGATGCTGCAGGCTTCGACGAGGAGATGAAGAAGCAGAAGGAACGTGCCCGCAATGCTGCTGCTGTAGAGAACGGCGACTGGGAAGTTTTGAAAGAAGGCGACCAGAACTTCGTGGGTTACGACTATACAGAATATGAGTGCCACATCCTGCGCTACCGCAAGGTGACTCAGAAGAAGAACTCTTTCTATGAGTTGGTACTCGACAACACTCCATTCTATGGTGAGATGGGTGGACAGGTTGGCGACAAGGGTGTGCTCGTAAGCGAGGATGAGACCATCCAGGTTATCGACACCAAGCGCGAGAACAACCAGAGCATCCACATCGTAAAGGAGTTGCCAAAGGATGTAAACGCTGATTTCATGGCTTGCGTAGATATCGAGAGCCGCGAGGGAAGTGCAGCCAACCATACAGCTACCCACTTGCTCGATTACTGCCTGAAGCAGGTTTTGGGCGACCACGTAGAGCAGAAGGGTTCTTATGTAGATAAGGACACCTTGCGTTTCGACTTCTCTCACTTCCAGAAGGTAACTGATGAGGAGCTCCGCAAGGTAGAGCACATGGTAAACGAGATGATCCGTGCCGACTATCCATTGGATGAGCACCGCGATACTCCTATCGAGGAGGCTAAGGAACTTGGCGCTATCGCCCTCTTCGGTGAGAAATATGGCGACAAGGTTCGTGTGGTTCGCTTCGGTCCATCTGCCGAGTTCTGTGGTGGTATTCACGCCAAGAGCACTGGTAAGATCGGTTTCTTCAAGATTATCTCTGAGAGCAGCGTTGCAGCCGGCATCCGCCGTATCGAGGCTTTGACTGGTAAGGCATGCGAGGAGGCTATCTACGGTTTGCAGGATACCATCGTAGCCTTGAAGGGCTTGTTCAACAACGCCAAGGATCTCGAGGGTGTTATCAGAAAGTACATCGACGAGCACGATGCCTTGAAGAAGGATGTTGAGAAGTTCCAGGCTCAGGCTGTGGAGCGTGCCAAGGATAAACTTGTTGAGAATGCCAAGGAAATTAACGGTGTGAAGGTTGTTACCGCCGTATTGCCAATGGAGCCAGCAGCTGCCAAGGATTTGGTATTCAAGGTTCGCGAGGCATTGCCAGAAAACATGATCTGCGTAGTAGGTTCTTACTTCAACGATAAACCTATGCTCAGCGTGATGTTCAGCGATGATATGGTTAAGGATCACGGTTTGAACGCTGGTAAGATGATTCGCGAAGCTGCCAAGTTGATTCAGGGTGGCGGTGGCGGTCAGCCTCACTATGCTCAGGCTGGCGGTAAGAACAAGGACGGCTTGAGCGCTGCAGTAGATAAGGTTGTAGAGTTGGCTCAGCTGTAATAAGTTCCCCCAAAAGTATATGATAGAGTTATCTTAACTTTTATATATAATAAGGTATAAAGGGTTGCAATCCATCTTTTCGAGGATTGCAACCCTTTTTCTGTAAAATGTTCTGCCTAACGAGTCCGTTTGCATTCTCAATAGCCCCCTTTTGCCATGAGGAGAATACGCTACTTGACAGTATCGGCGAATCGGTACCACTATAGCGCATGAATCGGTACCATCATAGC
>OGKV01000024.1_pt1 | contig 79524 bp, 69 predicted proteins | sample 1572651 | NCBI WGS metagenome assembly OGKV01 (sample SAMEA2581985, study PRJEB24529) | metagenome | biome: Human gut stool | place: China | collected 2011
GCCTTAAATTTTTACCATATTCATTATTAATATCAATTTTATTTTCTGCTATTATTTCTTTAATTTATGCAAAATCAATAAAAAATAATTTACAAGAAATAAAAATTGTTACTGATAAAATGATGAAACTGGATAAAAAAACGCGTTTAAAAGTTAGCTCTAATGATGAGGTTGGAGAATTAAAACAACAAATTAATGATTTGTATTCTACTTTATTAAGAACAATTGACGATTTGGAATTTAAAAATAAAGAAATTTTAAAATTAGAAAAGTTAAAATATGACTTTTTTAAAGGCGCATCCCATGAACTTAAAACTCCTCTTGCCAGTCTTAAAATAATACTGGAAAACATGAAATACAATATTGGAAAATATAAAGAAAGAGATATTTATATTAATGAATGTATTGAAATCGTTGATAGTTTAACGAAAAATATTTGTCAAATATTATCAGTTCATTCTATAGAAAATTTGAATAATGATGAAGAATATTTGAAAATAAATGATACATTAGAAGACATATTAAAAAAGTATGAAATATTAGCAAATCAAAAGAAAATAACTGTCAATAATTATATATTAGATGAGAATATTTATATAGGAAAAACAGCTTTAAAGATTATTCTATCTAATTTGATTAGTAATGCGGTAAAATATACTGATGTAAATGGGGTAATTAATATTGGGATAGTTAATGATTGGTTATATATAGAGAATACATACGGTAACAATAAAATTTCGAATATGGATAAAATATTTGATGTTAAATTTGATTTAAATAAGGAAAATAGTAATGGATTAGGTTTATATATTGTAAGTAATATTCTGAATAATTACAATATGGAATATAAAGCATTGCAGGATGAAGAATTTTTTATCTTTAAAATTAAAATATTTTCTTAAACAACATATAATTTTGCAATACTTATTGAAACTGTATCGGGAATGGCTCCTTGATAAACCGTTACAAATTCAAAGCAAAATCTTTCAAACATTGATGAACTTTGACATAATTCCAAATTGTGATAGTCAATATCTTGCAATAAAATATTATTCGCCCATTTATTTTTATGCAAATAAGTGGTTATTTAGTGAGGAACTTACTGAGGAAAATAAAATAGCTTTTCGCGAAGCTGCATACAAACATATTCAAATATTTTTTACGGAAATGGGAGAAAATAAATAATGGCAAATATAATTATAACAGGAGCAAATGAAGGTATCGGATACTATATGATAAAAAAATTACTTGCTGATGGAAATAGGGTATCCGTTCTAGATATTGAAACTCAAAATCTTGAAATCCTAAAAAATAAGTACAATAGCAATTTTATTTTTTATAAGGTTGACTTGAGAAATAATGAAGAGGTAAAAATGGCAGTAGATAAAACAGCTAAAGAGTTTGGTATTATTGATATTGCTGTACATAATGCATGTAAATGCACTTTTAAAAGTGAAATTGAAACAGATTTTATTGGAAAAACTTACTAAATTTCTGATTATCTTTTCATAAGTTGGTAAATGCCGATATATCCCGTATTTTAGGGCTTTATCGGTATTTTCTTTTTGGAAGATACCTTGCATAAGCTGGCATTTACCAGCATGAAAATGCAACCAAAAGTAGTAAATGAGTAGTAAATATAAGCTCCGATATTAACAAGCCAGTCTTTCCAGTTCTGCTTTTGCAGATTGAAATGTACCGTGTGCATAATAGCCAAGTGTCATGGTTATGTTAGCGTGTCCCATAAGATATTGCAGGGTGTTTGGGTTCATTCCTCTGTTTGCCATATTCGTACAGTAAGTATGTCGGAATGAATGTGGTGTGATGTTCGGTAACTTGTCCGTGTGATACTTGTTATACTTCTTAATTAGTCCTCGCACCATGCCCTCATAGTTTCCTGCAACTTTAGGTAAGCCCTCACGGTTCAAGAATAGGAAATTGCTATAACCACCTACAATCAACGGTTGTGCCTTTCCTCTGTTCTTTAGTATTCTTTGGATTGCTTGATAAGCCCGTTCTGTCAATGGAAGTTCTCGTTTTCCGTTTTTGGTCTTTGGCGTTTCAATATAGTAGCCGATTTCGCTGTCTTTCAATAACTGGTGGTCTATATTGAGTATTCTGTTCTGCATATCAATATGCGTCGTCAGTCCGCAAAATTCAGAAATACGAAGTCCCGTTTCCAGCAGAAGCACAACCTCATCATAATACTTGCTGTAAATCTTATCCTTTTCCATAAAGGCAAGCAGGCGTTCTTCCTGCTCTGGTGTAAGGATAACTTTCTGCTCTGTATCATCTTCCAAAACATCACTTAGCTTAAATTCAAACGGGTTCTTTCTGATACAGTCGTCTTGTATTGCCATATAAAATGACGCTTTCAAGGAACGCTTATAGTTATCAATCGTTTTATAGGCATATCCTTTTTCGCTCATTCTGATAGCCCATTCTTTAGCGTCCGACTGCTTCACAGTATCAATCGCCCTCATACCCAATGGGTCATTTTTCAGAGCGTTCATAAGATACTGTCGTCCTTTTTCAGTAGCCCTTTTGATGTTCTTTCTTTGGCTGTTCTTTTTCTCGTAGAGCTGGCAGACTGTCATTTTACCGCCTGCTGTGTCGATACCGTCATTAAGGTCTTTTTTTATCTGTGCTTCTTTTTCCCTCAACGATATATCATCACGCTTTCCAGCAGGTGTCTTGTCTGTCGGTACAAGTTTCCAAGAATAGATAAATTGTGGCTTTCCGTATATATCGGTATATTTATAAACGTATCTTCCGTCTTTTCGCTGGCTCTCTCCATTACGCAAATTGCGATTTTTACTGTCTTTTCGTTTTACATTAGACATAGTGTAAAGCTCCTTTCCGTCATGGAATGAGCCGTGATACGCTATATCTTATTATACCATATCTACGGCTCAATGACATTAGATTTCGTCCAATGTATCTATGATTTTTTCAAATTGTTTTCGCTTAATCTGAATACGATTACCGTTCACGATAACCCAGCCAGCGTCAATATTTTCTTCGGCTAATTTACGCAATTTCTTTTCGCCAATGCGGAAGTATTTGGACGCTTCTTCAATCGTCAGCGTATATTTTTCCCAGATAGGCACATCAGTATTGTTCATAATCTATGCACCCCCTTTACTGTGTGTCATTTTTTACAAGCAGGCAGACGGCTTTGGAAAGCTCCGTTAGTATCTCAACTATTCCCATTCTTGTGGGCAGAACCGCACCATGCGGACGTATCATTATTCTGTGAGAATAGGTCGTGGCAAAACGACTTTTCCAATAGTCGCTCTCGGATCACTACGTGGGTCGCTCGCTTTCTTTTGAAAAGGTCGTGGCGTATAGTCCCCGTGGCTCGCTATCTCACAAACGTATCTGTCTGCTTTATTCAGTTGTCAAAGAGCTGCGGCGAAAGCGTGTTGCTTTCATGTAAAAGCAGGTGCGGAGCAGGAAAGAAGGGGGACATTAAATCATGCTCCGCCAAAAACTGCTTATTCTTCTAGTTCTAAGTCCATATCTTCAATATCAAAACCTAAAATCATTTTGATAAGTGCTTCTCTGATACGTCCTTTTAATTCCATATCTACAACGATATAAACATTGCCGTATTCATCGTAAAGTGAACGTAAACAGCACTTTGATATGTAAGGGTCATAAAATGCCAACAATTTCTCAATCGCTTTTTCGTTTCCGTCCATAGCTGATGAAATCAAGTAATAGGACGGTTTCTTAAATAATTGTTTCATTTTCTAATGTTCCTCCTTGAGTATTTTTTTCATAGTTTCCAAAGCGTGATGTCGGTTTCTAAATACACCGCTTTGCGTGATTTTCTGCAAGTTGGCAATTTCACTTTCTGTCATTTCCAAGAAGTAATACATCAACAGAGTATTGCGTTTTCTTTCCGGAAGTTTCTTCAAGGCTTCTGCCAATTCATCATCAAGGACACGAATATCAATGCCACATACTGAAAAGATTGTATAATCTGTTTCGTAGTCGTCCCAAACAGCCATTTTATCAACAAGGACATCTGGCAATTCGCTGAAAGATATTTCTTTATTCTTACGCCGATTTAATTCCTTGTAATAATCTTTCACGACACTACGGACAACTTTCTTTAAACAACTTTCAAAACGACATTGAACTGTTTTCTGGAAGTCAGACGGTTTCATCAATCTCACCTCCTTTCCTTTATGATTTGAAAAGTGTTTATCCCTCTTTCCGCACCATATAAGGACAGCTAGGTGTGATTTAATGACCTCTTTTGAAAAATTTTTGAATTTTTTTCGGGTATGAAAAAAGCCCGCACAAAACATATAGTCTGTACGAGCCTTTAAAGCTAAAACATATTCAATTTTTAATAGTGTGCTATTAGGTGGGATTTGATTGCAAATAATTGTACTTAAAGCTTTCCATAACGCAAGCCCCCTTAAAGCACCGTATCAATGTTGGCATGGTTTTTCAAATTACTCTGAAAAATTATGAACTGTTCCTTTTGGAAATGTAATTGTCAGTCTTGTATATTCTTTTTCCGTAGAAGCAATATCCAATTTCAAACCCAATCTATCGCATAATTTTTTCGATAGATACAGTCCCATACCCGTTGCATTTGCTTTGCTTCTATTTGAACCAGTAAAACCTTTTTCAAATACACGGGATAAATCAGATGTTTTTATTCCACAGCCGTTATCTTCAATCACAAGCAGTATATTTGTTCCGTTGTCTTGGCTGTATATTGTCAGTTCGTTTTCCTGCTTATCAAAATACTTAATCGCATTTTGCACGATTTGAGATAGAATGAATGTCAGCCATTTTTCATCGGCATAAACAACATTCTCTATATCATGGATATTGATAATCGTTTTCCTTTCCATAAGCGAATGACGGAATTTCAGAATAACATTGTGTATTACTTCGTCTAATTGCAACTGTTTTACAAAATAGTCCTTTTCCGTATTTTCACTTCTTGCATAATAGAGCATTTGCTCCACTAACTGAAATATCTTATCAGTTTCTTTCTTTAACGTGTAATTTTTCGTATTATCAAACGTCAAAGATAATGCACCTATCGGTATTTTAATTTCATGAGCGAAACTTTCCACATATTCTTGGTAGTCCTGCTTTTCCTCTGTGATTTTGCCGATTTCATCATTCATAGATTTGCAGGCTTTTTTTAGTGCGTAGTAATAGGCTTCATTTTGAAATTCTTTTGGCTTTGGTAAAACGTCTGCAATATAATAGGTTTCTTCCAGTCCGTCTACTAAATCAATAATCTGTTGTGAAGCGTTACGTTTCTTCCGATACAAACACCATTGAAAAAGCCCTTGTATGACGATGAACAGAATTACCAGCAATACAACAAATAGCGTATCTACACCGTAGAAAGTCAAGAGAAATGCTACTAAGGCAAGAAAGAAAAGTTGAAACAATATCTCTATTATTTTTTCTTCTAAGAATGCAAAAAAGCTCACAGTTTCCAACCCTTTCCTCGTATATTTTCCAATAAATGAACAATACCGATTTCTTTCATTTTCTTTTTTAGGCGAGTCATATTAACCAGTAATACATTTTCGTCTAAATAATATTTGTCGTTCCACAACTTTTCTAATAGTTCTTCTTTACTAATAACTTTATCTTCATTCATAAAGAAGTAATATAAAATACGAAATTCATTTCTTGTCAGTTCAATGCTTTTCTCTTGATACTTCAAAATGGATAAATGTAAATCAAGGGTACAATCTTTTTTGACAAGCTCACGGAAATTGTTCGGGTTCGATAACTGCAATGCACGCTTGATCTTCTCAAGAAGAATAAGCGTGTCATACGGCTTTGTGATAAAATCAATTCCACCTACTTGAATACTTTTCAATTCGTCAGCATTTGTATCTCTGCTTGTTACAAAGATAATAGGTACTGGCATGACTTGTTTTATTTTCCTGCATACTTCATAGCCATTCTCATACGGCAGGTTAATATCAAGCAGAACCAGTTCTATGGAATATTGCTTTAATTCCTCTGTCAGATTTTCAAAGTCAGTCAATAAAACTGTTTCATATCCTTGTGTGTTCAATAGTTTAGAAAGCTCCAGACGAGTGATTTCATCATCTTCGATAATTGCTATTCTCATTTCCACACCCCCCTTGATTTATCATTATAATAATTTCACAGTAGGAGAGCTAGAAAAGTCTAACTCTCCTCGTTGATATTTCGTTTAAAACCAATATACGTGGCAATCCAGTAAATACCATATAGCAAGAATAAAATCGCCAAGCTGCCTGCAAAATAAATCAAATAGATAAATCTACTTGTCAAAAGAATTTGATAAACATTGTTGACTGAAAACGCCATACAGAAACTTGCAATAACAGAATAAACAACTGGAACACCAAACAATATTATTAGTTGCTTTCTAATTGTCTTGAATAATGTTTCATTATTCACACCTAATCTTCTCAAAGTCAGATAACGATATTTATATTTAGCAGCGTCACTTAATGACTGTACGGCAAGAATTGTTCCAACAGCAGAAATCAGGATAAAGGCGATGTATAAACAAAGACTTGCTATCGTAGCGGTCATGGTATTCTGTTGTTCGATTTCTGAACCTCTTGTATGAATATAATAATAGTGTCCGTCGCTTTCTTTATTTTCCTTTGTTTCAGCTAATTGAAGTTCAGCCTCTTTTTCTAGTTTTTCCTCTAATTTTGTTGTTGTATCTTCCTTAGTATCAACAATTAAATGCCGTTCCGATATTTCCAACCCTTGTACACATTCATCTGCAACGACTATGGTAAATCTTCCAGTGTTATTCATAGCATCCCAATAGGATTTTGTATCGATTTCCTTTAAACGTAATTCATTGCCAGAAAATTGAATATTTTTTATATCATTATTATTTTCAACTTTATATAACAGTTCATTAGGAGTTACCAACAAATATTCATCTTTATTTAATTTTATAGTATCCATATTTCTAATTTTGAGCAATTTATTATAATCACTCAATTTCATCACTGGGTCATAATTATAAAATTCTACGGCATAATAATTTTGTATTTGATAATTTGGTTCTTTGTAAATATTATATTCAACTGTTTGATTTATTGTATAATCTTCATCTATAATACATAAAAATTTATCAATATTTTTGAATGTATTATTCTCATCAAATAAATCTACATCATAAGGAGCATTTAATTCTATTGTTGATTTATACATTCCTTTGTTAATACTTGAGAAATTCAAACAAATTAAGGAAATTAGTATTAACATCGAAAGCGTACCAAACGTAAAGCTCATGGTTCTGGCTTTTGACGCAAAGGTTCTAGCAACAAACAGATTGTCTTTTTGGTATTTACATTTTTTGCTTTTTAATAAAATGGATAACAACATATCCGAAAAAGTAGCATAAATACCATAAATGCTGATTATAAGCATAATCAAACTAATCATTAAGTATGTAATTATTTCAGAGCCGCCAATTTTTTTTATGTCAAATTGTGAGTTCCAAAGAAGTAGTGACACAACTCCAATTATAGCACTTATAACAAAGATGATATTTCTTATTTTACTGCTATGAAACATTTTCTTTTCATTCAGTTTGTCAAAATATAGAAAATCATGCACTGTCATTTTTTTTATTCTTCTTAAAAGATTAAGCAAAACTAAAACATAAATTACCAAAAAGTAAATTGCCAGCAATTCTATGGAAGCAAAGTTCATAGAAATAAAAATGACTTCTGGAATCCCCAATAGTTTCACAATGACTAATGATACAAACTGGCTAAATATAAATCCAAGTGGAATGGATAGAATAAATGCAAATATTCCCAATAATATATTTTCACTAACGAGTAAACGTGCAATTACTTTTTTCTTTATCCCCAAAAGCATATATGTTCCAAGTTCTTTGCTTCTTTTCTCAAACATAAATCTTGTTGTATAGTTAATCAAGAAACAAACAACAAATATGATAATCACATTAACAAAGGTTAGTATTGTTTTGAATGTTTCCATGCCTGAGGACAATTCTACAACTTCGTTAGAACTTGCCACCAGATTATATGCCAATATAAGAGAAAATGAAATTGTAATAGTTATCAGATAAATCAAATAGTCTTTTAAACTTCTTTTTGTATTTCTAACAGCTAATTTACCTAACATTTCCTACTTCACCTCCGAGCAAGGTTAATATATCCAGTATTTCATTGAAGAAATCTTTTCTGCTTTTTTCCCCTCTGAAAATTTCATTGAATATTTTACCGTCCTTCAAGAACAAAATACGTTTACAAAAAGACGCACTAAACGGGTCATGTGTTACCATTAAAATAGTAGCCTGCATTTTCTTGTTGATTTCAGACATTGTTTCCAGTAATAATCTGGAAGCTTTTGAGTCCAAAGCTCCCGTCGGTTCATCAGCTAAAATCAGTTTCGGTTCATTGATTAAGGCTCTAGCACAAGCACAACGCTGTTTTTGTCCGCCAGAAACTTCATAAGGAAATTTCGATAAAATATCACGAATACCCAATTTATCGGCGATAGCATGAACTCTTTTCTCAATATCAGTAGGGTTCTGTTTGTTGATAACCAATGATAAAGAAATGTTTTCTCCAATCGTTAAAGTATCTAAAAGGTTGAAATCTTGAAAAATGAACCCTAGATTTTCACGTCTGAAATCAGCAAAATCTTTATCCTTGATTTTGGTAATATCTTGATTATTGACTGTAATGTGTCCGCTGGTTACAGTATCAATCGTAGAGATACAGTTTAATAGGGTAGTCTTTCCAGAACCACTAGCTCCCATGATTGCGACAAATTCGCCCTTATCTACATACATAGAAATACCGTCTACTGCCTTTGTGATATTTCCAGAGTTACCCCCGTAGTATTTTTTTACTTGCTCTAAATTTAAAATGTGTTCCATTAAAAATCGCTCCTTTCTTCCTGCCACATTTATTTGTTTTGGAATACAATTAAATTATAGCAAGGGCAGTATTCAATTACACTTACAGTTTTGAAAGTAAACAGAGAGTAAAAGAGCCGTGATAATGCAGATCACAATTCTGTGAAGCATTTCCACGACCCTTTTATTATAATTTTACCTTTGTCTTTTTCGTAATGGTATAAATGTATTCCTCTGGTGTAGGGCGTTTATTTCCAAAATACTTTTTGAAATTTGCCTGCACTTCTGGGTCGGTGCTGTTCATAGCTTCATCAATCGTTGCTTCAATATCCGCCCGAACATCAGCCAATGATACACCGCCAGCTTTTGCTCCTGCTTTCAAGGCTTTTTTAATATCTCGTTTTTTAAGTCCTATCATAGTATTACCTCATCATAATTTAGCGAATGTTTTAAAAATGTTTTTCAAAATGTTTATACAGAACAATCCCTAAAAATGTTTGCAGTAGGAATAACCCAAAGATAACTCCTATAATCCAAGCTTCAATATGAAGTAACGCAAATACAAACGCAACAAACAAGTACACGAAGGTCATTATCTGATACACTAAAGAACCAGCTTTCATTCTTAAAAATACTTTTCTTTCATCAACATTATTGATGTGATTTTCTCTATTTATATTTTCCAATTTTTCTTTATTTTTTGGCATTTCATAATAACAAATTTTCAATAATTGAACACCAGAAGCAAAAGCTAAACCAAGCCCTATTGCATAAAAAAGTGTAGAGTAGTAGTCAGTATCAATAACGAAATATCCAAAACATATAAAGATTATGCCTATAATAATTTCAATGATAAATGGTAATTTTTTCTTCATTGTTAATTCCACCTTTCAAAAGACTACATTTTCTTATCTAAATAACGAGCTGTTATAACCCATGTGATTTGTCCGATAGCAATAACTCCTACTATCGAAAAAAATACAACTTTACTCATATATCCCATAAAGATAAGAGCAAATAATACAAGAACCAATAATGTAAGTGTTACTTTATAAGCATTCGCAAGAGAAGCATTAGTAATTGCGATATTTCTTTCATCATTTTCTAATATTTGCATTTCTTTTGTCGGCTTACTGAATATATCACACCCCATTAAAATCAATATTATTCCAATAAGTGTTGTACCATAGACAACCAAATCTGGACGAGGTACAGGTAATAGTTGATGTACTCCTAAACCATAAGTTAGTAAACCACCTAAAAGAACTATTACACCGACAAATAATTCTACTTTTTGTATCTTATGCTTCATTTACTTTCCTCCTCATAAATAAAAATTTCTTCAATGCTCATTTGAAAGTACCTTGCAATTTTAAAGGCTAACATAATAGAGGGATTGTAGCGTCCATTTTCTAAAGAGCCTATTGTTTGACGAGATACTTCAAGAGCAGTCGCTAAATCTTCTTGTTTAATACCTCTTTGTTTTCGTAATTCTTCTAAACGATTTTTCACAACATACCCCTTTCTTGAACGAATGGAAAGTTTACTTTCCTTTTCTAATCTTATGATACTCCTGCGAGCAAAGAATGTCAAGCAAACTTTCCATATTTTATTAACCTACAATCTTCCAGTTGCTATCCTTATGTAATACAAGCTCATACTGCGATACCTGCGTAGCCTTTGTCTGATTATCAAGGAATTTTACGGCAACCTTGACTTTCACATTGTCCCCGTCCCTTGTAAATACTGGGTTTACCAATTCGGAATAAAGGTAGTCCCTGCCGATAGGCTCAAGCACATTTCCCGATACATAGTAGGCAAGTTCTTTTTCTGTGGCTGTCGGGTACAGCTTAAAGAATGTTTCCAGAAATGCGGTAGCGTCATTCACGGTATCAGCGTCTACACTTGCGTCTGCTTCTGGTGTCTTAGGCTCATAGTCTGATTTTTCGATTGCTGGTGCAAGGGTAGGGTTCTGAACGATTACCATATCCCCGTCAGCGTCCACATGGACTTTCACGGTATAGGTTGCTTTAATTGCTGTTGTCTGTTCTCCCTCTTTTATCTGCTGATCTACTTCGTAGGTGGCAGAAAAAGTGTCCGTTCCCGACTGTTCGATATTCCACACAATCACATCTGTAACCGTGGAACTGGTCGGTATATCGGTTCTAATGGTATCCACATTCAAGTCCTGCAATTCCTTTGTCAGATAACCGCTGATTGCCTGCGTCCTTGCTTCAATCGCTTCTTTGCTGTTATTCCATGTGTAGTAGGACTTCGCAAAATTTTTCACGAAATTTTCTATCCCGTTAGTGTCCTGCAAGCGAAGCTCAATGATTTCTTTTTCATGGGTTGTGTGCTGGTCGATAGCCGTAAAATTCTTATACACCCCGAAGCTCACGCTTGCAATAAGTACCACCCACAACGCAATCACGGCTTTCTTATGTGTGCCTACCTTAACAGTACGCACCTTTTTTTCTTTTGGTTCTTTGATAGTTTCTGTCTGTTTCTTATTCTTCTTAAACATATTTTCAAGTCCTTTCTATTGTTTTACTCGTCCTGCACCGATTAAGTGCTGTTGCCAGTAACTACTACTTAGGTCTGCATATCCTATCGGGTTGCCTGCATGGTACATCTGTGTCGGCGAAACGAGAATACCAACGTGTGTTACATAACTTCCAGCATTATAGGTAGAATGAAAAAACACCAAGTCCCCAGCCTTTGCCTGCGAAAGTGGAAGATGTTGGGTAGCGTCATACTGTGCTTGTGCCGTTCTCGGTAAGGAGATACCAGCTTTTCCATAACACCATTGCGTCAGTCCCGAACAGTCAAAAGAAGTGTTGGGATTGCTACCGCCATACACATATTTCCAGCCTTGATATTTCAACGCTTCATTCATGACCTTTTGTGCCAGTTCTCCCGATACCTGCGGTACAGTTAAATACTGATTGACTAATTCCACATAGAACATATTTCCATAGCCATACCGCCAGCCCCCATTCTTTGCAACGGCTATCGGGTTGGTGTAGGTTACTTTCTTTCCACCCGATTTTTCACGGGCGAAGCTCTCTGCAAGGTTAAAGGTGTGTTTCTTTCCTTTTCCTGCCACATATCCCACATAACCACCGCCATAGTTATAGGACTGTATCGCTACATTCAAATCGTCGATACCTTGATTTTTGCAGGAAGAAAGCAGGGACGCAAAATACTTACACCCCTGCTTGATTGAGCTTTCCGTATCTAAGGAATTAGGCGGTAAACCAAGACTTTCCGAACTCTGCATAACATCTTCTGCCGTACCGCCACTTTCTACTTGAATGATAGCAAGTAACACATTGACATACTCGGAGATACCGTTTTCTCTGGCGTATTTTTCTACCATAGGCTGATGTTTCAAGACTTCTGCGGATAGGTTCATACCCGTAATGCCAGAAGAAAAATTGCTGTTCTCGTCGTCGCTGTCCGCACTAATCAACACACCAAAGAAAAGCACCAGAGAAAAGAGGATAGGAAACAGACTGCCAATGATAGCGATATGTTTCAGTTTCATTTTTTCTTCTGTCCTTTCTTCGTTACAAGGTTACGGGTTTTCTCTATGGTCTGCTGGTTCTTCTGGACGCTCTGGGTCTGCTGAACCTTTATCCTGCGGTCTTTGGTGTCATTCTGGCGTGTTTCCTGCGATACCACTTTTTCTACATTCTGCCTATGTACTGTCTGTGTAGGCTGGGGTGCTTTCTTATCAGAAGCACCAGAAGATAACGGACGCTCTTTGATAACATTTGTCTTGACTGGCTCACTTGCTTTCGGAGTTGGAGCTGTGGCTGGGCGTTTGACTTCCTGCATTTTTTCAACACTCGGCTTTGGAATGGTTGAAGCTGTGACTGGTCGCTCATGGGGACGGGTAGCTCCCGTTGTCGCTGATCCGTCAGCCTTTCGCTGTACCTGCCTTGCTTCTTGTGCCTTTTGAAGCTCCATACGTTTGTCAGCGATATTTTTCTTACGCTGTTCCTGCTTTTCCAAGCGTCCCGTCTGTCTGGACTGCTGTTCCTGCACCATGCCACGCTTGAAGTCGGACACGCTGGACTTTGCCTTTTCCTTTGCGGAATACACCGCATAAGCGGTCTGTGTCGGCATATCCTTGATATTCTCTTTGACAGCGTTTGCCTTGTCTTTCACTTTATTTTTCGTATCTAAAACAGCACCGACTTTTGAACCTGCACGCTGTCCCATGCTGGAAGTGGTATTGCCCCGATTTTCTTTAGAAGCCGTATTTTTTCTTTCGGCTCTCTTGCCAGCAACGGCACTTCCAGCCACCGCACCAGCTACACCGCCCGAAATACCGCCAGCACTTACCGCCCTTGCAATACGGTGTTCCATACGCCTAGCCCGATGTCGCATAAACAGATACGGTCTGCGGAATATGCGTCGTCCCATGCTTTGACTGTCGCCAGCATTAAGTGAGAACATACTCATTAAGTCGCCCAGCTTCATGTAGATACCAGCGAAACATACTATCTGCAAGAACGCCACCATAAAGAATGGGTAGTCTGTGGAAATGTTGTAAAACATACTGGAAATACTAAATGCCACCGTTACAATGAGCGTTATTCCTGCCCGTGTCATTATGGTATTAAATACTCTCACGATTGCCTGCTTTGCCATGCTTTCATAGCTCGGTATCATGGAAAGTAAAAAACTGATAGGTAAAAACATTGCAAAGATAATAAAAAGTATCTGGCTGAACAACATCATGCCCGTAAGCAAGAATACAAATATCGTGATACCCAAGTTAAAGAACAAGAGGAAGAACACCATACCCAAACGGTTCACGACCTGCGGTATTGTCAGATTGTTATTGTCGTTGTCCTCGATTTCTGTTTTCACGACTTCCTCTCTGGTTTTCCCGTCCTCGTCCTCTGGACTTGCCGATACGAGAGCTTCTACACGGTCTGTCCCGATTTCTTCTGCGTTGCTGTTCCCGAATTGAAGCAAGAGCCACGGCTGTTCCACTTGAATAGAAAATAGGCTGTCCCGTATCAAGTCCACGCTGTCCTTACCCTCGCTGTCGGAGTTAGGGAGCATGATTTTTGTTCCCAAGTCCAAAGAAGCGGTACTGATGTCTGATGAAAATTCATTTATCTTCTTGATGTAGTCGGGAGCATAAGCGATAAACGAAGCGGACAGCACGAACACCACCACAAAGTTGATAACAGCGTGAAGTGCCTTGCTGGTTTCCCGTTTTATCAGTCCCGTATAGGCAACATACATTCCCACCACTAAGATAATGAGAAGTAGGAAACCAACATAGAAGCCCGTAGAAGAAAAGCCGTTCTGCGTTACGCCTGCAAGGGTCTGTATGCTTTTCCCGATACTGTCTGCCATATCGTTGATGAAGTCCAGCTTATAGGCTTCCTGCACCACATAGCCCGTTGCATTACTCAAATACAAACTGATAGTCCAGACAAAGTTGGTAATGCAGTACAGCCCGTATTGTACCGATTTTCCGATACCGTTGAGCCAGTTCCACGGAAGCCACGACCAGCTATTATCGACGAAAAAATCAAGCTGGTAGTTGGAAAGGGGATATTTTGAGTAAAGATTTCCTGCGTTTATGGTATCGTCCACAAGCCCCGTCGCATGAGCTACCGTCCCCAAAAGTGAAAGCAGGATAAGGGAGAGTACCACCACGAACAGAGCCATTTTGATAAAGTGGAAAATCTTCTTTTTTGTGAACGCACCTTTTATTCTTTCTTTCATCACTCCACCTCATTTCTCTGTACGGGCGGTCTGGTATCAAAGGCGTGTAGCAGTTCTTCAAAGACGGGGTGTATCTGTACTACACCGACACGCCCGTATAAGTCCTGCAATAAGCATTGTCCGTTCTCCAAATCACGCAAGCGTTTCTGGTTGTTTTCGTCGTCCTTGTCGATACCGAAAAATTCTAAGGTCTGTTTTATCTCGTTAATGTCAGTAGAACGAAAGGCAAATTTCAAGCCGATATTGTTTTTCAGACTTTCCTTTGATACATCGTCAGAGGATTGTGTAACGAAATAAACGCCTGCCTGCATAGCTCGTCCAGCACGAACCAGCTTGTTAGAAAGTGTTTCGCCTTGTGCCACATTTAAGAACGCCCACGCTTCGTCCAAATCGACAATCTTAAAAATACTTCTGTCCGAATGGATAAAATCAAGGGCAAAGGTACTAATCACAATCAGCATAGACACCGACAATAATTCAATGGTCGTGTATTCTTCAAAGGTCGTGTCCTTATCTGGCAGTACAAGGTCGGCTACTTGAATGATATTGAGCTGATTATCTAAACTGATTGCATTTTCCACCGTACCGTCTGAAAACAGCAGGTGTGCAAAATCGTAGTCTGTGAAGCTGTCGATATGGTCTGCGATATTTCTTGATATGGGTGTATCTTCACGGCGTAGCTCGTCTATCACATGGAGCAAGCCCCGACTGTCGCTCTGGGTAACGGAACGCACCGCCTTACGAAGTACGGGGAATTTTTCGCCGTCCCTTGAAGAAATACCCGTAAGGAATGTTAAGATGTCGATTGCCAGACTTTCAGCGTCTTTTACATTCTTCATAATCACAAACGGGTCAAGAAGTCCTGCATTGCCTTTATCGCTTGTTAAGTTTACGATATTGATTTCATGGGCGATTTCTGGAAGTGTTTCTTTCCAGTTGCCACGCTCACTTTTAGGGTCTAACAGAAGTGCTTGACCCCCAAACAGCACCGCATAATATACAAGTAGATTGTTGCAGAATGACTTTCCACCGCCAAGCGAACCAACAAAAGCAGAAGCTAAAGCGTTGGTAACTGTGCCTTTCACGCCTTGACTGGCAAGGGACGGTTGCAGGTACACATTTCTTCCCGTATCAACGGAATATCCCATATAGATACCCGTGTTTTCCCCTAACTGCTGTGTAGCACCAAAACCAAGCCCTGCTAGAAAATCTGATTTTACATACTGCACATAGTCGTTGATATATCGCTTGCTGGCAGGAAGAAATTCAGAATGAAGTCCCAGCATATCTCCAGCAGGACGCACCAGCTTTACATTGAGGTCGTCGTAAAAGTCCTTGACTTCATCACAACGGCGTTTCAGCTCGTCAAGATCGGGTGCAGACACCCGTATGACGTAGCTTAACTTATACATACTTTCTTTTGTCTGGTCTAAGTCTGTTTCCAGCTCGTCCACGCTGTCTAATGCGTCCACCACATTTGAACTGGTTTCACTTCCTGCTTGATAGGCGTGGTTATCAAGGTCTTTCAGTTCCTTTTTCTTGTTGCGGACGGTTGTTAATGCTTTTCGGTTCTCCACGATTTCTACATTCATGGACGTATCAACGGGGAATGTGAATTGCTGTTGCTGGAAATAGAAGATTTCACTTGAGGGAAAATCAAGCTCGCCTACAATCGCATTGACGGTAAAATAGGACACATAGCTTTCCTTGTTCTCATGCTCCAAACGTAAATACCGCTGGCTTTCCTCAATCACACACCTTGTCGGACGGATAAGGTCGTAGTATTTTATCAGCGTTTCTTTGTTCAATTTCTTTTTGGGTAGCTGGTACTCATAATCTTCATAGGCGATACCGTCCCTGCCGTAAAGATGTTCCATGAGATACCCAAAATCATTGATTTCCAAGCGACGCACCTTGAAACGACGGGAGATTTTGTTTTCCAGTAACTTTTCCATTTTCATGTAGCGGTTGATTTCATCATTCGGCATGGAAACAAAATCATTCATCAGCGTGTGGTTCACTTCATGGAGAAATTCCGTGAACGTCAGCCATGCCGATTTTTTAATATTCTTCAGATTGAGTTGTTCTTCTGTAACCATGAGCTTAAAGCCAAGAAAAAAGCGGTAGTCCACTTGATTGTCCCCAATCATAGATACTAACGCTTCGGTCTGTTCGTCTATTTTCTGGACTGCCACCTCACGAAGTTTCCCCGTTACCAGTTTCTTTGACTGCTCCTGCATACTGCGGATTGAGCTTTCCGTGGCAATCTGCAACGCATGAATTTTACCCTCACGGGACTGTGCGATGAGCTGTCGAAAACTGTCATGCACGATAAATTTCTGCTCTGCGGATAGGAAAGAATAATTGTATGGTATCAGCTCATAGTAAGCGAACACCTCATTGTCCTTGTTCCAGACAAGGTTATTGTCAATATATTTTATCGGGAACATACTTCACACTCCTTACTGCCGTGATTGTTTCATTCAAGGTCTGCTTATGCAGTTTTACGGCTTTTCCTGCATAAGTGATTTTCGGTCGCAGGGCATAGGTTATCTGTGATTTCAAAAAGCTGTACGGCTTCTTTCCGTCAAAGGTTTTCTGCGACATAAACCAAGTGAGAGCAACGGGAATACCGAAATATTTGAGAAATGCTCCCTCAATCATGGAAAGTGGGGGAATATCCCCAAACAGAATGATGATAAATTCTGTAATCACAAACCATGTAATCTGTGTAAAGGTAACGGGAAAGGGTAAGTTAAAATCATTGATTGCATACAAGACTTTTTCCACGTTCCAGATACCCGTATAAGATTTAATCTTTTTCAAGTTCTTTCAGCTCCTTTCAAAATAGAAAAGGACAGCCATTTTCAGACTGTCCCTTAAAAGAGAAATACGCTGTCAGTAGCAACTATGCTTGTCGCTGATCTTCCAGCGTTAATATGGTATCTCGCACATACCTCGGCTTGTTTCAATAAAGCAACTGCCCATATCCAAATCTCGCCCGTAGGCTTCATAGTCAATATAGTTCTGTAAGCTGGGTGGAATGTCGCCAAGTGCCTGCAATTCGTCTATGTAGTAGTAGGCAACGTCTGTCATGGTTTCACAGTCGGGATAATAATAAATATCGTCCTTGTGTTCCACGACTTCTTCCAGCGTCCCATAGTGGCTGATAAATTCGTCCAGACATTCTACGATATAGTCGGGAAGTTCCTCTATCATTTCATACATCTCATTGAGTTCTTCAATGGAAACATACTCGCCAATCGCAATGGGGAAGTTGTCGGTATCATGGACAGCGTATTCCTCATACTGTTCATTCAAGCCGATTTTTTCTTTCACATCTTCCTCGTCAATGGGGAACGTGAACCAAGCACCGACTAAATATCCCTCATTGTATTTGCCAAGATTAGCAATGTAAACCGCCATATCATCAATCATAAGCACCACCTCATTTCCTACTCTGGCAGTTCAAAAATACCGTGTTCTGTTACTAAAAATTTCCCGTGTTCCTGCAAGTGAGAAGCGTAGGCTTCAAAGTCAAAGTAATATTCTTGACAGTCCTCGGACAGATGTTTGAATGTCGGGTCATTCATCAGCTTTTGCCTTGCAACATCAATCATGCTTTTGCAGTCGGGATAAACCGTAATCACGTTCCTGCAAATATAAAGTGCTTCTAAATTCTCAAACACCGTAAGCAGTGATACATATTCTTCCTGCATATCACTTGAAAGCTGGCGATACATAAAATCTAATTCATTGAGCTGGTAGACGCTTGTATGTTCTTGAACTTCATCAGCATAAGGCAACACCTTTTCGATAATACGGTATTCCCCACTTTCTGCACCGACACCTAGCTTTTCTTCAAACTCGTCAACATCTATCGGCAGTTCAAACCAGTATGATATTGTTTCTTCGCCAGTTGTTCCTCTCGTTTCCACCAGCACCCTTGTTTCCTGCATTGTTCCTCACGTCCTTTCTGTTGTTTCATCACATCTTTTATGGTCTGGTACGACATACCAAACACATACTTTGAAAAATCTTCTAACTGTCTTTCTTCATAGTCGGCAGGGTTCAGTCGTTTCATTTCATGCCATACCTTACGCTTGTAAGAGGGCAGGTCAGAAATATAATCACAGCCGACTTTTGACTGCATATCCTTAAAAATATCGCTCATTTCATCACTCCAATCTGAAATTTTGGTAAGAAAAAAGCAGTCAATCCTAAGACTAACTGCTTTGTGTGTATGGATATGAAATTGTCAAACTGGGATTTACGAAAATCTTTTTTGAATCTTATACAGCCATATACTACAAATAACAGCTATAAATAATATAAATATAACTGCAATAGAAATAGCATAATCTTTCGGTAATATAACTGCAATCACTCCAGAGAACAAAAGACAAATTCCTATCAATAAAACAGGCTTTCCTAATGCTTTTGCATATCCTTTTCTGTCGTTTGTGGTTTCAAATACTTTGCCATGAACAGAAGAATAATTTCCTTTTAATAGAGAAAAACTAACAAATATGAGAAGAGCAGAACAGAACCACATCATTATACTAAAGCCTATCATAATATATCCCTCCATCAATTCTAATTTTCTTAGTTCTATAAACTGAAATTTTGTTATTTCATTTTTTCTTGACACTCGCTACATTCTTTATCGTGAATAGAAATAATGCCACCGCACTAATTTGCCGTTTTCTTCATATCCATATTATACCATTCTCATACCAACACCACAATAAAATTTTATGCACCGATAATCTTATTGAACAGCTCTAACAGTACATCTTTCACACCGCCAGCATTGAATACCAAACCGACAGCAATCAAGGCAACTACCAAGAAGCCGATAAGTTTGGAAAACTCACGCTTGAAACCTAAGTAGATACCGATAACTACAATCGCCATAAGCACTAAGCTCTGTGCGTTGCTTAAAAACCATTGATACAAATTTTGCCCGAAATTCATGTTATTTGTCCTCGCTTTCTTTTAATTGTTTCATTTCATAGTCAGCTTCTTTGCCGACATTCAAAATACACATCAAGACTACGCCGATACCCATTCCCATAGATACCAGCAGGAAGTCTTTTAATAATACCCACATTTTTCATCACTCCTAACTTTCTACTAAATCTTTTGCAGGGGTCGTCTGCTGTTTGATTATCATTTCATGCTTTTCACTCAAGACTGCCTGCTTTTCAATCGTTTCCATGTAGTCTGTACCGTTTCCCTTATCAATCTTTTTCAGCATTTTCAAGGTCGGTGCTACCTGCCTTTGTACCCAACGCAATGTGCGGTCTAAGGTATAAGGCTCTGGCTTTGTCGTTAGTTTCAGACTTTGCCGATTATCGCCGATAAACCAAGCCCAGCGGTCATTGAGTTTCCAGTCATTTTTCCGCTTGTCTGGTTCTTCATCAACAAACCGCACATACTGGTTGATAATAGAAAAGGCGGTCTGTTCAGCGTCATAATACGTCAGCAAATCTCGTACTGCATAGTAGGCACGTTCATTTCTAAGCCGTATCTCAAAACGGTTGATAATGTCGGCTTCTTCCAGCGGTGTCCCTAACTTGACGTACTGCTCATAGTCCTTTTCATAGATACAAAAATACACATCAGATTTCAGTGAACCAAGATAAAGGGTACGCCCCATATATTCTCTGTCGTCCTCTCTGTGCTTGATAAGCTCGCCCGACTGGTAAAACTTATAACTTCTGGACTTTCCGATATATTCCCGTTTCCTGCATTTTTCCGCAAGCTCTGGAATATCCAAAATGCCCGTATGGTCGTTGATAGCAAGGTCGATACGCTTCATAACGCCACCGTCTACTAATGCGTCCATGAGGAAGTCATACCAGCTTCTTTGCTGTGCCAGCAGATAACTTTCAAACTGCCTGCAACCACGCCCCTTTAACTCTAAAAGGACACCTTTTTCTTCGTCAGCCGACGTATAGATAAAGATGTCCCCTAAAGAGTAATGCTCCGTATAGCTGTAACGCCCGTAATCTTCATGGAGCATATAATTGATATTCAGTTTTAATATATCTTTGATGATGTGCTGAATATCCAGCGTGGGAAAACGAATTTTTACATAATCAAACAGCATGGTAAGCGGTTCTTCTGGATTGAACCTTGCCAGTTCCTTATGCAGAGTTTCCAAAAGCTCCTTTGACGGCTTCATTTTTCCACTTTCTATCTTGTTGAAATATTCCCTTGTGATACCAGAAGCCACCGCCAGCCTGCCTTGTGAGATACCGTAAGCAATCCGTTTCTCCCGTAATTCTTTTATCCGTTGTTCTTCATTCAGAACCATACCCCCAATCTGTAAAGTGTGAAGTTTTTTAAGGCGACTTCACAGCCGATTTTTGCTAGAAAACCATGCCAGAAGCCTTATGTTTCCTATGTTTTTTGTCTATTGTCTATTTGCAAACGTACCCCTCTGTTAGATACCGAGGGGTTTTACCTGCTGGCGTGGCTTACGCCACACCAGCAACGGCTAGTCCGTGCCGTCGCCTTTCGCTTCGCACGTCGCCGTCCCGTCCTGCCTTGCTTGTGCAAGAGAGCCGATAGTCTGCAAAAAATCATGTCCTTTCGGGACTAAAGGCGTGTAAAACTCACTGATAACACTTGTTCCCACATCACAATAGCCACGCCCCTTGATACGCTTCTGGAAAAACTGCTTTTTCACATCTGAACCAAACAGCATACCGTAACCTAATTCGCTGATACGCCCAAGTCCCACACGGAAATTGAAGTTATCTCTGATACCGTCCGAGAAATACTTTGCGTCTGGACGCTGGCAGGCAACGATAAGGAAATAACCTGCTTGTCGCCCTAACATAACGATTTTCTTTAACTGGCTAAGTAGGCTCACGCTTTCTTTTGTCCCCAGCATTTCAAAAAATGCCACATATTCATCAAAGATAAGAAAGCAGGGTGGCAGTCCCAGATAGGCGTAGTTTTCGCCCGTCTTATAGTTCGGGTGTCGCTTCATTTCCTCACTTCGCTGTACCATGCCCTCATAAAAGGCATTGACGCAATCTATCATTTCTTCTTTGGTGTGATACACATTTCCCATAACTGTCCCTAAGTCTGCAAGGTCAGCGTTCTTCGGGTCTAAGATATAAAGGACAGCGTTGGTATGCAGTAAGGCTTCAATGAGCGTCAGCAGAAAATAGGTTTTACCGCCACCAGTCCCACCAGCAATCAGAGCATGAGGGAGTGCGTCATATTCCCAGACAAGATTTTTCATCAGTCTAAGACAGCCGTTTTCTGCCCGTACTTCATCAATGGTAATGCGGTTCGCTATCATATCATAAAGCAGGGTATATTCGATATAGCCGTCATGCAGGGTCTTGTCGGTCAGCTCACAATACAAGCCACTTTCCAATTTATCCTCTAACCGTAAAAGCTGGTCTTGATATTTTCCTAATGTGATTTCACATCGGATATGAAGCAGTCCCTTTTCCATTTGATAATAAATCTTTGGAAACCAGACGATTTTTTCCCTTGATCTGCTTTGCAGGTCAGTAAAAAAAACGCTGTCTTGTATGGTATCGGCTTCATACCACTTATTTTCCAGTATCATTCTTGCCAGCTTTTGACGGTGCAGGAGCTTCTTGAAACTGTCGTAACAGAATCGGTAATACAGAAAAACGACCAATGCACAAACACCAGTCGCTATCAGTATGGTTATGAAGTTGTAAGGGGAGAGCGTCAAGCCGTTTTCTAACAAGCTGAAATGCTCCCAATCGGTACGCATGAGCTGTTTTATATTCAGTAGCAGAAGAACCGCCACGAATATAAACAGAAGCGTTCCTATGGAAAAATGGTAGACAAGGTGCTTGTCGCTGGCTCTGATACGGTGTCCTTTGTTCCAAATCTTACGCATAAATCAATCACTCCTTTCTGGGTAAGAAAAAAGCAGTCAATCCTAAGACTAACTGCTTATATCATTATTCGTGTTTTTTCCCAACAATATAGGTTGTTACTAACATTCCTATCAGCAAAATAATTATAGCTGGATGTTTTACAGTATTCCATAATGAAATGCCACCAACTAAAAAACTGATATAGCAAATAATAGGATATAGAATAGCAGTTCCTAATGTAAATACTCTAAATACTGTTAATACATATCCCCAGTTTGCATTATTAAAAGATAGCCCTGCCATGTGTATTCTGAAAATTCCTTGTGATACAAAATTAACTTTATTTGTATCATAATATGTCGGTAATAATTCTTTCGCAAAAATGCAAAGCCAACTTGCAAACAAAAGCATTAACAAAGATATATACAAACTATCTCCCATTTGTTCTATGGAAATTCCAGAAACAGTTAATAATATTGCCTCTATAACTACCACACCGATTGAGATAAGAAATGCAAATATCCAGTTCTTTTTTCGTTGATGAATTGTATCACGCAACGACAAGTCTAACGAGTTTACAACAAGAGTTTCTACCACATCACTATTTAATGTCTTGTTCTCTTTTAATTTTTCTCCTTGTAAAAGTTCTGTTACTGTAATACCAAGTATATCAGCAATAGGGATAAGTAATGTAACATTTGGCATACTGTTTCCACGTTCCCATTTACTAACTGTTTTATCCGACACAAACAACTTATCTGCTAAGTCCTTTTGTGTCATTTGTTTTTCTTTTCGCACTTCGGCTAAAAATTGTCCAAATTTTTCATTGTTGATTTGATACATTTGTGCCACCTCCTATCGTTATTTTAACCATTTACGATAAGGTAGGCAATCTACTAACGGGAGAGTACCTCTATTTTTCTAACTTATGAGGAGAATTTTTATTTTTTCGGCTGTCCCTGCGGTGTATGGTTCTGTGGACTTCCTGCGTTCTGGTTTCCTTTATTCTTCAATACAATATCCTCTGCCTTTACATACCAGTCCACATCTGCACCCGTATAGGTCTTTCGTGATACCGTATCGGCTACGGGATTGACAAGTTCCACAACTGCATTGTACGGAAATTCTCTTAACGGTACTTCTGGCGGTACAGATACGGGGATAATTCCACCATGCAGACTGCACTTCAAATCATAGATACGCTTTTTAAGCTGGGTACTCGGTGTCCCGTCCTCATTCTGTAAGAACACATCACGCACTGCTGTAAATTTTAATTCTCCAAATGTTTTCTCTTTGTCAATAACAAATCCGTTTGATAATCTCATAACTTCTTCACTCCTTTACTTTTCTTCAACTGCTACAATATCATCAGCAACTAATACATAATCGGTATGTCCCATATCCCCGATTGCGTAACCTCTGCCGTATAACTTCGGATTGACAAGTTTTACTTTCTGCTCATACTTGAACTTCTTTTCGCCAGCCTGCACGGGAATTTCTACCACAACATTTTCGCCTTTCTGTACGTCGGAATAAAGGTTATAGCTTCGTCTGGCTAAGACCCTGCGATTATTTTTATCTCTTTCAAAGACTGGCTCGCTTTCGCCTGCAAATTCAAGAGTTCCAAAAGACTGTGCCATATCTGGCACGACATATTTCATTTCCATATTGTTTTACCTCGTTTCTTTCTATATTTGATAAGTTTTTTAATTGTGATTTCTTATTCTGGCGGTTTGGGAAGTACCAGCAATCCCCCAGATAGTAAAGGGTAAAATCAATGCTTACGCACCCTTGACTATCCGTGTTCTTGCAGGTTGTTGGCAGACAAGCCAGAATAAGCAAAAATCTGCCGTTTGACAGCTTCGGCGGAGAGCGTGATTTTTCTTTCCTCATACCGTTACCGCCTTATGATTTCTTCATTTTACGGCGTTTGTAAAGATATGTTCCAGCCAGTCCACCAGCAGACGCAAGCAACATCACGATAAATGCCATTACATTTGTACTGTCGCCCGTTTTGGGACTGTCGCTAGGTCTGTTAGGCTTTTCCGGTGTCGGTGGTGTTTCGGGTTTCTCTGGTTCTTCTGGCTTTTCCTTAAAGGTAATCGTCTGTCCCTTATCCTCAATATCCTTATGCTCGGTAACTTTCTTCGGCTCGTCTGGATTGCTTAAATCGTATAATTCCTCAAAAGTTACAAGCTGTTTGCCGTCAAGAGAAGTAGCGTCAAACGTAAAAGCAACTTCCACTTTCATAGCTTCGCTGTCAGCAATAAAAGTGTAATCACTTTCCACACGTTTTCCATTGATAAGAAGTTCTGCATTTTCTTCTTTCAACATCTGCCAGCCCACAAGTTTGTACTGTGTACCGACTTCTAAGCCCTCTAAGGTTACGGTATCAATGATTGTAACCTCTTTTCCTGCTTTAAGCTCTTTATTGCCGTCCTTATCGGTAACGGTAGTATGTATCTTGATGATACGCTCTGTGATAAGTACCGTTTGCCCGTCGTCCTCAATGTCTTTGTGTTCTGCAACTTTTACGGGTTCGTCTGAATTGCTGAAATCATATAATTCTTCAAAGGTAACAAGGTTTTTGCCACCTAAAGCAGACGCATTGAATGTATAGGAAATTTCCACTTTCATTTCTTCATCATCAGCGACAAAGGTATAATCGTTTTCTACACGTTTCCCGTCAATGATAAGCTCGGCGTTTTCTTCCTTTAACATCTGCCAGCCTTTGAGCTGATACTTTGTGCCTTTTGTAAGTCCGTCTAATTTGACAGTATCAACGATTGTAACCTCTTTTCCTGCAAGGATAGTCTTTTCGCCGTCTTTGCTGGTCGCTGTGGTATGAATAGAGATTTCTTTTTCGTATTCATCAGTCAGCGTTCCTAAATCAATCACAAGGTTATTTCTTGATACCACGATTTCAAAAGGTGGGATAAGTTCAAAGCCTTTGTTACTATCGCAACGCATTTCTTCAATGATATAGGTATCATAAGGTAATGCCCCCTTGCTGTCGTCTGGTTCAGAAGTCCCAAACCACACACCGTCCTCACTGGTCTTGCCTGCGTTTGTATTGTGCTTATGAGAAGCCCAGTCAGCAGAAGTGGAAAACTGCCCGTTATCATCAGTTACCACAACATGATTTTCGCCCGTTGTCTTGCTTGTGATCCTAAAAGGAACATCAGCAAGACGCTTATGTGTGCCTGCACCGATTTTTACACCCTCAATATCTCCACGCTTAATCTGATTGTAGATAGAATGAGCTTCGTCGGTTAAGTCCACGATTTTTCCATTTTCTGTGATTGTAAAATCAATCGGTTTTGCACCGTCAGTTAAGTAACCGTCGGGAGCTTCACTCTCAACAATACGGAATTTTCCATAAGGTAAGAGGTCAGAAGAAGTAGAAGCGATACCCTCAATATCTGTACGAATAGTTTTTACGACTTCATTTTTCTTATATAGCTTGCCCTCAACCAAAACAGAATTATCATTTAAGGAAATGATGTCAAAGACAGTATCTTTCAGAGTGGCACTTCCTTGTGGCTTTGTATCGCCCGTTTCTAAATCTCGTTTCTGAATTTTGACACCGCCACGGATAACCTTGTCTGATACGGAAAACTGGTTACTTCCAGATAATACGGCAAGGTCGCCGTCCTCGGTAATCTGTGTTACATATAAGCCCTTAATCTGTTCGGACTTATCGCCAGCCTGCATATATGCACCCTCTAACAAGTAGCCGTTTGGAGCTTTCGTTTCCTCAACGGTTAGCGTTCCAAGTGGAAGAACCGCCTTGCCGTCCTGCATATAGAAGCTATCTCCAGATACCTTGTATGCGTCCGCTAATTTTGTGATGTAGTGAGTTGTCCCGTCGCTGTCTGTTTCAGCGATTGTCTTTGTAACCCATGTACGAGTAGCTTCGGCAGGGAGATTGTCTTTATTATAGAAGCCTGCATAATACTTCCATGTAAATTCCGCACCTGCTAAAGAAGCGCTCCCTTGCGGATTGTCTTTCTGTGTTTCCATATCAATCTTGAAAAGCTCAATCAAAGTGTCCGTTACTTTTGGCGTATCAGATACGTTCAAAGTCGCTGTTTCGCCAGCTTTGATTGTCAATGGATAGACTTTTTTATCCACTTTATATCCTGCTGGTGCGGATAATTCCTTGATATAGACTGTGCCTGCCGTTACCTCTGCAACATCTGTATTTCCGTTTTCATCAGTCGTAAGGGTGGCAAGCTGTTTTGTGCAGTCCTTATCAGCAAAGACACCGTATGTTGCACCAGCGATTGAGTAATTCCCGTTACCGTCTGTAATGCTGGTATTACTGGAAATCTTTTTAAGTTTCGCATTTCCGACATTTAATTTCGCCCAGAATTGCCCCAATTCCTGACCCTCGCCAGAGTAGATATAACCGCCACATTCATAGCGTCCTTTATTTTCTTTGACAAAGGCTCTTGCACCAGAGAAAACTTCGTCCTGCGTTGCCTTTGGAATTTCATCATAAGAAGCTCGCACGTTATCGCATTGCCAGCCAAGATGTACACTCAATCTCTGCCAGACTACAAGCTGTCTTAAAAGGTAGGCGTGATTTTTGCTTATTCCGCTGTGGCTGTCTGTGTACTGTTTTACATATTCGATAGATAAAGCAACGTCGCTTATCTGGTCGGCACTCATACGGGTGCTTGCGTCAGCTCTGGTCTTGTAGCCGTTCCTAAAATCTGTGTTAATGTCGATACAGTAAGCGTCCTCGCCCTCAACGGTCAAATGTCCCTCGTTAAAGGTAGAACCAATCGAACCGTCATTCATTACTTTTTCAACGATACCGACACGCTCTTTTGACTCCGTCCAGTATTGCTTGCTTTCTGCATGAACGGATGTCGTCGGTAAAGCAGTAACGACAGTTGCAAGAGCTAAGAAGCCCGTACACAATCGTTTTAACATCTTTTTCATAAATCTAATGCTCCTTTCATTTTGGGTAATAGAATAGCCGTCCAATAAGAACGGCTGGAAATAGAAAAGGAACGTCATGTTAGGCGTTCCATAGTCTATAAGTTATTCAATTTTTTCTTGTTTCAATACTGATGTGCTGTACCATATCTTTGCATATCTAGGAAAACTTGCGTATCAAGGCTCATTCGTTAGTAGTAAATAAGTAGTAAATTGATGTGTTTGTTTCCTTGAAAATGCTGATAGATACTGTATTTTAGCGGATAATCAGATTTTTATTGTGTTTTTGATACCTATAAAGATGTTTTTGATGTAAATTATTTTGGTGCATTGCGTTTTGTTAAGAGTATAATTCCGTATATGACAGCTAAGAAGAAGGGCAAGGTCATTTTTACAAGTTCAGGTGTAGGTGTAACAGGTTTTATGAATATTTCACCGTATAGTTCAACAAAGGGAGCTTTAGAAGCATTGGCTAAATGTCTTCGTATTGAATATGCAAAGGATAATATTACTTTTCATATTATGCATCCACCCCTTACACAAACAAAATCGGCTTCTCCATTACCGGTGCCTAATGAATTTAAGGCATCTCCAGAAAAAGTTGGTTATGGTCTTGCGAAACATATTAATTCAAAGAGATACATAATCTGCCATAGTTTCAATCAGAAAATCCAAACAATGGGGTGCTATGTATTCCCTATAAAAATGGGTACTTTACTTTCAAAAATGACAGCCAATGTAGATAAGTAAATAATAGGATTATGTTGATAAAAAGTATGAAAAGAATAAATTCAGCGGGGGCAGAAAGTGCCCCCACTTTCACTATTTGGGGGCGAAAAGCGCCCCACATATAATAAACAAAGGGTTCAAGGGAAAAGTTACTTGCTAGAACAGCATTTGGATGGAGACATCTCTAATGCGTATCTAGCCGTCAACCTAAGAAGTATCAAGGCAGCCAAAACAGCAGATTAATCATGCAACATTTCCTACTGGTTAATCACCATGTCATTTTCATTTTGTGTTATAATGTGTTATCAGATTTTTTGCCCTTGTATTTGCCCTTATCAGAGTTCGTAAACACTGGTGGGACGATTCATGCGGAAACTGAATTTGATAATATATATTACATTAGTATTTTAAGGAGAATGTATGGAAGGTGAAAGAAAAACATTGACACAGCTATCTGTGCCAATATGCCTGGAAACTTTATTTTATATGCTTTCAGGTATGGTTGATACACTGATGTTATCATCAGTAAGTGATCAGGCTGTGGGGGCTGTTGGAACAGCAAATACATATATAGGTGTTTTTATTATCATGTTCGGGGTAATATCATCCGGTATGGTAGCAGTTATGTCACAAAATATTGGAGCTGGAAAACCTGGAATTGCATATCAGGCCAGACAGCTTGGACTTGTATTTAATGCACTGACAGGTATCCTGATGTCTTTTATTCTTGCTGCTTTTTCTGGGTGGATACTTAAGATAGTGAGTATTGCCCCTGCTTTACTTGAGCCGGCTGAAACATACCTTAAAATTGTTGGAGGTGCAAGTTTTTTAAATGCGCTTATTCCAATTTTTTCGAGTTATTTAAGAGTGTTTGGTTATACAAAACATTCCTTAATAGGGACAGTTGTTGGTAATGTAATTAATATTATATTGAATTCGGTATTCTTGTTTGTGTTTAACTGGGGAGTAATGGGAGTTGCTGCTGCAACAGTTTTTTCAAAGGTTGTGAATCTTATTATTGTAGCAGCAATGGGAGCTGTACTTATAAAAGCAAAGCAAAGTCCTGAGCGCGCACAACCACGAAAGATACTTGCACAGATTGTTAAAATCGGTTTTCCTTCGGCATTCGAAACAGCACTTTATAATGTAGCAATGACATTTATAGTATGTTTTATGAACCATATGGATACGGATGGAATGAATGTTACAGCTCGTTCGTATGCTATGTAGATAGCCAATTTTTCATATTGTGTGGGAGCTGCGCTTGCACAGGCAAATGCCATTATGACGGGCTGGAGAATCGGGGCAAAGAAGTATGAGGAATGTGACAGGGGTACGCGAAAAGCTGTGATATATGGTCTTGTAACAGCAACGTGCTTTTCTGTGACATTTGCAATTACCGGATGTTTTATCGTTCATATATTTACGAATGATATACAGATGATTGAGCTTGTAGTAAAACTGTTGGTAGTAGATATATTTCTTGAATTTGGAAGAGTGACAAATCTTGTATATGGTCAGGCATTAAAAACAAGTGGAGATGCTATTTTCCCTGTTATAATGGGTGCAATATTTATGTATCTGTTTGCAGTTGGTGGAACATATTTTCTTGGAATACATATGGGGCTGCTTGCGGTAGGGGCATATATTGCCATGGCAGGTGACGAGTGTGCGAGAGCAGTTGGAATGGTGCTTAGATGGAAAAGTGGAAAATGGAAAACTAAGAGTCTTGTAGAATAGAAGAGAATATGTCTCTTCGTGTGGAGAGGCAGTTAGAGGATAAATTGGAATTTACTGTTGAAAGGATTAAACAATGCCAAGTTACATAATGGATTTAAGAAAGTTTGTAGGACACAGGACACTGATGCAGTGCGCCGCAAGCATAATAATAGTGAATGAAAAGAACCAGATTCTTTTAGGAAAGCGTACAGATAATCACAAATGGGGATATGCCGGGGGTTCTATTGAACTTGACGAGAAAGTGGAGGATTGTGCAAGAAGAGAGCTGTTTGAGGAGACAGGTCTTATTGCAGATGAGATAGAATTTTTTATGGTGAATTCCGGTCCGGAGGTGCATTATGTGTATCCTAATGGTGATGAAGTGTCTAATATTGAGATTATATATGTGTGCAGAAAATACCATGGAGAATTAAAGAGACAGGAAGAAGAAATTGAAGAACTGAAGTTTTTTAATATTGCCGAGGTTGAACTGGATAACATTTCACCACCGATAAGACCAGTGGTGAAACGGTTTATAGAACAGAATTCTTAGCAAATGCTGTGCAGATGAAATGCATTTTTTCTGAATTCAATAAGCCCTTCATCACGCATTTTTCCAAGTTCCTTGGAAAGTGCTGAACGGTCAACATTAAGATAATCGGCAAGCTGCTGGCGGTCGAATGGAATTACGAATTCCTGACTGCCAGCTTTTCTTGACTCATTGGACAGATATATAAGAAGCCTTTCTCGGATTGTCTTAGGTGATGTGCAGAATATCCGGTTAGACAGGGTGAGATTCTTCTGAATGGAAATGTGCAGCAGATTGTTAAGGATTGTATCTTTGCAGTGCGTATTTTCAAATTGTGAACTCATCAATTTATCTATATCAAGAAAAAGAATCACACTTGTTTCAGAAGCGACCGCATCTACCATGAGCGGTTCGCCAGTCAGAGCATATGTTTCAGCGAATACATGTCCCGTAGAAATATTGCTCATAATAGCTTTGTTGCCCCACAAATCTATATATTCAATAGTTACCTGACCAGATGCAACAATTCCAATTTCGTGAACGCTGTCTGTTACATGATATATAAACGAATTTTTGTGGAATTTTCTGGCACGCAGAAATCCGGCTGTGGTCATTTCTGATATTTCAGATTCGGTGATATCTTTAAATATTGGTGATTTGATAATTGCCATAAGTTCTCCTTATACTGCCACGGTAAAATCCAATTTTCTGACTTAAAGTACATTTTTAATAAATTATCAAAAATGTGGTTAAAACAACATATTTATTATGCTCATTATATTATTCTTTAATCACGAAATCAATGAGAACACAGGAGGATTAAGTGATGATAAGAAGAGTTATTCATATTGATGAGGATAAATGTAATGGATGCGGAGCATGCGTGACAGCATGTCATGAGGGGGCAATCGGATTGGTTGATGGAAAGGCAAGACTTATGAGAGACGACTACTGTGATGGCCTTGGTGATTGCCTGCCACAGTGTCCTACAGGGGCAATTTCATTTGTAGAAAGAGAAGCGGCAGCATATGATGAAGCTGCGGTTCTTGCCAATAAAGCTGCAAAGGAGCAGGCAGCAGCACATAAACCACATTTTTCAGGATGCCCTGGAAGCATGATGAGACAGTTTAACAGGAATAATCAGGAAAATGCATCCCCGGTTGCACCAGAATCCCAGCTTGCACAATGGCCATGTCAGATTAAGCTTGTGCCGGTTAATGCACCATACTTTGACGGAGCAAAGCTTTTAATCGCGGCGGATTGTACAGCATATGCATATGCCAATATGCATCAGGATTTCATGAAGGGAAGGATTACTATTATCGGCTGTCCGAAGCTTGATGATGTTGATTACAGCGAAAAGCTTACACAGATAATAAGTAACAATAATATTCAGAGCGTTACTATTGTTCGAATGGAAGTTCCATGCTGCGGAGGACTTGAATATGCTGCAAAGACAGCATTACAGAACAGTGGAAAATTCATTCCATGGCAGGTTGTGACGATTTCAACTGATGGGAAAATCTTAGATTAAAAAATATTAGAAATAACACTAAAATATTGCCAACACATGAATTTTGAATTATAGTATTAATGCTTTATAAAATTCTTATAAATATTTGGAGGACTTATGAAAAAAATAAAAGCGCTTATGCCGGAAGCATATGACTTTAATGGAAAGCTTCCGCTAAAACAGGCAATACCGCTTGGACTTCAGCATGTAATGGCAATGTTTGTAGGTAATCTTACACCGCTGCTTATTATTACAGGTGCATGTGGAATTGGGGCAGGAAGTGAATATGCTTCTATCCAGGTTGCACTTTTACAGAATGCAATGATTATTGCAGGTATTGTAACACTTATTCAGTTATTTTCAATTGGACCTGTTGGTGGCAAGGTACCTATTATTATGGGTACAAGCTCAGGATTTATTGGAGTATTCAGCAGTGTTACCAAGATTATGGGTGGTGGAATATTAGCTTATGGTGCAATTATGGGAGCATCTATTATAGGTGGTCTTTTTGAGACTGTACTTGGAGCATTTATTAAACCATTAAGAAAATTCTTCCCATCAGTAGTAACAGGAACAGTAGTTCTTTCAATTGGATTGTCGCTCATCTCAGTAGGTATCAATTCATTTGGAGGTGGAAGCTCTGCTAAGGATTTTGGTTCGTTGGAAAATCTTTTCTTAGCATTTGTTGTGCTTGTAGTTATATTATTTGTTAAGCACTGGACTAAGGGATATCTTAGTTCATCTGCAATTCTTGTTGGAATTATTGTGGGTTATATTGTAGCAATTATTATGGGACTGGTTCTTCCACATACAGCAGTTACAGCTGATGGAGTTGAGTATACTAAATCATGGGTGCTTAACTGGAACAAGGTAGCAGAGGCTAAATGGATTGCAATTCCAAAGTTTATGCCAGTTAAGCCTGTGTTTGATTTAAGAGCAATACTTCCTGTACTTGTAATGTTTGTTGTAACAGCAGTAGAGACTGTTGGTGATATTTCAGGCGTTATGGAAGGTGGAATGGGAAGAGAGGCAACAGATAAGGAGCTTTCTGGAGGCGTAATGTGTGATGGTCTTGGTTCAACACTCGCAGCAATGTTCGGTGTGCTTCCTAATACATCATTCAGCCAGAATGTAGGACTTGTTGCAATGACTAAGGTTGTTAACAGAGTTGCACTTGCATCAGGTGCGGTATTCCTTATATTATGCGGACTTATACCTAAGCTTGGAGCACTTATATCAATCATGCCACAGTCAGTACTTGGTGGTGCAGCAGTTATGATGTTCTCATCAATCATAGTAAGTGGTATCCAGCTTATTACTAAAGAGCCGCTTGATGCAAGAAGACTTTCAATTGTTTCAGTTGCACTTGGTGTAGGTTACGGAATGGGTGTAAGCCCTGCAATTCTTGAACATACACCACAGGCAGTACAGCTTATGTTTGGTGAGTCAGGTATTGTACCTGCAGCATTTGTGGCAATATTACTTAATGTGATACTTCCTAAGAGCAAACCGGCTAATGAAGAAACTTCAAAAGACGAGTAATATCGTCTGGAGTATCGATATCATATAGTTCATATTCATCCCGTACAGGAACTAATACAACCTGTGCGGGATATTTTTTTGTTAAGAACCCGCCGCCTTTTTTCTCAGGAAGGTTTAGAAGCTCATCGTAATATTTTGCAGGAAATATACATGGAGAACCAGCATTTTCCTTGTAGGAAAGTCTGCATATCTTATCATCATAATAAAGAAATGTAAGACACAGAAGCTGCAGGCTTGTCCTTGTAATAAGCGGCTGGTCTGATGGCAGGAAAAGGATTCCCTGAGGCTGCAGATTACCTGAAGAAGCGTTATCTGATAGAATTCTGGTAACTCCAAGCCGGACCATTTCATTTCTGTATGGCATGTCGTGTCGGAGAAAATGTATATTCTTATCTTCACATATATGAACCACTTCATCATGTCGAGTTACTACAAGTGTCTCACCAAAGCAAGCAAAATGGCTTATAGATACTGCATTTTCAAAAAGAGAGCGTCCGTTAAAGTCTGCTATCAGTTTATTAGAGCCGAATCGTTTTGACATACCGGAAGCCATAATAATGCATGAAAGCGTTTCAAATGTGCTGTCAATATCAATAACAAGAACATCTTTCCTGTTATTGATTCTGTTTAGAAATTCTGTGGATTGTTTTCTGATTACAGCTAAAACATGTGAATTATCAAGCAGTTTTTCAACAGCCTTCTGAAATGGGATGCAAGAGCTTTCAAGATAACCAAGCTCATCAATAACAAATAACCTTTCAGGAGTTGTATCAAGATGTGTATCAATGGCAGGAATTGCACAATTAATAAATCCATCTTCAATAATTTTCATATTATTGCCTTTAGATGCAGGATTAATTCCAGATGTCCGGGGTACACCAATTACGAATTCTTTATTGTCAGCAACCAGATTAGATTTAATGACAACCTGTGGTGTATCCGTTCTATGACTCTGTAACAGATTGAAAGAATCGGACATATGTTTTAACATATTATTAACAAGATGAGATTTTCCACTGCCGCGGCTTCCTGTTATAAAAATGTGTTTTCTGCCGGTCATCCTGAAAAATGTAATTACGGCTTCTGCGTCCAAATAACAATTATTCATAAATCCCCCTATTACAAAGCAAGAACTATTCTGTGTACATTTCCCTTGGTATCAGTACATTCAGTAACATTGATATTATCATATATAAGAGACATTTTCTCATTGATTTCTGAAAGACTGGCTGCATGTACATCAATATCTGAAACAATTTTTCCATCTTTCATAAGAAGAATCCTGTCGCAGTACTCAAGTGCCAGTTCCGGACTGTGTATACACATGAGGGCACATTTGTTATCGGAAATAATATTCCGGATGTGTTTCATAAGCATATGGCGGTTAGAGAAATCAAGCGCACTGTCAGGCTCATCAAGAAGCAGAAGTGCTGAATCTTCTATAAGTGTGCGTGCAAGTATGCATAACTGCTTCTGGCCTTCGCTTAATGTGAGAAAGTCTGTATCATATAATCCGGCAAGGCCAACAGAATCGATAGCCTTATCAGCACGATGTCTCATGTTGGAATTGTATGATTTAAGCATGTGAAGCTGTGGATTAAAGCCAAGCAGACAGACATCTCTTACAGTCATACTTACGCTTATTCCATTTCTTTGTGGAATGTAGCTTATCATGCCGGCTCTTTTTCTGACAGACATACTTTCAAGCTGAAGCTCACCAAGCATGCACTTTCCGCTATGTTTAACAAAATTCATAACAGCTCTTATAAGAGAGGTTTTCCCGCAGCCGTTATTACCGATAATTGCTGTAAGTTGTCCAGGCTGAATGTTAAAGCTTACATTCTGGACAGCACATTTGCTTCCATAATATACTGATACATCTGAAACATATAATTCAGGATTGAATAAATCGGACATCATACAACCTCCTTTTTATTAGCTTTGATAAGCAGGATTATAAGCAGCGGCGCACCAAGGAGTGATGTAAATATGCTTACAGGAAGTTCTGATGAGGATACACTTCTTGCAAATATATCAGCAAGTGTCATGATGATAGCACCAGCCAGTCCGCTTGATATGTATGTGAATCTGTCATTGCGTCTTGTAAGTAATCTGGCAATGTGAGGTGCAATAAGTCCAATAAAGCTGATAAGTCCTGTTACACATATAATTGATGATACGATTAATGTTGCAATCATTAATATGATAAAACGCAGAACTGTGACGTTGACACCAAGAGCGGCAGCTTCATCCTCATTTATCGAGAGAATGAGAATCTGTCTGTATAATAAAGTCATGATTATAAAGCCTGCACATGTTACAAAGAAAGGAATAGCAAGGCTGTCCTTTGAAACACCGTTAAGGCTTCCCATGATCCAGTATTCAATAGAAGCAAGCTGTTTTTCAGGATCTGCAGCAAGTTTGAGAAACATAAGAATTGTCTGTGCTACAGAATGAATGGCAATGCCAGCAAGTACAATTGTGTAACTGTTTCTGCCGGGAACAAGATAAGCCACAAGTAATGTGATTATAAGGGCAATTATTCCTCCGGCAAATGCGGATATTGATACAACAGGGGTTAAAGACGAAACCGCAACTATAGCAAAAGCTGCGCCGGCACTTGCACCGGAAGAAACACCGACAACATCAGGTGATGCCAGTGGATTTTTAAATATCATCTGATATACATAACCAGATATTGAAAGGCCAAAGCCTCCGATAATACCCATAATGGCGCGTGGAAGTCTTAGTCTTTTAAAGACCATAATTGACATAGTGTCCCCTGACAGCAGTCCTTTTAATGTGAGTGGATACTGTCCGGTAAGAACTGACCATGTAAACACTGCTATAAGAAGCAGTGCCCACATGACAGATAATAGTATAATTTTGTTCCGGTAATTATTAATATTCATGAACATAAATCATCCTTAATTATTTTGCAGGTGTAAATCCATAAAAGCTTTCATAGAATTTAGTTACACAAGTCTCATAGAAATCTTTAGTTACCTTTTCCGGGTGAAGAACAGAAGCAATGTATATACTTCCAAGGAAGCTTCCAGGAACTGGAGAATCCCATGCTTCAATATCATTAGGAAGCTTTACTACATTTTTGTTCTTAACAGCATTGCAGCCGGCAAGATTAGCATCATTTAAGATATCTTCGACTGTATATGTTGCATCAGCAGCGATAACGATGTAATCAGGGTTCCATGCAAGAATCTGCTCGTAAGAAACATTTGCCCAGTAGGTATCTGTAAGTTCAGAAGCAACATTTTTACCACCTGCGTTAGTAAGCAGAGTATTCTGATACATCTTGCTTCCGGCAGTTGAGAGAACAGAGCTGTTACCTGCAAGGTATACAGATGGTGTATTTTCGCCAGAAACATTAGTCTTGTTATCAGCTAAAAATGTCTTAATTGAATTATTAAGTGCTTCAGCACGACCGACATTGTTAGTAATCTTTCCAACAAGAGTTATACATTCCTCTAAAAGTGACTGGTCTTCTGGATTCACAACAACAGCCTTGATTCCAAGACTTTCAAGAGTATCAGCTGTTTTCTTTAATTTCATTGGAAGAAATACAACATCAGGTGCAGCAGCTACACATGCTTCTGTGTTGAATTCCTTGGCTGTTCCCATGTTAGGAAGGCTCACGATTGCTGGAGCTGCAAGCTTGTAAATATTTCTTGTGTTAGCCTTGGCTTCGATTCCAACGAGTTTATCTTGTAATCCAAGTGCAAGAAGAAGGCTTGTTGAAATGTAGTAAGATGATGCAATCTTTTCCGGAGCCTTTTCAAATGTTACGGTTCTTCCAGCCTGGTCGGTAACAGTAATAGGATAGCTTACGCCAATTTCATTAAACTGTGACATTATGTCAAATGCTGAAGTAGTTTCTTCTTCTGTGCCCTTATCTGAAGTTGTAGAATTGCCGCATGCTGATAATGAAAAAAGCATGAGCATTGCTAAAAAGAGGGCGGTAAATCTTTTAAAATTCTTCATGTTAAAATCCTTTCTGTGAATTGGTTTGTGGAGATGTATTAGAACGGACGCCTCAAAAAATTGTTAAATCCAACGCAGGACACGCTTTCGCTGCTATACGAATCGTAAGATTCGTATTTCGCTCGCAGCGGTACTAGGTTCACGGGAATTTGTTGTCACTTCGTGCCAACTATTCCCGCTTACCAAGTACCGGCGGCTCCAAAGCGTCCTGCGTTGGATTTAACAATTTTTTGTAGCTGTTGTTCTAAATATCTCATAAAACAATTCTCATAAATTATATTAGCAAATGGATTTTATCAGATTGACAAGGGTTTTACAAGCCGTTATATTTATATAAGGAAAGAGAATGAGATTATTTATCGATTTCTTGGTGAGTAAAGAATTTAGTAGTGAAGGATGACAGACAGGTTGTGGCGGGCACAGGCCCGATGCCTGCAGGCGAGGGCTCGATTTGCAGCGTGCTGTGTGGGAGTTATGCCGCCATATGCTTAAAGGTGTGTGCAGAAAATCTCGTTCAAGCGCAGCGCGTTTGATTTTCTGCACACTAATAGACTTTGCAGATGGCGGCATCTACTCCCACTAAGCTAAGCTGCCATGAGAGCCATCACCTGCAGGTAACGGGTCTTTGGCTGCCACAACCGTCCGTCTTTCTTTCACTAATAAACAGATTGGAGTTTTTATGCTTACTATACAGAATTATAAGAAAGTAGAAAGCCTTGAAGAAGCCTATGAGCTTAATCAGAAGAAAGCTAACCGCATTGTCGGCGGCATGATGTGGATGCGTATGGGCGACAACAGAATGAATACGGCTATTGATATGTCAGGGCTTGGACTTGATAAGATTGAAGAATCAGATGAAGAATTTAAGATTGGCTGTATGACTACTTTAAGACAGTTAGAAGTTCATGAGGGTTTTAATGAATATACAGATGGCTGTGCCAAGGAGGCTTTAAGGCATATTGTAGGTGTGCAGTTCAGGAATCTTGCAACTGTTGGTGGAAGCATATATGGAAGATATGGATTTTCTGATGTGCTTACGCTTTTAATTGGACTGGATTCTTATGTAGAATTATACAAGGGAGGCATTGTTCCATTAACTGAGTATGCTGACCGTAATTATGACAGAGACATTGTTGTTAATATTATTGTTAAGAAAAGACCAGTGAATATGTTTTATGAAGCTGTGAGAATAACAGAAACAGATCTGCCGGTGCTTACATGTGCAGGAGTAAAGTTTAAAGATACCGGAGTCTGCAATATCTGCATAGGTGCAAGACCGGGAAGAGCAATTGTTGTTAAAGATACAGAAGGAATACTTGCAGGCGGTATTAATGAGAAGTCGGTAGAAGAATTCAGTACATTTGTTAAGACAAATGTGCCTACAGCGGGCAATATGAGAGGAAGTGCTGAGTATAGAAGCCATCTTGCAGGCGTTCTTGCAGGCAGGGCACTTCAGAATATTAACAGAGATTAATTGGTGATTACGGATTGGAGAATATATGTTAGTTGATATTAAGTTGAATGGGAAATCTGTCAAATCAGATATTACGGCAGACATGACACTCTATGAATTCGTGAGAGAGCATGGTTGTTACAGTGTAAAATGTGGCTGTGAAACATCTAACTGTGGCTTATGTACAGTATTTCTTAATGATAAGCCTGTCCTTTCATGTTCAGTTCTTGCAGCAAGAGCAGACAAATGCAGTGTAACAACACTTGAAGGATTACAGGAAGAAGCGTCTGAATTTGTCACATTTATAGCAGACCAGGGAGCAGAGCAGTGCGGATTCTGTAATCCGGGATTTGTTATGAATGCATTGGCACTTTTCAGAGAGAATCCTTATCCTGATGAAGAGGAGATAAAGGAGTTCCTTTCAGGAAATCTGTGCAGATGTTCAGGTTATGAGGGACAGTTAAGAGGAATTATGAATTTCCTTGAGGCAAAGAAAGCAAAGGAGGCTGAATAGATGAAGTCGGTTAATAAAGCTATCAGAAAGAAAGATGCGATGGAACTGCTTCTTGGAAAGCCGGTGTATACAGATGATATTGCACCTAAGGACTGCCTTGTTGTAAAGCTTCTGCGCTCACCATATGCCAACGCATTTGTAAAGAATATTAATACTGATATTGCGATGAAGGTGCCGGGAATAGAAGCAATATTTACATATAAAGATGTTGACCAGAATATGAAAAGATTCACATGTGCAGGTCAGACATATCCTGAGCCAAGTCCTTATGACAGGCTTATTCTTGATAAGCATGTAAGATTCATAGGCGACCCGGTTGCCATTGTTGCAGGTGCTGATGAACGCTGTGTTGATAAGGCAATGAAGCTTATTAAGACAGAATATGAAGTGCTTGAACCATTGCTTGATTTCACTAAGGCAAAGGATAATGAGATTCTTGTACACCCTGAGGATAACTGGGAGGCATTATGTCCGGTTGGAGCTGATAATAAAAGAAATCTGTGCGCGCATGATGAGAGCGGCAACGGAGATATCGATAAAGTGTTAGATGAGTGTGATATTGTGATTGACAGGACATATCATACTAAGGCGTGTCAGCAGAGCATGATGGAGACTTTCAGAACTTTCTGTACAATAGATACTTATGGAAGACTTCATGTCGTAAGTTCTACACAGATAGTATTCCATTGCAGGAGAATTATCTCACATGCACTTGGAATATCGCCATCTAAGATAAGAGTTACCAAGCCAAGAATCGGAGGCGGATTTGGAGCAAAGCAGACATCTGTGTCAGAGATATATCCTGCATTTGTTACATGGAAGACCAAGAAACCGTCTAAGATTATATTTTCAAGGGAAGAAACACAGTCAGCTTCATCACCAAGACATGAGATGCAGATGCATGTAAGACTTGGTGCAACTAAGGATGGTATTGTAAAAGGAATTGATTTATACACATTATCTAATACAGGCGCATATGGCGAGCATGGTCCTACAACAGTAGGCCTTTCTGGACACAAGTCAATTCCATTATATGGAAAGGCAGAGGCGTTCCGTTTTGTAAGTGATGTTGTATATACTAATATAATGTCAGCGGGTGCTTACAGAGGTTATGGTGCGACACAGGGCCTTTTTGCAGTTGAGTCGGCTGTAAATGAGCTGGCAGACAGACTTCATATGGACCCGTTTGAAATCAGATTTAAGAACATAGTAAAAGAGGGCGATGTAATGCCTGCTTACTATGGACAGGTTAATACAAGCTGTGCACTTGACAGATGTCTTGCAAAGGTCAAAGAGATGATTAAATGGGATGAGAAATATCCTATGAGAAAGATTTCTGATACTAAGGCACGTTTTGTCGGAATGGGCATGGCAATGCAGGGCTCAGGTATATCAGGAGTTGATGTCGGCAGTGCGACACTAAAGCTTAATGATGAAGGTGTATATACTATGAACATCGGAGCTGCTGATATGGGAACAGGCTGCGATACAATACTTGCACAGATTGCAGCAGAGGTTCTTGAATGCAGCACAGATGATATAAGTGTATTTGGTGCAGATACTGACATATCACCTTATGATTCAGGTTCATACGCATCAAGTACAACATATGTAACAGGTAAGGCTGTTGAAAAATGTGCATTAGAGCTTAGAGACAGAATCGAAAAGCTTGGTGCTAAGATGTTAGGCTGCGAGAAATGTGATGTCACATTTGACGGAAAGAAAGTAATATGCGAATCAGGTGAGAACAAGGATAAATGTGTAACCCTGGCCGATATATCAACAGCATCCATGTGTGGTAATGATATAGCACTTTCAGTTACCAATACACATACATCACCTATTTCACCACCACCATTCATGGTTGGAGCAGCGGAGGTCGAGGTTGACCTTCTCACAGGAGAGAGCCGTGTTGTTGAGTATGACGCATGTGTTGATTGTGGAACACCTGTTAATCCTAACCTTGCAAGAGTACAGGCAGAGGGCGGTATCTTACAGGGAATTGGAATGACAATGTCAGAGAATATCACATATTCAGATAAAGGCAAGCTGTATGAGAACTCATTTTTACAGTATAAGATTCCGTCAAGAATGGATATCGGACATATTAATGTTGAGTTTGAGAGCAGTTACGAGAATGCAGGTCCTTTTGGTGCTAAATCAATCGGAGAGGTTGTAATTAATACACCGCTTCCTGCAATTACAGATGCATTAAGCCATGCGGCAGGAAAGAGATTTTACGAGCTTCCTATAACTCCTGACCAGATTGCAATGGCAAGTGTAAAAGATAATTAAAACTGATTGACCATAGAGCCTTGTAATGTTAGAATAATTTCTTATAATATGACAGATAATTTACTTACGAAAGGAATCATTACTATGAATTTTCTTGAAGAAAGAATTATGAAGGACGGAGTTGTCAAAGAAGGCAACATTCTTAAAGTAGACAGTTTTCTTAATCATCAGATGGATGTTAAGCTTTTCAAGCAGATGGGCGAAGAATTTAAGAGAAGATTTGCCGGAAAGAATATTAATAAGATTATAACAATTGAGGCTTCAGGAATTGGTATTGCATGTATAGTTGCAGAATGCTTTGATGTACCGGTTGTATTTGCAAAGAAGTCACAGAGTGTCAATATTGATGGTGATGTGTATTCTGCGGAAGTTGAATCATTTACACATAAGTGCAAGAATCAGGTTCTTATATCTAAGAAGTTTGTAGGTACAGAGGATCATGTACTTATTATTGATGATTTTCTTGCAAATGGCTGTGCACTTCAGGGACTTATATCTATTGTAAATCAGGCAGGCGGAACTGTTGAAGGTATTGGAATCGCAGTTGAGAAGGGCTTCCAGCAGGGTGGACAGATTATCCGTAACCTTGGATACCAGCTTGAATCTCTGGCTATTGTTGATGGAATGAATGCTGCAGATGGCAGTATTAATTTCAGAGAGGAGTAATCATGAATGAATATCAGTTTTTTTCACCAGTAGATGTCGTATTTGGATGCGGAAGTCTTTCTAAGCTTCATACTCTTAAGATGCCAGGAAAGAAAGCACTTCTTGTTATAAGCAATGGAAAGTCTGCAAGGATGAATGGTTCACTTGACAGAACAATAGATGAACTTAAACAGGCTGATGTTTCATATGTGCTTTATAACGGAATAGGAGCTAATCCGCTGAAGTCAGCAGTTGAAGAAGGCGCAAGAATTGGTCGCGAGAATGGAGTTGACTTTGTTGTTGCTTTAGGCGGCGGTTCAGTTATGGATGCGGCTAAGAATATGGCAATGTTCATTCCACAGCCATCAGATAATCTGTGGGATTATGCTAATAGTCCATCAGGTGGAAAGATGATACCTCCTAATGAGATGCTTCCATGGATTGCAATTACTACATCAGCAGGAACAGGCTCAGAGGTTGATACTATCGGAGTAATTTCTAATCCTGATACTAATGAAAAGATTGGTATTGGTGGAATGGCGGGGATGTTTGCAAAGTATGCAATTGTTGACCCTGAGCTTATGAAAACAGTTCCACCGAAATTCACTGCATATCAGGGATTTGATGCACTTTTCCATTCATTGGAAGGGTATATAAGCAACAAACATAATATTATGGGAGATATGATTCAGCGTGCCGCGATTGAAAATATCGGACAATATCTTGCAAGAGCAGTTAAGGATGGTAATGATATTGAGGCAAGAGAACATGTTGCATACGCTAATACAATGTCTGGCTATTCAATGGTTGTAACATCATGTATATCAGAACATTCTATGGAGCATGCAATGAGTGCATATCATCCTGAGCTTCCTCATGGAGCGGGACTTATCATGCTGTCTAAGGAGTACTTCACATTCTGGATTAATAAGCATGTATGTGATGAACGCTTCATTGATATGGCACATTTCCTTGGAATGGAAGATGCATCTAAACCGGAAGATTTCATCACAGCGCTTCTTGAATTACAGAAGGCATGTGGAGTTGATGACCTTAAGATGTCTGATTACGGAATAAAGAAGGAAGAAGCAATGACACTTGCCAGGAATGCAAGGGCAACAATGATGAGATTGTTCGTAAGAGACCCTCAGGAAACTACGGATGAAGAGATTGCGGGTATATACGAGAGAGCGTATAGATAATATTTATTAATTATAGGTATAATATTCATATGATGAATGTTATACCTTTTTTAATAAAAATGAGGTATTTTTAATGTTTAGATAATATATATTGACATATACAATTATATATGATATTGATATATCAAAAGAATAAAATCTTTTCTTGAGCGACTTGGTGTTGATTGTTTCCATAATCAACACCAGTTGCTTATCAAAGCTGGATATTCATAGATTAACATCTATCTATGAAAGTTCATTTATGAAAAACATATATAGACATTCATTCAGCAAAATCCACATAACACATAATTGAATAATGCAGGCTTGTTTTAGGTATCCGTAAATGCTAATATATTTATATAGATAAAGATAATATTAGTATATGTGCGTGGATATCTGCCTGTGAAAGAGACGAGGAGGATATCTATGGCAGAGAAGAAAGACAATGTAACATCTAAATTTAAGGACAATGTATTCTGTATGTTATACAGAGATAAGAAGAATCTTTTAGAACTGTATAATGCACTTAACAATTCAGCTTACACGAATGTTGATGATTTGCAGGTTACAACATTAAATGGAGGTTCGTACATGAAGTATAAGAACGACGCTTCATTTTTACTATGTATGAGCCTGTATATGTTTGAGCAGCAGTCTAGCAAGAATCCTAATATGCCGTTAAGATTTTTGCACTATGTATCAGATGTGTTCAGAGAGTTGTTCAGTAATTCCATGCTTCACAAGAGAAGTATGATTAAGATTCCTGTTCCGCATTTTGTGACATTTTACAATGGCTTGGAAAAATGGATTGAAGATGAGGAGGAAATCAGGCTGTCAGATATGTATGAGATATCGACAGACAATCCAGAGCTGGAGCTTAAGGTGCGTGTTATCAACATTAACGAAGATGTACATATCCTTAATAAGTGCAAAACGCTGCGTGATTACATGACATTTGTTAATAAGGTTAGATTCAAGATGGGTGTTGAAGGGGACGATGTCAGGATTGCGGTAACAGAGGCGATGGACGAATGTATAGATGAGGATATACTTGTCGATTTCTTTGAAAAGCACAGGGAGGAGGTCGTCGAAGTGAGCATATATGATTATGATGAGGAAGATGTCAGAAGAACATTATTTGAAGAGGCAAAGGAAATGGCTAAAGAGGAATTAAAAGAAGTTGTTAAAGCGGAGGTCATGGAAGAAGTTAAATCGAAAGTTAGAGAAGAAGTTAGAGAAGAAGTTAAATCGGAAGTCATGGAAGAAGTTAAGTCAGAAATGAGAGAAGAAGTTAAATCTATAGTAATTAATCAGGTCATAAAGAAAGTAAAGAAGTCAAAAACTCTGGAGACAATAGCCTCAGAACTAGAGGAAGAAGAGGCAGATATAAAGCCAATATACGATGCAGTAGTCTCATCTGCCCCAGATTATGATATTAATGTAATTAAAGATAGATTAGACAATATGTGAGATATTTATTTCTTCATAAATGAAACAAAATCAAACTTCTTATCAAGCCATCTGCCGACAAGGCCGATGGCTTTTCCCATTGTAAATGCAGCAACAATAGTACCGATGCCAAGACCCTTAACATGACCTAATATCAGACCGGTAAGACATGCAGTTACGGCAAGGCATATAACATCGAAAGAAATCTTGATGCGTGAATAGGCAATGCCTGTAATATCAGCAAGCTCACGAGGGAACAGGTCAGTAGGGATAATTGGAAGTATGCACCTGTTAGAAAGAGCTATGCCGAGACTTATCAGGCAGTAGCTTATAATAAAGTACATAATTCTGAAACCGAATGCTGTTGGGAGCATTGGAACCCACATATTGTGCAGGTCGATACATTCGCCAAATATGAACCCGACAACGAATGAAAACAGATATGATGGTACGAACTTCTTTCGCAGAATCATAAGGCTGAGTACAAGAAGTCCCTGGAACATATATGTAAATGTACCAAGAGTAATCTTAGGGAAGACTTCGGAAAAAGCATATGGAACGCTTGAGATTGCAGATATTCCAGTTCCTGAGTAAAGCATAAGCACAACTCCAAGGCTGTTGATTATAACAGCAAAGGCAAGAACAAGCTCACCTCTAAGCGTAGTCTTAACATTTTCAGAAACAGAACCAGCATTTAAATCTATTGCACTATCAATTGAACTCATAATGAATCACCTTTCCTTTTTAATAAAGAACATAATCACAGTCTCTAAGTGTAGTTTCATTATTGATTAATAACAAATGAATAATTTTAATGAAATTATAGATTTTGTCTATAGAACTGTTTATAATTAAGATAAAGATAATAAATGTGCATGGGAGGCTGATATGAATATATATAACCTGCGATATTTTGTTACACTTGCAAGAATCCGTCAGTACACGAAAGCGGCAGAAGAATTGTGCATTACACAGCCTAGTCTTAGTCATGCAATATCACAGATGGAAAAGGAACTTGGTGTCAGACTCTTTGAAAAAAACGGACATAAGATAACGCTGACTCAATTCGGAGAGGAGTTTCTTTCTTATGCAGAAAAGACTCTGGCTGTGTTAGATGATGGTATTAATTCTATTAAAAGAAGTGCAATGGGAAATGGAACGATAAGATTAGGACTTGTAAGACCATTGGGAATAAGCTATGTCCCTCGGATGGCGGCAGCATTTATAAAGAAGAATCCGAAGCTTGATATAGATTTTACGTTTCACACAGATGTTACGGGCAGGCTGCTTGACGATATGCAGCTTGGGAAGTATGATTTGTTGTTCTGTTCCAAGCCATCAGAAGAATATCATTTTACGGCTGAGCCCGTTATGAAGCAGAGACTGGTGCTTATTACTCCCAAAGGACATCCGCTGGCTAAGAAAAGGAAAAGGAGCATTAATCTTGCAGAGACAGCCGGGTATTCATATGTATGTTTTGAAAAGAACTCTGGAATAAGAAGCATATTTGATGAAATGTTGAAAAGATCGGACATAACAGTAAAGGTTGCATATGAAACTGAGGAAGATCAGGTTATTGCCGGGCTGGTTGCTAATGGATTTGGAATAGCGGTAGTTCCATATATGGATATATTGGAAAAAATGTCTGTAGAAATATTTGAAATCGAGTCACCGGAATATGAAAGAAGCTTCTATATGGTTAATGATAATAGTACATACATGTCTCCTGTTGTAGAGGCATTCAGGAACTTTGTTATAGAGAATACAAGTGTTTTAAAGGCTTTATAGAGATTAATATAATTAATGAATAACCGGTTATATCTTAATTAAATGATAAATTTGTAGAAAAATTAACAGGTTTTATTGATACATTTTTGACAAATTTTAATGAAATTATTAAATAAAAATAAAGTTTGACAGAATTCAATGTAAAAAATAACAAAAATGAACGCTGGTCATAAACAATTTTTTGTTAAAAATGTACGATTATTAAAGGAGAAAATAGTGTCAAACCTAGGCAGAATCTAGGCTTGACATTATTTTTTTTGTGGAATAAAATCCGTGAACAGAAAAGAAATATATTTCATATTTAGAAAGGAGGTCGTGCAGATGGATGCTTTGGTAGAAGGGCTTATGGAAGAACTTAATTGCGAGACAGTGTTCACTATACCTTTGTTTGGTGGAATCCCAGTATATGAATCCGTTGTTGTTACATGGATTATCATGGCTGTTGTGTTCCTGTTGTGTATTCTGCTAAGCCGAAATCTAAGTGTGGAAAACCCCAGTCGCAGACAGGTAGTTGTAGAAACAGCAATAAAGGGACTCAATGATTTCTTCACTGAGACAGTAGGAGAAAAAGGAAAGGCATACATTCCATATCTGTCAGCAATTGCTATTTACATAGGAATTGCGAACCTGATAGGACTGCTTGGTTTCAAGCCACCAACTAAGGATATGAATGTTACAGCAACACTGGCATTGATGAGTATTGTGCTTATTGAGGTCGCAGGAATCAGAGCCAGAGGAACTAAAGGCTGGCTTAAGAGTTTTGCAGAGCCAATGCCTATAATACTTCCTATTAATATTCTGGAAGTATTTATCAAGCCCTTATCACTTTGCATGCGATTATTCGGTAATGTTTTAGGTTCATTTGTAATCATGGAATTATTAAAGATGGTAGTTCCGGCAGTTTTACCGGCAGTATTCAGTTGTTACTTCGATATATTCGATGGACTGATACAGGCGTATGTTTTCGTATTCTTAACTGGTCTTTTTATAAAAGAGGCTACAGAGTAAGAGTATATGTAACAAGAATAAATGTTTTAAAAAGGAGATTATTATTATGTCAACAATTTTAGTAGCAATCGGAGCAGGTATAGCAGTATTAACAGGTATAGGTGCTGGTCTTGGTATCGGTAAGGCAACAAGCAGTGCAGTAGACGCTATCGCAAGACAGCCAGAGGCAGAAAGCAAGATTAGTAAGTCACTTCTTTTAGGTTGTGCCCTTGCAGAGGCAACAGCTATTTATGGTTTCGTTATCGCCCTTCTTATAATTCTTTTCTTAGGCTAATAACATTTATGGGAAAGATAACTAAGACAAGATAGAAAGGAAGGCGAAGCTAGTGTTAAGTATAGATCCATGGAATATATTATGGACAGTAGTCAATCTGCTCGTCTTATATCTGGTGTTTAAGAAGTTCCTGTTTAAGCCTGTTATGAAAGTAATCAATGCAAGAGAAGATATGATTAAGCAGCAGTTTGATGGTGCTAAGAAGAGTCAGGAAGAAGCAGATGCATTAAAGGCTTCATATGACGAAAAGATTGAAAGTGCGAAGGCTGAAGCTGATGAGATTATTGTAAATGCTAGAAACAGAGCGCAGGAAGAGCATGAGGCAGCTTTGGAAAAGACCAGAAAAGAAACAGAAGTAATGCTTGAAAAGGCAAAGGCTGATATAGCTACAGAGAAAGAGAAAGCAACGGAAGCTGCACAGGCAGATATTGCAAGACTCGCTCTCATAGCTGCAAGAAAAATCGTAAAGACAGGTGATGCTCATGACGCAGGCAGCAGTAAATAATGCAATAGTTTTACACCGGTTGTCTGTGAGCAGAGAGGATGTAAGAAGGGCTGATGAGTTATACAGCAAAACTTCAGAACTTCAGAAAATTCTCACGAATCCTGAAATACCTCTTGCAAAGAAATACGACATCATTGATAAAGTATTTGCACTTGATGATACCAAGGAACTTATGAAGAATTTCATTAAAGAAATGTGCAAGCTTGGTTATTGTGATGAGATGAGAGACATATTTGATTCATATTACAGAATTGATGATGAAGCAAACCACATTTTAAAAGCAGAGCTTATAAGTGCAGACAGCAGTGATGAAGATGATAATGCAAAGCAGGCACAGGATTTCTTAAAGAGCAGATATCCGGATTATACAATTGAACTGACAAAGACAGTTGATGCGGATCTCTTAGGCGGATATGTTATAAGAGCACATCACAAGGAATACGACAGAAGTTTTGAAGGACGTTTTTGTCAGCTTGAAAGAAAATTAACTGGGAGGTGACCCCTGTGGGCGCAATTAGTGCAACAGATATTATCTCCATTATCCAGAGTGAGATTGAGAATTTCAATTGGGATGAAGCAAGCCGTGAGACCGGTAATGTAATATGGGTCGGTGATGGAATTGCTACTGTATACGGTATTGACCATGCAATGTATGGTGAAATCGTAGTATTTGATAATGGAGTAAAAGGAATGGTTCAGGATATCCGTGAGAATGAGATAGGTGTTATCTTGTTCGGCAGGGATACAGGAATCAAAGAAGGAACTAAGGTTGTAAGAACCAAGAAAAAAGCCGGAATTCCGGTAGGCAGCGCATTTGTAGGAAGAGTAATCAATGCACTTGGCGAGCCTATTGATGGAAAAGGCGATATTAAAGAAGAAGATTACAGACCAATTGAGGAAGATGCTCCTGGTATCGTAGACCGTAAGTCTGTAAGCACACCAATGGAAACAGGAATACTTTCAATTGATTCAATGTTCCCAATTGGCCGTGGACAGCGAGAACTTATAATTGGTGACCGTCAGACTGGTAAGACATCAATTGCCACAGATACAATTATTAACCAGAAAGGTAAAGGTGTTATCTGTGTGTATGTTGCAATCGGACAGAAGGCATCTACAGTTGCCAAGGTTGTATCAACACTTACTAAGCATGGTGCAATGGATTATTCAATTGTTGTATCTTCAACAGCGAGTGATCCTGCATCACTTCAGTATATAGCTCCATATGCAGGTACTGCAATGGCAGAGCATTTCATGCATCAGGGAAAAGATGTTCTTATTGTATATGATGATTTGAGCAAACATGCGGTAGCGTATAGAGCACTTTCCCTTCTGCTTGAAAGATCACCTGGACGAGAGGCTTATCCTGGAGATGTATTCTATCTTCATTCAAGACTTCTTGAAAGATCAAGCCGTTTAAGTGATGCGTTAGGTGGAGGCTCAATAACAGCACTTCCTATAATAGAGACACAGGCTGGTGATGTATCAGCATATATTCCAACAAATGTTATCTCTATCACAGATGGTCAGATATTCCTTGAAAGTGAGCTTTTCTTTGCAGGTCAGAGACCAGCCGTTAATGTAGGTCTTTCGGTTTCACGAGTTGGTGGTGCAGCCCAGACTAAGGCAATGAAGAAGGCATCAGGAAGCATAAGAATTGACCTTGCACAGTACAGAGAGATGGAAGTATTTACACAGTTTGCATCAGATCTTGATGATGCAACTAAGGCACAGTTACAGCACGGAAAAGCCCTTATGGAGCTTTTAAAGCAGCCACTCTGCCATCCACTTTCAATGCATGAGCAGGTTATGACACTTGTTATGGCTAACAACGGCGTATTTGATGAGATACCTACTAAGGAAGTTAAGAAACACCAGACAGAATTACTTGAATTCATAGATCTCAAGCATCCTGAAATAGGAAAGCAGATTGAAGATAAGAAAGAGATTAATGATGAGCTGGTTAAGAATATTCTGGAAGCAGTAAAAGAATTTGCATAATGCATGTGTGCTAAAAGAAAGGTAAGCGTATAGATATGGCAAACACAAAGGAAATTCAGGATCGAATAAAAAGTATCAATGATACATTAAAGATTACTAATGCCATGTATATGATTTCTTCTTCCAAGCTTAAGAAATCTAAGAAAATGCTTTCAGACACGGAACCATACTTTTTCACTTTGCAGTCAGAAATGAGCCGAATCTTAAGACATATACCTGATATAAGCAGTATATATTTTAAGACAAATGAGGATAAAGACGCAGCGGATAAAAAGGTAGGCTACATAGTTATTACTGCTGATAAGGGACTTGCAGGTTCATATAACCATAATGTTTTAAAGATTGCGCAGGAGCAGCTTGAAAAGAATCCTAATCATTCATTATTCGTATTAGGAGAACTTGGACGACATTATTTTGAACAGCGCGGTATTGAGATTGAGAAGCAGTTCCACTATACAGTTCAGAATCCTACTCTTAACAGAGCAAGAAATATTTCAGAAGAAATAATAGAACTGTACAGAAAAGGTGAACTTGATGAGGTGTATATCATATACACAAGCATGATTAATGCTATTCAGGAGGAAACACAGATTGAACAGCTTCTTCCTCTTAAGAAGGCAGATTTCAATATCCAGATACCGGTTGATTTCAAAAGAGAGGAACTTGCATTAAAACCTTCCCCAGAAGTAGTTATGGACAGAATTGTTCCTGATTATATAGTTGGTTTCGTATACGGAGCTTTGGTAGAGTCATTCTCCTGCGAACAGAATGCCCGTATGATGGCGATGGAGGCTGCATCAAAGAGTGCAAAGGATATGCTGCACGACCTTGATATACAGTATAACAGAGCCAGACAGGCTTCAATCACACAGGAAATAACTGAGGTTATCGCTGGTGCGAAGTCGCAGAAGAAGAAACGAAAGAAATAATGCGACGGATAGGAGATAATATGAGTAATAAAGGAAAGATTATACAGGTAATGGGACCTGTTGTCGATGTAGCGTTCGAAGATGAGAACCTTCCGGCAATCAGGGACGCACTTGAAGTTAATAATGGTGATAAAAAATGTGTGATGGAAGTTGCACAGCATATCGGTAATGATACAGTCCGTTGTATCATGCTTGCTTCCAGTGAAGGTCTTTGCAGAGATATGGAAGTAACAGCTACAGGCAGCGGCATTAAGACTCCTGTTGGAGAGAAAACTCTTGGCCGTCTCTTTAATGTATTAGGAGAGGCTATTGATGGCAAAGAACAGCCAGATGCGGAGGAAAAGTGGGAAATCCACAGAGAACCTCCAACATTTGAAGAACAGAATCCTGCAGAAGAGATTCTTGAGACAGGTATCAAGGTAATTGACCTTTTGGCACCTTATGCAAAGGGTGGTAAGATTGGTCTGTTTGGTGGTGCCGGGGTTGGTAAGACAGTTCTTATTCAGGAACTTATCAGCAATATTGCAACAGAACATGGTGGATATTCAATATTCACAGGTGTAGGAGAAAGATCAAGAGAAGGTAACGACCTCTGGACAGAAATGAAAGAGTCGGGCGTTCTTGAAAAAACTGCCTTAGTGTTTGGTCAGATGAATGAACCACCTGGAGCACGTATGCGTGTTGCTGAGACAGGACTTACAATGGCTGAATATTTCCGTGATGAGAAGCATCAGAATGTGCTTTTATTTATTGATAATATATTCCGTTTCACACAGGCTGGTTCAGAGGTTTCAGCACTTCTTGGACGTATGCCTTCAGCCGTAGGTTATCAGCCAACACTTGCAACTGAGATGGGTGAATTACAGGAGAGAATTGCTTCTACAAAGAATGGTTCTGTAACATCAGTACAGGCAGTATATGTACCTGCCGATGACCTTACTGACCCTGCACCTGCAACAACATTTGCACATCTTGATGCAACTACAGTTCTTTCAAGAAAGATAGTTGAACAGGGTATCTACCCGGCAGTAGACCCTCTTGATTCTACATCAAGAATTCTTGAGCCGGACATTGTAGGTGAGGAGCATTATGAGGTAGCAAGAAAGGTTCAGGAAATCCTCCAGAAGTACAAGGAATTACAGGATATCATTGCTATTCTTGGTATGGAAGAGCTTGCAGATGAAGATAAGGTTACAGTATTCAGAGCAAGAAAGATTCAGAAATTCTTATCACAGCCATTCCATGTTGCTGAGAACTTCACAGGTATTCCTGGTGTATATGTTCCATTAAAGGAGACTATAAGAGGTTTCAAGGCAATTATTGATGGTGAGATGGATGAATATCCTGAGAACGCATTTTTCAATGTAGGAACTATAGATGATGTTATTAAAAAGGCTGAGAAGATGCAGTAACATCCTGCCAGAAAGGAAAAACTAATGGCTACAAGTTCATTTTATTTAAAAGTAATATCAGCTAACCGGGTGTTTTTCGCTGGCAAATGCCGTTCTCTGATTGTGCCTGAGTTCGATGGACAGAAGGAAATTCTTGCCCATCATGAAGATATGGTTATTGCAATTGATGAAGGTCAGATGAAGTTCCAGCCAGAGGGCAGCGACGAGTGGATTCATGCTGTTGTTGGAATGGGATTTGTTGAAATCGTTAACAACCGTGTAACTCTTCTTGTTGAGACAGCAGAAAAGCCTGAGGAAATCGATGTAAGAAGAGCAGAGGAAGCTAAGCAGAGGGCTGAGGAGAGACTTCGCCAGAAGCAGAGTATCCATGAGTATTATCACTCAAGAGCAGCACTTGCAAGAGCTATGGCAAGACTTAAGGCAACATCTGGAAAGTAGAATTTATGATACATATATGGGTTTGCACCTGCCAGAATGCTTGTGAATAGCATTCTGGCAGGTGCTTTTTGTCGTGCAGGTGTAATGGGGTAGCCATGGAGTGGTGGATTGGACGTTAAAGTAGATGGAAGGCGCGTTGAAGTCCAAAAGAGAAGCCATAGCGCGGCGAATTGGACGTTGAAGCGGTTGGAAGGCGTGTTGAAGTCCATAAGGGAAGAGTCAGTCTGACAATTTGGACATTAGAGAGGTGTGATGCACAGAGAAAGTACAAAAGGGGTGCCGAAGCATGTAGAATTGTTCTTTATAAGATACTTGTAAATAAATATTCAGCTTGCTATAATATGCAAGATGTATTTTGTATACACAAATAAAGTGATTGGAATTAACAAAATACACAATCAGGGAGGAACTAAAGATGTTATCTATGAAAGAAGCGATAGAGAATTACGTGGAAGGTTGTGTTGGGAAGGTTGACTGTCCAGCATACAAGCTTTTTATGAAAGCCATACTTGCAGGAATGATGATTGCATTTGGCGCAGCCGGAAGCAGTGTGGCAGCACATGATATCGTCAATGTAGGAATTGCACGTCTGGTTGCAGGAGTTGTATTCCCAATGGGACTTATGATGGTTGTTATGACAGGTGCTGAGCTTTTCACGGGAGATTGTCTGGCAATTATGGCAACTGTACAGAAGAAACATACAGCACTTAAGCTTATACGAATGCTTGTCGTAGTATATTTTGGCAATCTTCTTGGCTCGTTAATGCTTACATGTATTGATTATGTAAGTGGGCAGTATAATTATTCATCGGGAATACTTGGTGCATATACAATTAAAGTAGCACTTGGAAAATGTAATCTTGATTTTACAACAGCGCTTGCATCGGGAATATTATGTAATATACTTGTGTGCGCAGCAGTTATGCTTGCGGCACGTGCAAAGGATGTAACCGGAAAACTGTTATGCTGTTTTTTTATAATACTGCTTTTTGTTGTAAGCGGTTATGAGCACTGTGTTGCTAATATGTATTATGTACCTGCAGGGATGATAGCAAAACTTAATCCATTATATGTGAAAGATGCTATGGAGCAATATGGTTATACAGCACAGCAGCTTGGTACATTGAATATACCGAATTTTATATTTAATAATCTTATTCCTGTTACAATAGGTAATATTGTGGGAGGAATGGCATTCTTAGGAATACCGCTGATGTATATTAATGGTGTTGGTGGAAAGAAGGCGTGAGATATATCTTAAAGTATATGGATACGGATTGATGATTTAGAAGAAAATATATTATTACCTATGATTATTCCTTTAGAAACCATTAAAGCATAGGAAGATGTGCAGTAGAAGAATCACAGACGAACACAGACTTACGTATAATATGGACATGAACCAAAATCTGATAATATATTCCTGCAAGTTACATTATGAAGATTAGCACCTGAAACATGGTGCTTTTTTCTTTACACAAAAATCACATGGTTTCGGAGAATATTATATCGTGGGATAAAAATGTTATCATCTACTACGAAAAAATATGAACATAAATGATGGGGCAAAATAGTGTATCGTCCAACCAGGCAATACATTTGCATCTGACAGCAGCATGGTCGCAGAATATAGAGCAGAACCTATAAGAAGATATTATTTCTATTGCTTATAGGCAGAAATATTAGGATTTCTGCTCATATAGCGCAGATTTCATTGTAAATACCTATAAATGATGGAAAACCACATTATCTATAGGCAATCTTTAGCTTTCTGGCAAGGATAATGTCTGATTCGAGAGAAGAATGTATAGAAAATACCTATAAGCTGTCAGAATATACGACTACCTATAGGTATCATGACAAAAAAATCAGACAAGACACTTTTTCATCAATAATAATATGCCTATAAATCTTGAAATATAGATATTCTTATAGGAAATGTTTAACAACATTATAGTGAATTTATCCAATAAATGCTACTAAATCAGAGTCTTGAACGTTATTCAGTAACAGATTTCTTGGCAGAACAGCAAGTCTTAACCAGACATATGTCAATACGGATTTAATATCTTATGTTTCAGTTGGCATTGCGTGCACAATAATATTGCAACTCAGATATATAAAGCTGAAGTGCAGAGCATAAGAAAAACACCTCTTAATCAGCAATATACATTCTGATTAAGAGGTGTTTTTCTTCGTCCATTATTAGTAAGTATACTCATGGCGAGGGCAATAATAAAATGCCTGAAGCTGACTGTTACGGTTATAGGTAACTGTATAACAATCGGCTGGTGCATCAGCATAAGTCTCAGGATTAACTCTGATAGTTATTGTCTGTCTGTGAGACTGTCCACTGTTACCGTGTTCTGCACTGGTATTATCCTGTCCTACACCTTTGAGATTACTGATAGTCTGGACTGGGTACACTTTTGAATTGCTAATAACTCCATTTGCTGCAATAATCCCTCCTTGGACCTTATTTCAAAATGTTACTTCTACATTATATATCGGTCAAATGCGTTATATTATTACATTGAATTTCTTTATAAAAATGTATGATAGAGGAAGATAATGCGTAAGATAAGCCCCATTCCGGACTAATCCAGAGTGGGGCTTATCTTTACGCATAAGCAGTTAATGCTTAATTAATCAATTTCTTTTTTCTTAATTCTGTCAAGATAATCTTTAGTTTCCTTAGCAACCACACCGTTTAAAGCAACGAGTGCAATAAGGTTAGGAATAGCCATCAGACCATTAAATATATCTGCAATTGTCCATACCGCAGATACTGTCATATAAGGACCGATGAATACGCAGAGGATATATACCCATCTGTATGCCTTAATACATTTCTTCTTACCATTAGTAAGGTATTCAAGGCAGCGCTCAGAATAGTAGTCCCAGCCAAGAATAGTTGTAAATGCAAAGAATACGAGGCATAACATAAGAATAAATGAAGCAACTCCATCAGGGAATGGAAGTCCTAACTGGAATGCTTTAGTTGTTACTGCAACACCTTCAAGTCCCATATCGTAAGCTCCTGTAAGAACAATTGCAATACCTGTAATTGAACAGATGATAATAGTATCAATAAAAGTACCTGTCATAGATACAAGACCCTGACGTACAGGTTCATTGGTACGGGCAGCGGCAGCGGCAATAGGTGCACTACCAAGACCGGCCTCATTAGAGAAGATACCTCTTGCAATACCCTTCTGCATAGCTACAACCATGGCACCAAGGGCACCACCAGCAGCGGCCTTAAGACCAAATGCACTCTGCACAATTGTAAGGATGGCAGCAGGAACATCTGTAATATTAAATAAAATAATAAGAATACCTGCTAAAAAATATGTTGCAGCCATGAAAGGAACAATAACCTGAGCAACCTTAGAAATTCTCTGGATTCCACCAATAAGAACAAGAGCAACACAGAATGTAAGGATAAGACAGCTTATAACTACAGTCCATGAATATGTTCTTCCAAATAATGAAACAGTCCATGCGTTGTTAGGATCAAAGAAATTATTAACAGCAGAAGAGATTCCGTTTACCTGTGTAAATGTACCAATTCCTAAAAGACCAACGCCTATACCAAAGAAAGCAAATATCTTGGCAAGCCATTTCCACTTAGGTCCCATACCATGTTCAATATAGTTAAAAGGACCACCAACAACATGACCATCTTCGTCAACCTGTCTGAACTTAACTGCTAAAAGACATTCTGCGTACTTGGTAGCAGTACCAACTAAGGCAGCAAGCCACATCCAGAATAATGCACCAGGACCGCCTGAGACAATAGCAGTAGCAACACCTACGATATTACCTGTACCAATTGTTGCTGAAAGTGCTGTACATAGTGCTGCGAAACTGCTCACTTCACCGTGCTTTCCATCAGTTTCGTCTTTGAAAATGTACTTAAAAGCACGACCAAGATTAGTAAACTGAACACCCTTAAGTCTGATAGTAAGAAACAGACCAACTGAAAGTATAAGGACAATGAGTGGGATTCCCCAGACATATGCGTCAATAGTATCGAGAATAGTATTGATTTTACTAAACATATTATGTATTCTCCCTTTTTATAAAAAATTAAGACAAATTTTACCACAAAACAACATTTTTTTCAATTGAATACTGTTATTTCCTAATATAATAAATAATTTTGTTAAATGTTGCTTATTGACAAACTCTGTCAATTTATATATTATTGTTGAAAACAAAGGCGTTTTGCAGATAAAGCAAGACGCTTTTTCCTTATTATTAAGGTATTATCCGGAAGATATAATCGGGAGAGACTGTTTAAAAATGCAGCGCCGAAGGTGACAGCGAAAACTCTCAGGCAAAAGGACCGGTTATGGACGGAACTCTGGAGAGCTGTGTAGATACAGCACCGAAGAAGCAATTTCTAAGCAGAGGGATGAGGAATATTGAGGCTGATTTGCTTGGGGAGAATCTTTCAGGTTTTTAACAGAGGCATAGGTGTATTAAAGTGCGCCTGTAGCCTCTTGTTTTTATGTAAAGATATATTAGGAAGGGAATCTTCTTAGGAATCTTGATAAGGCGGGATTGCAAGGCACGAAAAGGCTAAAGCAAAGGAGAGAAACATTATGAAGACAGACATTGAAATTGCACAGGAAGCAGTAATGGAGCCAATTAAGAATGTTGCAGCCAGATGCGGCATAAGCGAGGATGATCTTGAATTATACGGAAAGTATAAGGCTAAGATATCAGACGAGTACATTAACAGTGTCAAAGACAATGAAGATGGAAAGTTAATTCTTGTAACAGCCATTAATCCAACTCCGGCAGGAGAGGGAAAGACAACAATTACTGTAGGGCTTGGAGAAGCATTTGGAAAGCTTGGAAAGAAGGCTGTTATAGCACTTCGTGAGCCATCACTTGGCCCATGTTTCGGTATCAAAGGTGGAGCAGCAGGTGGCGGATATGCACAGGTTGTTCCTATGGAAGAACTGAATCTGCATTTTACAGGCGATTTCCATGCAATCACATCAGCTAATAACTTATGTGCGGCACTTCTTGATAACCATATACAGCAGGGCAACGAACTTGGAATTGACCCAAGATGTGTTACATGGAAAAGATGTATGGATATGAACGACCGTGTTCTTAGAAATATAGTTGTAGGTCTTGGTTCTAAGGTTGATGGAACTGTAAGAGAGGATCATTTTGTTATCACAGTTGCGTCAGAGATTATGGCAGTATTATGTCTTGCAACAGATATGAAAGATTTAAAGGAAAGACTCGGCAAGATGGTAGTTGCTTACAATTATCAGGGACAGCCTGTTACTGCTGCAGATATCAAGGCAGTAGGTTCAATGGCAGCTTTGTTAAAGGATGCATTAAAGCCTAACCTTATCCAGACACTTGAGCATACTCCAGCATTAGTACATGGTGGACCATTTGCTAATATCGCACATGGCTGTAATTCAGTAAGAGCAACTAAGACTGCACTCAAGATGGCAGATTATGTTATCACAGAGGCAGGATTTGGAGCAGATTTAGGTGCAGAGAAATTCTTCGATATAAAGTGCCGTAAGTCAGGCTTAAAGCCAGATGCAGTTGTATTAGTAGCAACAGTAAGAGCACTTAAGTACAACGGTGGAGTACCTAAGACAGAATTGTCAGCAGAGAATCTTGATGCATTAAAGAAGGGAATCGTAAACCTTGAAAAGCACATCGAGAATCTTCATAAATACGGAGTACCTGTAGTTGTTACACTTAATGCATTTGTATCAGATACACAGGCAGAATTAGATTATATACAGAAGTTCTGTGAAGATAAAGGCTGTGAATTCGCCCTTGCCAAAGTATGGGAAAAGGGTGGAGAAGGCGGAATTGAGCTTGCAGAAAAGGTTCTTAAGACACTTGAGACAAAGAAGAGCAATTTCCATTGTCTGTATGAGACAGACCAGCCGGTTAAAGCAAAGATTGAGACAATTGCCAAAGAAATATATGGCGCAGGAAGTGTTAATTATTCGGCAGCAGCTAATAAGCAGATTGCACAGCTTGAACAGTTAGGATTTGGTAATCTTCCAATCTGTATGGCTAAGACACAGTATTCGCTTTCAGACGATCCGACATTACTTGGCCGTCCGGAAGGATTTGAGATGAATGTAAGAGAAGCATATGTATCAGCCGGTGCAGGCTTCATAGTAGTGCTTACAGGTTCAGTAATGACAATGCCAGGACTTTCAAAATCACCAGCGGCATATAATATAGATGTTAATGATGATGGGGTAATAACTGGGTTATTCTAGAAAAGTGACTCCCGGGAGTGGGAGGCAGGTGGCAGTGGGGGATGTGGAATCCCTCCGGTAAACTGTACTGCATAATAATAAGCATTGAGCGTTTAGGTTATGACACCGTCCGCTAACGATGTCTACGCACATCCATGTGCGAGACATCTCACACGCCATCCGTGGCGTGTGTACGCTGGTGTTGCCTTCCGGCTCAATGCTTTTATTATGCGCACAGTTTACAGTCGGCATACCACATCCCCCACAGCCACCTGCCTCCGAACTTCCGGGAGTTTTTTCTACATAGGAGATGAGAATATCTCTCTCGCCCCCAACCTTGCCAAAGGCGGGGCGGAGCAGTTGTCCGGTAAAGAAAAGCCCAGCCGTGTATATTAGTAAAATCAAAACCGTATGAAGACGCCGGCACTTGATTTATAAAGGCAGCCGCCATAGGCGGCAAACCTTTATAAATCTTAGTACCGCTGCGTCGGAATCCGAGCGGAAGCGTGTTTTGATTTTACTAATATACACGGCTGGGCGTGCTTTAGGGGAGCAACTTCCTACAACATAACTCCCGACTTCTCCTTACTTCTCTCAATCATATGATTCAGCTTCTCAAATGGTTTCTGTAAGAACAATCCGATAATCAGAGAAACAACTATATATATTGAAAGAAATGCGAGGTTCTTAATGTAATCGTATCGGTACATTCCTGCTATGCATTCTCTTAATGCATCCATTGAATATGGGAAGAGCAGGAATCGGTATATTATCTGGTAGGCGTTAGGAAGTACTTCTATAGGGAATGTACCGCCTGAGCCGGCAACCTGTATAACAAGCAGGACAATTCCAAGTGCTTCACCGATATTTCCAAATGCAACAGTAAGGCTGTACATAAAGAAGGTGAATACGAAGCTTGAGAATGCACATGCAACCCAGTAAAGGAATGGGTGGTAACACTGGATTCCTATGTAGAGAAGATTTCCAAGTGTTATAAGCAGTGCCTGAAGCTGTCCTACTGCAAAGAAGATAAAATACCTTCCGAAGAATTTTTCATATCTCTTTGCATCTGCTGGAATGTCCGGAGCAGGATGCACAGGTGTGTGCATAATAGCAACAAGTATAAGTCCACCAAACCACAGTGCAAGTATTGTGTAGAATGGTGAAGCGCTTGTTCCATAGCTTTTAACAGCATATACCTGCTCTGTTGTTATATTTACAGGTGCAGAGAGAAAATCTCCCAAAGTATTGGCATCTGCATTTAACATCTCTGATAATAAACCATATGTATCCTGTTCAGTGATTGTGTTTAATGTATTAATTGCGTTATCAAGCTTTGTCTCGAGGTCACTGAGAAGCTCTTTAGTTTGAGTGAGTGAGCCCGATGTAAGCTTAATTGCAGCAGACAGGTCTGCAACATCCATGTTCATGTCAGAATAAAGCTCTGTTAATGAACCCATAATGCTCTGAATCTGGGACATTTGGTTTGAAAGAGCAGATGATAATTCATTTAAAGATTCAGCGGAATTACCATTTACAAGTGCCTGTAAGGTTATTAACTGCTGCTGCTGTAACTGTAATTGTGTATAAACTTGCGGTGCAGCACTGTTTGAACTGCTGCTTATTGATGATGTAAGGTCAGTAATTGCAAGCATTGAATTAAGAATTACATCGTATGTTGAAAGTGTAGTCCTTGCGGATGTAAGTCTGTTAATAACTGCATCCATAAGAGAACCGGTTTCTTTATCTGCATCTTTGATAACTGAGTCGCCAGTACCGGCAATCGTAGATACGATTGTATCTATAAATGTCTGGTTTACCTGCTGCTGAACTGCTGTTTTAGCCTTGTCTGTTATCTTAGGTGCAATAGCGTTTGCTTTCTGGTTACAGTAATATTTTAACTGAGGATGTTCCATGGAATCACTTAAGAAGCTTATAAGATTCTTGGAAAAATTCTCTGGAACAACGAGGGCTGCATAATACTCACCGCTGTATACGCCTTCGATTGCTTCATCTGATGAAGCAACAAACTGCCAACCGATAGTGTTATTAGTTTTAAGTGCATCAATTATGGTGTCACCGACATTAAGCTCCGTTCCTTCAAGAGAAGTACCTTTGTCAACAGATACAACGGCAACTTTAATCCTGCTTGTGGAAGCCTGTCCATATGGATCCCAGTTTGACAGGATATTAAACCACGAATACAATGCAGGAATAACGGTAAGACCGATAATTACGCATAGTGCAATTACATTTGTTTTTATATGGCGAAGGTCAGCCCGTATAATCTTAAATATATTTTTCATAACTGTACCTCACTTAAAAATGCTTTGATACTGTCTGTAAGAGAAGTATCAGCCTGTTTTTCCTGAATCTCAATATTAAGTTCATTGAGTTTTCTTGCGAGCTTGTCGTCAATATAATCAATAACTATAAGATAAGCACAGAATATAAAAAGCGAGATTACCCATAGAAGAAGATAAACAACCTTGGCGGTATCCATAGTGAACATAAGCACCATGAATACGAGAGGAATTATCATCATACATCTTAAGCAGACCTTTTTCTTGTGCTGGTTCTTTGCATGCATATTTTCTGCAAATGCTGTGATTTCCGCAATTACAACATCTATATTAAAATCATCATTCTGCATAAATCTAATCCTCCTTTACATAAAATGTGTTTCTTTCATACGACGCTCGAAGAACTCGCGTATTTCAAGAAGTGACTTTCTGATTCCTAGTCCCAGAATAAGGGAGATAACAGCGTAAACGCACAATTTCACAAGGTATACAGCGTAATCGCACTGGTATAATCCGCTTATTGCCTCCCTCATGGCATTGATTGCATAAGGGAATGGGAAGTAAAGGTATACATTCTGGAAGAATTCAGGAAGAAGTTCTATTGGATAAGTTCCACCTGAACCGGCAATCTGTAACACAATCATTACTACAGCAATAGCTTTCCCCAAATCACCAAATGTAAGAACAAGTGTATATATGAATAAAGTAAATACAAAGCTTGCTATTGCGGCTGCAAGCCACAGCATGAACGGGTGGGTGCAGTCGATTTTTAAAATGTATAAATCACCAAGAACTACTACAAGAGCCTGAAGCTGTCCCATTGCAAGGAAGAGTAGTGCACGGCCTATATATTTCTGGTGTTCTGTGGCATCCTTGAATTCATCATCCTCATAGTCAACCTTTACTTTCATAAGGGCAACTAAAACAATTCCTCCAACCCAGAGAGCAAGTGTTGTATAGAAAGGTGTAACACTTGTTCCATAGTTAGTCTGCATATAGACGTAGATTTCTTCTACCTGTACAGGTTCTGACAGGAATGACGCTATTGACTGTGCGTCTGAGTTGATGAAATCCATTATCAGTTTATATGTAGAAGATGAACTTATATCTCCTACTGAACCGGATATGGTATCAAGTCTTTTGTTGAGAGAATCAAGCAATGTTCTTGTACTTTCAAGTGTTGTATTAATATTTACTGATATATCACTCACTCCAAGAAGCATCTGCGAGATTCCATTAATACTTTCTCCTGCACTGCTTATATTAGCTGCAAGACTGCTTACGGCATTCTTAATGGAAGCCTTAAGAAGGTTAACATTAGTCCTTATTACTGTCTGCATAATTGTCTGGCTTTTCTGTAGTTCTGTACGGCACTGTTCAACAACAGACTTGATTAACTGGTATTTTGCCTGAAGTGTTTCAGGTGAATCAGTAAGAATGTCTGCACACTGCTGTACAAGATTATATGCGATATTTTCCATAGCATTAACAGAAGCAAGAGCTGACTTTAAGGCTGTTATAACGGCCGGGTCAATGCCATCTACTTTACTAAGAGAATCAATGGCATCTTCAAGTGCCTTATTCTGGTCTATAAGTTCCTTTAACTGTTTGTTGGCTTTGCTAAGCTCAACGCCAGCCTGTCCGACATCAGTTATTGAAAGCTGCACAGCTTTATCAAGAGAATCAAGCACACTGTCAGATAGTTCATTCATAGCTTTAAGCTGCGCATCAATCTGGTTTGCAATATCGTCTGTGACATTATCAAGAGATTTATTGGCAATATCAGCAACATCAGTTGTTCCGGTAAGAACATCTTTAATCTGTGGAAGAATCTCCTGAAGCTTTGCAAGATTATCTGCAAGGTCTGAATTACTCTTAATAAACATGTCAATCATTGTATCGTAAGAATTAATATTGGCAGATACACTCTGTAAATCCTTAACTGTCTTTTCAATAATCGAAGGATCATTTTCAGCTATTTCGTTGAGTCCCTGCATAATAGTCTTAACACACACATCAATGAATTCGGAATTGATAGTGTTCTGAAGAGTGCTTTTTCCTGTATCTGTAATCTTGGAAGCAACAGCATTTTTCTTGGAATTCTCATAATATGTAACTGTTGGTGGATTAAGACCATTGTCAAGGAAGTCATACAGGCTTCGTGAAAAGTCCTCACCAACAACGATAACGGCATAGTACTTCCCGGCATTCAGTTTATTCATGGCTTCATCTTTAGTTTCCGGAAAACGCCAGCCTAATTTATCATTCGAATGAAGCTGTTCAACAATCTGTTCTCCCATATTGATAGTGGAATCATCAGATTCAGAGTAGCCTTCATCTTCAGAAACAATAGCAATCTGGACAGACGCAGTGTTTGCGTAAGGATCCCAGTTGGAATATATGTTAAACCATGCATAAAGCGATGGAATAAGGCACAGACCAAGCGCAATGGCTAAAGCCAGAATATTCCTGCTAAGACCTTTCAAATCTTTTTTGAAAATCTTAAATATCATAACATTCCTCAATTCTTTAATTATCGTTTAAAACTTATATGTATTTTACTTAAGAAACTGGGGAAAATCAATACAGAGAGGATAAATCAGACATATTTAATAAATTAAGAAAGGATACGGATTTATGAACATATTGTATTGTGGTGATAAACCAATGCAGAAGGGGATTCTTTTATCTTCAATGTCTCTTATTAAAAATGTGGATGAACCGTTAAATATATATATTCTCACGGTTGATTACAGGGAAAAAGGTATTAATTACAAGCCAGTTGATAAAGCATTTGCAAAATATCTGAAAGAAAAATTGAATAAATCGGACATTAAAGTAAATATCTTTCTTGTTGATGTTACAAGATATTTTGTTGAGGAGCTGCCGGAGGCAAATATGCAGAGCAGATTTACTGCGTGCTGTATGCTGCGCCTTTTTGCTGATAAGACAGATATTAAGGATAGAGTTCTTTATCTGGATACTGATGTGTTGTGCAGAAAAGATTTTAGGGATTTTTATTATCAGAATATGGATGGCATAGAGATTGCGGGAGTTTCTGATTATTATGGCAGATGGCTTTTCGGTGATGGTTACATTAATTCCGGAGTAATGCTTATGAATATGAGGATGATAAGACAGAACGGGCTTCTGGAAAAATGTCGTGAACAGTGCATAAGAAAGGAAATGTTTATGCCTGACCAGACGGCTGTTAATACATTTGCAACAAGAGTTAATCTGTGCGGACGAAAGTTTAATGACCAGAGGAGGCTGCATGACAACACTGTTTTTCAGCATTTTACAACTACCTTCCGGGTGTTTCCGGTGATAAGGACTGTTTCAGTCAAGCCGTGGGAGATTGATAAAATGCATAATATACTTGGGCTTCATGAATATGATGAGCTTCTGAATTCTTATAACAGGGAGCATGAAGAGTACATGGCAGTTTCACGTATTCCTGTGTTTTTCTCGATTAATGAACAGTACGCACCATATCTGGCAGTGTGCCTTAAATCACTGGCTGTACATGTGGCTTGTGATGAGCGTTACCGCATAATTGTTATGTGCGATAATGTGAAGAATATTACGATGATTCAGCTTCGTAATGTGATAAAGGATTATGAAAACATAGATATTGAATTTGTTGATATAAGAAAGAAAATGTACGAATATTCTGAAAGCTTTGGACAGACAGTTACTGACAGGCAGGAAAACAGGCTTTATTCAGGCGAGTTTACACTGACGATATATTTCAGGTTATTTATTGCAGAGCTTTTTCCAGAGCTTAATAAAGCTGTGTATATTGACTCTGATACTGTAATAAATGATGACATTGCAAAGCTTTATTCAGTTGATATGGGAGATGCAATGTTTGGTGCAGTAAGAGATACATTTGCAGGAAAGAATACAATACTGGCTCATTACATTGAAAATGTAGTGGGAATAGAGCGGGATGAATATGTCAATTCAGGAGTGCTTCTTATGAATCTTGATAAGATAAGACAGGCTCATCTGGCAGACAGATTCTTAAAGCTTATGGCTGAATATCACTTTGACAGTGTTGCACCTGACCAGGATTATATTAATGCTATGTGTGCAAAAGAAATATATTTTCTTGATAAGGAATGGAATGTTATGCCTAACAAGGGCGGGGAGTATATAGCAAGACCGAAGCTGATACATTATAACCTGTTTGACAAGCCGTGGCATTACAGCGAGATTCCGTATGAGGAGTATTTCTGGCAGTATGCGGCGGAGTCGGGATTTTATCCGTTGCTGATTAAACAGCGCAAGCAGTATGGGGATAATGAAAAGAAAGCTGACAGTGAGAATTTAAAGAAGCTTCTTGCAAGGGCTGAGAATATTGCGGACGGTGATGGGGTTAAGTTTTCTGATGTTGTGGGAAGCAGAATTGTTGTGGAGAGTGGTTTCGTGAAGGATAGCAGTGATGCTGCAAAATAAATTATGTCGGAGGAGATATGATTGGTGATAGGGAGCAGGTCTATGAAAATATTAGGACGGCTGTAAGCCTTAATCAGTTGAATTCAAAGGTTGAGCCGGGAGACCCTAAGCTGTTACGCGAAGATAAAGAAGCATTACTAAGACATTATATTGATTACCGCACAGCATATGGTTTTTGTGTGAAGAAATATATTGCAGAAGCTATATTTCATGCCGGGACTTCTGCGGTGGGGCTTATAACACAAGTTGACGGACTTGAGAATCTTTCTGGAATCAGAGGTCCTGCGATTGTAACATGCAATCATTTCAGCCCGTTAGACCCTGCAATTGTCAGGTTTGCAATGAGAAAAGCTGGATTCAGAAGAATAAGTATTGTTAATCAAGATTCTAACCTTGCAATGAAAGGTTTTGTCGGGTATATGCAAAAATATGCCGACACAATGCCCGTAAGCAGCCTGAAATGGTTTATGGAGACTGAGTTTCCTAATCAGATTGAGAATGCATTTGATAAAAACAAACTTGTGCTTATATATCCTGAGCAGGAAATGTGGTTTAATTATCGGAAGCCCCGTCCATGCAAAAGAGGTGCATATCTGTATGCGGTAAAGTTTAATGTTCCGGTGATTTCGCTGTTTGTTGAACAGCAGGTTAAAAGTACACATTTGCACACATTCAGGGTACATGTCCTGCCAGTAATATATCCGGACAGACAGCTTGATGAAAGAACAGCAAGTTTAAGAATGCAGCACACAGACTATGAGCAGAAATGTGCTGCATATGTCATGGCATATGGAAAGAAGCTGACTTACGATTTTGAAGAGGGCGATATTGTAGGAAGATAAAAGCATTTGACGCGGAAAGAATTGAAGTGTATATATATTTGAAGAAATTACAAAGATTGAGAGGAAAATGTATATGAAGATACATTCAGTGGCAGTACTTGGAGCAGGAGCAGTAGGCTCTTATGTTATATGGGGACTTTCAGAAAAGAAGGATATAAGTTTAAGCGTTATTGCAAAGGGCGAAAGAGCGGAAAGACTTAAGGCAGAAGGCTGTCTGATTAATGGAAAGACATACCATCCGGAGGTATTGACCCCAGAGGAAGCAAAAGGTGTTGACCTTCTTGTTGTATCATTAAAATACGGCGCACTTGCAGGTGCATTAGATGATATTAGGGAAGCCGTCGGTGAGAATACAATTGTCATGAGCCTTATGAATGGTGTTGACAGTGAAGAGATAATATCTACCAAGATAGATAAATCACATATTATTTATTCACTTATAAAGGTGGCGTCACACCGCGAAGGTAAGGAATATGTGTTCAATCCTGAGACTACAATAGGCATTATATATGGAGAGGAAACTGCACCATTTGAGAGTGAGAGAGTTGCGGCAATAAGAGATTTATTTGATGGAACAGGACTTAATTACAGAGTGACTGAACATATCAAAGAAGAGATATGGAGCAAGTATAGACTTAATATCTGTAACAATCTTCCACAGGCTATTATTGGAGCAGGTGTTGGCTGTTATACTGACAGTGAGCATATGAAAGCAATCAGCGAAGGATTACGTAAGGAGGTTGAAGCAGTAGCTCTTGCCAAAGGCATTGATATGAGCAGGTGTGCAGATAACTCAAGCCGAGGAAGCGCTGTTCCGCCAACAGCAAGATATTCAACACTGCAGGATATTGACGCTGGCAGACAAACAGAGATAGATATGTTCTCCGGCGCAATGATGCGCATGGGGAAAGAACTTGGAATTGATACACCATATAATGAATATACATATCACATCATCAAGGCACTTGAAGAGAAGAATGATGGCATGTTTGATTATGATGAGAATAGTGAGGCTGTGACTTATTCTAAGTAGTGGCAGACGGATTTAGCAGGCATGTGTGGTACAAGACAGAAAATATTAAGATATTAATCATGGCGCAGCCTTTTTAAGGGCTGCGCTTATTGCTTCTATAAAGACGGAATATGTATATCTGTTGGCTGAATCATAGGTTATGTTGGTTGTGCCGGCTTCCATGATTTTAGCAGCAACTTCATCAAATGAAGTTGTGAGCTTAGGGTACATAGTTGTGATTGATTCAGAAAGATTAACAAGCTCAATGCTGTTAATGTTAGAGGAATCAACTGTGACCTGGATATCAACGGGGTTGCCGTCTAACAGAATAGAGGCGGTATATACTCCGGGGCAGAATTTAGGAGCGTCGGCATTATCAAGGGGTGTCTCAATATTAGAAGAAGCAGAAGCATTTACAGTGCTGCTCTTAGGTTTAGTAGTATTCCTGGAATTATCAGAACTATTGCTGCCAAGACGGATAACAGCGAATATAATAAAAGCTATTATAATAGCAGCGATAAACACTCCAATAAGGAGCTTTTTAAATGGAATAACAACAATTTTAGTCTGACTCATCACAAAGAAACCTGCCCTTCATATTCATTATTACAAAATATATGGTATGGAGTGGGAGATTATGATTAAAATGTGGTATATTAAATACAAATGTATTGGATAGTGTAAAATGGCACATTAAATTAATGCATGAATGGGGCAAAAACCTACTAAAGCTGCTAAATATGATGAATTAGTAGGTATATTGAGAGAAAAATCAGAGGATAATTAATGCGGATAAAGAAAATTGCCTATTAAATTGATAATTTATGCCAAAATAGTAGGTTTTTTTGATGATTAGAATTGTCTAATATTATAGATATATAAGAAAAAGACCTACTAAAAGTGTGAACCGTGTTTATTTAGTGGGCGTTTGAGTTGGAAAGAAGAATTACAAAGCAACTGACAATATGGAAAAGACCTACTAAAAGTGTGAATGGTGTTTGTTTAGTAGGTCTTCAAGTTAGGAAGAAGCATTATAAAGCAACTAATAGCTTGAAAAAAACTACTAAATTGTTAAATATGATGAAATAGTAGGTAATGAAGAGGGGCAATGACTATGAAACGTAGATTTACTAAAACATTTATAACAGCAATCATGATAATGGTAGGAATGACAGCGTGTGGACAAAAGAAAAATGTCACAACAGATGATGTATCAGAAAAAGAGACGGCGAACATACAGGAGACTGCAGCGCAGGAAGTGACAGCACAGAAAATTATAACACAGGAGATTACAACTGAAAAAGAACCAGAGGATGACGAATATGTAATTGTTAAGAAATATATACCGGACATATATGTGGAATTAAGATATGCAACAGAGAATAACTTTACAGGGGTAAAGATATACGATTTCACGGAAGCATACCTCCGATATGGAACTGTTAAGAAACTGGCACAGGTACAAAAGGAATTGAAGCAGCATGGATACAGCTTAAAGATTTGGGATGCATACAGACCGTTTGAGGCACAGCAGAAATTATGGGAAGTATATCCGGACCCTAACTATGTGGCAAATCCGGCTAACGGAATGAAAAAGCATAATCTTGGAGGAACAGTGGATATTACAATGGTTGCTGCTGATGGAACTGTTATATCAATGCCGACAGAATTTGATGATTTCTCTCTAAAAGCAGATAGAGATTATTCTGATATAGAAGATGAAGAAGCTGTGAAAAATGTGATGATTCTACAGAATGCTATGGAAAATAACGGATTTACAGGCTATCAGGGAGAATGGTGGGACTATTCAGATACGGTGGAATATGAAGCGGTTGATTTCGAACCATGATGAGACATGATATGAAAAAGTGCATTATGGTAAAGCAAATGATGGTAAAGTCTATTATAGAAAGATTAGGGGAGTAACACATGTCATTACAATTAATTCTGGGAAGCTCAGGTGCGGGTAAATCGCACTATCTGTATACGCATATAATTGAAGAGTCAATGAAGAATCCTAACAGGAATTATATAGTTGTTGTGCCGGAGCAGTACACTATGGCAATTCAGAAAAGACTGGTGTCCATGCATCCAAGAAAAGGAATACTTAATATAGATGTTGTGAGCTTTGAAAGGCTTGCGTATAAAGTATTTGAGGAAGTGGGTGAGGATAATCTTGAAGTCCTTGACGATACAGGAAAGAATCTGATTATTAAAAGAGTTTTAGAGCAGAACAAGGACAGATTAAAATATTTTGGAAGTAATCTGTCTAATACAGGATTTGTGTCAGAGATGAAGTCTGTTATATCGGAGATGCTTCAGTATGATATCAAGCCGGATGTTATGCAGGATGCGGCAGGTGCAGCATACAGTGATTCAGAGGGAAGTGCAGCACTTCAGTATAAGCTTGATGATATAGTACTTGTATATAACGCATTTGCAGAGTACATAGACAAGAATTATATAACTAAAGAAGAAATACTGGATAAATTATGCAGCAAGGTTACAGAGTCAGTGAGAATAAAGAATTGCGAGATAGTATTTGACGGATTCACAGGCTTTACTCCGGTTCAGTACAATTTAATGACAATTCTTTTATCAATGTGTCCGAAGATATATGTTTCTCTGACAATTGATGCATCTGAGCGTGAAAATTCAGTAAGAGGCAGGGAAGAACTTTTTTTCATGAGTAAGGACTGCGTATCAAAGCTTTATAAGATATGTGATGAAGAACATGTGAAAGTCCTTGAATCTGTGTATATTGCAGGAAAAGCAGTACCGGGAAAGAATGTAATTGTAAATGTTAATTCAAGATTTAAGAATTCAGAAGAACTGGATTTCCTGGAACAGAATCTTTTCAGAAACAATTCGGGAAGATTTAATAAGAAGACTGACAATATCGTTATATATGAGGGAGCTGTTGCCAAGGAAGAATTAACATTTGCAGCAGGAGAAATAATAAGACTTACAAGACTGTGTGGATACAGATATAACGAGATTGCGATAGTTACTGCGGACATGGATGGCTACGGCAAACTGGCGGCTAATATATTAAAGCAGAACGATATACCATATTTCTTAGATTACAAGCGCCATGTGACGGACAATCCATTTATTGCGGCAATTAACGGTGCACTTGGAATAATAGAGAATAATTACAGCTATGACAGCATATTAGGATTCCTAAGAACCGGAATGAGCGGAATGGAGCGCGAAGATATTGATCTGTTAGACAATTACTGTGTTGCAGTTGGAATCAGAGGCAGGGGAAAATGGCATGAACCATGGATAAGAAAGTTCAGGGGAACAGTCAATAATACTGACCTTGAGAAGCTTAATTCACTAAGAACAATGATAACGGATATGTTGGATCCATTGGAAGAAGTGCTTAAGTCAAAGGAATCTGATGTTGCAGATATGGTAAAGGCTCTTTACGAATTCCTTGTGCGTGAAGATATGGAGCAGAAGGTAAGTGTGCTTAATGACAGCGAGTACACTGGTGATGAATATGCGCAGTTATATAAGAAAGTTATAGAAGTATTAGATAAAATGTATGCCCTTCTTGGAAGCGAGAAGGTTGGTATTAAAGAATTTAACAAGATACTTGCGTCAGGATTTCAGGAGATTAAGATAGGACTTATTCCGCAGACCAATGACTGTGTTGTTATCGGAGATATAGAAAGAACCCGTCTAGACAATATCAAGGTCATGTTCTTTGTCGGAATCAATGACGGCAATGTACCTAAGAGGGCTGATTCAAGAAGCGTTCTGTCAGAAAGCGACAGGGAGTATCTTGAGGATAAGGGAATAGTTATGTCAGCTTCCGTGAGGGAGAAAGCATTTACACAGAGATTCTATCTGTATCTTATTATGACAAAGAGTGCGGAGAAGCTTTACATGTCATATGCGGTAAAAAACAGCGAGGGTGCGGCGCTGATGCCTTCATATATTATAAGAAGCATGAGAAAAATGTTTTCACATTGCCTTAAGTTATCTTACAAAGACACGGCACAGCAGAATTCATATGTGACAATACCGCGGGCGGCTAACAGCTTTGATAATACTGAAATTGCTGCAAATGTAGATGAGGATATTATTGATTCACTTACTGGCGGCAGGCTTGTCGGAAGCGTCACATCTTTTGAGAACTTTGCAGAGTGTCCATTGAGATATTACTTAAGGTATGGAGTTGATTTAAAGGAAAGGGAAGAATTTACATTTTCACCAGTAAACTTTGGCGTCGTACTGCATGCGGTTATCCGTGAGGTGTGCGACGAAATCAAGAAAAACGGTGAGTCGTACTATCTGATATCAGAGGAGAAGCGCCGCGAGATGGTAAAAAGAAGTGTCGCTGCAATTACTGACATATACCAGAACAGTATCCTTAAGGATTCAAGCCGTAATTCATTCATGATTAAGCGGATGGAAGACCTTGCAGACCGCACTGTATGGGCGATGGGTGAACAGTTAAAATGTGGTGATTTCGTGCCATTTGTATTCGAGCATAAGTTCAATATGGAAGTCGGGGACGGAGACAGAAAGCAGCTTATGAGTGGAACAATTGACCGTGTTGACATATGCGAAAACGGCACAGATGTATATGTAAGAATTATCGATTACAAGACAGGAAAGAAGGATTTCAACATAGTAAAGACCTACTACGGAATTGATATCCAGCTTATGGTCTACATGGAAGCGGCAATGAAGCTTGTGGCGAAGATGCGTCCGGGTAAAAATGTGATTCCTGCCGGAGTGTTCTACTACAACATAAGTGACCCGATTGTATCTGCGACAACAGAGAGTGCAGATGAGATAGAGGATAAGATTAAGGGTGAACTGCGTCTTAAAGGAATGGTTAATTCGGATAAGGATATTGCCGAGAAGATGGACAATACCGAGGGTACATCACTTAATATTCCGGTTAGCAGAAAGGCTGACGGCGGATTTGACTCACGAAGAAGTAAGGTGATGAATACAGAGCAGTTTAATATGCTTGGAAGATTCGTTGATGTAAGGGCGGTTGATACCGCGGATAGAATTGCAGGTGGTGATATCAGGAGAAGTCCTTATAAAGACGGACAGTTTTCAAGCTGTGACAGATGTCCTTATGGGGCAGTGTGTGGATTTTCAGTGGATTTGCCAGGCTGCAATTACAGAAAATTAAAGAAATTCGATGATGAAGTGTTATGGAATAATATAAAGGAAGGGGTTGATGAGAATGGAAAGAAAATGGACACCGGCGCAGAAGAGCGCGATTGATACAAGAGACTGTAATGTGCTTGTTTCGGCGGCTGCCGGTTCAGGAAAGACTGCTGTTCTGGTAGAGCGAATCATTTCCATGATTACAGACCCTGACAAGAATATAGATATAGACAGGCTGGTTGTTGTTACATTTACAAAGGCGGCAGCAGCCCAGATGAAAGACAAGATAAGAAAAGCACTTGATTCAATGCTTGACGAGAATCCGGGGGATGTGAACCTTTTAAGACAGATAACACTGCTTAACAACGCACAGATAACAACTATAGACAGTTTCTGTCTATGGATAATCAGAAATCATTTTCCAGAGGTTAATCTGGACCCGGGGTTCAGGATAATGGACGAGGGTGAGAAGAAGCTTATTGAAAATGATGTGTTGGAAGATGTGCTTGAGGAATTCTATGCCGAAGCAGATGAAGAATTCTTTAATCTTGTTGATGCATTTGGCATGGGACGGGACGATTCAGGGCTTGTGAGCATTATAGATAAAATATACCGTTTTTCAAGAAGTAATCCGTGGATTGATGAGTGGTTTGACGAGTGCATGTTAGTTTATGATGATGAGACTTACGATAATCCTGCAATTAAGGAGCTGTATGATTCAATTAAAAATGCACTTCTTGATTACCGTGATAAATACAACAGATTAGTAGATATCTGTTCTGAGCCGGCAGGACCTGCAGCATATACAGGTGCTTTGCAGTCTGACCTGCTTGGAATTAATGAGATGATTAATTCACAGGATTTTGGAGAGCTTGGCAGAAGGATAAGAATATTTTCATTTGAAGCTCTGTCAAGAAAGAAGGATGCAGGAGCAGACCCGGATATTAAGGAATATGTTAAGGGGCAGCGAAAGTTGTTTAAAGATTACATAGGACGGCTTAATGATAAGATATTCTTGAAAGATGATGAGGGAATATTTGCAGACATGCAGGGGGCAGGCATCCAGATACGGACTTTACTTAAAGTGGCAAAGGTGTATGCCAAGCGTGTTTCAGAGGTGAAGCGAGAGAAGGGCATAATTGATTTTAATGACATGGAACATCTTGCACTTTCAATACTTGTAAAGAAAGAAGACGGAAAGCTTGTATATACAGAGACTGCCGACAAGCTTGCGAACAGATTTGAAGAGATACTGATAGACGAGTATCAGGATTCCAATCAGCTGCAGGAGGTTATTCTTAATGCGGTGTCAAAGACGAGACTGTCAGGTGAGAATAACAATATATACATGGTTGGTGATGTAAAGCAGAGTATATACAAGTTCCGTCTTGCCTGCCCGGAGCTTTTCATAGAGAAGTACGATACATACGGCGAGACTGGCGATAATGTTAGAATTGAATTACAGAAGAATTTCCGAAGCCGGGAAAATGTACTTGAGTGTGCCAATGATGTGTTCAGTCATATCATGAATAAGAATTTTTCAGGAATCGGGTATGACGAATCTGTAAGGCTTAATGCGGGGTTTCCATATCCTGAATACAGTGACAGTAATTATGGTGATGAAGCCAACAAGAGTACAGATGTAATTCTTATATCTTCAGAGAATGAAGAAGAGGCGACAACAAGAGAGCTTGAGGCAGACAGGCTTGCAAAGCTGATTGAGGGAATAGTTTCTTCTAGCGTAAATGTGTATGATGCAGATGAAAATATATACAGACCGGCAGAATACAGGGATATTGTAATTCTTACAAGGTCAGTTACAGGCTGGGCGGATACATTTGCAGATGCCCTGATGGATAGGGGGATACCGGCGTATACAGATTCGTCAACAGGATATTTCAGCGTGCGTGAGATACAGGTAATCTTAAGCATGCTTACGATAGTAGATAATCCGGTTCAGGAGATAAGCCTTGCGGCGGCGATGATGTCTTATTTTGGAGGATTTACGGCAGCGGAGCTTGGAATGGTGAGAAAGCTTGGCAGAGAGCATGTAGATAAGAATGTGCATAATAATCTGTATGAACATTTGAAAGCGGTTGCAGTGCTTGGCGGAGCAGATAAGATACAGGAGACGGATGTTAAGCAGCTGTCCGGCAAATGTGCATTATTCCTTGCAAAGCTCACAGAATACCGAGACAAGAGCAGTGTTGAGTCACTATATGATCTGTGTTGGGAGATGATATATGATTCAGGCTACTACGATTATGTGGGAACAATGCCTGCCGGAGCGCAGAGACAGGCTAACTTAAATGTCCTGCTGGAAAGAGCAGCGGGATATGGAAAGTCAAGCTATTCTGGTCTGTTTAATTTCTTAAGATATATTGAAAGACTTAAGAAGTTTGACGAAGATTTTGCAGAGGGGGCTGCCAGTCTTGATAATGAGAATCTTGTAAGAATTATGAGTATCCATAAGAGTAAAGGCCTTGAATTTCCTATTGTAATACTTGCTGGGGCGCATAAGAACATTAACTTTATGGATGCAACAGCACCGGTGCTTGTAGACCAGAACTTAGGAATTGCAGTTGATTATGTTGACCTTGAAAGAAGAACGAAGACACCTACTATTATTAAAGGTGCTATGGCAAGAAGAATTGTAAGGGAGTCGATAGCTGAGGAAGAGAGACTTCTCTATGTTGCAATGACAAGAGCAAGGGAAAAACTGATAATTACCGGAGTTGTAAAAGATGCAGACAAGACACTTGATAAATACAGGGGAAGTGCAAAGCAACTTGCAGCAGATGGAATGTTGTCTTTCGCGGACAGTGAGAATATAAAGAACTATCTTGATATGATAATGCCAGTGTGTCTTATGGATTCAGATAAATTGAAAGGCAGCTTTAAAGTGATGGTTGATGCCGGAGAGGATTCTTGGGCTGATGTGGATGAATCCGGGGAGATGGCTGGTGAAGCGAATGCTGTTAGAATCGGGGGACTGGCTGATGAAATTATGGAAGCTGTGTCTTATCCTTTATTAGAGGAGCTTCCAGAGTATGTTCCTGATGATAACGCAGCCGGAAGGATGAAGCTGACGGTTTCGCAGCTTAAGGCTATGCAGGCGGATGATGATTCAGAGGAAAATGCTTACATGGATGAATCTGTGAAGACAGCACTTAAAAAGGAAGAATGTGATGAGACAAACAGCATAATTCCAAAGTTCATAAGCGGTGAGGAAGTTAAGCTTGCTGCTAATGAGCGTGGTAGCGCATATCACAGGGTTATGGAATGTCTTGACTATTCAGTAAGTGTGAACCTTGATGGAGTTAAAGCAGATATTAACAGAATGTTAGAAACAGGCAAGATGAATGAATTACAGGTGAAAAGTGTCAATCCGTGGGATATATATACATTTGTACAATCAGATACAGGCAGGAGAGTTGCAAATGCGGTGAACTGTGGCAGTGTCAGAAGAGAACAGCCTTTTGTATTTGAGTACGAAGGACAGCTTATACAGGGTATAATTGACTTGTGTTTTGAAGAGGACGGAGAACTTGTGATTGTTGATTATAAGACTGACAGGGTTATGAAGGGCAAAGCGGGGGAAAAAGAGCTTGTCAAAAGATACGCAATCCAGCTTGATTACTATGCAAAAGCGCTGGAACAGCTTACCGGAAAAACTGTAAAAGAAAAAATTGTATATTCATTTACTTTAGGAAAAGAAATAATGTGTTAAAATTACGAAAAATTTTCTCTAACATGTAAAATGCGGTTGAAAATATTGTACAATAATGGTAATATAAACATGATTTGTGAATAAAACATATCAAATTTGCACAAAAATGTGCATAAAATGGAAAAGGAGAGGAAAAATGAAAAAGCAAGTAAAAAAGTTTATGAGTGCATTACTTGCATGTGTAATGGTGGCAGTGTCAGTTATAGTATTTGACATGAATCCAGTACATGCAGCTTCTGGCGCAATAACAGAAGCATCAGGCTGGCTTGAGACAGCATATGTTAAATGGACACCTGTAACAGGAGCTACAGGTTACAATGTATATGTTAAGTCTGCAAGTGCCTCAGATTCAGCTTATGTCCAGTTGGACGATGAGCTTATCAGAAAGTATCCATCTTACATGAGAGCGGATGCTGTAGGATTAAAAGCAGGCGATTATGTTATGAAGATTGTTCCGCTGAACAATGGCAAGGAGAATACATCAGCTGCTATCGTTTCAGATAAGCTTACTGTAAATGCACATGACAGAAGCGGATTTACATTTTCAAGTAATTCACCGGTAAAGAATGGCGTTGGTGCATATAACAACGATGGTACATTAAAGTCTAATGCATCTGTTCTTTATGTTACAGAAGCTAATAAGAATACAGTTAAGATGAAGATTGGTAACACAGAATATACAGGTGTAGCAGCTATTACACAGGCAATTAAGGCTAAGAATAACTGCCAGCCAGTTGCTATCCGTATTATAGGTCAGGTTACATTAAGCGGACTTGCCTGCAAAGATGTATCATCAGCATATGCAATTGGTGTTAAGGGAGCAGCTAACGTAACATTTGAGGGTATTGGTGATGATGCTACTTTATATGAAGCAGGTGTGGCTGTATTCCAGTCAACAGGCATAGAAGTAAGAAACCTTGGTCTTATGAACTGGGGCGGTGGAGGCGACGGAGATGGTATATCTCTTAAGCAGTCACGTGGTGTATGGGTACATAACAACGATGTGTTCTATGGCAATGCTGGTTCAGATGGTGACCAGGCTAAGGGCGATGGCTCTATGGATTTAAAGGATAATTCTCAGTATGTGACAGTATCTTACAATCATTTCTGGGATTCAGGAAAGATGTCACTTTGTGGCATGAAGTCAGAGTCAGGTGAGAACTGGATTACATATCACCATAACTGGTTTGACCATTCTGATTCAAGACATCCTCGTATCAGAACAATGTCAGTTCATGTATATAATAACTACTATGATGGTAATTCTAAATATGGTGTAGGCGCTGCAAAGGATAGTGAGGCATTCGTAGAGGCTAACTATTTCAGACATTGTAATTATCCAATGCTCAGTTCAATGCAGGGAAGTGATGTTCTGGCAGGTGGAATATTCTCAGGAGAGAATGGTGGTGTCATCAAGGCATACAACAACTATATGGAAGGTCAGAAGTCTGTTATATATGCTAATTCGGATGCTGGTACAACAACTGCAAGTGCAACTGATTTCGATGCATATCTTGCAACATCAAGAAGTGAAACAGTACCTTCAACTTATAAGGCAAAGCAGGGTGGAAAGACATATTCTAATTTTGATACTAAGGTTGATTTAGGTGTTGATACTGCTGATATTGATGCACCTGCAGATGTTCCTTCAATTGTAACTAAGTATGCAGGACGTATTATGGGCGGAGATTTCAAGTGGACATTTGATAACAGTGTTGATGATACAAGCTATTCACTCAACAGGCCATTAAAGGATAAGCTTAATGCATACAAGACATCTCTTGTATCAGTAGGTGGTGGAAGCGTATCTGGCACTTCACATACACATACATATGGTGAGTGGGTAGTTGTTACACCTGCAACAGAGACAGAAGAAGGTCTTAAGAGCCGCACATGTACAGGATGTGGTTATAATGAAACAGCAGTTATTCCAGCTATTGGAAAAGATACACCTGTTACACCTGACACACCGGTATCAGGAGATGCAAAGGTACATAACTTTACAGAATCAGGAACAACAAGTGACTTCTATAGTATTACAGGAAGCATAGCAACAAATAAAGGTACAGCAACATACAACGGTCTTACACTTACAAAATGCCTTAAGATGGAGTCATCAACAAGTATTAAGTTCACAGCACCATCCGCTGGAAAGCTTACACTTGTATTTGGCGGAACAACGGCAGCTTCTGGTAAGGGCGTAAAAGTTAATGGAACAAGCAAAAAAGTTGGTTCTGATGGTACATTAACAGTAGATGTTGCTAAGGGTGCTGTAACTGTAACAAAGGGAGATGCAATCAATCTTTTCTATATGGTATATACACCATCTGGAACATCAGAGACAACACATACACATAAGTAT
>OGKV01000038.1_pt1 | contig 55639 bp, 67 predicted proteins | sample 1572651 | NCBI WGS metagenome assembly OGKV01 (sample SAMEA2581985, study PRJEB24529) | metagenome | biome: Human gut stool | place: China | collected 2011
GATCGCTCTGTTTCGTTGTCATCGGGACGATACCTCCATCTTCCCATATCACTTTCCCATCAAAGCTGTTTTCCACTTCAATCAGTAGGAAATGATTCTTTTTCTTTAAAGTCAGATTGATATATCGCTGTTCCTGCTCCAGTTTCTCGCAGGCTTCTATGGCATTGTCTAAAAGGTTATTCAGAATGATACCTATATCAAATGCAGAAATTGTGTCTGTTTCCCCCAAGTTAAATTTTACTTGAAACGAAATACCTGCATTTTCCGCTTTCTGGTATTTATTATTGATAATCACATCTGTGACCGCATTTCCTGTATTGAATTTATAGTCCATAGTCTGTATGGTTTCATCCAGTTTTTCGATATAATTCTCTACTTCATCATATTTCTCACTTGCCACCAGCCCTTTTATATTCGTCATATGGTTTTTCATCTCATGCCTTACTCTGCGAATGCTCCCGTAGAAGTTCTCTGCTTCTTCCAGTCTCTGCTTCATGGCTTTGACCTGTTGTTCTTCCACAAAATGTTTCTGCCGTTCTTTTTGAAGCTTCCTGTAATTCTGGTAGATGTATATTGCCGAAATTTCCCCCACATAGATAAGAACCGCAATTATCGGTAATTTCCACAACATTTCCTGCTTGTCATCATACAACAGAAAAACTCCACCCTCGATTTGCACTACGGAAAGGTCTAAGCTTATTCCTACAATCATACTCCCTACAATATTCAGTACTGAAAGGAATATCGTTTCCTGCCATCTCAGCATAAACGGTTTCTTTACGATTTTTATCACGACACCTGTCATAATCAGTAATACCAACGTGTACGATAAAAGCAGGATGCCCATACCTATCGCCATACCCAGATAAACCCGAAATATATATTCCTCACTCAGAACATCCAACCCTCTAAATATGCTCTCCACTGTACATTGATAAATACTGTCTGCAATCAAATAACTTAACGCATGAAAATTGTAAAACAGCAGCAGTATGAATACCGCATTTTCCAAATGTTTTTGGTATTTGCAAAAACAATATCCCAACACAATGACAGCGGACATTGTATATCGTATTACCCCCGGCTTTTCCAGCCATAGCCCCATGCAGATATTCATCACTGCCAATATTCCTGCAACAATCCATATCCCTTTCTCCCACCGAAAAAATACATTCCACAATACCAGAAAAAGAACAATTTGCAGAATAATAGGATAGATTTCAAAAAGCTTGCGAATGATTTCATATGTAACCTGACTCAATTATCTTTCCTCCGAAATGTATTCCAAATAACGCTTTACAAAGTCCTGATATTTATACTTGGATATCAGCAGACTGTCCCCGTTTCTCATTTTCACCTCTGTCCGGTCATATCGTTCCACATATTTTATGTTGACCAGATACCCTTTGTGTATACGGAAAAAATCCGGCTTAAGCTCGCTTTCCAGTGAGCTGATCTTGTCATAATATTCAATTTTTTCATGCCACAAATACAAGGTCACTTTTCGATTACTGCTTTCAATATAGTAAATATCATCTGCTGAAACACTTCTTGTTCTATTTCCATTCCGAACTAATACTTCTTTTGGTTTTTCCTTTTTCTTTGCCATCAAATATTGATACTCCCGTATGGTCTGTGCAAAAACCTGCTCAAAATTGCTTTCCTGAATCGGTTTTACAATATACTGAAAAGCATTAACGGAAAAAGCCTCCTGCATATATTCCGGATATCCCGTTACAAATATCAGAAGCGGCAGGCTTCCCCACACTGCTTCTTTCTTGCTTTCCATCTGGCTCCTGAGCTGCTTTGCCACAGTCATTCCATCCTCATCTCCCATAGAGATATCCAGAAAAAGTATGTCTATTTCTTCTGCATTTGTCTCATCCTGAAACTCCAATAATTCCTTGCCCGATGAAAACTCTGTTATCTTACAAAAAGGTTCCTGCTTCTGTATCAGCTTGCGTATGTAAATGCGTATATTTTCCTCATCATCGCAAATTGCTATGTTCAACTGTTCCACCTCATTTTCATGGTTCATTATCAAATATGGATAACATCATCTATTGTTCATTTATATTATCGGCAGATTTCTTTCTTTAAATTCGGAAATGTTGTGACTGGACTTCTGAATGTTGCGACTGGACTCTAATCTTCCCGACAATTATCATCTGAATTGATTTTCTCCATCCGTAACCTTGCCTGTTCCCTTTGTTCGTCACTTAACCTTCTCGGCTTACGATAACCACATAACAGGAAAAAGCAGATAGATTGCTACCTGCTCTTTCCATAAACCTTTATAAACTTGCTTCCTGACTCTTGGTCTTTGATTTTTCCGGTTCTTTCTTCTGCTGTTCCGATTTCACTTTCATCTGTGACAGCTCTTTCATGCCCTGCTGTCCCATAAGCTCCATGAACTGCTTCATAACATCCATTTCCTCTGTGTTCTGTTCTTTCTTTGGTTCGTTTGCTTCCATAGCACCCTCCTATAAACTTTCTTCTTTTCCTTTGTTCTTTGTAACTTCCGGTTTCTCCGGCATCTTCTGATTGGAAATTTTCTGCTTCATCTCGGCAAGTTTCTCCTTGACGGATACCCGCCCTCTGGAACCGTCTGCTAACATCCGCTCCTTGTCATGCTCTGCGATACGCTCCGACATCAGAAAACTTGCAACAGTCTTTAACGGTTCCTCTGCCACCGCCTGTATATCTTCCGCCCTGCCCGGCTCGCCCTCCTGTGCCTGTGCGCTCTGCTCTCCGTTTTCGTCGTCCGGCTCATCATCGCCCATATCCAACGCATATCTCACTTGGAAAAATAGAATCATTTTTCTTTTGTTCAAATCTATATGTTCCATATGATAAGTTTTTTTCCACAGGCATGTCCTTAACAACATTTTTATATGCACCTTTTCCATATACTTCATTTATGATTCGATAAGGCATTATAAATTTTCCTAGATGATTTTCCGCAATTTCACCAAATAAATGATTACATTCATAACATTCGCAAAAATTGATTAATTTTTTATTGCCCACGCATTCTGATATTGCATGTGCTACATCTTTCCTTCTCCAATGATCAAAAGGCATTCCGCAAAATATACATCTTGTATTGCCACGTTCTTTCAATCCATGAATTTCTTTCTTATCCTTATTTTCAATGTTATCGAATTCAATTAAAATCTCATATTCAGGACAGCATTCCAAAATCCAATCCATATTCATAATGACCACCCTCCCAAACAAATGTGAAACTCTCTACAAAATGCTAACAGATAATTTTGTGCATCTTAAAGAAATAATCTAATTATATCAAACACCCTCAAATACACACTCATCATTTGGAAGTCTGATTGCTCCCAACAGGTCGGCTCTTTGTGCGATATATTTTCTGACCGACGAATTGGTTTTATCCATCGTACCTTTACTTGTAACAAGTGCCATCACACCACCGGGTCTTAATTTATCCAAAGACTTGGCAAAGAAATAATCGTGAATAAGGAAGTTATACTTATCGTATCTCTTATCAAGCACTTTGAAATCTCCAAACGGAACATTCCCCACAACTCCGTCAAAGAAGCTGTCCGGTACATTCACTTCTTCAAATCCCTGTGCCACTATGGAAGATTTTTGATAAAGCTGCTGTGCAATTCCTGCCGAAATCTTATCAAGCTCCACACCGTAAATCTTTGTATTTCTCATCGACTCCAGCAACATACCGATAAAGTTACCAATACCGCAGGACGGTTCTAACAGGTTGCACCGGAGCATATCGGGCATTTCTCGCCGTTGGAACGAGCCTTTACGCTTGTTTCCCATTCGTGATCGCAAGCACCTTTCCACCATACTTTTTTATTTGAGCCGAAGGTAATATCATCAGGTGTAAGCGGTAAATTCTTTTCCGACCACTCCGAAACAAGCTCCGGGTGTACTTCTGCTAAACTGTTATTCATAGCCAAACCTCAACCTCCTTGTGCTTAGAGTATATGAAGTTTTAGCTTTATCTTGTAGTTTGCGAATATCCGTATAAATAGAAAAAGCCCTTTGAGAAAGGGATTTCTCCTCTCTCAAAGGGCAAGTTGGCAAGCTTGAAGTTATAGTGCAATCTTTTTCCATTTTCTAATCTTGGTTCTAAAGGTTCCGAACGGAGCAACTGTATTAACATGTATGAATTTGTATACTTCCCAGACAGCTGTTTTAGTTGCTTCGTCAGCCCATTTTCTCATATGTGGTTTAAATAATTCTTCCTCACTCAGAGAATCAATCATTGCATAAATAGAGTTGATATTCTCATTCAATCTGTCTTTCAATTCTTGCAGTGACAGCTGAGCATATGTATCTGTGAACCATTGATATAATTCGCCAAGCTGATTCCACTTAAAATTATCCGAAGGAGTTTTAACTGGAATACCCTTTCTTTCGTCTGATTCCCATTTAATAACAAGAGTTGTCCAGCCAACCTGATAAGCAAGATTTTCTGCCGGAGTTCGATCGATCTCATCAATTCTCTTATCTTTTAAATGCTCCGGAATATCATTAAATTCTGAAATATATTTTGCAAAGCTTTTATTTATCTCGTTTTTAAGCTCGTCTTTATTCTCATATGTTCTCAATAGTCTATCTCCTCAGCTTCCGATTTTCCAGTTTCAAAGTCGAGTAGACTAAGACCTCTCAATCTTAGCCCCTCACAGATCCGTACGTGCGGCTTTCCCGCATACGGCTTCTCATAGTAACATTCACTTTAATATAAGCAATAGTACGTTTTAGGCTTTGCTAATGGATAATACTTGAGCATTTCCACAAATCCATTCTATGTAACACCATAGTACCGATAGTGTCCGATTAGCTTCACATTTAATTCCTTGATTATCTCTCGCATCGGTCGATTCCGATTATCATAAATCCAATTCTTATAGGCTCTGACCTTTTGCTCAAACTTCTTTCTTGAAGTCTGTACTTTTGGTGCGAAACCTCCTTTTCGGTTTTTGCTACAGTAGAAAGTGAATCCCAAAAAGTCAAATGTTTCCGGTTTATGTTCTCCTCTTGCCCTGCGATTCTGCTCTTCAAATCTTCCAAATTCAATCAGTCTGCTTTTACTACTCTCAAGTTCCAGACCAAACTTTTCCATTCGTTCTTTTAACTCTTTATAGTATCTTTCAGCTTCTGACTTATATTGAAATCCTGCAACAAAATCATCCGCAAAGTTGACGAGAAAACACTCTCCCTGCATTTTCCTTTGCACCACCAGCTTAAACCACAGCGTCAGCACATGATGCATGTATATATTTGCAAGCATCGGACTCATTACTGAGCCTTGTGCCGAACCTTCCTCTGTTGGCTCGAATTTTCCTTGCTCCATTATTCCTGCTTTAAGGTATTTACGTATCAGCCACAATAAGTTCCTATCCTGTATATTCCATTCAAGGAACTTCATCATCCAATCATGGTCGATATGGTCAAAGAAACCTTTGATATCGGCATCTACGATATAGCTGATTTTTCCATAGCTTATCCGTTGGTATACTTCTTTTATTGCTTCGTGACACCCCCTATTCGGTCTGAATCCATACATGCAGTTTAGGAATCTCGGTTCATAAATAGCTCCCAGTATTTTCTTCACTGCCATTTGTACAATCTTATCTTCATAGGAAGCAATCCCTAATGGTCGTTTCTTTCCATTTCCTTTAGGTATATATACCCTCAGTGACGGAAGTGGCTTAAAGGATTTGTTTTTCAACCTCTGTACCAGTTCCTTGATATTTCTATCAAGGTTCTTCCCATACTCATCCTTAGTTACCTTGTCAATTCCGACTGCTTTGTTCCCATCTAATTCCTTATGGCATTGCTTTAGCATATCTTCATTTATCAAGTGGTACACTGATGTAAATATAGGATGTTTTGATGTTGCCGATATCTCAGCTATTCTTACTAATTTCGTTTCCATTATTTCCTCCGTCCCTGAGTACGGATAATGTGTCCTCAGTAAGACCTTTACTATGCAATCCCCTTCCCTCCATCGGCATTGCCCGATTTCTACAGTACTATGGGATTGTCCGACCACCTACCATTCATTTGAAATCCTCCGTTTTCAGTTGCAACTTCATACTCTTCTTCGAGAAATGGCAGGTTCTCCCCAGTTGATGTGTATTCACAATGTAAAACATGATTGGTTCTCTGACTCCGCAGTGCCACATAATACTCGCCATATCGCATTACATGATATTGTCTTCCGCACCAGTTAAGACGTCGACCGACTGAAGTTAACGTTTCGAAGCTCAATCACTATTCAACCCTGCTTTCTTGCTGTCTACGCTTGTCAAATGCCGTTACCGACATCATCCCAAGACTCGCTATTATCTGGTTGGCTAGACCTTGGATAAACCGGATTCCCACCGGCTTGACTACACACCCTTAGCTGGGCGCACAACTGGAATTTTCACATTATCTATTACAATGTAAATAATGCTTTTTCGTAGTCCTTAACATAATACTTAATATTGGTTTTACCTTTTTGGATTACGATATGTCCCTCTTTTTCAAGCATCTCCTTTTGTGCCTCAACGCCTCCTGGATACTTTGCATTTAATTCCCCTTTTGCTTTTAATGTTCTCCAATAAGGGGTTTTATCTTCTGCACGCTGATAACTCGCCCATGCAACTATCGAAACAAAAATTCCAGCTGTAATTGGCTCTGTAAAATCAGCACCATTTTGTTTAGCAAAGAATTCCCTTATTGTACCTACTGTAAGTAATTTTCCACAAGGCACAAGTCGCATTACTTTGTCGTAGTCAATAGGTGGGGCAAAATACATTTTATCTCCACCATATTTTTCGATGCTCTTTTCATCTGTTATGATTTGAACTTTTGGCATATCCTTGCTATCCATAAGCATAGCATTAAAATCTTTTTTATCTTCATTTGCCATAATGTATCACCTCCAAACCAATCATATCTTAATAAACGAAAGCATACAATGAGACAGTTTTAAAAATCCTTACGAAACTTCAAATTTTCATGTGTTCAACTGGAATTTGCGTTACAGAAATTCCTTCCAAAAATCATAAATTATGTGTGCAAGTTCCTTTGGATTATCAACATTAACCTCATGGGAAGAATCTTTAACTATTTTGAATTCACTTTTTCTTATACTCTGACTAATTTGTTTAGCACTTTTCATATTCGCTTTATCTTTACTTCCGCACAATACTAGGCTTTTGCAATTAATTTTATTCAAACCGTTTTTTATATTGTGATTGCTCATTGAGTTTACTAAAGTAATAAAATCTTTTTTTGAACAGCCCATATCATTAAATTGTGAGTCTGGCATGAAGTGAAATATCATACTTTGTATTTTGAAAAGAACTTTGGGTATATCATAAGGAGTTCCAATGATAATAATAGAGTTTACTTTTTCTGGATACTTTTTTACATAATCCAATGCCAATATTCCACCTAATGAAAGTCCACATAAATTAAGTTTTCCTTCCTGATTGTTACAGAAATCAGAGAAAGAAGAAAATATGTTTTGATAATCATTGCTATTGCCACTTGACATTTTAAAAAGTGCAGGACAAAGAACATCTATATTATCTATCTCTAAAAATTTGATGGTTTCATTCCAACTTTTATGATTTTGCCCTAGCCCATGAATTAAAATATTCTTCATAATGCCCCACCTTTACAACTTAGAATTATCATCTTAGTTCATCCAACATTTGAAACATTTCATTTCCACTATCCATATTAATTTTTATTATACGCCATCGTATACAGTGAAATGCCATTTTTCAATTTTTTCTCGCCACATAGTTCCATTCCACATCGAGTATATTTTTTTACTTTTAACGGAGTATCAGTATCCAGAATACAGGGAATATCCTTTGTGTCCGCCTCGGCAAAAGGTTGCTCCAAAATCTTGCGCATATATCCTTTCCCCTGAAATTCTCGCAGGACAACAACCATGGATACTGCAATATAGTCATGCTCTTTTTTGAAAATCTTCGCATACTGTTCGTCTCCGCTTTGTGCCATAGCTATCAGTGCCTTAAACGGTAACTCGCATAAAAGTCGCTTAATCATATGTAAGGTCGGACCCATTGAAGGTTTTGCCCTCTTACTCCAATAAGCAAGATATCCCTCTCCTATTTCCGATGTGGTATACAGAGTTCCTGCTCTGTAAAACCATTCCGTCATAATCTCAAAGCCTTTTATTGTTTGCTCTCTTGTGAGCATCGTAACAGTTCCGGCTTTTTCATCAGCAAATGCCTCACCGATTCTTCTGCCAATGTCTGCAATTTCTTTCCTTGATTTATTTTCCACTTTTATCATGGATATTCCTCCACCAATTCCTATTTCTCAGTTTCAAAAATTGGAATTGTCATATTTTACTGATCAATACCACGATTCCGGCTACCACAAGTGCCACAAGCATATATACCACTGTAGCCGCTCCTCGTTTTATCAGTACTGTCTTCCAGGACTTAACATAAGAAACATCTTCCATACCTTCTATATGCCAGATTTTGCTGTGCCCTACCCATAATCTGTCAATCACAATCCCATCAAACCAGTTCATAATTACAAGAAAAAGAAAGGATTGAAAATATGCTGTTTTAAAATCCGTAACATGATTCCAAATGGAAATAATCAGAATCAGAGCTACAAATATGATGACACAAAACGGAATCATAAACCACTTTGATTTTTTCATAACCGTTTCTTTATTGGCAATTCCGCGTTTTTCTGCTTCTTCTATATATTCTTTTGGATAAAAGTATAAGCAATTAAGCCCATCGTTCTTTACTGCACATTTTATCAGCATAACATACAATAAACAATACAATACGTTCTGTAACAACAATAACATGATTCATTCCTCCTACAAATTGTTAAGGAAACAATCGGAGTTGGTGTAAACGAAAAAGCAGTCTTGCGGTTTTATCAAACTGCCCTTTCGTTTACATCAATTTCGATTTTTCCTTGGAGAACAAAGTCGCGTCCCTTTCGCCACTATCTATGGGAATTCAATCTTTGCTCTCTTTTATAAGTTTATCATATCTCGTGTTTTATTGACAGCTGGCTTTTGCCAAAAGAATTATTTTTAGGCATGACAAACAAACTCCCTTTGCGGAAGTTTTTTGAAGTATTCAGTTGTATATTTTAACATCTCATATGCACTAAAACAGATGGTGTATGCTTATCTGGAAGATGTGGAACCATTTTTCCTCCACAGGCTTTTTAATTCGCACAAATATTTCCCACGGAACACTTTTGCAATGACCACATGCGGGAGAAAAAACTTTCCACCGGTATCTTTCCATTTCTCCACACTTGAGAACAAATCAATCTGTTCCCAATAATTATCTGTTACTAGGTCTGCACCTCGGACACCAACACTGCGGATTGGTTTGCTCCAGTTATAGTTTTCCTTAAATATCTGATAAGCATATGCAGCTATCTCTCCGGTGATATTCGTTGCGTGGTCAATCTTTTTCTGACGGGTAAAAGAGAATAACTCATTATCCCTGACACTTATCTCAACCACTCTGCACCGGAATCCATTCTCACGAAGTCTTGCTGCAACACTCTCAGCCAGAATATAAAGAACAATCTTTACATCCTCATCGCATACTAAATCCTTTGGTGTCGTTGTGCTGTTTCCCACCGATTTGATTGGAGCGTGGGTATTCTCCAGCTTGACAGGTGAATCATCATAGCCATTAGCAAACGACCATATCCTTATCTCTCTTAATGAAAAGTATGCACCTATCAAGGTTGGAGAAAGCGACCGCTTAGACATATTTGGAAAAGTTCTTGGAAAATCTGATGCTTCTGCTATTACAGGACATTGCCGATAAAATTGCAAGCCCTTTTTATCGGACACATTATTTTGCATAATGACAATAAGAAAATATCTATAGAACTGAAAGAAGGGATTTTTATGGCGGTTACCAATAATATCAGAGAAATCCGGGAGCAGCGTGGCATTTACCAGAACGACCTTGCCGCTGCTATCGGATACAGCACCAAAACTGTCGGCAGGATAGAGCGTGGGGACAGTACCCCATCTGCCGAATTTATGCTGCAGATATCAAAGTACTTTAATATGCTGGTGGAAGATGTATTCCATGTGGAAGATTGAGTCGGAGCAGCAATTTTTTTGATTCTCCTCGTATGCCTTGTAATTCTTTTTGCGTGTTTCTGCTACTCTCATTCTGACACAGATAGAAGATGCCATATCCAAGAAGCCCCGCCACAGAAAAAACAAATATCACCGCTAATAAAAGTTGCAGAGTCAGGCATTTCCATTTCCATTCCCATACACGCCTTCTGCTTTGATTCCGTCTGTGTCTTTTCTTTCGCCTCTTCCGCAGCGTACACTCCCTGTTGTGTTTTCTTTGAAGAAAAGACGGACATACATGCCCGCCTTCTCCATGGTTATTTTTTCGTTTCATTTTTTAACGATCGTTTCTATGAATTCAAATTTTCTCTGCGTTTCTTTACGGTAATAATCAATCCCGTTCCGGAAAGAATTGATAGTATAAACAGCCATACACTCGGTGTGTTGTCTCCGGTTTTAGGTGCAGTCACATCCTTCTTATCAGTTCCACTCGATGGCTTGTCATCAGAGGAATTGCTATTGTTATTATCATTCTGGTTGTTATTACTGTTATCAGAGATATTTGCTTTGGTGGTAAATGTGGTGCTTGCAGAACCATCCGTCCAAAGGATTTCAACTGTATGGTTTCCTGCCGAAAGTGTATTCAGGTAGGAAGCTTTCAGTGTGATAATGGTAGAGCCTTCCTTTGCAGTGTAGTTGCTCTTGTCTATCAAATTTCCGTCCACCTTAACTCCGGTAAACTTGGAGAAGTCTCCGTTACCCCGGATGGTGATATTACCATCACTGTCATGCGTCCAACTACTGTTTGCTCCATCAATAATCTGATAGGTGTTATTCGGTGTGTCAGGATTATCGGAACCGCCCGCATCCTGTACGGTCAATGTTGCAGAATTACTCTCTACGTTTCCTGCGCTGTTTGAAACAACACACTTATACTTAAATCCGTTGCAGCTTATATTGACTGTGGATGTGGTATAGCTCGTTGCCGTTGCACCGTCAATGTTTACCCATCCTTTCCCATCATTTCTGTCTATCTGCCACTGATAGGTAAGATCTGTACCGCTTGCTGCTATGGTAAAGGACGCAGTCTCACCTACCTTCACTGTCGCATTTCCAGGCTGTGTGGTTATGCTTGGTGCAATCACATCCGGCACATCCGGTGTCTGGCTTTCCTGTTTAAAGGTAACTTCTATGGTGTGATCAGTATTCACATCACTAAAGGTGTAGCTTGTGGTTGCTGTCACTTCCGAACCATCCACCTTTACGTCCGCAATATAATATCCTTCGTTCGCCTTGATTGTATATGTAAGCTGACCTGCGGCAGATACCGTTGTCGTGCCACCGGGAGAGATTGTTCCACCGATACCTGCCGTTGCGGTAATCTTGTAGCTTGCTGTACCGCTCGGAGGCGTTATCGGCGCTGTATCCGCCGTAAAACTCCAACTTCCACGGAATACCACGGTTGTGCCGTTTAGGTTGCCGGCATCCCAGCCCGAAAAAGCCCATGTGCCGTTTTTACCATCCTTTTGTGCCTGAATGCGTGTTGTGGAGGTATATTTCTTATCCACAGCCGCCTTCGCCTGTTGCACACTCGAATAGGAGCTGCTATTTAGCGGCAGCGTTGCGCCTGTCGGGAATACAGAGCCCCAATTGTATTGCACCGTATAATTTTTTGTCACCGGCGGCTCGGGGCGTTCCTCAGACCTTTTATAAATATAACGAATCGTCATACCACTGTTCGGGACAGCATTTTCCATCCCCTCCGCTTTAACAAAAGTGTAGCCGTGCAGTTCCTGCGGCGGCTGCCAATCAACCTTTTTGCCTACCGGAACAGTAAAGGTAGTCGGCATGGTGTTTGGAACATCTGTGCCATCCTCCAGCTGATATTGGATGGTGACATTGACATAGCGCTGCTGCTCCGTATCATCATCAGCCAATACCTCGCCTGTCGCATGATCTACAATCTCAAAGCCGATGGTATCGCCGGATTGCAGAATGGCATTCTCCGGAATCGTGTAAACCAGAGAGCAGTTGACAAGGCCGGAATTAAAGTCGCTGCCCTCGTAATCCAACGCACCCTTTGTCCAGAATTTGCTTTTCTCTTTCCAAACAGGGATGTCAAACTCCTGCGTAGTGAAAACCTGCTCCCCATCTGTCGTGACCGCTTTTTCGCCGTTGGAATGTTCCACCCACAGGCGCAGGGTCACAGTCTTCGCTTGGGTATTCGAAAGATTTTGTATAATGGTGCGCAGCTCAACCTGCTGCCCCTTCATGCTGCTATAATCAAAGCTGTTTTTACTGCCGCCGCTTAATAGACGGCTATTCCTGTCATTTTGATAGCTCGCATATGCGGAGGAATTCGCTGCCTCAAAGGCAGAAGGATCTTTTGTGGGATTTCTGTAACCGCCGATATACTTTTTCACCTCAGGAACAGCCACATAAAGCGCAGGGGGATTTGTAATGAGCTGACTCATGACCTTTATGCCCTGTAGCTTGCACACATCGCAAAAATCATTCTGAAAGGTCTCTCGCATCAGACAATCCCTGCTGGAATTATAGGTATAAGGATAGTAGTCAAGATGCGGGCAGGTATAGGTATTACGGAAGCCAAGCAGCTGCTTCCACTTCACTTTCGTGGGATCTTTTGTTGCAGTCATATTCAGTGATGTAGTGTAATTCCACTCATCTACAGGAACAGTGCTATAATTATATTCATCTCCCAGATGGAACAGACCGTGTCCCAGTTCATGCCGCTGGGTAAACGCAGAATATGCGTTTCTCGCTGACGCAACAATATAGTGAATACCATATTGTTTATTATCATGAGAGCCACCGAAATACTCACCGCTATTCGCCAACACAACGAATTGGTTGATATTTTCATACACATAATCATACTGTCTATAATTATGATCCATCGTGTTTTCGTTTGGATGCGTTTCATTAGGAATATGTGCGTCATGAATCTTCTCGATAAACGCAGGGCCTATGATGCGCTCCAAAACATGGTTGCGCCAGTTCCCTTTGTTAGTAGAAATTCCTCCTTTGGCGGTCGCAGCAAAAAATGTGCTGGTACCGCCATAGCCATCCACCGATGCCGTGCAGAGTGCATAGACATTAAAGCGATCCGCCATGCTGCGATATGGCTCTATCTGCAATACCTCCCCCCACAGCTTTTTTACATCCTCGACAAACTGCTTTTGCTGGCTTTTGGTGTAGCCCTCGGCGCAGTACACAATCACCATGTTCTCCTTATCGCTGCGAGGCTTCTGGATTGTATACACCGGTACGGTTACATTTGCATATGCAGGATCCTCAGTGTAGAGGGTACTCATCTCCAGCTGTAGATACTCATCCGTGTTCACATTCCAGTCACCATTCACATCCTCTCGCACAGCGCCGGATATGCCAATGCTGTCATCCGGCGCATCCGGTGCGGAAACAACATAGGGGTCCTGTGCGCTCTGTCCTGTGCCGGATGATACGGTGTAATTTTCCGTATTCAGATAGAAGGCAGGACGAACGCCGTAATATCCCTTATAGGGTGCGTCACGCAAAATATTCCCTTGAGGGGTCACAAATCGCATATCATGGTTACAGGTTGTAATCGGTGTACGCAGCCAATAGTTCCATGCTACACCGCTTCTGTTTTTTGCGATATGGTAGCCGTTCAGGTTATCATTAACCGTTTTGAGCTGCTGAACATCCAGCAGAAAAACTCTATCCCAAATATATTCATAATGGGCACTGTCATACCCATCCGCTACCGTATCAATTGTGGTGTTATAGGGAAGATCAACACCGGCTGCGTCGATATAACCTGCCGTATACTCCGGATGGGAAACGATAGAACGCTGCTTCACCGTTCGAATCGCTCCCAGCTCATCCGAACGAAAGCTGCGAAGGAAGCCCTCCTTTTGGTCATATGCTGCCGTTTTAGGATAGACAGAATCCTCTGTTGGCGGATTTCCGCAAAGCCATTTCACTTTTCCTGCTTCAGCGTTGGAATTGAGCCAAGAACGTATGTTGCTGTCTCTCCAGTGGTTAGAACCAAAATTATCTCTCCAGCTATTGCGCCGGTGCGAGCCTGTTTCGGCATTTTTGTTGGTTTTTGCATCATAGGGCATGTAATCACACAATACTCTATCCGAAAGCATCAATGGCCCATTGCTATCCTTCGCTACACAACGCCACACAATTGGCACTCCCCCATAAGTACCCATCTGAATGTAGTCACCAATTTCGATGGTTGGCTTGTTATCTGCCGCCCTAACCTGCAAAGGGCATAGCACCAAAATTACCGCAAGCAGCAGAGATACCGTTCGTTTGCCATATTTATGTTTGATAATATTCATAAAGTCCTCCTTTTGTCATTCTCTCCTGAGCGTCATTCACGGTCAGTAGGCTTCTAGCCCCCCATTTTTGACATATGTCAATTTATACAATTGCTGCATCATCGATATTCACCTCATTTCTACTTGAGTTATTGCAAAAAATAGGTCTTTCTGCGATAACCCCTTGTGCCAAATGCTGAAACACCTTCATAAAGATGTAATAGCTTATTTATTTTAGAAAAGTATCCGACAAAAAACTCTACACTTCCGACAAAAAATATATATTTTTCGAATCATATCATGGCGATGTACATTTGTCAATGATGTGACACCTCAAGATCACCACAGTCCTGATACTTCTTATACATGTCATTGATATAAATCGTAGGCGAAATATTCCTGCCTTCCTCTCGTAAGATGATGCCATCAAGAGTCACATTCACCTTTTCCACGGGTTCTGCCACAAGCTCCATTCCTTTGAACTTCTCAGGCATATAATCCATAAACTTTTCTTTTACTACTTCCTTAAAAATCTCGTAATTCATCATATTACGGTTCCTCCTTAATCTAAATTGTCATACAAAATCCCTTCATCCTCGGGATTTTTGTGTTCTCTGTAACTGTTGTCTTCTTCGATTCCCATATCAAAAGTGGTATGAGATTTTCTTTTCTTTCTGTAATAATTCTTGAGAAACATGCACTTTCTACAGTCCTCACAGAATAATTCTTCCGGCGGAATGCCAAGTGCCTTTGCAATCCTGTTCAACGTTCCCGTCCTTGGAACTCTTGAACCATTTTCGTATTGGGCAATTCTTACATCACCTCTATTTTCAAAACCACTTTTCTCGCCCAGTTCCCTGAGTGTCATTTTTTGTCGTTTTCTGTAATATCTGATTCTTTCTCCTACCACTGTTTGTCCTCCAAATCAAAAAAAGCAGGGAACATAAGTCACTGGCTTACATTCCCCGCAAGGTTAATTGTTACTGTTTATTCTTTTTCTTTCTTCCACGAAGTCCTACTCCAACACCTGTAATAAGTGCAAGTGCACCGATTCCAAGGTAAAGAAGTGGATTTGCATTGTCGCCTGTCTGTGGAAGCTTAGGCTCTGTCGGTACATTGATAAGCTTAAGAGTTGTTACAACAACATCCGGTGCATTGTCATCGTATCGAAGAGTTACATCGTGAGCTGTCTCATCGAGGATATATCCGTCAGCTGCTTTTGTCTCAACTACTGTATAATGGATATCTTCCTTGAATGATCCATCCTCGTTGTAAGTACAGATAGGAAGCTCCTTGCTCTCTGCATGACCATTCTTGTCAGTAGTGAGTGTGTCAAGCACCTTTCCGTCCTTATCTCTTACTTCAAATACAACACCATCGATCGGCTTTCCGGTTACTTTGTCAGTTTTCTCAATGACAATCTTTCCGACTGCCTGCTCGTCCTTCATGGATACCTTCTGGATTTCTGCTCCTTCGCTATATCTTACAAACTTTGTATTACCATTCTTCTTAAATTCCTGATATGCCTTTGTGTGTTCCATGCTATTCTCCTTTCGGTATTTCAATTGTTCCTATAACGCAAAAAGAGGACATCTTCTAAATTTCTTTAGAAAATGTCCTCTAAGTAATACAATCTTTAATTTTTCAGACTAAGCAATCTATACTAACCTGTACTAATCTTTTTTTGACTATGCCAAAAATTGGTCAAATCTTGGTCAAAACCCCTTGACCAACTATATATTTTAGTACATCCAAGCTCTGAAACCCTTGATTTTCCTGCATTCCTACTTATCAATAGACTTCATTGTCGGGAATTTTTTTGATTGCTAAGCTAACTCTTGTATATCCTTGCAAACCCTTGGAAAATAGGCTTTCCCGGATTCTATATACTTGGTCACTCTTGGACGTTTTTTTGACTTTTGTGCGTCTAAAAGATGTCATTCGCCTTAAAATACGTCTTTTTATTTTAAGACATGTACTGCCGTGTCAAACACTTCAATACTAGATGAGTATAGCATATTTATCCCAGTATGAATAGGTATATTTTCAATCTTCAAAGAGTTCAATCGCAGGACTCTTTTCTAAAAAATATCCATATTTTTTGATAATTTCTCAATTACTGATTTGGTAACATCTGGGTTTGCTTCTGCATATATGTTCATGGTAGTCGATACATCAGCATGTCCCATTACCTCTTGAATTACTTTGATGTTGGTTTCATTCTCGCAAAATCTTGATGCAAACGTGTGTCTGAAGATATGGCAGGAGAATCTTGGAATCATAACAGGTTCTCTCTTCTCCTTTTTAGCAGCCACCTCTTCTTCTGAATTATGTGTATCCACAATTCTCTTGATTGCCCGGTTTACTGCTGCTGGGTTATGTGGCATCCCAAATCGGTTTGTAAATACAAAATTGGTCATTCCATCCACATTCTCAACGCAAAAGCCTTCCTGCTTCTGTCTCTCATATTCTTCCTGAAGCACATCATATACCTGCTGCATCATAGGTATTCTACGATTACCAGCTTCTGTCTTTGGCAAAGATACTCTAAACTCACATTTATATGAATCATCCGCTCTCTGGTAATAGGTCAAGCTATGATTGATATCAATGATTCGATTTTCCAAATCAATATCATCCCAGCGTATCCCAATTGCTTCTCCTATTCTGCATCCAGTTCCTAACAAAAATACAAAGAATGGATACCAGTGATAAAAGAACGGATTCTTTGCTACATACTCCATGAATTTTCTCTGCTGATCCACAGTCAACGCTCGCCTTGTTTTTCTGGCACCACCATTACGCTTTTTTACTTCACAGTATGCTCCGTCTACCGGATTCTTCCTTATGATATCATCTCTGACAGCAAGTTGAAATGTAGGTCTTAGTACTGTGTTAATTGTCTCAAGCGTATTAATCTGTAATCCCTGATTATTAATCAAGTCTGTATAAAAGAATAACACGTCTGAGTATTTCACATCTCTTACTTTCTTCTTGCCAAATGTATCACGAATAAAATGATTCCATGTATACAAATAATTACTGTAAGTAGTGCTACGCAATTCTGTTTTAGTTGATATGTACCTGTCAAACAAAAAGTTTACATCAGCTTTTCCTGCGACATAGATATCAAGTCCATCCAACTGGTCTTTTTGTAACTGTTCTTCTCTTTCTCGAAGCCTCACCAAAGACTTTGCATAAATGGTTCTTTTCTTGCCTAATGGATCAATATATACATATGAGTATCTTCCGTCGCCTTTTCTGTAACCCTCACCCTTTCTTAATACTCTGCCTTTACCATCTTTTCTACAAGCCATTATTCTCTCCTTTCTGGAGAAAAGAGCCTGTTCTACTGATTAGCCTGCTGCTTCATTTGTAATTCAACACCCATTCTAATCAATTGCGAAATGGATAGATTATGAGTCTCAGCATACTCAACCATTATCTGGTATTCCTCTTCTTTGAATTTAACAGTTACCTTATGATCAAAAGGTTTATCTGCTTTTGGTCTTCCAGTTCTAGCCATCTGTATGCCTCCTTCATATCTTAGTCATATTATACTTTTGGTCTGACCGAAAGTCAATACATTTTTTCTCTCTTGGCTCATTTTTCTCCATACTTGTTTGTATTTCTTCTATATCAATGCGTCATTTCTCATAATTACTTATAAAACTCGTCATCTACAATATGGAAAGTCTCCAGATATTCATCAATAATATCCAGATTAACCAACACCAGCTGATTCACTTTATAACATGCCTTTGCATCCTTCGCTAACTGCATAAACTTTGACACACTCATTGAATACATCTCTGCTCCTTCTGAATATCTGACAAATCTTTTATTATTAGTCTTTTTAGTTCTGCTGTCCATTTGCTAACTCCTCCATTACCATTTTGCGAGCTACAGGTAACAGATCAAACTGTCGTATCAATGCTCTGTCTATTTCTTCTCTCACGCCGGAACCCTCAATGACAGTTCCACTTTTTGCTCTAATGCAGCCTTTTGAAATTGTCTGTGCATCTTCAGGCATAAAATCAGAGATCTTACTTAATCCAAATCCACTCACATCCTTCGGATTTAAAATCACATGTACCGGAATATCCTTTAACTTACTACTCAAAGGGACTACTGACACCTGCGGTGCACCATCATGATTACTGGCATCACATGAAATAATTATTCCTGGTCTGATTCCTCCCTGGATGCCATGTGGATTTTTCCCAAAATCTGCATACACGACATCAAATTTATTATACTTACCATATCTTCTTTTTTCTGTTCGTCTGCTCATATCTATGCTCCCTTCTTGATGTGCATATCCAATCTGCCCTCATCTACAGTCACCACAATGCCGCCTGCTTCAATAACCAGTCCTACCTTAAAATAAGCATCCGCAACACTGCTGGATATAGCTGCCATATTCGCAACAACTACTCCACTGATTTGCTTTTTGCGGATCATATTCACAATCTGATTCCACTGGCGATCAACATCTCTCTGCGAAAAGCCATTGCGTCTTATCTTTCCCACGATTGAATATTCTTTTCTCTTTACAAATTCATGTATATATTTGCTCTGCTTGTCTTCAAGCATATTTACTTTTTCCAATGGAGCCTGCACTGAAAGATATTCTATGCAATCCATCTTTTTAATCTTTCTTCTCATTCTCTGCCTCCTATGCTGACTTCAAAGCCTGCTCTATCATAAAATCAAATGTCTTTTTCAAATAATCCTGCTTATCTGCAGGTAACCGCTTTAGCCTCGAATCTAATGAATCCGGTGTACAGTCTATTGCAAGTAAGCTATTTGCGTCTGTTTCATAAACTTCCATAAGCATATACAAATTTTTCATGCTCAAGTTTCTTCCTCCTTGCTCCACCTGTCCAAGTGTCGAAACACTTATTCCAGTTTTAGCAGCAACCTCTTCAATGAGAAGTCCTTTGTCCTTACGGATATCACGAATCACCGGACCAATTTTATATCCTTCATATTTCATCGTCGTACCCTCCAATGTCCTGTGCCATTTCCCTAATCATCTCTACAGCTGCATCTTCTGTCTCGTACTGACCAAGCCACTTCCCACTTGAATCATGTACAACTGTTCCGAATGCAGTCTGTGTAAATCTGCAATCCTTCACAGCCGAGACTTGTTTGTCCCGACCGGAATGATTTTCTGTTGTCGCTCTACCAAAGGACTCCGTTAGCATCCAAAATCCTCTGCATGAGATACAATAATTGGCACCGGACCGACTTCAAGAGAATAGAGCCATATGCCCATATCTGTGATGGTCTTAACAAATTCTTCCAAATCATAAATGTCATCTGTGATCTCATTCAGGCTTCTGACTACTACAACCTCAAAGTCTTCCTCTTTAAGTGTTGCAAAGAAAGCATTCAGACCTTCTCTGTCATAGTCCCTTGTCATTGAACGATCACAATACGCATCATTGATTATTACTCCATTAGGCATTGCCTGATCACGCATATTCTCGACCATCTGGACTACATTAAGTTCTGCTCTGCGTGACTTTACAAATGCAATACCCTTTGCAAGCTCCTGATTATCTGTACCTTCGTTTCCTACTACGTTAAAATCTCTTTTATTCATTTTGTTATCTCCTTTACATTTTGATTTGTATTGGAGAGTATTGGCGCCTCCACTCTCGTGGTGTGCTGTTTCTAAGCACAATTATATTTTACAAAACATCCATATTTAATTTAATCTATTGGTATTCGGCTTTTATAAAAATAACCCCGAATACTATTCGAGGTTTTTTGTTTCTTGTATATCACTTGCTAGGTGTTATAATTGACTTAACATTTTTGTAGGAGTAGCATTTTCATGATTAACGCAGACAATTTGAAATGGATAATTCCATCTAAAGAACACAGTACAATTTCTGAAAATTGTATCAGATATATTAAAGCCGGACAGCAATACAATATGAATACTGTCGATGATGAAGTAATCATCCAGCTTATTAATCAATACCTTTGTTCTCTATGTATTCCAGCAGTTAGTAATCCGAAGGTAATTCCTAAAGCTCGTGAACTCAGACGTTTTGATTATGCCAGCTATAAAAAAATTTATAATCTAAAAGATAAACGAGATATTGTTTGGTTAAAATTCACCAAGAAAAAACATCACATCGGTGTAATCGGAGCCAGTTGTGACATAAACTTTAATTATGATACTACATCAGGCAAAATAATATCTCACTTGGGCGAAAGTTGGGATGAATCATATGTATTTATTTTTCCACTATATAATATTCCAGAAGAGCTAAATCGATCAGACATTGAAAGTGGCATTGGTAACTATCTCATAGCAAATAATATACCTATTATTGACTTCTATTCTCACAATTATTAATTACAACAAAATAAGCCAACTGCTAGTCTAACAATTTATATGTCAGACTAAGCAGCTGGCTTAGCTAATAAGATGTCTATTATCTGTTCAATTTTTGACAGTTCAAATGGATTACATCCCTTAAGTCGTTGAAATATACGTTCTATACCATCATTCCCCTGTAATTTATAATTTTTACCGAAATAGAAGTAGTCAGCAGAAACATCAAATATCTGGCACATTTGGATAACATGTTCTGGCATACACATAGTTTTTCCAGTTTCAAAATTTGAAACGCTTTCCTCTGAAAGAAACAATAATTCCGCTAGTTCTTGCTGCGTCATTTTCTTCTGTTTACGAATTGTCCTAATTCGTCTTCCAAACTCAACAGCATTATAATGAATTGTTTTGTGCTCCAACTTTCCACTGACACCTCCTTCCTTTCACAACAAATTATAAAATATTATTTACTCAAAGAACTTCTCTAGATTCTTTACCTGAGCATACTCCTCGATTCTTTTTGTTTCCTCAGGATTATCCTTTAAAAAAGCTCCTATTTTTTTTAGCCATGGATAGTATTCTGAAACCATCGTTATATTTTCAGGATCTCTAATCATTTCTATAGCTGTTTCACAATCCGATACCCCTTTTGCTAAAGCATAGCATTCAATAGCAGGTATAGCCTTGTCTTTAGCATCTTCTATCATAAAATCAATGATTTGCTCTAATACATGATAGTAATCCTCCTGAAAACTCAAATCTTTGACAATACTCTTCAAAAGCTCATCAGATAAGGTTTTCTTTTTCTTTTCATAATGGGATGCATAGTCCCTAAATCCATTTTCATGACCTATTACAATATCTCCACAAGAAACAGTACTGTCTCTTACCAATGTTTTAACTCGAAACTCCTCCAATTTATTCTTCAAAGCAATAGTGTTTTCTGCCATATCTACATTTAACAACCCTTTAATTGTTGCTAACCATTCATCTACTGTTACCATATCAGATTCACCAGTCATTTCTGCCCTCATAATTGGTTCTTTTACAGACCAATATAAAAGCAGACATATTTCCGAATCTGATAAATCTAGGCTTCCATTGAACCAGTCTACAATAAGTGGATACTCATCATCTAACGAACTCATTAATAAATTACGAACAATAGCAGCATCCGAATTAGGGATGAGTATATTATTTCCCTCCTTAAAATCTGATACCTTTCTTAACGCCACCTTCTCCACCAAAAAATTCATCTTTTTACGCAAATTCCTAACATAACTCTCCTGTGCCTGTTCTGAAATGTTCTTCATTGTTAAAATATCCTTGTAAATTTCTGCAGCTCTTATGCTCATACTTATGACTCCTCCAACGTTTTTCTTTTATTATATCATCGGGATTTCTTTTTAACAGGAACCAGTTTTGATATTTCTGATTCCTCTTTATGATTATAGAATACTTACTTTTTTCATTTCTGCATAGGACACACGATGTCAAAAAAAGAAGCAGAAATCAGTGAATTCCATCTGCTTCCTACTTCTTTTCCCTTTAAATTCAGTATTAAGATATGACATGCAATGTCCTACTGTTTATTTTTTTCTTAGTTTTTATTATAGATGAAAGAGATGTCAGTCCCATTTGTTCCAGGAACTCATTACATTCATCTATGCTACACTGGTAAAAAACATGTATTAATGCTATATAACCTCTTTCTATTTTCAAGTTTGTTCTAAGTTTGTAACCAGCGAGATCTATGAGTTTGTCACTCTCCCATGGTAAAAGTGACATTGCGATACAGCAAGCAATTATAAATTCTAAAGAAGGCAAATAATCTTCCTTGGTTCGCATTCTAGTTATTGTGCGCTCATCTATCCCAGTAATATCTGCTAACTCTTTTTTTGAAATATTATATTTTTCATCCATTAGCCATGTGAAGTATAACCCAAATGAATCCCCCGGACCTAGACCTCCTGTACCATTAACATAACCCCCCACCTCATTCATAAGATAGCTAGTACTATCTATTACGACACGACCTTTGCGTGACAGTTCTTGATATTGTTTTGCATGTATGAAATATGTTCTCACCTTTATTTCACATGTGTTATTTCTAGGCTTTCTATGTAAATGACCTCGATTGATTCGTGTCAAAAAATACAATGAAGGATTCTTTTTTACATCTTCCGAATAATATACTCCATCATTATTAACAACTATCGTATTATTTAAGCATATGCACAATTTATTCTGAAAATAAAAATAAGCACCTGAGCTTATAATATCTTTAAACTGATGGTTTCTTTTAAACTCTTGTTTAACATCATTTAAAGAAAAGGCATACTTATCGGCTACAAATACGCCATTACTTAATGTAGTATTTATAATCTCTGACATTTCTTTATTCGATAGTTTTTTTCTATAATTACTAATTTTCTTTTCGACTGCTTTGTTGACTTCTTTATCTGTTTTCACCATAAAGACTACCTCCAACTATATATATGATTATATCACATCATTCTCTATATGTATCTATCCAAGAAACAAGGAAATCATCTTATCAATCCTGTCCAGTTCATCCGCACTACAGCCACTAAGCTTAGCCATTATGCTGTCCATTAAAGGATTCTTAACTTTTGATGCACTCTCTATCCCATAGTATATGTAATCAGATGTCACCCCGAACAGCTCACATATCTTTGCTATATTCTCAGGCATACACATTGTCTTGCCATTTTCAAAATTTGAAACACTTTCTGCTGTAAGATATAATTCTTCCGCTAACTGCTCCTGTGTGAACTTGTTCTGCTTTCTGATTGCTCTGATTCTCTTTCCTGTCTCTACTGCATCATATTTGTAATTCATATTTATCCGTCCTTTCGTTTCTGTCGTGGCTAGAAACGTCTAAGAACCGATAAATACTCCTCGATATGTAATTTTCTGCAAATAAAAAAGGACACATGAAAAACAGTTCCAGTCCTCAAACTGGTTTCTAATTTTTCATGCGTCCTTAGGATGGCACCTTTGCGTATCATCAGCTTACGCTTATTGCAGGTGTCTCCCATATCATGATGACCACTAATTTAATTGTCTTGTCCTGTTGCGACCAAATATCTGCCGCAGCATCTGATGTCTGACTGTATTAATCAGATATAATACTTATCCTGTTCTACTCTATCCAGTAGCTCGCCTTCCTTGAAATTCTTCAAGGTCATTACTCTGCCACAATGGTGACATTTCATCATTACTCTCGGCAGTACCAGATAATTTCTGTTACCTGTAACCATGTATGAAACTTTCATACTCTTCTTACACTTCTTACAATAAAAATCTATAACTTTTAACTCTTTGTTCAATTCAGTTCGCTCCTTATTCATACAAAATCATCAATCTACAATTCTGTACTCGTAAAGGAAAGGGAAATCACCTTTGCAAGCCTTTTGCCGGGAGTTCCGATGAATGTCTGCACATTCCCCGGCTTTGCTGATCTAAAGCCAACTGATATGAATTGTGCTGTCAGCACATAATCACATCAGGCTCCGGCTCTTTCCATAAACCACATATTGTTATCTTCATAGAAAAGGAATATTTCCTTTCCATCTACCACACAGGTATAACGCTCTCCAACGCCGCCAGCCCTTGTACTGGCTGCTCTGCGCTTATCTTTTACTCGTGTAATCTCATACTTTCTGCCATCTTCCCATGTTATCTCTTTGGGAATGAGCAGTCCGTCCTTTGAAAACTCTGCAAGTACATCAACATATACCTTATTGCTCAATGTAATCACCTTCCTTACAAGATTGCTATTGCTCTGGAAGCATCCATCTTCCTTGCTATATAGCCTTTTTCTTCTAATATTTTCAGATGTGCATAAACACTTGAAGTCGATGCCACCCCTACCATCTTGCATATCTCCCTAATAGTAGGAGCATAACCATTCACACACTGATATTGCATAATGCTTTCATACACATTCTGTTGCTTCTCCGTCAATGGTGCTCTGTCTACCAGATCAATTCTCGCTGCTTCGCTCATGTTCCGCCTCCCTCTTTTTTACTCTATCGCTACTCGTAGTGCAGCTCAATTCCGCTTCGCTTCATTTCGCTCACGGCAGTCGCCGTATCAGATAACCAAGTCCCATATGTTTATGTGCAAGCACAACACATCTGCGCCTTGATTATCTAGCACTTCTCGTTGCTAACCTGAAAAGTATCCATGTGGATGTACTGTGTGTTCTTCTTTTGCATTGACTGCCGACAGAATCCTGTCCCGGTACATAAGTCCTCTCTGGATACTGTAAAATCCAAATCTTCTGCGTATCTCATCCACCGCTGAATCCATCTTCATCTGCTTTTCACGCTTCTCCACACTTGAGAACAAATCAATCTGTTCCCAATAATTATCTGTCACTAAATCTGCACCTCGGACACCAACACTACGGATTGGCTTGCTCCAGTTATAGTTTTCCTTAAATATCTGATAAGCGTATGCAGCTATCTCTCCGGTGATATTCGTTGCGTGGTCAATCTTTTTCTGACGGGTAAAAGAGAATAACTCATTATCCCTGACACTTATCTCAACCACTCTGCACCGGAATCCATTCTCACGAAGTCTTGCTGCAACACTCTCAGCCAGAATATAAAGAACAATCTTTACATCCTCATCGCATACTAAATCCTTTGGTGTCGTTGTGCTGTTTCCCACCGATTTGATTGGAGCGTGGGTATTCTCCAGCTTGACAGGTGAATCATCATAGCCATTAGCAAACGACCATAAGATACTGCCCATCTTTCCAAGGTGACTGTTAAGCACATCTTCATCTGCCCTTGCAAGATCACCTATGGTTTTGATACCAAATAATGCAAGCTTTCTGTTCGTACTTTTGCCAACGTATAGAAGATCTGCCACCGGAAGTGACCAAGCCTTCTGCTTAAATTCACTCTTATACATAGTTGTGATTGCATCAGGCTTCTTATAATCAGAACCAAGCTTTGCAAATATCTTATTGAAAGAAACACCAACACTTACTGTGATGCCAAGCTCTGACTTCATTCTCCTGCTGATTTCCTGTGCAATGAGCAATCCATCCCCTTTAAGGGAGCTGCTCCCTGTCACATCAAGCCAGCACTCATCAATCCCATATGGCTCCTGTCTGTCCGTATATTCTGCATATATCTCATGTGCCATTCTTGAGAACCGAAGATATAAGTCCATTCTTGGTGAAACAAATGTTATGTCCGGACAGACCTGCTTTGCCTGCCAGAGTGCCATTCCTGTTTTCACACCGTACTTCTTGGCAATATAGTCGGCTGTTAAGACAATCCCATGTCTTGCCTCCGGGTCACCGCCTACTGCCAGTGGCTTTCCTGCAAGCTCCGGATGATGCAGATGCTCAATCGAGGCATAACAACAGTTGATATCTGAATGAAGTATTACCCTGTCTCCCATCTTCATCACCTCCTGCATTTAATCTGTCACTACCATAACCTTTAGTCCAAGTATATGAGTAATGTTTCTTACAGAGCATAGTATAACCCCAAGAATAATCGACTGTCAACGGACACATATGTCCTTTTTCTCATTATATTGGATTTTTAACTTGAATAATTGGCACTATTGCTATATACTATGGAGTGAAAAGAGAGATTTGAAATCAACAAAATGAAAGAAAAGAGGCGTATGTATGTACTCAATCGGAGAAATCATTTCAACATATAGAAAAAAGAAAGGCTTGCTCCAGCAGGATCTCGCTGATGAACTGGCAAAGGAAGGCATTACCATTTCCTATAAAGCCATATCCAACTGGGAGAGAAATCTTGCTGAACCAAGCGTTACCATATTTTACAAAGTGTGTAGAATCCTTGGTATTACTAACATGTATGAGGCATATTTTGGAGTAAATCCTGCCGATCCTTTCTCATCACTTACTGATGAGGGCAGGGAAAAAGCTATGGATTATATCAATCTGCTCCATGCATCCGGAATGTATGAAAAGCAGACTGCTAAGATAATTCCATTCCGTAGCATTGATATTTTTGAAAATGCCGTATCAGCCGGAACCGGTAACTTCCTTGTAGACGGACCGAAAGAGACTGTAGGCATAGATGAATCTATCCTGCCGGAAGATACTACTTTCGGTGTCCGCATTAGTGGTGACAGTATGGAACCTGAATTCCACGATGGTCAGATTGCATGGGTATTACAACAGGAATCTGTTGCTAATGGAGAAATCGGCATCTTCGCTCTAAACGGAGAAGCCTACATCAAGAAATTACAAAACGATAAAGACGGAATTTTCCTTATCTCGCTTAATGAAAAGTATGCACCTATCAAGGTTGGAGAAAACGACCGTTTAGACATATTTGGAAAAGTTCTTGAAAAATCTAATGCTTCTGCTATCACAGGACATTGCTGATAAAATTGCAGTCCTTTTTATTGGACACATTATTTTGCATAATTGAAAATAAGAAAATATCTATAGAACTGAAAGAAGGGATTTTTATGGCGGTTACTAATAATATCAGAGAAATCCGGGAACAGCGTGGCATTTACCAGGATGACCTTGCCGCTGCTATCGGATACAGCACCAAAACTGTCGGCAGGATAGAACGTGGGGACAGCACCCCATCTGCCGAATTTATGCTGCGGATATCAAAGTACTTTAATATGCTGGTCGAAGATGTATTCCATGTGGAAGATTGAGCTGGGTATTTTATCTAGCTCAATCTTCCGCTCCCTGTAAATGAGAATTTGTCCGCTCCTTTATATAAAATAATTCCATTTTTCAGAACTACTAACTATTTTTCTTATCTAAATGACATTGATTATCTAATTAACTACATTATTTTCTGTCTAAAATATCCATAAATTCGTCACCTGTAATTGTTTCCTTATTCATAAATTTATCAGGAAGCATAAAACGCTCTACCGCTGACTGTGATATCCTCAGTGTATCATTCTTCAAATCTATAATATACAGATAATCATCCATACAAGGTGCAATTAAGTCAATCATACTTCCTGCTTCCCGCTCGTCAAGTATTTTATATGCATCAAAAGCCATCATCAAAATTCACCTTCCATTATATTACTCTTCAATGTCTGAGATTTTGAATTTCGCTATCATTTCACTCAGATTTTCTGATTCACTGCTCATCTGCTGGCTCGCAGCCGCACACTCCTGTGATGTTGCTGAATTGGTCTGTACAACATCATTGATCTGCTCAATTCCTTCGTTAATCTGCTTGATCTCACTGGTCTGGGTCTCAAGTGTATCAGCTATATTAATCACCTCTTTTGTAATTACCTTAGAGTTCTCTGCTACTTCTTCAAGCTGTGAGGCTGTCTGCTCTGCAATATTCATGCCTTTTTCAACAGCCTGCACAGATGCCTCTATAAGCGCAGCTGATTCCTTTACAGCCTGTGCACTTTGATCGGCAAGAATATTTACCTGATTTGCCACAACCGCAAAGCCTTTTCCTGCCTCCCCTGCCCTTGCCGCCTCAATAGAAGCATTTAATGCAAGCAGGTTGGTCTGTGATGCAATATCATTAATAGTTGATATAATCTGATCTATCTGTTTAGAGGCTTCGTTTATTTCATGCATAGATGCAACCATCTCCTGCATCTTTCCATTGCTTTCCCAAATTGCACCTCCAAGTTCGTCCACTTTTCCACTGATTTCCTTTGCACTCTTTGAATTCTGCTCCACCTGTTCTGAAACTCCCGCAACTGTCGCTGTCAGTTCCTCTACAACCGCAGCCTGATTGGTTGCACCGTCTGCAAGGTCATTTGAGCTTGCAGCTACCTGCTCTGCCGCACTTGAAACCTCGCTTGATACATGCTGGATTCCCTTTATGGTGACTGACATACTTTTTTCAAATTCCATAAATGAATTTAAAATACCTACAAAATCGCCTTTCCACTCTACTTCCGGCTGTGCATCAAAATGTCCGTCCGCAAAGAGCTTCATCGACCTGTCTATATCATCCACATATGAGCCGAGAATACGGATAGACTTTCTCATGCTGTGTGCCAATCTACCGATTTCATCCTCTGAATGGTACTCAAGTGTGCTGTGAAGATTTCCTTCTGTCAGCTCCTTTGCCACATCCTCGATTGCATGTAACGGCTCAAGGATTGTATCAAGCACGATCTTTCCTGTTCTCTTTGTCAACCGCCATGCACATGTCAGACAGATAATGATGACTATGAGTCCGACTGCAGCACATACGTATGTACTTACAACTGCCTGAAGGCTTCTTTCGTCAGTCAGCTTGTCGATTTCCTTTGCAAGCTCAACAGTTTTATTTAACTTTGGTGTACACTCATTGATAATCTGATCAACAGCCCCATCCTTCTGTCCGGCTTTAATCTTATCCATGATTGAGTATCCGGTATTCGCCCAGTCAGAAAGAGCCTTTGAATATTCATTATACTGATTCTCCGGAACAACACCTGATTTTTTTATTGTTTTTAACTGCACATCAATATCCTCGAGCAAAGTTTTTGCACCCTGCTCATAATCTTCATACGTAGACTGGTCAGGATTAAGTGCCATCTCTCTTACATTTCTTGCCGCTGAAGTTACATTTATTCTACATACCTTAACCGCCTGATCAGAAGCATTTACCTTGTTTACATAGTTTAACATATTGAAAAACAACACACCAATGACCGCAATCGAAAGCAGTCCCGAAATAAGCATCATGGTAATAACCATTTTGTAACCATAGTTGATTCTTTTACCCAAATGCATGTTTTCCAATTTCTTTTTCATCGCACCTTTTTTTGAAGACATAATTTGTTATTTCCTCCTATCTTATGATACCTTTTGACTCTTTAATCATATTATTATTTATACTCAAGTCCGAATTCATCAGACTAATTTAATATAGTACTTTTTTCTAAGGACACAATACTGTATTCTCAATAATCTTTATGTGAATCTTTCTATTAAATATGTGGATTTGCACAAAATGGTATAATTTTTCGTAATCCCCCTTAAAATACATATTTTACGAACTGTTTGTATTTTTGGTCAGTTTTGCAAACTTGAATTTGTCCGCTCCTTTATATAAAATAATTCCATTTTTCAGAACTACTAACTATTTTTCTTATCTAAATGACATTGATTATCTAATTAACTACATTATTTTCTGTCTAAAATATCCATAAATTCGTCACCTGTAATTGTTTCCTTCTCATACAGGTACATAGCCAGTTCGTCCAGTTTTTCCCTGTTTTCAGCAAGGATTTTTCTTGCTTTTTCATGCTCTGCTTTTACGAGATGCACGACTTTTTCATCAATTTCCTTCTGTGTATCTGCAGAACAGGAAAGAGACGTATCGCCGCCAAGATACTGGTTGGTCACGTTTTCCATTGCCACCATGTCGAATTCATCTGTCATGCCGTAGCGGGTGATCATCGCTCTTGCAATTTTTGTTGCCTGTTCGATATCATTGGAGGCTCCGGTCGTGATCTCACCAAATACGATCTCCTCTGCCGCACGTCCGCCTGTAAATGTAGCAATCTTATTCTCAAGTTCTTTTTTCGTCATCAGATATTTATCACCCTGCTCAACCTGCATAGTGTAGCCGAGTGCACCTGAGGTACGCGGGATGATTGTAATCTTCTGGACCGGTGCTGAATGACTCTGTAATGCAGCTACCAGAGCGTGTCCGATCTCATGATATGCAACAACCTTCTTCTCTTGATCTGAAAGAACCGCATTCTTCTTCTGATATCCTGCAATAACCACTTCTATACTTTCTTCGAGATCAGATTCATTTACAACGGTCCTTCCATTACGGACAGCACGTAATGCTGCTTCATTTATAATATTGGCAAGCTCCGCACCGGATGCCCCCGATGCCATACGTGCAATCGTATGCAGGTCAACATCATCAGATGCTTTTATCTTCTTTGCATGAACCTTTAAAATTGCTTCACGGCCTGCAAGATCCGGCAGTTCAACCGGCACACGTCTGTCAAAACGTCCCGGACGTGTAAGTGCCGGATCTAACGACTCCGGACGGTTCGTTGCAGCAAGAATGATGACACCATTATTTCCTTCAAATCCATCCATCTCTGTAAGAAGCTGATTTAAGGTCTGCTCCCTCTCATCATTTCCGCCCATTTGTCCGTCACGCTTTTTACCAATGGCATCAATTTCATCAATAAACACGATACATGGTGCCTTTTCCTTTGCCTGTCTGAAAAGATCTCGAACCTTGGAAGCTCCCATACCGACAAACATCTCTACGAATTCTGATCCGGACATTGAGAAAAATGGTACATTTGATTCACCTGCAACTGCTTTTGCAAGCATTGTTTTACCAGTTCCCGGAGGTCCTACAAGAAGGACACCTTTTGGCATAGACGCACCTACATCGGTATACTTCTTCGGATTGTGAAGATAATCAACGATCTCTGAAAGGTTTTCTTTCGCCTCATCTTCTCCTGCAACGTCTGAAAAACGGATTCCCTCACTGGATTGCACATAAATCTTCGCATTGCTTTTTCCCATTCCAAAAGCCATCGAATTTTTTCCTCCGGCATGCTCCATCAGTTTCTTCGCCATATAATTTCCCAGTGCTATAAAAAGGATCAATGGCAAAACCCCGGTCAGCAGGAAGCTGATGATCGGTGACATCTGCTTATCGATATCTTTTGCGAATACTGCTCCACATTCATATAGCCTGTCCGTCAGGTTCGGATCGTTCATCAGACCTGTTTTATAAATATTTTTTTGATCTTTATCTGTAAAGATGATCTGATTGTCCTTAACTTCTACTTCACCGATATTCTTCTTCTCGATCATGCTCATAAAAGTTCCATAATCCGTTTCCTTTACCTGATGCTCCATAAGGATTGGTGTGACAACCAGATTAAATACGATCAGCACTATTAACACAATCCCATAATAATATGCCAGTGGTTTTTTCGGTGTTTTAACTTCTTTCATGGTCTTTCCTCCTGTTGTTCTGCGTTATGCTTTCTCCGTGCATTTTCGTATTATTTATTCTGCCATCTGACTTCGCCCTTGGACAGAAGCGGATAACAGATCAGCTGATCTGAATCCAGATTTTCCGCATGCATGTCAACCGCTGTGATCTGATGATTATCATAAGTCGTATAATAATAAATACCTTTTGCTGTATTACAACAGGACGTGTATATCGTGATCTCATATTTGCCTTCTGTCACCTCACAGCATCCACGCTGCTGATCTACGGATCCTAAGATATGGAAGAACTGGCTTACACTCTCATCCTCTTCTTCACCGGAGATCGAATTTAATTTTGTAAAGGCAACTTTCACAAATCTTGACTGGCTGGAAAGATCTCCAGGTATTCCCATTCCACCCATTCCTCTGCTATATGCATCAAGCTGTAATACTCCTGCAAAAGTACTCTCCGGCTGTTTTCTGGATACTCCGGCATAATTATTCAGTGCAAACATCTGACTCGGGAATGGTGGATTATTGGTAAGCACTCCTACCGGATTATCATATACATGCAGCCCATCCTTCATAGACTCAACAACGATACAGGAGTCTTTGTCTGCAATGATCCAGTGAAGCTGTGCTGTCGGCAGCTGTTCACTGAATGCTGTACCTGTCAGTCTCATTGCTGCCAGCTTCTCTCTCGCCTCTGCTACAGTAGCACACTGTGTAAGGATCCATGGGATGAACTCGAACTGTGCCACCTGGCTGACTTCTGTTTCATCTTCCGGCAAAGCCTCTTCATATGCCGCATTGCCGACAAAATTAAGACCTGCCATTCCAAGGCCTTTTTCATTAACAGCATCATAATAAAGCGGATAACCTTCTGCAACAAATGCCATTCCGATCAAAGCATAATGGCTTTTTATCTTCCCGGCAAACCGGAAATCAAATTCGTAATTTCTTGGCGTTATCGTGATCTGTTCCCCATAGGAAAATTCATAATCAAGCGTTCTGCCCATATAAAAATCTTTTGTTTTGTAAGTTGCTGCTGTACACATATCGAACACCTCTTCTTTCTGCTATAATAGTCCTGCAAACAATCTCATAAACAACTGTCCGATCCGTAAATATGCACTCCGTCCTGTGCGGTACTTTTCGGTCACTTCCCTGCATTCATTCATTGTTGCTCCAAGATCATCTCTTATATCCAAAACTGTCTGACTACCATTATACTGCATTATAAGGCAGATAAGCAATCTGTCTTTTTGTCATAAAAAACCTTATCTAAATGACATTGAATGATTTATTTTCTATCTAAAATTTTATTAAACCGACTAAAGACTCCATAGTTTGTGTGTTTGACTTACTGTTTATATCTATCTTCTCCTAAATATTTTTCTAGTCATTGCAATATAAAATTGCTTATACCGTCTCTCCCTTAAGAGTCCTGGTATTCTGGATAATATACAGAGCGACCGATATGACCATCATTATAGCGCACAAACCAATCAACAGATCTGATACCATCGGTGTAATTTGGAACCATATAATATGAACCGCTGCAGTTCCATATAATAAAAAGGTTACTATCTTCCCATGCCAGTCTGCACCATGTACTTTTCCTGTCTTTCGTATCACAAGACATCCACTGACTACCATATACAGTTCCTTACCTGCCATTATTACGATTAAAAGAAGCATATGCGGAAAACGAGTAAACAGACAGATTAACATCGCTGCCTGTGTCAGCTTATCAGCCACCGGATCAAGTATTTTTCCTAAATTACTAATCCTATGGAATCTTCTTGCGATATATCCATCAGCAAGATCCGTAAGACCAGACAGCAATAAGATTTCACCAGCTAACAGAGGATTTTTCTTTACACAATAACTCCATATAATTACCGGAATCAGACAAAGCCGAAAAAAAGAAAGAAGATTAGGAACCGTAATAATTCTATTCAAATTTTCTTCCTGATTCACTTCACTCTGCATGTACGATCACATCACTTTCCTTTTTTTTAGACATAAACCAATAAAATATAACACAAAATACTAAAGCAAACACAACACCAAAAACATTTTGAATCACTCTAAGACTAACCGCTCCTTGTAGTCCATAAGTCTCTGCAGCAATGGCTAAAGCACCAAATGTGTTAAATACTGCCTGCCAGCCATATTGTGCTGAAAATCCTACACCGATTCCTCCAAGAATTCCTATATATGCATAGATTGACGAAGGAAGCAGAAAATATAACACTGTAAAACATATAACACCCGCAATATTTCCGACAATCCTTTTACGGACTCTGTAGTGCATATCTTCCATAAATGGCAAAATCGCTGACATGGCCGCAATACCAGCCCACATTGCACGTGGCATATTACAAAGTTCTGCAATGCAAAGGACAATCGGCACGCATAAAATCTGACATATCTGCCATTTTGTTCTGGAAGAAGTGATATCAAATTCTTGTATCAGATCTTTCAGATTTCTTTTATAAGTTCTGTTTTTATGATTTCGATAAAATACGAAGCAGGTAAGTGCTGCACCTAAAGCCATTCCGACTAATCGCATCTGATAGCTTTTTCCCGTAACATCATAACCATATAGCAGTAGATACCCAAGAACCAATGTAGATTGATTAAACATGAATGGATTATGGCATCCGAACAGAATCAACACAGCCAGTGCCGCAATATTTAACAGCATTCCCAATACCGGTGAAAACTGATTTGCTAAATGCGGACATACAGTCATAATTACAAAGAACAAAGCCAAAAGCATCGTAGATTGTCCGGTGTGGATCCCCAGATCCGCATTCCGAAATACCATAAGGCATAATAAAACTACTACACCCACAATACTATTCTCATTTCCAAATAAGATACTGAAAATAGTAACAAATAAAAAACAAAATGCCATTGTAACAGCTATCTTTACCAAATATACCAGTATATGATATGATTTTTCTTTCACTGTTTCACTCTTTTTCAACAGATTTTTAGAACCTGCCTGATTTAACTGCAATTCCTGATAAAATGTCATGTAATTCCTCCTCTATCTGTTTTTCTTAAACTTATATGGCCTCATCTTTCTGTATTGGAAGCTCTACAACAAATCTGCATCCACCATATTCACGGTTTTCTGCTTTGATTGTTCCTCCGGCACTATCTACAATCCGTTTTACAAGTGCAAGACCTAGGCCATTTCCTTCTGCTTTATGAGATCCATCTACCTGATAGAACTTGTCAAATATTCTGGATTTTACATCATCCTCTATTCCTGGTCCTTCATCTTCCAGAATGAACTTAACAGAATCCTGTTCTTGTTTCAGAAACATCGTAATTGTCCCCTTTGAAGGGCTGAACTTAATCGCATTATCCAAAAGATTTATCCAGATATGCATAAAAAGTCCTTCATTCCCAGTATATTTAACTTCCTCCAGCTCTACCTGAAAACCAATTTCTTTTTCTGTCCATTTTGTCTCCAGGGAAAGAAATGCCTGACGGATCTGTTCATCCAGACGATATTCTGTTTTTTTCATTGGTATGTTCTGATTCTCTAACTTGGATAACAGCAAAATATTTCCAACCAATCCGGAAAGCCTTTGGGTGTTAAATAAGATTTTTTCTACATATTCCTCTTGCTCCGGAGACAGTTCTTCTCCCTGAAGCAGCATTGTATATCCTTCAATGGCATTAATCGGGGTCTTAAACTCATGAGAAACATTAGATACAAAATCCATCTGCAGCACCTCTGTTGCACGAAGTTCTTTTGTCATCACATTAAAACTCTGATAAGATTCTCCAACTTCTGCTATACGGCTGTTCGTTTCCAAATGCTGTTCAAAATCTCCCCGAGAAACTTCCTTCATTGCTTTACTAAGCCTAGTAATTGGTTCCAGTAACTTTGCATTAATAAAGGAAGTGATCAGCCCTGCAATCAATGTATTGAAAATCAAAAGCCAGCCAAGCACAGGTATACTGCCCGGCAGATTAAAAAAATGATTCAAAATAGCAAATAATAAAGCAGATATAACTGTTGAAAATACAAGTGCCAGCCAGATTGCACCAGTCAGACAGGATCGGATCCGCAATCCTTTTTCTTTCTTTTGTTCCATTATTTTTTCACCACCTTGTATCCAATTCCACGCATTGTTACGATTTCAAAATCAGGGTTATCTTTAAAACGCTCTCTGATTCTTCCTATATGTACCTCTATCGTATGTGGGTCTGCCTCCGTCTCGTATCCCCATACTTCATCCATCAACTGTTGTTTTGTAAATGTTCTGCCTGGCGAAGCTGCAAGCTTATATAAAAGCAGGAATTCTTTTTTAGGCAAAACAAGACTTTCCTTATCAGTTGTAACCGTCATTGCATCATAATCAAACTCTGTTGAACCGATCACAATTTTGTGTTCATTCAGTATCTGTGCACGGCGAAGCAGTGCTCCGACTCTTAAAACCATTTCATTCACATTTACCGGTTTTACCATATAATCGTCACTTCCCGAAAGAAATCCCTGGCGCATATCATCAAAGGAACCTTTCGCAGTGATCATAAGCACTGGTATCTGATATCCTGCTGAACGAAGTTCTGACACCAGTTCATAGCCATCCATAACCGGCATCATAATATCAGAAATGATCAGATCAATATATTCCTTATCCAATACTTCTAATGCCTGTGCTCCATCCGATGCACTTTTGACTTGATATCCATTCTTCTCAAGCACTTTTTGGAATAGCTGGCTTAATTCTTTATCATCTTCTACAAGCAATATTTTAAACACGTTTTCCTTCCTCCTTATTAAAACAGATACCTTGCCCATCCAAGCAGATGCTGTACCAAAAATATTTTTCTCTGACGCTTCTTTGTCAATTCAATTGGCTCTACATGATACGGATCACGATAGGTTCCATCTTCCAATACCTGTCGGGACACTCTTTCATATTCCATCATGCCCTCTTCCAACTGTTTATTAATATCTTTACTGCGAATTACAAGCATCAGTTCCGTATCCAGATATGCACTTCTCATGTCCATATTAAAGGAACCGATTACAGACAGATCATCGTCAATCAGAATACTTTTTCCGTGGTATGAATAACCGCCTTCATATTCCCAGATATTAATTCCTGTACTTAAGATTCTATTTCTGTTTTTCGCATAATCGGCAGCCCCAAATGGATTCCCATTATTCGCAACTGAATTTGTCATGATAGAAAAATCTGAAACGTTCTCTGCAATCTCCTCCCATGTATTATACATCATATCATTACAGATAATATATGGCGTGTGGATCTTCACACGATTTTTTGCATTTTTCATCAATTCTCCCAATTGATACCACACTACTGGTTCTTTGGAACCTGTGTGAATAGGATTTGACACTAATGCAATCTTTTCTGTCTCAAAAGTTTCGTCCGTGTAATCGGTATCGCAGATTCTTTCCTTATTCTCTTCAAAATATTTCTGATAGCCGTTCTGCAGCTCTAAAACTGCGTTCTTTACAGATTTTCTATTTGCCAGTTTTTTATTGTCATGAAAATAACCACTGTCTTCTTGTTCCCATATCGTTTCAAAATACTCTAACAACTGGTTAACTGAATTTTCTTTCTTAGGTTCATCGCAAACCACTAACACGTCTCTGTCATAGTTCTTATGTCCCGGAAAATCACCCAGGAAATAATTGTATGTATTTCTTCCCCCAAGAATATATCTCTTTCGATCTGCAATCAAATATTTATCATGCATTCTACCCATCATTTTCCATGGTTTCAACGGGTTGGCTTTATTATACAGTTTAATTTCAACATTCTCATGAGAAGATAATCCATAGAAATACGGATTCCCTTCCATATCAATCCAGCTCTCCATTCCATCTACTAACAGACGAATATGTACACCTCTGTCTGCCGCATCATGCAGTGCTCCTAAAATCAATTTTCCACTTTCATCGGATTGAAATGCAAAAGTAGAAAGAATAATTTCCTTTTTTGCATTCTTGATCAAACGCACTCTTTGTAAAAGCGCTTCTGGATTCTTTTCTATGATCACTGCACGTTCCGTATTTTCACTGCATTCGTTCCACGAACCATTTTTTGTTTCTTTTTTGGTTGTATTGGACACTTCCGGCTGCTTTTTATATGCAATGCAGATTCCGATCAATTCATAAAAAGCCACACATAAAAAAATTGCCAGTATAACAAGAAGGATTTTACATATTTTATACTTTTTCATTGTAGATCACCTGATTCCTTTTTATTTCATACTTATACAATACAAAGTCAATCTCAATTTAACCTCAACAAAATTTATTTTTCATAAAAAAATATGACAGGCTTCTTTTTAAAGAAACAGTCATATTTTTATTCTAATATATGAAGGAGCTTTTCTTACTCCGTTTTATTAATCACTATTTTATTTCTTCCATAAGCTGTCGGATTTTTCTCAATGTACACCGTGTAACCGCCAGGTCATCTTCTTGTATATTCGATATGATTTTTTCATAAGCTTCTATCATTTTTTCTTTCTGACAATTACTTAATTCAATTGCCTTGTTCGTCAAAACAAGGTACGTTCTTTCTTTTTTCTCATCTAATTTCCAGATAATATATCCTTTATTTTCAAGACTTTTTACCATCTTAGATGTTTCTGGAATCGATAATTTCATGTATTCTGCCACTTCTGAAAGATATACTCCTTCATGACAGTCTGATTTTTCAACACATTCCTTTATACTATAAAGGAACAAATAATCTGTTCTTTCGACAAATTCAAATATGCTTTCAACATTGATGCTCTTTAAAAAAAACTCCTCTGCACTGGTTCCTGCTCCCATATTATCGTTCCTCTCTTTCTATATATTCTTTTTTGCTGACTAGACTCTTATATGCCGGGCGAATGATCTTATCTGTAGTTATCAATTCTTCCAGGCGATGTGCACTCCAACCAGCAATTCTTGCTATCGCAAATAATGGCGTGTACAATTCTCTTGGAATATTCAACATGTCATACACAAAACCACTATAGAAATCTATATTAGGACTTACTCCTTTGAATATCTGACGCTGCTTTGCAATCAACTTAGGTGCAATCTTCTCAATATTGTTATAAAGGGTCATATCTTTCTCACGTCCTTTATCCCTTGCGAGTTGTTCTACAAAGCCTTTGAACACCCTTTCTCTCGGATCGGAAATAGAATATACAGCATGTCCCATTCCATAAATAAGTCCCTTCTGATCAAACGCCTCTTTCTTCAAAATCTTACTCAGATATGATGCAATTTCCTCTTCGTCTTCATAATCTTTCACATGACTTTTAATATCATCCATCATATTCATTACCATCAGATTTGCACCGCCATGTTTTTTTCCTTTTAAGGATGACATTGCTGCTGAAATAACAGAATAAGTATCTGAACCTGAAGATGTTACTACTCGTGTAGTGAATGTAGAATTGTTACCACCACCATGTTCCATATGTAACAATAATGCTATATCCAGTACTCTTGCTTCCAGTTCTGTGAATTTTGTATCTGGTCTTAATAGGCGCAGGAAATTTTCAGCAATAGATAAATCTTTTTCAGGTCTATGAATATACATACTTTCGTTTTTTTCATAATGACAATAAGCATGGTATGCATATACTGCTAACATAGGAAATACTGCGATCAACTGCATACTCTGCCTTAGCACATTCGGAATTTCAAGACTTTCTTTCTCCTTATCGTAAGAGCCCAATGTAAGAATACTTCGAGTCATAGAACCCATAATATCTGATGTAGGTGCTTTCATAATGACATCTCTGGTAAAGTTAGTCGGTAGTTCCATACAATCAGATAGTCTTCCCTGAAATTCCATTAACTGTGTATCAGTTGGCAATTCTCCGAATAAAAGAAGATATGCTCCTTCTTCAAAGACAAACCTTTTTCCTTTACTTCCTGTTACTAAATCTTTTATATTATAACCACGATAAGATAACTCGCCATCACATGGACTCTTTACTCCATCATGATATTCAAAAGCTTTTATATCAGAAATATTTGTAAGCCCCGTCAACACACCTTGGCCTTTTTCATCTCGTAAGCCTCTTTTTACACCATACTCTGAATACAGATTCTTACTAATGCTATCATTTTGTTCACAAAAAATTGCTTGCCGTTTCATATAATTTTCCAAATTGCTCATTTGAATCGCTCCTTTCATTCTGTTACGAACTTACATACTATACTCAGATATTCTTGTTTCCAGAGCATTCAGCATTGTCTGTTCTTATTCTTATTCATTAGCAATACAATACAATGGAAAACTCAATTTAACCTCAACAAGGTTTGTTTTTTCATCCATGCAAAATCTTCTTTGTACAACAGACTGTTAGATATAGCAAAAACGGCCTTTCAAAAACAGTTAACTTCTAAATCAACTGTTTTTTGAAAGGTCGTTTCATCAGATTCTTATAGCAATCCAGCAAATAATCTCATAAATAATTGTCCCAGTCGCAAATATGCACTTCGTCCGGTTTGATATTGGTCTGTCACATCACGACATTCTCCCATCGTTCTTATCAGATCATTTTTTATATCCACAACTGCCTGACAATCTGCCATAAAACAGCCGTTTTCAAAATGGTGATATAAACTTCGATAATCCAAATTAATTGTTCCACAAGTTGCCATACAGTCATCTGCCACACTCATTTTCGCATGACAGAAACCAGGAGTCCACTCATAAACACGAACACCATGTTTAACTAATCCATGATAAAAAGAACGAGTTATATTATAAATGAATTTTTTATCAGGGATACCAGGTGTGATAATTCTTACGTCTACCCCTCGCTTAGCAGCCAGACATAACGCATGCGTCATTTCATCTGTTATGATTAGATACGGAGTCATAAACCAACAATATTTTTCAGCTTTATTTATCATACTGATATAAACTTCTTCTCCTACTTGTTCATTATCTATAGGGCTGTCTGCATAAGGTTGAACAAACCCAGTTTGCTGTGCCGCATAATCATAGTGGAAAAGGTATTTACTAAAATCAGGATCATTAGCATCCTTAGCACTTACTGCATTCCACATTTCCAAAAATGTCACCGTAAGCGACTGAACAGCATCTCCTTCTAAACGAATACCTGTATCTTTCCACTGTCCATACGGGTGTGTGTAATTAAAATATTCGTTTGCTAGATTATATCCACCTGTAAATCCGACTTTTCCATCAATAACTGTTATTTTTCTATGATCACGATTGTTCAAAAACAGATTTAAACCTGGCATAAACGGATTGAATACACGGCAATGAATTCCTATTGCCTCCATCTTTTTCACAAAATCTGTGTTAATAAAGCCTATAGAACCCATATCATCGTAGAGTACTCTAACTTCCACACCTGCTTTTACTCGCTCTTCCAGAACATCTTGAATCTTATGCCATGCTTCAGCGTCTTCTATCGCATGATATTCCATAAAGATAAACTTCTGTGCTTTCTCCAAATCCTTAAGCTGTGCCTCTAATCCTTTCACTGCTTCATCAAAATACACAATATCCGTATTCTGATAGATTGGATACTGCGAATTTCTTTGTATGTAACTTGCTATATTTCCTGCTTTCGGAATTGTTTCTTTTATTCTGCTCAAACACTCCTGACTGTCCGGAAGCATTGGTAACAATTTGCTATCAATTTCTGCATATCGCTCTCGCATTTTATGTGTGCCACCATTCAAACCAATCAGCAAATACAGGCCTACACCCATAATTGGGAAAATTAGAATTAAGATGACCCAAGGCATTTTCATAGAGGATGTCTTATTTGATGCGTACAATCCCAAAACCAAGATCCCACTCAAAATCCTTGTAAATAAATTTATGATTTCTGCATATTCATTCAAGCGTGTTACGATAGTAATAATAAAAATCACTTCCAGAAGAATGCAGATTATGGAAAAACACAGCCGTTTTACCCCATTTTTTGTTTTTGCTTTGCCCTCTAAAGTATCTTGTTTCATATATATTCCACCTTCCTACTTGCTCAGTTTTCTCCCTAAATTTCGTAGAACATACCAATTTTGTCTTTTATTCTCTGCATTTCATTATCTGCTTCAATGATAGCTCTTGCAGAATGAAGTAATTCTTCACTTATCTCATCATAGCCAGGCATTTCTTCAATTCCTTTTTTATAGCGAAGTTGATGTTCCAATGTTGCCCAGAAATCCATACCATTGGTTCGAATCTGTAATTCTACACGCATAGGTGTTTTACCCTTAGCAAAAAATACTGGTATTTCAACAATCATATGATAGCTTCGATAACCATTCGATTTTGGATTTTTTATATAATCTTTTATTTCAATAACTTTAATATCATCCTGTTGGGTAATCAAATCTGATATCATATAAATATCGTCAATAAACGCACAAACTATTCTAACGCCTGCTACATCATTGAGATATGTCTGTATATTTTCTGTTGTAAATTCATATCCCATCTTCTGCAGTTTATCGTAAATACTATTGGGCTGCTTAATTCTTGTTTTTATAAAAGAAATAGGATTTCGATTGTTCTCAACTGAAAATTCATCATCCAAAACCTCAAGTTTAGTTTGTATCTCCCGAATAGCACAACGATACATCATCATTAAATTATAAAATTTTGTAGCATTATTTAAAAACTGTAGTGATTCCGGACTGTTCATCCTGAGTTTTTTTACTTCATCTTTTGTCATGGAACTTTCCTTTCTACCTCATCCCTGATTTCAAAACATTATTTATTTTGATAGTTGATTCGTTCTCCTTGAATTACTGGATAACAAATCATTTTATCACTATCCAGATTTTCTATATTCATATCTACTGCACTGATCTGATGTTTTTCATAAGTATTGTAATAATACCATCCTTATGGCAGACAGTGGTTACGAAAGTTTTAATACCTTTGCACACCTGATCCGGAAGGGAATGTATTTCGTTATCCGCATGAAGGATATCAACAGTAATGGTATCCTTTCCTCTTATGATTTGCCTGACAGCGAATTTGATACTCATATAAGGACAACACTTACCAGACGCCATACGAAAGAAACACTGGGGAATCCTAACACCTATACCATACTTCAGCCTTCTACCGATTTTGATTTTCTTGATGAAAACTGCATGTATTACGATATTGAATTCCGTATTGTACGTGTTCGCCTTGATAATGGAACCTATATCTGTATTGCCACCAATCTTTCAGAAGAATTTCCTCTGGAAGAAATCAATAAACTTTACCTGATGCGCTGGAGCGAGGAAACAAGCTTCCGTGAACTCAAATACACCATCGGTCTGATCAACTGGCACAGCAGCAAATATGATGGAATCCTTCAGGAAATCAATGCCCATATGATTCTGTATAATTTCTGTGAATTAGTGACTTCTCACGCTATGGTAAAAAAATCTAAAAATACCAAACACGTCTATAAAATTAATTTCGCCATCGCAGTAAACATATGCAGGGCGTATCTCAAACACAGTGGTAACGAAACAGAGACCATGCTTCTCATACAAAAGTATCTGACACCTGTCAGGTACAATCGAAAATATCCTATCCCCCCTCCGTCCAAAGAGAAATAGGGATTTCATGTATCGGGTTGCATAAATTTCGTTACCATTATACTGCATTATGAGGCAGATATGCAATCTGTCTTTTTGTCATACACAAAAAAATGATTTGAACTCATCATACACCTGCTTTCTACGCATTAGTGCACCAAAAAAATACAGCATTTCTTAACTGAACAGTATTTTCAATGCATGAACGCATATGATATACTGTTTTCATCATAAAAAACCTTATCTAAATACAGTTCATCACTCTCTGCCTTAACTTTCATAAGACAGTAGAGAACCACTGTACTAATAATGATTACGAACCAAATTAACACTTTGCCCATTCGACCACTCCTCTCAAATAAATAGAGGACCAAACCAGCTGATGGAATATTCCATCTCAAGTGCTAATTTAGTCCTCACTAAATGTTTTAATATAAAATTGTACCTAATCTAAGCACACAGATTCACTCTCAGACTGATTGCGGACATCTGTGATACTGACTTGGTTTTTCGGTTTTGATATAACAGCGCTGCCTTATCTACCGCTAAATTGGTATAAAAATAAGGACTAAATTAGGCATAACCCCTTGATTTTACTGTGTTTCATCTAACTTGGTCATATTATAACTCAAACACCTGTTTCCCATCTAGAAACCGTTCGGCCTGAAACTTTTATCTTTTCGGCAAGCTGTTCCTGTGTAATATCCTTTTCTTTCCTAAGTTCTTTTAAGAAACGTCCAATCTTTTTCTGATCCATACTGTTTCCTCCTTTCATTGACAGAGTAATATTATTCTACTAAACATAACACGACACAAAGCGAGAAAATGCCGTATTTACGCTATTGGACAAACCTGTCTAGTATTATTTATATTGGCTTTAGCCCTAAAAACTTCGAGTTGTCTCTATCTTTATCTTTTAATTATACACAAGATTTGAATCTTTTTCTACTTATCTATAATCAAAAAATCCTCTCGAAAAATCCTCTTCCTTGTATTATAAAACCACTTTCATAAAGTTTTTCTTCTTTTTCAGAATACCTGCGTATCACCACGAATGTTCCGACTGTCATAATCACTCCAAATACGATTCCTGCCAGAATTCCATTCGTCCCCATTCCATAACTCTCATTCAGATAATAAGATGGCAGGAAAGAAAGGATTGTTCCCACAACCGATGGCGGTATAAATCTTAGAAAATTCTTATAGCAAAGGCACTTTACAATTTCCTTGTCTATCATTCCCAACATTCGCAAACTACAAACGACCCTGCTATTTTCTTCCTTCTCTGCCTGGATACGTGAATGAATTAACAGAAACTCTGCCATTATCATAAGCCCTATCACAAATGCCATCAAAAATAATAAAAATTGTCCTGATTTCTTTGCATCCTGGTATTTCTCCACTTTCGAAGACAATTCATAATATGTCTGCTCATCTTCATTCAACTGATTGCTTTCCTGCAGATATTCTTTTACTTCACATACTCCCGCATAAGAATCTTCCCAATTCTGAAACTGAAACAAGTTTGCGATACCAGCACTACCTGTTATATCTGCACTTAATTTTTCGAAATCAGAATCGTTGATGATCAGTGTTTTATCTGCAAAGGTCGGATTTTGATTAAACAGTATCTTTACATCTGTTCCAACAGACTGCAGCTTTCTGTCCCCGGAAATCGTTACAGTAGATACTGGCTGTATGTTATGTTCATACCCATCTTCCAGATTGTACTGAAACAAATTCAAAAACTCGCCTTCCTGAATCTGATAATCACATCCAAAATCCCGGTTTATTTCTGTCACAGGAAGGTAATTAAAAACATCATCTCTGATATAGGGAATCTGAATGACCTGTTCTACAGTAACACCATTTTTCTCCAATATATGAAGGACATCCTGTACTGAAACCTGATTCATTCCATAGATTTTTGAGTACACCATGTCATAGGGAGAATAACTTTTTGCATCCTGTAGAAAAGCCGGATATAAAGTCACACATACCCCCGTAAGCATAACAGATACCGCTATTATGAGAGATGCTAAAACATACCTACATCCCCATTCTTTCTTGTGTCTGCGGACAAATGACCATTCCACCAGATGAAACCTCATGTAGTTGGGTGCAAGTCTGCATAAGAACGTACCGATCTTTCCTGTTTTTTCTGCCCGATATTGTGCTTTTAGCAGGGTTCCAATTTTATCCAGCATAAGTCTCCCGGCATTCAGGATAAAGGCAACTGCCACCACTACTGTATATAGAACTGCTGTAAGCTTATATGCTTCCGGGCAAAACTGCCATTGCACTCCGTGAACATCTATTGCATAAATGATAACGGAAAAAAATAAAAATGACAGCACAGTTCCTGCTGCAAGTGCTATTGCTAATGCCAGCACGGATATGATCACATTTTCAAAAAGTAAGTTTCTAAACGCTTCCTTCCGGCTCATGCCAAGAGAAAACATCACGCCGTATTCCTGTTTTCTTGATGCCAGAAATGCCTGACACGAAACAGGAAGAAAAAAAAACAGAAACACTGCAGACAGAAAAAATGGAAGATAAATGTTATTGGATATTGATGAATTTACAATCGACGCATTCATAAACGTCCTGTTTGTGGAAATAACTGCAAAACAACAGAATAATGCCGTTGCAGATAAATTGCATAGAAAGTACAATCGATATTTGTAAAAACCAGCTTTCAGCATCTTTCGGGAAATATCAAAAAAGGTCATCTTTTCCACCTCCCAAACCGCACAGCGTTTTCCATATATCTTCTCTGAAATTATCGGCAGTGTTCTCTTTCTTTACTTCTTTTGCCAGATTCCCATCCTGTAGAAAAAGTACCCGGTCACAAAAGGATGCCGTATAAGCATCATGTGTTACAAGCAGAAAGCTGATGCCAGACCGTTGATTCATCTGTTTCATACATCGCATCACATCCCCGGTGGTCTTTCGGTCAAGGCTTCCTGTTGGCTCATCTCCAAAAATAATATCCGGTTCATTGATCAGCGCCCTGCCAATCGCAACTCTCTGTTTCTGACCTCCCGATATTTCCGTAATTCCTTTGTCAGCTAATTTTTCAATGCCGAGCACATACGCTATTCTTGAAAAACGCTCTTGCTGGATGTCTGCTTCTTTTCGTTCAAGAATGAGTGGTAACAATATATTTTCTTTTACTGTCAAACTCTCCAAAAGCTGGAAATCCTGAAAAATCATTCCCATATGCTTTCTGCGAAAAAATGCCTTCTCTTCTTCCGTAAGCTCTGAAAACGTTTCTCCTCCTATTACGATTTCTCCATCGTCCGGTGTGTCAACCCCGGTCAGCACATGGAGCAGAGTAGTCTTTCCACTGCCGGATGGTCCCATAATAGCAACCATTTCTCCTTTCATAACTTGCAGATTCACATTCTGCAAAATCCGCATAGTTTCTCCTGCAGTTTTATAACTTTTTGAAATATGATTTGCATTTAATACATACATCGAAGTTCCTCCTGATAATAAATTTTAAATTTGATTATCAGAAGTATTTAATCATCCATCCGAACCGATAGACTGCAAAGGGTAACTCCCGGTCTGAAAGAAAACTCACCTTGTCCGAGGTCTTTAAAGCCATCATATACCCAGAGCACCATTATTTCTATTCCACCGAAACATATACACTCATAGAAATGCAAACATATACTTTCGCTTATATCGTTTTCACTATTTGACTTTTCCAAGCATTCCATCTGCTGTATGACTATACTTTCCAAATCCCCTTCTGCATAATATCCACTCCAGATTCGGAAATTTAGCGACAAAAGTAAAATCAGCATGATGGAACTTAAAACCATAATAGCAGCAATTCTCTGTTTTTTTACTGAAATCATATGAATCAAACCCTATACTTCTGCTTTATCATCTGGAAGTTATCGCTTAATCTTTCAAATTAGTTAAATCCTCTAAATACATTTCTATATTACCACACTCTGGACAGACCGCAACTTTTACATCATCTATAATTTTTGCCTTTTGTTTTTCATCTACATGAACAACAATCCCATAGCCCCCACCATTTACTTTAAGTCTTAAATCTGACATCATAACTTTTCCGCATTTTGCACATTTTCTCATTGTTTACCACCTCCAAATGTATAAATTAAATTCCGATTGAGATTTCACCTGTTTTAGGGAATTTAATAACTGTTATATTTTGTTATTAAATTCTCTGCAAACCCTTGAAAACACTGGATTTATCGCAGGTGAGCTTTCCCTTATTGTTTCCCTTGTGTTATATCGTCCCGTCAGTGTTTACGAACTCTGATAAGGGCAAATACAAGGGCAAGAAAAATCTATAAAACAGTATAACACAAAATAAAAGTGACATGGTGAACTGATTGAAATGCTTCTGATTTTTGTAACAAATGACTGATTGAATGATAAGGAGATTCTATACGATGAGAACAATATTTGCAGAATACAATCCACACAGAAACAGCATTGATATTTATACTTCTGCTGGTTATATGCTCCGCATTGACTGTTGGGAAACCGAAAAGGATTTAAAAACCACACCCGGATCAGACTGTGCATTGAACGCACTTGCCATTGATAAACCGCTTGAATATGCAAAATTATATCTTGATGGAACAATGCAGATATGGGTAGATGCAGAAGATTCATTAGAACTATGGTGATTTTTTCAACAGCACTAAGGTTACTTTTTCCCAATCTCATTTATTGAGAATCGTCTTTTTACCGTGCATATATATTCAATATCTTTTTATCTATTATAATGAAATCAAGGGCTGGTCTAATGCCAGCCCTACAAAAATGAAAATTCACATAGAAAATAAATTTACAATTTTTCCGATATAAACCTGTTATCAACAAATACAAACATAATTTATATTATCGTATCTATTGATATGATATGTATTTCAAAGAGTTACCAGAAGTTTTTGAAAACTTTTCCCTTGTGATATTATCTAAAGCTCCTAATTTTATACTTTTCCCATGATGGAGCAGCTTATTTGACCGTATCTCTAGCACCAAAGATGTTGTATTCTATACTGATACATCAATAGAATTGCGAACTAACCTATTACCATTTTTGACAAGCGTAGATTCCACTGATTCTCTTGTAACGTTATCAAGAATGCTTGTATCAAACTTTTGTCCCGGTTTCCAATTTGGATTAGCCGATTTCACTGCTGCATACATAGCAGCTCTATACTGTCCTTCGTATTGCTCTAAAGTCCATGTACCACTTAAACGTTTGTCTTTACTTACGCTTAACTGATAATCCTTAAAAATATCTGAACGCTTAGTTGTATCACCATTTGAAAGACCATTTTCCTGAATAAATTCCTTCTTCACATTATCAAACATCTTTTGACGATATTCCTCAGATACACTTGTGAGTTGCTGCCACGATGTACCTTTGCTGGTAACATCCATTCCTGCTACTCCATTTGCATTCAGCAAATCACCTTCTGAATCAAATTGCTTCATCAGATTCTTAATAATGGTATCTCTTCCACCGAATGTTTCATATATCATTCTTTCTTCTGGTGACATCATGGCTTCATTTTGCATAATACCAGATAACCAGCCTTTTTCTTTCAAAGCCTTATATTGTTTGCTATTTGTATTGATGCCATTATACGTGTTACCTAATCCGCTGATATTCATTGCCATATAAAAACCTCCTTGTAAATAAATTCAAAATCCGTTTAGAATTAACTCAATGTTATATGGTATATATCGTCATAAATCTCCAAGAAATAAATTTCACCGTTAAGTGCCCTCACAATTATACAGGTAACTCACAATCCTTTAGCCAAAATCGCAGTTCCATAACAGTCACAGCAATTTTATATTTTACTTCGATTTCAACTTTTTCTGGCGGATTGGCTAAAAGCCTGTCAATATCCTGTTCCTCAACATCAGCCATTTTTGCTATCGTTAGCTTGGATATGCCATGATAGGAAACAAGCACTTCCAAAAAACCGCTTAATTGCTTATCCTTATCTTCAATCGCTCCAAAATACAGAAATCCTACTTCTATTTAAAATTCTGAATTATGAACTCAATTCCGTTACCAGTGAAGAATATCTTTTTGTCCGGTTCTTTATATCCTCCTCACTGACACCATAATAACAATATAAATCTCTGGCTATTTTCTTAAACCTTTTTATGACCGACTTATTTCCAGAGTAAGATATTCCAAATATATTCCAGGTATAATCTACCTCTATTTCCATTAAATCCTCACCAATTTTTATTTCATATAAATGAAAATCCATGGGAATTACATTATCAGGCATTTGGTCAATCAATTTATTTCTAATTTCCATTTCATTCAAAAAATTTTTAACAGATTCTTCATTATGAAAATCTGGTTTTGGAATATCCTTCCTTTGGCCCAAAAGTTCTGGTTTATGCTGCATAATCAAACTAGCTTTTAGATTTTTCTGTCGTTCTATCCAATTTGTTGCGGCAGGATTGATTTCCACTAAATCATAATGATCCTTTGCGTATTGCACCACTTCCGCAAGGGTATGCGGGTTGACCGCTATTCTCTTTTCTATCCTTTTTCGTCTGGATTGATAGATAGCATTTCGGATTCTAATCTTTAGAGATTGCTCTTGAGCTTCTCCAAATATAAAAACACTTGTGGGACCATCTTCACCATTTATTATGGAAACTTGATTGATACTTTTATTTTTCATAAGTGCCCTCTACTCACAAATCCCGATTATATCGGTGATTCACAATCTTTTAGCCAAAATCGCAATTCCATAACAGTCACAGCAATTTTATATTTTACTTCGATTTCATCTTTTTCTGGTGGATTGACTAAAAGCCTGTCAATATCATTTTCCTCAACACCAGCCATTTTTGCTATCGTTAGCTTGGATATGCCATGATAGGAAACAAGCACTTCCAAAAAACCGCTTAATTGCCTATCCTTATCTTCAATCGCTCCAAAATACAGAAATCCTGCTTTACTAAGTATTTTAAGACGCAATGCAGGATCATCTAGCAAACATTCCACATTGCCCATTACTACTCCATCTATTGTTTCTTCAGTTATTTCTAAATATTTTGAAAGAGTATTTTTATTAAAACGATACTCCTCAATTAAAGAAGTCAACATTTCTGAAATATATTTTTTTTATCATATTTGTGCCTTAATCTCCACTTGTATCATTTACAATATTGCTTGTAACAAGTGTCCCTATGTGAAAGGCACACTCTACACTTTATTGTTGTTATCTTCCATTTTCCGAGCAATTATAACTTTTCCAATCTACGTTTATCAAATGCTCCAAAATTTAGATGCCAGCTCCCGATTTATGATAGATGAGAGAAAATTAGGATTATTATTCTGGAGCACTTTCAGACTTTCAAAAAAAGCCGCTTTATTCTCTGTCTTTATATCTGAAAAAGTTGCATCCAGCTTCTGATCTTTTACATTTTTCTCCACATATTCCTCCGACTGCTTTTCGTAATTATCAACCATCGAAGGATTCTTTTTCACTGCCCCTTCATACCAATTTGTAAGGTATTTTAATGCATTAAGCTGTCTGTCCTCATTGCTGCTTTCTTTACTAATCTTCTGATATTCCGTGTATGCACTGCCGTCCATCGTCCTCATCATATCAAGCGCATTTGTAGTCTTTACTAGATTGCTACCATGTCCAAGATATGTACCTTTCCCTACTCCATAGTCCATATTTCCGTTATTGTCAGCTTTTCCTGCGCTCGCAAGCTTTGCGATAGACTCCATTGCTTCCAAAAATGGTTTTCTGCTATCTTCCGGGATAAAATTCTCTGCCGCATATTCCGCTTTTTTCATACCAAGTGAAATATTTGCCTGCCGTTCTTCCTCTGTCATAGAGCCAGTATTTCCAACAAGGAAATTCTGACGGATGATATCATACACAAATCCCTGTTCCTCTTTGCTGCAGTTCTCCACCGCAGATGCAACCGCCTTGTCTGCACCATACATTCCGGAATATGCCGGAAGTTCTAGTGAGTTATCAACCTGCGTAATTTCTTTTTGGAACGCTGCATTTCTCGCCTCCATTGATTCCCGCTGCTCCTGTGTTACATTGGCATCCACTATACCTTTCTTGTTTTCCACAAGTGCAGCCATTCCATCTCCCGAAAATTCAACAATAACCGCATCTCCATACTGCGAACCGATGTCCTTCATCGCCTGCAGGGTTTCTTCCCTTGACATCTTGTCCATAATCTTATTGTCATGTTCATCTGTAGTGTTAAATTCATACTTTACAAGGGTGTCTTTCTTATATATACCATTCCCATATGAGGGAATATTCGTTGTTCCTCTGTAAAACTGACTGTAATCAATATTCATAATATACACTCTCCTCTACTTTATTTTTTCTTAGGTATTTGTGAAATACCAAAAGTCTCATAAATACAATATTTTTACCACATAAAACATACTATATTTTTATAGTTTCATACTTGTATATATATCTTATGCAAACATATAATATCTGCCTAAATCATCAACTTTATATACATTATTTCCGGTATATGATCTAAAGTGATCGTAATATCCTTATTATAGGTATCCTTCGCGAAACTTAATGCCCGGTACTCTGTAATATTGAATTCGTAATAGTCCACATCCTCCGTATCCGATAAACTTCCCTTTAAATATCCGTCCGGCTTATTGATAAGTGCCGTCAGATCCAGTGTTCTTCCAAACACATCCTAATCCGTATATTTATTTGTTTTCCAGAAATAATCATTGGAAACTTTACTATTTTCTACTGCAATATTTTTATCAGTGGGTAAACCTTTTTTCTTAAAATCATATCCCACAAGCTGCGCATGCATCTCTACTGTGCGGGTTATTACCATCTATTCATTCTCCTTGTGTATAATTACTTTTCATAATCATAATACTTTCCTGAAACTATACGCATACATATCCGAATACATGTTATCATGCGGTTGTGGCGTCAGCCTTCTATCCAATGCCGCCATATCCACCGTAAAACCACTGTCTGCCACAGAAAAAGCACCATTACTGAATTGAAACTCCGAAGTAAAGTCTGGAATCCCCAGATCACCGCTTGTCCGGTTATGTCCTATAATATTTATCAATGCATCCTTTATCCGCTCTATCTTGGCATTGTCCTTTGTTTTGTTAATCAGATTAGCAGCTTTTTCCGGCAGCCCGCCAATCTTTCCGTCTGGTGTCAGGTAAAGGTTCTCCAGAGAAATATCTTCTCCCGTAACCCCTTTTAAGTAACGCCTGACTTCCTGCACATCCGTGGCATACTGGTAGGTATTGGACGACAGATTTCCCACACTGTCAGCAATTCCTGTGTAATACTGATACATCCGGTCACTGTACTTTTCCTCTACCAGTTTCTGAACCTGTTCCCGGACTTCCTTATCTTCGATACCGCTCACTGTTACATTCCCATTGCTTTCAATCTTTATCTGCATTCCCTCCAGCTCATCACGGGAGATACCTTTGCTTTCCAGATCCTTTACAAAATCCTCGGAAAAATCATTTTTCAGTTCCGCCTTCTGCTGTGCTTTCTCAAAATCTTTCAGGTTTGCAAAAATCTTCACATACTCCGTTTCCGCATCATCCAGTGTCTTTCCTTCTGCCATGTCCTGCAACAATTCATCCACTGTGCGCCCGCCTTTGTATTGTTTTTCTTCCGGCAGACTTTCAAACTGCTTCTGGTGGAGTTTCTCCATTTCTTTTGTATAATTTTTCTCTGTATCCATCAGGACTTCATTATATTTGTCGAGGTATTCCCTCCAATTTTCATCTTTCCTGCTGTATGCACCGTGAAGGTTCCCGAATGCCTCCCTTATGGCATCGGTCTTTTCCTGTTCTTTATTTTCCGTAACCTTGAAACTGATTTTATAATAATCATGCGGAGAAACTTCTTCCCCATTTTTGTTTTCTATTTTGATACAATATTTATTGGTATTTGTATCCCAGTTCGGGATGGTCAGTGTTTTACGTCCTTCCCCGTCCCATTCTGCCTTTCCGACCTGATTGCCATATTCATCATATAAGGTGAGGTCATAATCACAGCCTTCCGGCATGTCCATGTATATTTGAACCCCAAAATAATTCTGTATGGTTCGATTAAATGGAATGGAAAAGTTGTAGAAATCCACATCCTTTTTATCACTGAGATTTCCTTTCAGACTGCTGGTTTCGTCCTTAATCAGAAAATCCAGATCCAGAAACGTACTTCCCTTCTTCTTGTCCGAAACCTCATAAGTGGTATGCTGTCTGCGATAAGTGTCATTGCTGCCAAGTGTACAGGAATCTTCCTGAAGTGTCATATTTTTCTTCAGTTTCCCTTCAAAAAATGCCACTGTTTCCTTTCCAGACATGAAAAAAATCGGTTTTTGACGAAATGCCGCCCCATATGTAGAATGATTACTGTTTATTTCCATTTCTTATCCTTCCTCCCGAAAAATATCTTACCTGTATTCTTATGCTTTCCTGTCAAAAGATGAGCCTACAGTATAACAGGATTATCCGGTAAAATAATACTGCTTTTCTCATATGCTGCCGCCGCCAACTGGCTATTTAGATATTCGTTTTGTACAGCTTTTCGTCTTGCCTGTGCTCTTTTTACTGCTTCCTTTTCCTGTTCTTTCATAAGTTCTTCCATTCTTTCGTGGCGCTTCTCCCACCAAGATTCTCCGTCATTCGCTGTTTCTGATCCACTCTTTCCTACTGGACCTGCATAACCGTAACATTCTTCTGGTGACGCTCCAATAACATCAAAACTAACATTATTTGATCCTACCGGCAAGCCTTGAACGGAATATGCTGAACGAACTCTGTTCAAAACATAGTTCTCATATTCAGGATCATTTTTCATTCTTTCAAAAGCTTCTTCCTTAATCACAATCGACCCTGAAGAAAATGTGGAACGAACCCATCCGCTTACGGGAAATTGGGATATTTGATTCATAACCCATTGTTTATACTCATCCAGTGACATCTCATCTTTTGATTTTTCAGAAACCACGCTATTGTTTACAGCATTGTTTATCCGAGGTGGATAATCAATCGTCACATCTCCCGGATACATCACATTACTTGTATCCGCTGAATTTTTACTTTCCTCTACTTTCTTCACCGCATTTACAAAAGTATCTTTTGATGTAGTATTACTTCTGTTTTTTGCAGAAGTTAAGTAACTGTCAGCATACGGATTTCTTCCTATACCATTCACATTTATACCTGCCATTTATGTCTCTCCTGTTTACCATTGCATTTACCCGTTGATCACATTCATTCCTTTCGAAATGCCTTCAACTTTCACCGAATCCTCAAATGTGACTGTCATCTGTGTATCGTAAGTTTTCCATTCAAACTGCGACCAGCTTACACCGTTACCGGTATGATCATAAGCCTTGATTGCATCGTTATATTGCTTTTTTGTTTTTCTGAATATTCCGGCACATTTTCAGTATTATTTATTTCCAACAACATTCTTAAACTATCCGGCACTCCATCTATCGCTTTTCTCCACGCTTCACTCTGTTGCTTTGCAACCGCCATCTCATACTGCATAACATAATCCTGATATGCCTTTTCTCTTGCGGCACTTGCTTCTTTATCTACCTTTAACAACTGCCGTTTGGTATCTTGCTTCATAAGCATTAGACGCTTTTGACAACAGCCTTTCATTGTTCCACGACCGTAATAATCGGCTTCTTTCCTGTTCCTGCTTTGCAATCTTTTCATTCAACATTTCCTGCTGCTGTTTTTTAACCTGCGCCCGTTTTTCCAGATATTCTTCCAAAAGCTCTTTTTGTCTATCTTTCTTGTTGCTTGTCTTTTTATAAAAACTGTTTTGTGAACGAGCATAAAATTCCGATTGATTATTAACACCAGACCATGAATCGCCCCTATAATCTTTAGCAGTAGCTCCTACAGTGAGCACCATAGAAGCTTCCAACGGTGCAAAGGACGAAGTTAAGTCACGTTTAAGTGCTGATAATATCTTTTCCCTGTACTCCGGATCATCTTTCATATTCTTAAATGCTTCCTCTGATATGTTGATAGCCACATTGGTTATAGTTCTATTTCTGGGTATCTTATCAATTTCAGCATAAAATTCCTTTTTGAAAATCGCCATTTCTTCCGCTTCTGATAATTCCTTTGTATTGCCCGTTTCTCCCGTGCTGTTTACGCTCTTTGTACTTTTCGTTGTTGCAACATTGTTCTGATAATAACTCTGTCCTACTCCACTAATAGCCATTTTTAATCCTC
>OGKV01000039.1_pt1 | contig 55185 bp, 65 predicted proteins | sample 1572651 | NCBI WGS metagenome assembly OGKV01 (sample SAMEA2581985, study PRJEB24529) | metagenome | biome: Human gut stool | place: China | collected 2011
CAGGATATTTGTTCACGAAAAGTCTTACTACGTGTGAGCCGATGAAACCAGCACCACCTGTTATTATTATATTATGCATATATATATTTTAATTATAGGGAACCCTCATCCAGGCGGTCTCATCCCGCAAAATATGGCGAGACCTCTGACGGTCCGACAACCTTAGAGCGTAGCGGTTCCGAGCACGCCAAAAGTGTGCGGTTACATCCCCGCTTCCTGAGGTTTCTGTCCCCTAGAAGGGGAACCGAAAGGGTCGTAAAGACTATTGAAGAGGGGCTTGGGGAGAAAGTGGAGCTCCCTTTGGAAAGGGAGACGGAGGGATTCGAAAAATATTTAATACTCAAGATTCTTTGTCAAAGAAGCTTCATTCTCTTCAAGAATGGAAAGCAGATACTTGCCATAGTCATTCTTCAGCATTGGTTGAGCATTCTCACGCAACATATCACTATCTATCCAACCTTGGCGATAAGCAATACCTTCCAAGCAAGCAACCTTCAAGCCCTGGCGCTTCTCCAAGACTTCGATAAAGGTTGAAGCCTCAGAAAGGGAATCATGGGTTCCGGTATCAAGCCAGGCGAATCCTCTAGCCATGGTCTGTACTTTCAGCTCCTTATCCTTCAGGAACTCCTGGTTAACTGTGGTGAATTCCAACTCTCCACGAGCAGAAGGCTTAATATGCTTGGCTACTTCCACTACCTTGTTAGGATAGAAGTACAAGCCTACCACGGCATAGTTGCTCTTTGGATGTTCTGGCTTCTCCCCGATGATATCATGATCTCAGGGATACCTGCCAACATCAGAACCGAGATAGGATAATAAATCATCGGTTTATCAAAGATAGGAATCTTTCAATTATTCCCCATCATACGATACGGAAAAGGTGCCCCCTGACACGCTTTAACAGAAACGGATGACGGAGATAGAAGCAATACCTTGGTACCAATTGCACCGATACGCATGATACCGACACAGCGTTATCGTCAATATACTCTTTATGCTTTATGTCCTTTGCGGATAACAAAGTCAAGTTCTTCAAAGAGGGTATCGATGGTTTTAAAAGCCCATTCCTGTACTCTTGTTTCGTCCCAGCTCTTTTCATATGGGGCTGAAGCAATATTATAGTCCATTGCCAGATGCATATCAGCAATGTCTATCTTTTCAGATTTCGCATCCGTATCCAAAGTATTCAGAAAACTGCCTTGTAATGTTTCCTCAAATTTTTTAGGCTGTTCTTCTTCCTTCATACCACTTTGAGAATAAGGATGAAAATGCCAATGAGGTTGAGGATGCGGCATATCATCTTTAGGCTCTTCTGTCCATTCTGCTCTAAACAACAATCTTTCCATATCAAATACCTGAAAAGAAACACTCGATACAGCAGACTTTTTCTTCTTCCCCATGTTTGTATATCCGATAGATGCATACAAGTTGAAGCCTTCTCGAATGGCTACTATCGGAACATATTTGCCATGAGTGCCTACCATTTGGAATGTAGCGGAACTGGCATTGTAGTCCCTAAGAGTGTAGGAAATAGAATTACTACCATATGCCTCTTCCATATTCAAATTTCCAGATTGCCCGATTCTCACTTTTAGTTTTTGTAGAACACCTCTAACAAGAGTTGGTGTATTTTGTTTAGCAGCCATAGAGTCCCCTTACCAAGTGTTCACATTTGTAATAGTCAAATCTAACTCCATTAGCTATTTTCTTGCCATATCCAATCAATAGTTGCAACGTATAGTCCTCATTATCCGAGAATCTTGGCAATGGAATCTGATCAACAAACTTCTTTTCCAAGTTAAACCAAATTCCGCCAGCCAATTGCTTGGAATATATTGCTAACAGAGTGTTATAATACTCGGATGATAATATGGCAAGATAAGCATAGAGATTATCAATAGGCATTTGCTCGTCTTTGGGCAGCCACGCCAATCCTCTTTCTACGACAAATCGCCCTGATTCATCTATAGAGTAATTAGATGAGTTACCAAATTCAGCTGAAACCAATTTTAACTCCGGTGTATATTGCCAAGAACCAGGACGTGTCAATGCCCACCATTCCCTGATGCCACTAGCACGAGAGGCCAAGGATTCCTTTGAACCTACTATTTTCCGATAATACGTAGGAACTTTATTCTCGAGTTGTTCCTCGCTAAGAATGTTAAGTCCATTTTCACCATATGGAAAGAATACGTATGACTCCTCTTGAAGAACATTGTTTTGCAAGCTACCACTGTCAACGGACGGTCTAAAGAAAGATTGTTCCTCTTCTCCCATAGCCAAGAGCTCTTGTTTCTTTATCTTGAACAGACTGTTGTTTCCTGTACGACAGCCCTGTCTTACGTTAAAGACATCCTTAACGCGCTCCATAGCACCACAAGCGAGCAAACCGTCCAATGTTTTTTTTACCTGCATCTCTTTATAAGACAGAGGCATCCAAACTTCATTGTTAAAAACACTTTTAGCATCTTGTTGATAGATGCTAACATCCTCCATGTTCAACGGAATGGCAGCCCCATAATCTATCATACGCAACTTCCGCAAGGCATCGGGTACAAGCTTTCCTTTATTGTCTGTCCACAACATGGTTATGCTCCCATCAAAATCTGCTCTAACTTTTGCCATTACGACACATACATCCACGAATGCTCTTTGGAAAACGAAACTTCCCAAACGACCAATATAAAAAGGTGTTGCTTTTTCCTTGGAAATCTTTCTAAGCTCTTTTGTTGAATCGTTTATCAAGAAAGAGGTCGGCATTACACATCCGATGACACCACTCTCTTTCAATGCATTTACCGCTTTCAAATAGAACACGCCAGAAAGATTTGGCTTTCCTTTTGGCATCAATTCCTTTACGGACTCTCGCTGTTCATCGTTCAACTGTTCCCAGGAACTATACGGAGGGTTCATGAAAACGATGTCCACGTTAGGCCAATTGCATACTATAGAATCATGTTCCTCTATATGTAACTCCAAGCTATTATTCCACTCTTCTTTCTCAAAGTGGAGTACAAAATTAGCTATATTGATAGCTATGGAAGACACATCCCATCCGTAAACTTTCACCTTGCCCGTAAATCCAATGGTCTTCAGTTGGCGCAATGCTTCAACCAAGAACTCACCAGAACCACAGGCTGGATCCAAAATGGATATTTCCTCCTTGTCTTCAATATGGCTTTCTTTTATAACCTTCTCGACTATAGAACGTGCCAAATAGGTTGGTGTATAGAACGCTCCCAATTTCTGAGGGTCATAGGCATACTTGATGTCATAATTAGTAAACAAGCTCAACTGAGGATTGAATTTCGCAATATAGTTTGCCTCTTCAAAAAGTTGACCGGCTGCATGACGTAAAAGTAATGATATATTAGGCAGAAAGCCATTCATACCTTCTCTCAGATGTTGCAGATGCTCTTCCATAGTAGTAAGTTTACCCACTATGTCAAGAGTGTTGGCTGGCAATCCTAAGGATACAAGGCTATCGTTACCGATATTGCCGTTGTCCTTGATGAAAGCCAGCATATATAACAGTGCAGTCATTGAACTCTCTGCGCTATTCTCTTCACGAAGCCAATTTCTGATACCACGAAATTCTTTCATGACAAAGGGAACAATGCCTTCAATGTTAGGCACGTCCTGTTTTGGAGAAATGTACTGATAGAATTTCTCCATGTTATTCAGTACAAGGCTTTTTGAAATACGCTCAGGCGAAACATTCCCCACCCGATACAGCATAACATCATCTCCTGCCACACGTATATAATTACGCATATTTGATGACCAAGCTTGCTGTTTGTAAGCATCAGCATCCATATCTTGATTTTCAGAATAGTCAAGACAGAAATTGTTGATGTCACCATCTAACATTGCATATTTAAGAACACCAGCATTTTGACAGTGAAGCAGGTTCACTGGCAAAACACCTGTTTGCTTAACCCAAAGAGATATATGTTCGTTCATTATTGTTATATGTATAGTTCCTTGCAAAGATAATATAAATCATCGAAAAGACATGTAAACCAACGATAATCTTAACTTATATTAAGGTTGCAAACGTCACTTCAACCCCTTCCTGTCATTATCCTCGAACCAGTCAGCGAGAGCTTCCTCAAAATTCCACTTAAACTGATAACCGCAGTTCTTCAACTTCTCACCACAGATATTAGTTGAAATCTGGAGTTTCTTCACTCTCGCAGGACAGATACCCATTGGCGAACCAAGAAGCATGGCAGCTCTTGCCATAGGCATGATAACCCAGTTAGGAATATCAGGCACAAACTGAGTCAATCCTGTTACCTTCTTCATAGCCTCAACAATATGCTGAATAGTATAAGCAGGCTCGAAGCAACAGTTATAAATCTCCACGCCCTTAGCAGACTCCACGTCTGCCCCATTCGTGTTATTCGAGTTATTCGTGTTCACCCCTTCTTCCACCTTCCATAGCATGAAGCGAACCAATTCCTTTACATAGATGCAAGCCTTGATGGTATCCTTTCTGCCAGGATAAGCAAACTTATGACCACGGATAGCCCAATACAATCTGGTGAAGTTACCATTCTCACCCTTTCCGAATACCACACCAGGACGAACGATAGTGAGCTGGCGATGAGCAGCATCACCATTCTGCCACTTCTCATGAATCTTCTCAGCCACCAACTTAGAGATACCGTATGCAGTATTTGGAGTAGGCAAAGTAGTCTCCTTCTTCAATTCCTCAGCAGCACCGTATGGTGCGATACTAGAAGTAAACACAATCTTCTTGATATTCCACTTCTCTGCAAAAGCCACCACATTCTCAGCACCACGGATATTCGTCTCGAAATACTCATGATCTTCATGACCAGGAGTACGATGAACTGCAGCAAAGTTGAAGATGACATCATCCTCTGTAGGAGTAAACGGCAAGTTCTCGATAGGCTTGCGGATATCATACTCAACGAAAGTAGACTGCAACTTCTGACCATCACGCAAAGCAGGCTTGTAATCCTTCACTACCGGATTAGGAGTGCCAGGCTTCACGATATCGAGGTTATATACTTGGGCGTTAGGATAACGCTCCTTAATCAAATTTGTAAGATGGGTACCGATGAAACCGGTACCACCAGTGATAATATAGTTCATACTAGATTTTCATATTTACACAAACAAAATTATTTCTTATAGCCAAGTTCCTTCAAGAGTTTCTTGTTCCATTCAGAACGTTCCTTATCAAAGAACCAGCCCCATTTATTGAAGTACTTCACCATATTCTCCATGTGAATCTTCAGCATTTTCTTACTCTTATAAGATGCAGCTCTATGAGCATGCACCACAGACACCATTGGCCAATACATTGTGCGATAATACTTATGCATTCTTCGTGTGATGTCAATATCCTCAGGATACATGAAGTATCGCTCATCAAACAATCCCACCTTATCAAATGCAGACAAGCGGAAGAACATGAAACTTCCCTGATGATATGGTATGTTTGCAGGAGTCTTGTGATCCCAAAACTCCAAGGTATAGCGATAGTTCATTTTCTCTCCCATCTTCTTTGGCATAAATCTGCGGAAGATAAGGTCGAAAGGAGTTGGCAACAAACGAGTGGTCAACTGTAGGCGACCATCAGGATAGCGAAGCATCGGCTGAAGCTGAGCCACATCCTTGTTTGCTTCCATATACTCTGTAATCTTCGAGATGACACCTTCTTCAAAATACACATCCGAGTTGATCACCAGATGGTAATCAGCATGAATCTCTTGTGCCTTTTTAATAGCCACATTATGTCCAGGTCCATATCCCATGTTGGCATTATTATAAATATACTCCACCCCGTCCAACTGAGAGCAGAAATCCTTAAGTTCATCACTTGGCGAATTGTCACTTATATAAATAGGTGCAATACCATTCTTGCGCATAGAATCTATACACTTCTTTAATTCATCGTGATCAGTCTTATAGGTCACAATAGATGCAGTTATTATCATAGCGAAAATTAGAAAGTAAATGGTGAATCAAATTCTTTTAGCAAAGGATGCTTTGTATCCTTTTCCGAAAGATTAGCATGTTCTGTAGGAATGCACCAATCAATCCCGAGAGATTCATCCAAGATAGAGATACCTCCATCAGCTTCAGGATGATAGAAGTTATCACACTTATATTGGAATACAGCTGTTTCTGATAACACAGCAAAGCCATGAGCAAAGCCCTTAGGAATAAAGAACTGACGATGATTATCCTCAGTCAGTTCCACAGCCACATGCTTACCGTATGTTGGCGAACCCTTACGGATATCCACGGCAACATCCAGCACTCTACCCTTCACGCATCTCACCAACTTACTCTGAGTAAACGGAGGTCTCTGGAAATGCAAGCCTCTCATCACACCATACGAGCTCATGCTCTCGTTGTCCTGGCAGAACTCTACATGATAACCAACTAAAGGTTCAACCTTCTCTTTAAACTCTCGCTCGTTAAAGCTCTCAAAGAAGTAACCACGAGCATCACGGAAGAGACGTGGCTCAATAATAAGCACACCCTCTATATTTGTTTTTATTACGTTCATTTTAATAATTTTCTAGTTAGAAGTTTATTTAATATTTGTACATTATCGATATAAGAAAAATTCTGTGGAGCCCTGAAATTTTCAAAGCATTCATTAGGGTCCAATGGTATGGAATATTTATAAACGTTACTGATTACAATGGCGTAGCCTGTATCAGCATTCGAAAAATATCTATCAAAAGCTTCTTTTGTTATGCAACCTTTATAGCCAAAATTTACCCAAAGCTCCTTAGGAGAAGTTTTTATCACTCTGGCAATATCAAAAAAGCCAATTATTACCTTACATGGAAAAGAGGAATACACAAAAACTCTTTCTACTGTTGAATTTGCAATTTTCTTTCTAAATTCTACAGATTTATCTCCAGAAAAAATTGCATTTGCATATTGTGGTTTTATTGAAAGAAGTATATTGGTATGCGAATATTCCTTATTAAAAAAATATTCATAATGACCTTCTAGATAAAGCGATTTTACTTTTGAGACCAATTTAAAGTCAAATTTTCGCAAAAACGGAAGAAAATCACAAATCAATTTCTCGGATACTGTAATAAGAGGCTTTTCACAATTTAATATTTCTTGTGCCATTTTTACTAGTACAGTACCAATTCCTAGATTCTGATAAGCTCTTTCTACACGAATAGTGCATATTTTTTTCTCATCTTGTGTATCTTTCAAAATAGCCACACCATAGATATGAATATCATCATTGGACAAGCATAAAATAATTTTTCTTTTTGGTGAATTTAATTCTAAAAACACCTTGTCTAACCAACTAGTAAAAAAAGGATAGTCATATTCTAAAATGCTCAAAAACAGTCTCAATTCTGAAAAGTATTTCGCTCGTATTATAGGCTCCGTCCTATTACTTAAAACAACATATTTCATAAGAATGATAATCCAAATCCAACAAGCCCAAGAACTATAGTAACAATAATAGCTACCCAATTTATAATATCACCACATCCAACAGTTGAAACCAAAGAACCCAAGGACCCTATTGATACTGCCATCAAAATATATGAAATGATCTTTACTATATTTTTATTGTCACAGATAGTTCTGAAAAAGACTTCAAAACTATCAAAACTAGTATCATCTTCATTTTTCTTCTTCCAATGATATGCCATATATGTATGGGAATCATTTGTAGGTAAATACGTTGACCATTTGTCTGTTTCAAGCATTCTTGAATCCATTCTTGCTAAATTACCATTAGACAATTTATCTTTGACAGAGGTAATAAAAAAGAAGTGTGCTTTCTTCAGTTTCAGGAGCGAGGCATTAAAACCATTTGCATTTGTAATTTTTTGAAAGACTTTTGGATCTATATCACGCATGCTGTTTAACCTAATATCATACAGCTCGTTTACAGAAAAAGCTGATTGAAAGACATCATTAGAAATACCCTCGTCATGTTTTATATGTGCAATGGCATTTTTATCTAAGTTTAAACGTATTCTAACATAAAGATTCTCGCCAGCCGGAACTCCATCTAGTCGAGTTTCTGGCAACGTCAAAGTAACAAATGTTCCTTCTATTCCATTGACATCATGAATCAGGATATCATTTTTACCTAAAATAAATAAATCAAAATCAAAAGAATCCTGATCCCTAACTTTATATTTTTTGATAGAAGAATTTTGCGGTCCTGCTTCACCAACATAGTCATCATTAAAAATTGTGGCTACGATTTCATCTGTCTGAAGTTTTTGTCCCAAATCAACAATATCACCCTCCTTTAATGAATAAGGGAAATATACAAAAATAGCAGTTACATTACTACCAAAATAGTTAAATAACTTAATTCCTACATCTAATGTAAAGTGAGCCTTTGAAATCTTCCATAAATTGAGATGCACCTCACTCTTGATGTCTGAAGCGCCCTGTGTGGCAACTATAATACTACGATTTTTCATTATGCATAATTTTTAAAAGTATCCTCTTCCCATTCCTAAATCCCCACATAAAAACCAATGGGAATCCTACACCAAAGATTACATACAAGAAAAGCAAGAGAATATTACTACCTACTACAGGAGTCAAATCACTAAGATTTGCCCCCCATAACCTATGCCTTGTAATGCTATAGTACAAAATTTAAAGCCCAAAAAGTGCAAGGCCATAACGTAGAAAGAGTCCTTTCCAACATATGCAATAGCCTTACCTACTACATTAGCCTCGATATGCTTACCTATATACATTATAATATATAGAACTGCAGGCGCAGCAACTAACAGTTGAAGTATCTTATATTCATTACCATTCAGAACCACACCGCCAAGCATACAAGCAACCTCAAAAGCTATCAATCCACAAGCAATAGCAAGATAGCCATTATCAAAAGATAATTTCATCTTCTGATACATTATTTTGCCAACATATATCAGCAGCATTGCAGTAAAAGTATTACTAAATCGACGGATGGTCAAGCAGTACTTATTACTAAGAATACCAGCAGCCATACACATTGCTAACAATGCAATACCTCTCATCCATTCATATTGTCTTTCATCCTTGGCTAACTTCTTTATAGCCCATGAAACAACAGACAAGCCGATTAAAGCCATAAATAGAACATATACGAACCACATTGCCCCAACAATCGGTTCTCTTCCCCCAAAACAGATAGCCAATACAGTTTGCTTAGCGAATTCCATCATTGAATAAGTATTGATTACAGGGTCGTAAATCACCGTTAGAACGTAACTACTGATTTTCAGCAGTTAGCACATCCAACATTTTTCAAAAAAAACATATTATTAATTGGTATTGCCAAAGCTACCTATTAGGCAGCCTTGACATTCACCTTTTTGTTCGAGTTATAATTACATGGGATTAGGGACATGAAGTCTTGCTCCCCCTCCATCAGTCGGGTGAGTATATCTTCTATATAATCGCCAAAATTAATGTCATTCAACTTGCAGCTCTCAAAAAGTGAGAACATAAAAGCTATGTTTTCCGCACCTAAATGGCTACCGGTATGCATCCAGTTTCTCCTTCCCATAGCCAAGTGGCGGAACATTCGTTCGACCGCATTGTTATGCATCTCGACACGGCCATCCTGCAAGAACACCTTGAAGGCCTTCTCGTCATCAAGTACATAGTTGACTGCTCGCTGAACCATTGCACCATAAGAAGAATCAAGCTTGATCTTCTTCAACAATTTCATCAACTTGCCAACGATCGATGCACTGTACTTAAGTCTAAATCGGCGTCGCTGCTTTGCAGTATGCTTGCGTATCTTCGACTCTCGCTCTATCTGGAAGAGGTAATTCATCATCAAGATGATTACACGCACACGATGGTCAGAGATATAAGCATCCACGAAGCGATGGCGGGCATGGAACCAGCAAGCTGTACGCACCAGTCCCATTTCCTCCAAATCCTTCTCAATTGTCTCATACAAGACTGCTCTGTCTGCAGTAAACACCCTTATGCAAGAGTCCTTGAAGATGGCACCTTCCTGCACACTGTGACTACGGCTACCCTCCTTATATTCCATCACACAAAGCTTGGCTTCCATGGAGAGGGCAGCATGGATGTACTCCACATTGTACTTAAACTTATCTTCCTTACTCTCACGACTGCGAACCACGATTCTTGACTCGTCATTCTGGGTATAGACACACTGACGGATACGCTCAAGCATCACAGGTCCCAGGCGTTCACGAAGATAAGTCATGATTTGCTGCATCCAACCGTTCAAGGTTGACTGAGCTACCTTCATACCCATCTGTGACAACATATCCAACAAGCGGTTTTCGGAGAGATGATAGGCAAACTTCGACTCCAGATAGAACCTACAGAAGGATGGCATCAAAGGATTACCCTTGATGATACTCTGAGGATACTTGCTGCTCTGAGGATCAGAGCCAGGTACATTAAAGCGCGCTATCTTGTATTCCTTACAATAAACCTCTTGTTTCTGATAGAAGAACAGACGGACTACCCACATGTCCTTCTTACCCTTACGTATGATAACCTTTGCATTCTCAGGAAGATCAGATTTATCTATGCCGAAGGACTTCAAAACTCTAGCTGTTGTAGTATAACGCTTGCGAGGGAGTTGACTATCTGATTTCTGCTTTTCTTTTTCTGTTTTCTTAGGCAGTTTTACAGCTGGTTGCTCTGGGGCTGAAGATGCCTTAGACTCTTCATCCTTATGCTTTTCATCCAACGCCTCGTCAGCAGCATCACTGATTTTCTTTTTCAATCCATCAAGTCCCAACTCATTGACCTCTGCGTCGGATGTATCCAACACACCATTCAAGAGATTGGTCATATCTGAGTTATGAGCAAACTTTCTATGAAGGAGAACCTCGATGATAGTTTTATAATCAACCTGAGCCTTGTCTGCTATATCCAACAAGGCATTTGCCTTTTCATAATCATCTGCCTTGGAATGAAGTCGAGATACCTCTGCTCGTAATTCCGAGTTATCAGATTCCGCTTGGGTCAAAGCCACCTCCAACACATAGATACGAGCATTTGCATCTGATAAATCTTCGCTTAACATAGAGATACGCTCGTTTGCCTTGTCAAGTTCCTCCGACAACTCTATATTACCTTGCTCAATCTGCTGTTTGAGCAAGCCAACAAGCTGTTTGGACTTGGCAAGGTCATTGCTAGCTTTAGTCAACATTGACTTATACGTAGCAAGCTGCATCTCTATATTACTCTTGTTATTTATCATGTTTACAAAGGTACTAAATTTCTGCGACATATACAACTATTTCTTGTTAAGAAAAGTTATACAACTACTTGTTTTTCAGAAGCTTATAAGATTTCAGAAACAACTTTTCCTCGTATTCCTTGTTTTTCTTTTCCAAAGCTTCTTTTGCTGTCAGAAGAGATTTGCGCTCTCTCAATAGAGCAAGCAGAGCTTCCTGCTTGCCCAAAATATACTCTTGTATCTCTACCATCACATCCATGATTTCAACCTGACGCAGATTCATTCGAGAAATTTCCTCTCGAATCGCCTTTTCATCAGATGAACCTTGCTGTAATGAGACTTGAAGCTCTGCAACACGAGACTGCATACGCTTCAGTTCTGCATGCATGGATGGTATCAAACTCTTAATATCAGTATTCATAATATGATTTCCGTTTGTACGGATGTTGATAGCAACAGTATCAATGTCTCACGGCTTATCTTATGACAGCGAGCTGCCTCCAAGAAACGAGGCTTGAGAAACTTACCATCATCAAACCACTTCTGGTATAAGACAAAACCATTGATATCATAATGTAATATTTTAACCTTGCGGTAATCCTTGGAATAGAAGATGAAGGCTTCATCATAACTATAAGGATCATGCTGCATTTTTTCACGGATGATTCCTGCCAAGCCCTCACGACCATTGCGCATATCAGTTGGCGTGGAACTCAAATAATAAGTTGTTCGAGAAGTGAAGTTCAGCATGGCTATGACATTTTACGCAGCAGTTCTGCAACTGCAAACAGGTTAGTACACTTGATTTCCATCTCATCACCTGTCGGAGACTTCAATATCAGTCTCTCAACTTGCCAACCTGCAGGAGTTTGTTGCTCGGGAACAAAATTCTCCTCAACTGTCAAAGCGATAAACTCACCTTCGCCTAGCTTCTTGTTTTCATCTGGTTGAAGCTTATTTGAACGATATGATTTCTTAAACTCAATGAGCCAGTCATAATCCACTGCCTCATCCTTACAATACTTGCGCAAGCTACGACCTTTGCGATTTTGGTTGTAATCCTGCATCACTTTTTCGAAATATTCCCTTGTTTCCATTATCAAACTGTTTTGATTACGGATGCAAAGGTAATATATTATATAGGTACCGCCATACGGGCTAATGGTGATTTACTACAGGGTCAGTAGACTCTAATGAATACCACCCTATCTTTATCAACACATTATGCAACAATACTGCAGGAATATAGAAATACAATATTTTCAAATAAAGCGATGAGAATTTCTTCTTAAACCACAACTTAGGTTGAACAAGCTGCTCTTCCTTTATGAAGAAACCTGCTAACAAGAAGAAAACTGCTACATGCTAAAGTGAAAATCAATCTTTAGTATTTACTAATTGTCCTACAGGATATAGGAAATTGATATGTCCTAATACTATAGTTATGATAGAAATACCTTTTGCTATATCAACTGATAACGAACGTTTTTCAATACTTAGAGTTTTTCAATATAATGCCTAATACTATCCTTAGAGTAACACTCAATAAAGTCAGAACGAAGTTTCTTTCTAACTTCGACATCTGTTGTTACATCAGTCATAGCCTGAACATACTCTTCCGGTGTATTGGCAAGAAGCATACTAGATTCAAAACCTTTTGGCAAGCCTTCAAAAGCTATTTCTGTACCAATAACAGGTGTACCACAAGCAAGAGACTCAATTACCTTTACCTTAATTCCTGCGCCATTAAACAATGGTGATACAAGAGCTTTAGCGTGTGATAAGAGCAAGTATGGATCATCAACAAATCCCATCACTTCATAATGAACTAATGGATTATTATTATTAATCTTCTCCTTAGGAAATTGGCGTCCTATAATCTTAAAAGTTGTCTTTTTCTTAAGTAAAGGAGAAACATTTTCTATAAACCATAAAGCACCCTCATAATTTTCCTTACGAGTCCAATCGCCAAAGAACATATAGTAATCCTCTATCGTTTCCACTCGCTTGTTGATAATATCAGGATCTATATAATCCAGACAAACCTTTGCTGGCAAATGATATTCTCGCTTGATTATATCAACATCTTTCTGCGAAAATGAAAAGATATGTGCATACGGCAAATTAAAACACAAGCGTTCACTATAATGACAGATATGCTGCATCATTTTACCAGCCGTTCTCAATGCACGTTGAATAATCACATCATGAGCTAATAATATCTTAGGCGTATTTTTATCCAAAAACTTACCATAATAGAACACATTACTATGATTCAAAACAATTGCTTTATAAGATGTATTCCCCATTAGTTTTTTCAAAGTTATCAACTTCGACCAACTAAAGCGAATAGAATATACGGGATGAAGAAAAGGCAAATTGAGAATACCCCAAATTTTTATGGATTTTGAGTTTTTGAAAACTTTCAGAACTTTTACATTGCTACGTTCTGGCAGATATGGCTTATCATAATCGTATTTGAAATACACTAAATCTACATCGTATGATTCTGCTAAATCATTGAGCATAATCATAGTATTCTTTTCGCCAGCTGCAGCCTTATGAGGAACGTAAGCTGTTATAAACAAGATTTTCTCCATCATAACAAGTTATATTTTTGTAATATAGTACACAACCGTTGTGTTCCTGAATTAAAGGAAAACCTATGAATATAGGAATCAAACACAACTTCACGAGAAGGCATAGAAGCCAGAAGTTGTTTATATGAGGTTTTAAAAGTTTCCTCATCATGATAAGTAAACATACACTTTTGGGAAACAATATCCTCATATCCTTTTGCAGAAGCCTCATGACAAAGAACTGGCAAACCTAATTTTAAACCATCCATTATTCTTAATTTCACGCCACTACCTCCAAATATTGGACTTATATAAATATCTCCTTGCTTTATAACCTCAAAAATATTATTTGGATTCGGTACTAATCTAATACTTTTGTCTTTAGAGCAAAGTTTATTTATCGTACCCGTTGGATTTCGCCCAGTTATTACAAGTTTTACATTAGGAGTAATACTCTTTATAATAGGGTAATACTTAGTAAGGAAAGAAACTATAGCAGAATTTGTCTGAGGAAACCCCAAAGAACCCGAAATAACTAACTTTAAAACATCGCTTTTTTTTCTAGATGCCTCTAATGCGAAATGAACACTATTGCGATGTTCAAAAGTTCCCCAATACTCTATATTGGTAATATTGAATTCTCTTTTAAAGAAAGAAGCGTCTTCTTTTGTTACTGTCAAATTTAAGAAACTATTGTTTAAACAATCTTTTTCTGCTTTTTCAATATAATGAGTATAAGGAAATCTATATAATAAGCTTACAGGATTATCTTTATTATAGATAGTTTCAACGTTGCAATGAATCGTAATAACTTTAGAATTACAAGCGAATGCTTTTATAATAGGAAGCAATTCTGCGCCAAGAATACTATGATCAAAAACGATTATGTCAAAAGTTTTTTCTAATAAAATTCTCTTTAAAATTGAAGCAAAACGATGAAGCTTACCTTTATAAATATCAAGACCTTTAATCAAGAGTGGTCTATTATCATCACAAGGGATTAGTTTTATACAAGGATTAACTATATTACTAATATCCATATTTTTGTGATTTGGATATAATAATGCCAAGTCCTCATATAAACAAGAAAATGCATCCAAATAAGCTCTTGCTCCTAATGAACCACCATTTTTTTGATCTAAATAATGACGTGTAATAAATAAGATTTTCATCCTTAGTTTTTCTTAATACCATTAAACACTTTCAACAAACTATTTTTCGAATTTTCTTCCACCTTGATGCTCTTCTTCACCCCTGCATTTTCGCCAGCTTCCACATCACGATGGCTATCACCAATCATATAAGATTCTGACAAATCAATGTTGAAGTCTTTAGCTGCCTGCAACAAGAGACCAGGCTTCGGTTTGCGACAATCGCAATCTATTTTGTATTCTGGGCGTTCTCCTTCAAATCCCTTGTCTGGATGATGAGGGCAGATATAAATGCCATCAACATAAGCTCCTTCTTTACCCAAGAGGGTTGCCATCTTCTTGTGTATCTCGTTGAGTTCTTCCCATGTGACCTCTCCTCTTGCTATCACAGGCTGGTTTGTGACAACAATTGCCAAGTATCCACTTTGGTTAATCAGCTTAATTGCCTCTGCTACTCCTTCTATCAGTTCAAAGTCATCTATATTGCGAAGGAATCCCACATATTTATTGATTGTTCCATCACGGTCAAGGAATATGGCTTTCTGCTTGTTGGTAAGATTCTTTGCCTGAACAACACCATTTTTATAATCAGTCTCCACTTGGTGAAAACGTTCTGGCGTCCCCATGTCCTTTACATACTCAGGACTGTCATAACAGAACATCATGTTTGAGCCACACAAAGGTTTGAGTATCTGTCGGTCCAAGTCAACCTTTCCTTGTGGAAATCCAGACTCTTTGTTGATTTCAAGAGATTTCAAACCAATATCCAAAACCTTAGGATCTATCACATGAAGACCAGCATTCACACGATTGTCATACCATTGTGGACGTTCATCTTCCTTTGCAAGCCATTTCTCTACATGACCGTTTTTGTCAGCAATGATCAATCCACTATCGTATGGATGTGAATTAGGATGAGTAAACAGAGTAACAAGACCTCCATGATTCTGATGAAATGCAACCATACGATTGAAATCAACATCGAATGCTGCATCCGCATTCAAGAGAAGGAAAGGCTCATCACCTATTTTTTTCCTCAGTCTAAACAAAGCACCAGCATTGCCAAGAGGTGACTCTTCTACAAAATAATCAATCTTTACCCCAAACTGACTGCCATCTCCAAAATAGGCAATAATCTTGTCGGCTAGATAACCTACGGTCAAAATGATATCTTTAAAACCTTGCGCACAGAGAGATCTTATTTCTCTTTCAAGGATAGGCATACCCGCCACAGGAATCAGTGGTTTGGGTATGTTAGGAAAAAGTTCAGCGATACGGGTTCCTCTACCGCCCGCCATAAGTATTGTTTTCATACGAATTTCGTTTTGAACACGAATCTCTCGAATAACACGAATAGATATTAATCCTTGCGATTCGTGTGAGTTTATCAATTTCCAAAGAATTTCTCTTCCAGCATCAAGCACAAGCAATGATATACAGGAAGATGAAGTTCCTGAATCTTATAAGTCTCGGTCTCTGGAACATGGATACAAACATCTGCGAATGTTTCCAATCTGTTTTCGTTCTGACCGGTCAATCCAATTACCTTCAATCCCTTAGACTTTGCAGCAACAGCTGCATAAAGTACATTTTTACTGTTACCAGAAGTTGAGATACCCAAGAAAACATCCCCAGCTCTACCCAAGCCATTCACCTGCTGAGCGAAAATAAGAACAGGGACGGCATCATTCATAAATGCAGTTGTCAATGAAGGTTCTCCTACCAAAGAGATGGCAGGAAGCGAACCTTGCAGATGATCAGCCAACACTGTACCCATCTCTGCATCTATCTGCATCAATCGGTCAATCTGTGCAGCATAAATCTTACGCTTCAGTTTAAACTCCTTCATCAGCTCGCCGACTATATGTTCAGAGTCTGATGCCGAACCTCCATTACCAGCTACCAACAACTTGCGACCAGCCGAATAAGTTTCCTCCAGGATTTGATAAGCTTTTAATATATCTTCTTTACAACTATCCAACTGGGGATAACGTTGCACCAAAGTTTCAATATGATTGTTCATATATGAATTCTTCTATTAAACATTCAACATTTAACACTCAACATTCGAACATCGTCTGTTGGATAAATCTTCCAGCCATGCGCACCACCATCAGAGAACTGGAATGGCATCACAAAGCCATTAAGTTTCTTCAAAGCCTCTTCCACTTCCTTTTTACGGGTAGGTTCTACCACGAACATGATAAAACCGCCACCACCAGCGCCAGATACCTTTCCTGCCTTAGCACCAGCAGCCATCGCAACATCCATAGCCTCCTGAATGATAGGATTGGTGATGTTATTTGCCATCTTCTTCTTATTCTCCCAACCTTCACGGAGAATATCAGCAAATCCGTCAATATCACCCTTCAAGATAGCAAGTTTCATATCCTTAGCGCTCTGCTTAATCTTATGCATAGCTTCCACAGCATCATTGTCACCATGAGAAGTATTCTTCTTTTGCTCCTCAATGATAGCAGCACTACTACGGCTCTTGCCTGTAAAGTAAAGAAGCATGCTTGCCTCCAACTCATCGATAATCCATCGCTTAATCTTCAAAGGATTTACGATTACAATATCGTTCTGCAAGAACTCCATGTAGTTGAAGCCACCGAAAGCTGCAGCATACTGATCCTGCTTACCACCAGACAATCCCAGATCCTTACGTTCAATTTCGTAAGCAAGACGGGAAATCTCATAATCACCCAACGGCAAACCAAGCCACTCTACAAATGCTTTCAGGATACAAACCACCATGGTAGATGATGTTCCCAAACCAGAACCTGCAGGAGCATCATTGTAAGTAGTAATCTTAAAAGATTTTGCCCCAACGCCAAAATCCTTCACTACTCGATTATATACACCCTTAATGAGGCTTGCCTCACCATCAATCTCCAAAGCTTCAGCCATTGGATAGCTTTTGTTGCAATGCGCATCATACGCATTGATAGTTATCTGATTGTCATCTGTCTCTTCGATTGTACAATATGCATACAAATTAATTGTTGCATTCAATATCAAACCTCCATATGTATCACTATATGGTGAAACATCGGAACCACCTCCAGCCAAACCAAGGCGGAGGGGTGCTTTACTACGTATAATCATAAATTAAAATTTAATTTTTAAGAAATCTAATATACTCGCCAATGATAAATTCATTCATCGCCTGCAAATACTCTTTGTTTTTTTGCTTGATTACATTAACTGCATCAGGATTTCCCCATATTTTTTTTAAAAAAGCTACCCAAGCCTCAGGTTTATCAGAAGCGAACAAAGGAGTATCTTCTTTTCTGAATACACCAGCCATACTATGAGGATGTACCAAAGTTACCTTATCAAAAGAAATAGCTTCGAAAGTCTTAATCTTCAAACCTGTACCTTGAAATACCGGATTTATCGCAACATCGGCTTTCGCATAAAATTCAGCAGGATTATCTATGTATCCCATAGCACTTACCCCCTCTATCTTTCCTAAAGAAGGTAATACTTTACATATACCACCACCCACAAGGAGTTCTACATCAGGAATGCTTTTTCGTATAGAAGGGAAAACCTCATTTAAAAACCATTTTATACCATTCTGGTTAAATTCATTATTACCAGAAAGAAATAGTAACTTGTGATTGCCAATCATAGGCTGTGGATGATATTCAAAATTTCCAAACAAGTTATACACCTTACTATTTGGTGACAATATCTGAAAATAGGCAGCCTCCTGTTCTTGCAAAGCAAAGATATGAGGGCATCGTTGCATAGCCCTTCCTTCGGTATCTGCTGTAATGCATAGAATAGGATGCCCTATCTTCAAGTTTTTATAGGCAAATGCATCATGGGTTGCAATTGCTTTCTTTGGAATACTTATGCGTTCAAATAACTTAGAAAAATAGTAATAATTAATAATACAAGCATCAAAATGATATTTCTTGTCAAGTTCATTTACCATTTCGGCTAATCCATTAGGATATTGGTCGTCAAGACCCCAGTAGTTATTTCCAAAAGATTTCCTAAAATATTTGACGATTAGTTTCTTTATTTTAAAAAATTTACCTATGGAAAATAAATGAAAATAATTTCCCCAGTACAATCTTGTCTTCTCCAAAGCTTCGACATATGGGGAAGCATCCTGTTTAATAGGCATCTCATTGACATATAGAAAGTGGATTTCATTCCCTAATCGTTTAAGCATTTTAACTTGAGTCATAATCCACCAACGATTGCCTGCATCCGTAGGATGTGTGGGGCAATCCGATACTATTAATATCTTCATATTAGTTAATTAAAGAAAGGTTTACTATTTTTATAGATGTGCCCTGCATAATCAGAAAACATAGGCAAACCCATAAATTTATTACACAAATAATATATCAAAAACAGAACAAAAAAAGAGAATGCAAGCTTGGATTTTTTATAGATATACTCCAAACTGATAGACCAGCACATACATACTCCTAGCCTATAACCAGCAGAAATACGTGTCAACTCATGAAAACCATCTTGAAAAAGCATAGAAACTATATTACACATCAAGAAACTCCAAATGGACAAACCATAAAATATTTTTTTACTGATATCCGTACTAGAACGCATTGATATTAAAGTCATATTTAAAATTATCAAATTGAAGATCGTAGTTGTAAACGCGCGTTCTTCCTCTATCACTTGATTTTCTGAATATATGGCAATTTTATCTGCTATCGAACCTCCTAACATAAGTCCTAAAGATATTCCCATTTTTGCAAACAACGCAGAGAATAAAAACACAACTATATATAAAACATTAGCGGTAATAAAATTAATTTTTACACGTGATAGCCAATATAAAGGTAAAGCAGCAAACACTACATTATGGATACTAGCGCCTAAAGCTATGCATATTAGAAATTTCTTTAGATTTTTCTCTATAATATATTTAAAGGAAATCACAAAAAAGACCAAAGCTATGGACTGTCTAAATATAAGAAATTGACAATCCATAAGAAAGAATATCGAAAAAATGATGAAAGGGAACTTCGAATATCTCAAAAAAATATAACCATTTGCATATAACCAGCAAAATGTCATTATGGACATAAATATACTGTATAATTTAAATATGCTTTTGAACAAAATATTCAAAAACATATATCCAAACTCCATCTTTGTCGCACCGTATCTGACATAAGTGAATATGTTGTCCCAAGAGGAGTCTTTAAAAACTCCATAATATTGATTCCAATCAGATCCAACCCAGCTATGGCATCCACCATAAAGTCCATATACTAGACATAAAATTATCATGCATATTCGCTTCGCTTTTAAAGGGATATAAAAAAAATCCAACAGCCAAAACGGAATAAGCATTGAATATAAGATATAATATACATCCATCAGTCTATACAATTCTATAATAATCAACTAATTTAAAGAAGCTATACTGCTTAAAAAGCATTTTGATATGCTTATTAGCTCTTTTATTTTATTATTAACATAAACATAATCTATCTTCAATGTATCATCGCTCTTTATTCCAAGCATCTCGAACAAAGATTCTATTCTTGCATTTCCTCTTCCTTCATTGCCAAGAAATACAAAAGGTCGATTGAATATGATTGAGAACACACATCCATGGTATGAATCTGTGATAACTAAATCAGCACAACGAATATTATTAAGCCATTGACATATTGATACATCTGTAGTATCTTTCAATCCAACTTTTATGATTTCCTTTTCCACATGCCTACGGTAAACATTCAATACAGATTTCGTATTTTCAGTCTCATCCAATATATAACTGAAAATTTTACCAGAAGTCAAATTCTTTACTTTATTCTCTATTATCAATTTGATATAATCATTCTGAGTGAGAAGTAATGTTGGGTCTAGACATAGACTGGGTTTAGGTTTTATCCAACCATAATTTCTCAGTAAATCCAGCGCAGAAAGCTCTCTTACAGAGACCGCATCAAAACGAGCATATAGCTTAGCTAACTTTTTTGTCTGCTTAGCAGAATACTCATTTTTATTAGTACCCATTGATACAGAATAAGCTATCTTCTTTATATTATCAGGTACGAATTTTAAGAAGAAGTTTTCACAACCAATGCTATGTGTCATACCTTCTCTCCAAACCTGATCAGAGCCAACAACTACCGCATCATAATTACCAATATTCAGCAGTTTTTTTATCCCAGAAACATTTCTTACCTCAAATGTGTGTGGAATATATTTTTCATAAAAAGCCAAAGCATTTGCATCTATGATTTTTCGAATATCCTTAATATGTTTTTCCAATAAAACATCCACATTTTTCTGCCCTAGCAAATACTTCTTGATAATTCGCTTTGGAATGCTATACGGATATTTGTACCAAGGCAACGAGTAGTTGCACTGTAGGTTGATATGCTCCACCTCATGCCCCATTCCTTGGAGCACTTTGATGAGCGCATATCGCTGTAGATTTCCTCCATAATTATTGTCGAATGGAAGATTCAATAATGCTATTTTCATCTAATTCTAAAATTTACCTATTAATATTTTCAGATATTTATGATTGAACAACCATATTGTGGCTCCACTCAATGCAGTAGCCAATATGAATGTTATGATATAAAAAGTAAAGCCTGATATTGTTCCATAAGGAGAGATGATGTTGGGAAGTACCTTAGCCGCCAATCGGAGATAAGCGAAATGAGACATATAGACCACCAGCGAGCCTTTTCCTAAATACTCCAATACCTTATTGGCATTTATCTTCCGAGCAATCCACAACATAGCAATAGAGCCAGTTGTGGCATAAAAAAGATACAATGGTATCTGATGATACTGAATGACAGTAGAGTGAGTGTAAGAAGGAGTACAAGCCTTTCCTATAATATGTGTACCGACAACGCATACAATATAGGTGATGGAGATTGGCGCCAGATATTTCAGCAACTTATCCTTATGATTTTTCAAGAACTCTCCTATCCAAATGAATATCATCATACAGAGTGCATTGCGATAATGCAGATGGTTATTGAAATGTGCAGCATCCATTGATACGCCATCGTAGATATGGTTTAGGACAAAGCCAAACAGCATAATTCCCAGTGCTAGGACACCACGATAATAATCGTTCTGGATATATCGACATAAGAACCAGTATAAGATTCTTGCCATGAACAAGGCTGTAAGAAACCAATAGCTCTCTTCCATAAAGAACCATACCTGGTCACCTAAGCCCGCTGTCTTTTGCCATAGTTGAGTTTCTCCCCAGAACAAAGCATCGAGTCCTTTCCCGATGAGGGCAAAGGCGATGTATGGAATAAGCAATGCCTTGAAGCTTCCCCATAGGAAGGGTCTAAAATCCTTTTTGAAATTTGAGGTATATCCGTTGGTCAAAAAGAAGGCTTGCATATAAAAGCCCCAGAACAACCATGAACTGCCCCCCCCACAACTCTCGATAACGCTGCTATCAACGCCAGCCCAACTAACGAATGCAGGGATATGCTGCCAAATCACCATCAGGATAAGTAGCCCTTTGCATACGTCTACATAATGTAATCTTTCCTTCATCTATATCTATTATTTTTTATGAAATGAGCCCCCGACCACCTTCCTGCCACAAGCAGAAAAGTAGCTTAATAAATAGCCCGTGGCAGTGGTTAGCCAAGGGGCTCAAAAAGTTATTGTTATTTGAGTTGTAACCTTTTGTCGGAACTTGCATGTTCCTTACCTAGTGTTACTATAAATTAAAATAAACATTGTAAATTAAAGAGACATTAGGTTTTATCCCCAAGAATCACTCGTATCAATATTCATTGTTCTATCTATGATATGTACATCACCTTCTGGATTTTTATATGAAGCCGTGAGAGTGGATGAGAAGGGATAACTCATATTCATCTCATAACCGTCACCACGGCGCATATCACCAGCAGAACCATACTGATGGCGGACATTGATTTGACCATGAACTCGCAATACAACTTCCTCATCATCCTGGCTTATTGTTTCTATGGAAGTTAAAATATAAGACTCAACTTCATAATGAGTAGATAAAATATCTAAATCATTTTGAGTATTGATATAGAATTCTTCTATCATTTCTTCATCTATACTCTCGGCAACAGCATTTCTAACTTGTACCCTAACGACATCAATTGTTGATAAGAAAAGTTGAACCTGATCCAAGACATCCAATGCCATTTCTTTGATTTCTTGAGATTTTACATAAAACGTTTTGGGAGCAACATGGGTATATTTACTAAGAATATCTATACTGTCACGTAAATCTTTGTCACTTGAATCATGTTCAACATCTAATTGTCGCTTGACATATTCATCAGAGAGCCAACCTTGAATTGCATATTTAATTCTCTGACTTCTAGTAACTTTTTCTGGATGTTGCTTATCATTAGGCTTAAACCATGGAGCATTAATTACATCCTCATCAGGGGCAAGCCTTTCAAGTACAGTACGAATTAACTCACGCATAGAATATGCGAAATTATTCAAACGAAGCTGATTTTTTTCATCATCGACATTAGCTATAGCAGCCTTAAACAAGTCTTGTTCAAATCCAGAAGCTAAATGTCTCAAAATAGCATTTTCTAATTTTGCATCCATAACTCTTAAAATGTATATCACCAATACAGCGTCCCCACAATATTACAAGTAGTTACACCTATTTTTGAAAAATGTTATATTGTATCATGCTTACTGAGATTCGAGAGATTCGTGTTCAAAAATCAACCTGCACGCGAATTGCTTATTGGGGTTACTGAACACGAATTGCACGAATTACACGAATATGTTGCTTAAGAACGGAAAAATCGTAAGTTTCTAAAAATCCGTGAGATCAGTGAGATCCGTGCGGGAAAATTCAACATTCCTCACTCTGCTCTCAAGGATTCTATCACAAACCTTTCGAAGCTCGCCTTATAGCCGCCGTCCATCGGGCAGGGATCGTCGGGATAGGACTTGTGATACTCCTCTTCCATGTTGTCAAGATAGTCCATTATCTGCATCACCTGGTCTTTGGTGCAGTGTTGCTTCTTCAGCGAAGAACGAAGAAGGCAGTAGGACTGGGTATGACTGGCATAACCCTCTTAGACATGCTTGACTGAATTCTCATTCATGTGGCCAGCCACCTTTAAGGTGCGTACCACATTGCTACTGCCGCCGAGGATGGTATCCGTCAAAGCGCGCAGTGCCTTTTTGGTTTTTGTAAATCGTGTCATTTCTTAATATATTTAAAAAGTTTGAATATCTTTTGTTAAGCTATTATAAAATCATCGCCTTTTTGTACCTATATATGTAGGTACAGGATTCTTGGCGGTCTCAACCTTTTTTCTTAAATTCGCAGCAGCTTTCAAGAACGAGGGCTGAAGCAATCTTAAGTTACCGATTGGTGAACAGCGGGGTGAACACTTGCCCCAAGCATTCACCTTTTCGGCTCAGGGGTGAACCCTAGTAAAAAGAACTTTGTATATACAGCGCATGCTAGAAATATAAGAGTCTCTATTATAATGGGTTATATAGTGTTTTTAACACATTATTAACGCTAAAGGTTGGCATCAGGGTTCACCCTTCACCGACTTCATCGCCAAGTGTTCACCCACACTCTTACTTAGAGAACGTTGGAAACGACTGAATAGTATATAACAACAACAATTTTAAAACGAAAGTATATCACCATTACAGCGTCCCCACTATTTTACAAGTAGTTACACGTATCTGTTTTCAAAAAAAGTTATTTTATTATCGTTTTGCAGAAGATAAGCTGCACTCGGCAATTTGAAAGCCAGCTTTCATTGCGCTCGTTTGCATTATCTTTTAGGGTGAAGGATTGCCTAAGCGCACTCCTTCACCTCATCGGATTTCTCTACATAGTAACATGGAAGCATAGACTTATAGTCCTTATCCCCATCTTTCATGCGGGTAAGGATGTCTTCAATATACCTTCCAAAGTTTAATTTGTTCATTTTGCAGCTTTCATATAAAGAATACATAAAAGCTAAGTTCTCCGCAGCCTCATGGCTACCTGCCTTGCCCCAATTGCGACGTCCCATGGCGATATGCCGGAAGCATCGCTCAATGGCTATGTTGTGGATTTCTACATCACCATTAGTGAGAAAGACTTGAAACGCCTCTTTATCATCAAGCACGTAGTTGACTGCTCGCATCACCATCTTGCCATACTTCTTCACGTCCTTCTCGTCCTTCATTCTCTGCAATGCCTTCATGATGGACTGAACGACGAAGCGACTGTACTTCAAGCGGAACTTTAGTCGAGCCTCACCTGTCTTGCCTTTTTCATCTGCAACTCGCTCTATATAGAAGAGGTAATTCATAAGCTTGATGATTGGTCTCACTCGATGGTCTGCTATGAAGGCATCCACGAAGTAATGACGGGCATGAAACCAGCAAGCCGTGCGAGTAATCTTCACACCATACTTTTCCTCGATGCTCTTGACTACAGTATCATAAAGCTTGGCTCTGTCTGCCGTAAAATACTTGATGTTCGAGTGCTCGAAGATTTGTTCCTCAGGGATTGTATGGCTACGACTGCCTTCGCCGTAGAGCATGACGACCAGCTTCTTCTCCAAGGAGAGGGCGGCATGGATATACTCCACCTTGTACTTGTCAGGCTTGTCTTCCAACAAGTTGCGAACCAAAATACGAGTTTCGTCATTGTTGGTATATGTCGATGACTTTATCACTTCCAGCATCAGGCTTTGCAATCGCTCACGCAAGCACTTCATTATCTCGTGCATCCACTTGTTGAGCGAGGACTGTGGCATAAATGCCTCCATGTCCCTCAGCATCTCCAAGATGCGATTCTCACTTACATTATAATGTATCTTCATGTCAAGGTAGAATCGGGCAAAGCTTGGAAGCAAAGGATTCTTACCTACAATATGGTCTGGATGCTTGCTGCACATCGGATCATGTCCAGGAACATTGAACCTGCCGATTTCATACTCGATACAACCTGCCAAGGGAGCATAGCAATCGTACATTCTCACAATCCAAACGTCCTCGCCAGTAATCTTGTCTTTGCGATGGATTAGCTTGAAGCCTGCAGGCAAGTTGCTCGTATCAATACCCATAGAGTCAAGCACCTTGATGGAGAAGACGTTTCTTCTACGCTTAGGCTTGTCCTCTTTGTCTTTCTTTTCTTTCTTTTTGTCGGACTTTGGTAACTTTGGCTCTTTACCTGTGTCAACTGGGGTTTGGTCAACTTCCTCATTAATTCCACTGGCCAACTTGTTGGCTTCGTCAACGACATCAGAGAATTCCATGTCGTTCATTCGACGTTCATCGAACTCAACCTCGCCTTTCATATAGGAACTAGCATCGCTGTTTGTCTTGAAGAGACGGCGTTGGAGCACCAGAACCACGCTGTGCAAGTCTACATTGGCTTGTTCGCTAAGTTCCTTGGCTTCCTTGGACTCTTGGAGTTTCGTTATTTCCTCCTTGGCTTTTGCCAGTTCCTTTTTAGTCTGAGAATGAGACTCACGCTCTTCATCGCGTTCCTTTTTATAACAGTCTCGTTGACTTTGGAGTTGTGCTTTTTCCTTATCCCATTCTTTTTGATTCTCCTCCAACTCGAGAATACGACTATCCATAGACTCAATCGTCTTGCGATTGGTCTCTAACTCATCCTCATGCTTAGACACAGCATGCTTCAAGTGAGCATTTTCATTGCTCGCCTGAAGGTACAGATTTTTGTACTGATTGAGCTGGTTTAATATCATATTCTCTTGCTGTTTCATATATGCAAAGGTACAAAAAAATTTCTAGAAATCAGCATTTTACGAGTTAAAGAACGTTTATTTTTTGAACTGTTTTTCATCTGCTAACTCTCTCATTTTCTGCGAGTTTTCAACTGATCCAGCTCACGCTTTTTCTGCAACAATTCTTCACTCATCCGTTCTCTTTCCTCACGAAGTTTCTTTGTTTCTGACTTGATTTTTAAGGTTTCCTGCTTTATAGCCTTACTCTCGTCCTTCAAAGAAGCCACAGCAGATTCCAAGGCCGCAGCCTTTAGTTCCAACTCTTTTGTTAGAGCTTGGTGAAAATCAGCCAAGGACGCATGTTTCTTAGAGAACAAACGTTCCACCTGATTTTCATCAAGACGCTTTAGAGCCTCCTCAACTTTCTGCCAAGAGGCAACAAAGTCAGGATCTTCTGTTTTATTCATCATAAATATACATTTTAGATTGAACGGCATTTGATACAAGCAAAGTCACTTGTTCACGAGTTATAAGATGACAACTCTTTATTTCCATAAACTTTGGTTTCAGCATCTTGCCATCATCAAACCATTTCTGATAAATCACATAGCCATTCAAGTCATAGTGAAGGATCTTCACCGTATCATATTTCTTGTTATAGAAGATGAAGGCTTCTCCATAGGCCGTTGGGTCGCGATGAAAATACTCACGGACTATTGTTGCCAATCCTTCTCTTCCTTTTCTCATATCTGTTGGGATGCTGCAGATATAAAAATTGGTGCGTGACGTAAAATTAAGCATACTACATACTCATTTTACGCAGCAGTTCTACAACAACCGACAAGTTTGAACATTTTATCTCCAACTCATCTCCTGTTGGACTTGCTATCACCAGCTGCTTTACGCACCACTTTGCCTCTGGCTGTACAACAGGCTGTTCTGAGAAGCGTTCATCTATAACCTGAAGAGGTATCAGCGAAGGTACCTCTTCCTTCTCAACCTTACCCTTGGTAGAAGAGTACTGCTTCTTGTATTCAGACAACCACTTGTAGTCGATTCCTTCATCACTACAATACTTACGCAGGTTTCGACCTCTACGGTTCTGGTTAAAGTCCTGCATCACCTTTTCGAAGTATTCCTTTGTTTCCATAATTCTGATTTTTAAGAATTCGGATGCAAAGGTAAATACTTAATGTGTTAAAACCTTACGCTGTAATGGTGATATACAAAACGAAATGGAAAAAGAATCAAACACCAACTGTATGTATGAGGCAGCTACGATGCCATCGTACTTCCCTTGTATCAAATCTTCGGAGAGCCATCCACTCGCCGACTGGTTGTATCTCAAGAGCGTGATTACCTCTAGCCCTGAGCTACGAATGATGACCGAGACTTACCGCAAGCGCCTCGCCATCAGCAAGCAGTTTGCCGACCAGTACAAGCCTGAGATGCCTGCCATCACGGTTTCGGCACTCATGAACGGCTACGGCAGACAACTTGCCGACTTCCTCAAACCTACCTACATGTTACAGCTCGACTTCGACCATGTGAAGAAGGAGGATATGGAGCAGCTTATCCAACTGGTGAGAGGCGACAGTCATACGATGGTAGAGTATATCACCGTGAGCGGCAGGGGATTCAGAGTATTCTGTGCCTACCATCCTGTGGATGACGACGACATCAGCGTGCTCGAACTCTTCGATGCCGTGCTGCAGAAGGCGATGGCTTACTACACACAGCTCCTGGGTATCGCTCCCGACAAGCAGTGTGTAGACATCACCCGATGCGCCGGTCTTGCCTACGACCCGGATGCCTATTTCCGTTGGGATGCCGAGCCTTTTGCCTTGGGACCGAAGGATCTGAACCCCCTCTACACGAAGAAGGCATTGCAGGCGAAGTATTCTGCCAGGCGAAACGCCAAGGGAGGAAAGCGAAGCAGCAAGGTGAAAGAGGAGGCGAAGTCAAGCGACAAGGGTGCGCCTACCATCGAAGAAGCGGCTTCCCATATCAAGGAACTGCTCGACCTGTGGGGCTATCGGTTCGAGCCTGAGCATCACAACGAGTATGTATGGCACTTTGCCGACATCTGCATCTACTATGGCATCCCGCAGGAAGAAGTTCTTACCTACGCCGACCGTGAGTTTGGCACCAGCTACGAAGATACGGCTTCTGTCATCAAGTCTCGCTACAAGCATCTGAACAAGTTTGGTATCTGGCATTTCTATCGCCATGGCGAGGGGCGCAGCGCCAAGCCATCGGTAAGGGGCATCAAGCAGTGGCTACTCACCCACTATCTGTTCCGCCGAAACGTGCTGACGGGATTTTACGAGGTGGAGAGCCGCTTTGTTTTAGACGGCAAGTATCCTGACTGGGTACGCATCGATGACAATATCGAGAACTCCATCTGGAGCGAAATGGACGAGTCGGGACTGCATCTCTCGGAGAAGACCTTGCACAACATTATCAACAGCGACTTCAGCGAGCCGTTCGACCCCTTGGACGATTACCTGCGCAGTCTGCCGAAATGGAAGAAGGGAGAGGATCCCGACTACATCGACCAGCTCGCCGACCGCATCGAGGTGGAGAACCTGCCCGACAACGAGCATACGCAGAGCCTCTTCCGCTATTTCTTCAAGAAGTGGATGGTGGCGATGGTAGTGGCGTGGGTAACGCTGAAGGTGGTGAACCAGATGATACTCATCTTCGTGGGCAAGGGCGGCATCTTCAAGACCACGTTCTTCCACATGCTGTTGCCCCCACAGTTGCGCCAGTACTTCCTCAACGACTCGACGGGAGCCTACACAGACAAGGACTTCATGGAGGCTTTCAGCAGCAAGGCTCTGCTCTGTCTCGACGAGTTTGAGATGGTATTCGGCAAGAACCTGAGCGCCTTCAAGAGCAACATGACCAAGGTGACATTCTCCATACGCCGACCTTACGACAAGTACCGTTCGGAGATGCCCCACCGCGGATCGCTCTGCGGCACCACCAACAGCCAGCAGTTCATCACCGACGAGGAGAACCGCCGCTACTGTCCTTGGCTGGTAAAGAGCATCGAGAGTCCGATAGAGCACCCGATAGACTACGACCACGTGTTTGCCGAGGCAGTGGCACTGGGTCAGGAGGTGATGAGCCATCCTAAGGGCGAGCCCCTGGAGTGGACATACTGGTTGACGAGGGATGACATCGAGCTGATGCGCAGCCACAACCGCCTCTTCATGGTAGCCAACTATGCCGAGGAGCAGATACTCCGTTACTACCGGGTGCCGGAGCCAGATACGCCGATACAGTTTATCAAGTTCCGCTACAGTGCTGAGATACTGGAGAGGATAGGTGTGAACCCTGCCCTTCGCCAGAACCTGAACAACCAGAACATCGGTAACGTGATGAAGCGTCTTGGATTCAAGAAGATTCACAAGAAGAACGGCAACGGCTGGGCTGTGATAGAGAAGGAAGGTAGCGAAATCAACAACGATGCCTTCATCGATCCTAACGATACCGTGGAGGATTAAGTATCTTGGTTACGACCGCTAAGTATCATATTTACGATGGCTAAGTATCATATTTACGAAGCATAACTCTAATAGATAACATTCAACATTATTCTTAGTCTCCCACAGATCTCACAGATTTACACAGATAATCTTGTTGCAAGCAACAGGTACTCACTATGCCTCATAGCAAATAACTCCGAAGGAGTCGAAATCTGTGAAAATCTGTGAGATCTGTGGGAAAATTAAACATTAAACTTTAAAATAAAGACAATGGATTTACGAAGTTACACCAAGCAGGAGTTAGCCCTGCTCTATTTTCCGGATTCCGACCCGGACGTGGCAAGAGCCCATCTGATGAGATGGATAGTAAGATGCACCCAGCTCTACGAGCAGCTGCTGAAGAGTGGATACAACAAGAGCTGCAAGGAGTTCAATCCCCTGCAAGTATCCTATATTTTCTTCCATTTGGGAGAACCCTGATATTTATCAGTGATAATCGGTGAGTATCGGTGAGCAACAGTGAGCATCGGTGAGTTGGGAAAATGAAATGTTGTATCTTTGCAATGTGATTCAGAAAGAGTCTCCCACAGATCTCACAGATTTGCACAGATTCTCTTCGTTGCAAGCAACGGTTCTCACTATGCCTCACAGGAAAAAACTCCGAAGGAGAAAAATCCGTGAGATCCGTGGGATCCGTGTGGGAAAACAAAACCTCCACGAGGAGAAAAATTCGAGAGATTCGAGAGATTCGTGTTCAAAAATCAGGCACTGCGCAGCGCCCACTCAACATTAACCATTAACCATTTAAACACTTAAAAACTATGTTGCTTTACGTACTAAAACTAAATCAGAACGCCAAGATGCCAGAGGCATACGGCAAGTATTACGCCTATCCAGTCATCACTCAGACGGTAGACATCGACGGCCTGGCCGAACACATGGCTAGCCACAACACTCCTTTCTCAAAGGGAGCCATCAAGGGCATGATTACCGATATGGTATCGTGCATCAAGGAACTCACCTTGCAAGGTTTCGCTGTGAAGATTGATGACCTCGCCATCTTCTCCATCGGCATCCGCAACAAGGAGGGAGCCGCCTCAGAGAAGGAGTTCACCATCGCCAAGAACATCGAAGGTTTCCGTCTCCGTGCTCGTGGCACCGGTGAGTTCAGCGCCAAGACCATCAACCTCGAAGCTACGCTGAAGAAGGCCTCTGCTCTGTTAGGTGATGGCACCACCCCGGATACCAACCCGGATACCGGAAAGGATACCCCTGGTGGTGAAAACACCGACCAGGGCGGTAGCGGAACCACTGGAGAAGGAGGAGGCGACGGCTTAGAGTAGTCCTACCCGCCTCGCATCTGAAACAAGAGAAAGCGCATCGGCAGGATGCAGTCCGGAGTAATCCGAGGGTCCCATCAGGAATGAGTTCATCACTCACCATTCAACATTGTCAAATCATCGCCCTGAACGGATACTTGCTCATCCTGCCCGCTTCCTTCTTGGTCTCCCACAGATCTCACAGATTTACACAGATAATTCTTTGTTGCAAGCAACGGTCTTATACTCATCAGGTCTCACTGCAAAAAACTCCGAAGGAGTCTATAATCTGTGATAATCTGTGTAATCTGTGGGAAAATTAAACATTAATCACTAATTACACTAATCACTAACAACAATGAAAAAAGAAACAATCCAGAAAGTCATCAACTTCGTCATCACCGTCCTCACTGCCGTCCTCAGCTCCTTCTGTGTGCAGAGCTGCAAGTGATATTTTAGTTCTCCCACAGATCTCACAGATTTACACAGATGCGGCTAATAGCCATTAACCTTACGGAATATTTGGCTAGCTATATCGTCTGTATTAAAATTGACAAGAAGTAAGTATTCGGTATTACCTCACATTACCGATAAGCATATGAGGTTTAGCCCTCCACCAGCTAATAGCAGTGGAGGCTATACCTTGATTTGACTAAATTTTAATTTCATTTTTATTGTTCTTCATCTTCCCAAAACTCAGGAAGAAGAGTATAAAGTTTGTCCTTTGGCGTTGTCTTTATGTTTGTCAATACATAACAGAGCCAACGCTCAGGATTTTTACCCAACACCTTGCAAGCTCCAAACAATGAGTACATCATTGCAGCTCTCTTGCAGGCATCTAAATCACGGCAGAACAAATAAGCCTTCTTGCCCATCACCATATCACGAATCAACCTCTCTGTATCCGTGTTGTCTATCGGCATCTCCGGGATATCCAAGTAATGGGTCAATTCGTCATAATTGCTAATCAAGTAATTCAACGCCTTGAAGATAAGACTATCCCTTGGCACTTCAAGAATCGCATTAGCCGCCCAGAGTTTGAAAGTTTCCCATAAAGGACCAGCTTGCTCTTGTCTAAACTTAGTCTTTTCTGCTCCTGTCAATCCTTTCTTCTTTATTATCTCTTCTACCAGATAGGCATCTTGGTAGAAGAGTAATGCTATCTGAGCCAACGTTGGATTTTCCTTCAAAGCCCGTTCTGCCGTTCGACGAGCATGAGCCACACATCTACATAGGATAAGACCTTCTATCTTCTTCATCCAATCATATCCTGCGTAAGCATCACACATAAAGACATTGCCAGTCCAATCCTTCAGATTGTCCATGATATCAGCCTGACCTCGACCACACTTGTTCTTGGTGTTGACGAGGAAAATTGGTATTCCTGTTATCACTGAGCGATACTGAATCATGTAATGCCCCACCGTCTTATGCTTTTCGCAATTGATAATCGGGAAAGGACTTCCGTCACCAGCCAGCAAAGAGCTAGAAAAGACCCTTTCCTTTTGTAGTTCATACAAAGGTTCCAGCATCTCACATGTTGCCTGATGCCAATCATCCACAGTGGCTGGAGCCATCGGAAGACCATCCTGTTTCATCTTCTTTATCTGTCGATTGAACGGCTGATGTAGCACAAACTTTCCTGTTTCTATCTTAGCAATCAACTCTGGAGTAGCATAACTCTTCCAAAAGAGACCTTCATAGCAATCCGCCTGTTCTGTCGGACCATCCGGATCATCCTTTCTCCTCACAACCGGACGAACGACTGGTTGGACAACATATGGTGCAGGAGCAGGCAGAACAAACTCCTGTACATCTTTGCCCACCACGTCATATTCATCCTCATGTCCTTCATAACAATCAGGCCAAATCACTTGTTCCACTAAGCGAGGCAAGCTGGCCGGAAGTTTATTTCTACCATGCCCTTTCTTCTGACCATCGCTCTTCAACAGTTTAAGGGTTTCCTGCTTTTGCCTGTAATCACGGCAATAGTCACGACATCTCTCAAACTCCTTCTTGGTTTCTGGAGTGAGATTCAAAGATTGCATTGCTCGCTCATACAAACTTTCACGTTGCTCTGGGGTAAAGACTATACGCTCACGTTTTTGAGTAAACAACATCCGCACAAGCGAGGCTACCTGATCTGTCTTAGCCTTGTTCTTGGCTTCTGCCTTTGCAAGTTTTTCCTTAATTTCTTCCTTTAGAAGCGTTTGCGTTTCCTCGGCAGCCTGCCGATACTTAGCAAGCAATTCCTGACCTTTTGCCGAATCCTTGTCCATCACAGCTATAAAAGCTTGAAGGAAGGTCTCAAACATGTCAGCCAATCTTGTCAATGCTGTTTTCTCTGTTTTTGCTCGAAGTTCAGCTATGCGCTTGTTTGCACGCTCCTCTATATTCTGTACTATGGTGTCTGCCTTCTTAACTATCTCCTTCTCACGGGAATCAAGTTCCTGCTTACGAGATTCCAAAGCTTTCTTTTGCTCTGCAAGTTCTGCTTCCACCTCTAGCCTGATACGTTCTTTTGCAGCAGCAACCTGTCGAGCCACTTCTTCGTCAATCAACTGTTGACGAGAAGCACGCTCGGCATCCAATGCGTGTTCTGCGAGATCTGCTCTTTCCACAGCAGTGGCAACCTGACCTCGCACATTGGCATATTTCTCTGCCAAAGACGCACTTTTCCCTGTATTTTGTTGCTGTTCAAACATATCGTTTACCTTATTGTTTACCATACAAAGGTACTAAAAATTATTGAGAAAAACGAATATTTTGATTGATATTTACGCCTAAATATCAGCTATTTACGTTAATAAAAACTAATAGAAAAACTAGCTCTCCTATGGTATTTCTTCATACCATTTTTCACCCAAAATCAAGAGGGTAAATTCATCTGGGGTTAATGTTGTTGCACGATTATCATCATTAAAATGAGGCATTTGGAAACGCCCCTCGCTCAACTTTCTTACATAAAGAGTCAGTCCATCGCTCTCACGATGCAAGACCTTAGCAGTCTTGCGAGTCTTACCTATAAATATAAAGGCTTCATCTTGGGTGAGGTAACGGCCGAACTCCTCATTCACGATTCCTTGGAGTCCCTGAAACTGCTTGCGCATATCGACTGGCTCCATGCACAAGTAGTACTTCAGGTCATCCGTCAACTGACAAACTCTAGCCATAAGCCTACACAGTTATACTAATGTAGGCTCGAAGCTGTTCGATACTGATGTCAGCAGGGAGAATTAGTGTCACACCATTGGGATAGCTTAATTTTAAATAAGGATTGCGACGGTTGCGAACTTTTGCAGACTCACGCATCTCCTTCGCCTCATTGTCGCCGATTACAACCTCGGCGAACTTTGGCTTGCTGTTTAATTGTTTCTTGCCTTGTACCATAATTTGAATAATTTAAATTCACGGTGCAAAGGTACGAAACTTTATCTAGGCACACAATACGGCATTCACCGAATACTTACTTTATAATAATCCTCGGCTTTACGACGAGCTTCATTATCTGTAAAATTACTCCTATCAGGATGCCATTGAGCCATTAAAGATTGCAGATTCTTTAATATCACAGAATCCGGTGTTCCTTCAGGCAGATTCATTACCTCAAGGCATTCGGCTCTGTAATTTCTCTTCTTTGTATCCATATATTAACAGCTTTAATAAGACAAAGAATAATCACAAAGAAAAATGCTTCATCAAAAAAGAAAGAATGTACCCATATCCAATAGCTGTAACTATGGTTTTTGCATAAATACAAAGCCATGGAATCACATTTACCCATTCACTTTCATGAATATCAGTATCCTTATCCGCTACATTTTTCTTATGTTTGAACAAATAACACATGTGCCAACTAAATGTACCAACTAAATATTGCAAAACATCAAGAATTATGGATATAACAAGAAATGTACAAGCATTATAAAGATGTTGAGGTACAGTTTCAGTTTCCTTTCCAACAAAAATCCATACTATAGCAATTCCTGCAAAATTAATTTGTCGCACAACAGAACTTAAACTACCCGACAAATCTTCATAAGCCTTCCGTATTTCATCAAGTTTCATCATAAAGCAACCTCCTATCTTGGTCCCGTACCATTTTTCTTATTATCTAGTATTCTTCCTTTTAAACAAGAATATGCACTACGTTTTGCGACAGTCTTTACATTTCGACTCTCACGTAAACTATATTTTACATGGGAGTTTTTATTTTCTGATTTTCTTTTATTTTGTTCTGCCATAATCTTTACTTTATAAATTTAGTTGTCTTCTAGTGTATCAATCTCAATTAGATCAAATATATTTTTAGCCCTCATATATGCTGCAAGAGCTGGAGACAAAAACATATCTCCCAATGGATGACTTGTCAAATCTTCAAAGGCCTGACGTGTTAAGCCTGATTTTTTCACCAGAGTTATGAAATCATCTTCTGTTATAAGCTTCTCACAGAGTTGCTGAAATCCTTGATTCACTATTTCTAGTTGATAACAAACCATAGACCTTGCATCCTTTTCTGTGTCAGAAAGGCTACAACCCGAGAACAATTCATATTTGCTGCGAGGATCCATAAACTTTGGAGCCGTTATCTTTGCAACTATAAATTGATAAATCCAATGAAGGAAGAAGGCTATAGCTAATCCTATTAAGTATGCTGAAAAAGCATATAGAGCAACTTGCTTATCTATCAAGGATAAAAGAAAATCCATGCATCCTCCTCCAAGTAATAAAACCATGGAATCTCTTAATACTTTTGGGTTATACTCTTTGTATTTACGTACAAAGTAAACCACAAGCCATCCTATCACTGCTCCGAGCAGAAATATTGAAATGCAGATAATTTGTAACATCATATTGTCAATTTCATCCTTTATATCTTTCCCAATCCATTACGCAGAAGGGACTGCCGTAATCTTCGTAGGATTCCATGTGGGCTATCTTTGACATGCCAGCATCGAGGTAACCTACATCTTCGATAGCAACTTTGCCTGACTTGATTTCTGCAATGATAGACTTCAAGATATCGGAGCAGGTGTAGTCGGGACAATACATGTCATCGAAATAACAGAAGTGCTCATCTTTGACGAAGTGATAAGAAAGGGATTCTAAGATTTCCAGGAATGTCTCAAAGGCTTTGCGATGGTTGCCTTTCGACATATCTTCCTTAATCATTTTCTCGTGTGGCAAGAGGAGATTGGATATCATATTACAATCCATGTCTATATTACGAGGATTAAAGATTGACTCAATCTCTCTTTTCAAAGGAGATAACTCTATATCGGTTCGTAAAGCTGATTGCTCAGCTCTACGAAGAATGTATTTCATCTTTTCTGAAGGCATAACTCTATAATGTTTCTTGTCCCCATACAGCTACCAGACGGTCTTTCCAGAGTTTCAGAGGACAATGGGAATTGAGTTCTAAATATAAATCGTTGTTGGCATCGAGGAACTTGCGTAAAGCTATCTCTACCAACGGATGGAAAGGAAGGTAAGTTGGAGCGAGATTGCGATAATCTACATTCTCGATATCCATACCCAATCCCATGGTTTGACCGGCATTGGCAGACATAACAAATATGTTGTCGGGATGCTCGCTTTGCCATATTTGGACAAAGGTTGGGCACGGACGCTTCATTATACCAAAGAAATGCTCCTGGTCTTTGATGCTTGAAAGATGCAAAAAGTAATCACCCCAATCGGCATAAAGAGTAACGGAGTTTTCTCCGCCCAACATCAAATAGACATGGGCGTAGTAGGTCTTGCCGGATGGTGTCTTGGTCTTGTAAATGATCTCGACATCGTCTTTATGATAGACAAGAGTGCGGGAGCTACCTAAAAAGAAGGTTGCTCCGTAAGCATCCAACCCCTATGACAATACAACTCCATCCCCAGTGTTTACTGGGGATACAGGGTATTTTAAGAAATTGGACTTTTCTGATTTTTAAACAGGTTTAACTAAAAGTGCCTCTGTCATCAAGGCATAATCCCTTCTGCCAGCTACAATCATGTCGAAGAATCTCCTGAAGAAATCCAGTGGAGCCATTGCCATTAGCTTGCAGGTTTCTACGAAACTAAGGTAGGTCGCAGTGACCCTGGCTCCCTGCTCACTACTAAATCCACCGAAATTCTTTCGGAGATTTGTGAATGGGCGGACTGCGCGTTCACAGCAGTTGTTATCTATCAAGACGCTGCCTATCTTCGTATATGCCATCAGCTCTTCCCAATGCTTGGTCATATATATCAAGGCTTGTTGCAACTTAGCGGAGAGCTTAATCTCGTTTTTCTCAAACTGTTTCAACAGTGCCGTCGCTTGCTGATAGATGTCGTGTAACACTGGTAGGGATTCCTCACCTCGATGCTTGACTATCTCTTTTTCTGTGCGACCCAATACTTGATTCTCAACTTCGACCTTATATAATATACCGATCAAATCTATGAATGCCTGTGCCAAGGTATCCTTGTAGTCACGACTCGCTGAGACAAACAGTCTTCTAACGTGCGACCAGCAACATACATGAGTGCAGTCCTTCAACTTATTGAAGTAAAGGTATGCAGCATAGGCATCGGTCATCAACGTGCCCTTGAAGTCACCAAGAAACTCCTTGATAACCTCTTTCTTACGACTGCCATACAGATAATAGCAGACCTTGGTGGTCAAGTTGACAATGACCCACATATATCGTTTCTTATAATGCACCTCACCATTGGCATCCGTCACCTTGGTGTCAACCCAGGACTCATCACAATAAATCGTTGAGCCAGGTTTCAATAGCCATTGTTTGATGGTCTCCTGACAATTCTCCAAGAACTCTGCCCCATGTCGCAACCAGTTGAAAATAGTAGACTTAGACATACGCATCTTCTCATTGACCATGCGATACATCTCACGTCCACTCGTTATCGCATACTGAAAGCGATTGACAATCAAGTCTGAAAGCATGCCACTCGTACTGCTGGTATGAGGAACCATGCTTGGCATGTCATACTTTGACTCATCGACAAAAGTGCAAGCACACTGCTCTACCCCTTCATCTTTTGGCACGAAGAAAGCGAACTCGTTGCCGTCCTTGTCACGTACCCAAGCATAAAGGTAGCGGTCCTGACGTGTCATACTGATTCGGTCAAACTGGTCGACAGGTCTGGTATAGCGAATGAACTCCAAACCCATAGCCTTAAGCTTGTCCTTGTCACAATCATGAACCACAAGAACTTCAGCCTTCATAGTCTTGTAGTGGTCCGGGCGTTGGCTCAAATCCTTTTTGGGATTGGTCGCCTCTGTGTCGGTAACTTCGTCTGAATCATCAGAATCGGAAGGTTGCTCACATCCATTCTCGATGTATTCCCCCTCTTCCTCATCCTTGGTCTTGCCTGTATTTACCGACTTGTCACCAGTTTGCTTCTCATTGTTCTTGCCATGCATCTTACGCCTACGGGCTTGCAGTTCTCCAGTAAGCTTGTCAACCTGATCCTGCAAACCGGCAATCTTACGATCTGCCTCTGCCTGTAGTTCCTTCTGCTTATTACCCAAGGCAATATTGGCATCCAGAAGTGTCTGGACAGTCTGAACCAATTCCTTTATCTGATCTAGATATTGCTTACGTTCCATATCCGATAATCCATTACTTGCCGAAGAATTGTCTACCTCCAGCAAGTAATTGGAATGCATTATCATGCGCTCTATGTCTATATGTATATCTGCCATAATATGAAACGTTTGCAGATGCAAAGATAATCATATTATGAGACTCCACAAGGAACTCCATTGGATTCGAAAAATTGATTTACCGAAATGCCTGCTGGTACCGCCTCCGCTTTATAGCGTTGCCACAGGCTCTCAAGATCTTTACTACTTATTGCCATACTTATAACATTTAATGTTAAACATGGCGCAAAGGTAGCACTTATTGTTCAAACCGCCAAAATAGGGGTTGGATGCTTACTCAATACGGATGACAATTGGCTTACACCTTGTTCAGTAAAAGCAAAAGGAGGACGTCTGACTCCCATCTTTATAGCCTGAATTTCATCTTCACTCATATAATTGGAGGTCACAAATTGTGACTTCCAATTATTCCATTCCTCTTCTGTCAAACGAAACATATAATAATCAGGAAAGCGCTTCATGTTACGCTTTACTGCCTGATTAAGAACTTTTGTCTCAACTTGGTAGAGCTGGGCGAGGAAAGCAAAGATACAACTTTATTTCGGAACAACCAAGAGATTTTCAAAAAATCTTGCGTAGAAGAAAGGAATCTACATTGAACCCATCCAAGACTGTTGTTCTGCAACTACTAATTTATTTAAGGTCGGAAGCATCTGCTCTATCTTGCGACACTTCACCTTATTGTAATAGAAGTCGATGTCATCTAGCAACTCATTGGCTTTCTCTTCTTTTATGTCCCCACCATAACCACCTGCTACTACACAGATAGCACCAAGACGGCGTGCGTCCTTGTCTGTGCTGAAATTATAGACACCTCTTAGTATCATGGGAAGAGTATTATAGATGACATTGCAATAGTGCAGCAACTCAGGAAATTCATCGGATTCCGTGAGATAGGCACTTAGCATTTCCTCTTGGTATTGGCGGAGAAGCAAGAAGTACTTCTCTTTGGCGATATGTCCCCTGATGTTTTGTGTCATTACCCAAAACAGGGCATGGGAGAGGACTATTCTGTCCTCGCTGGAATGATAATAGAAGAAGCTGTCTTCTGGCTTTCTATTCACATTCAGACGTTGCTCCATTTCTGCAAACATCTCCTTACGTATATCTCTTAATTCTTTTACTGCCATAAGTTTATTTATTTATCTTATTTTTTTCGAATCACCCTGTCCCTCTTTCCAAAGAGGGTTCCACCTCTCACCCAAGCCCTCTCTCCTCAGAAGAGAGGGATGTAGCTGGCGACGCTATAGCTCTGCCAGAGTTTTGGTAACACCAGCGGAGTCTTTACCCGCAAGGGGCTGGTGTTGAGTGTTTGACGCAATAGAGTTGCGAGTGTTTGTGGGCTGGCGCATCATACAAACCTATTCCCTCTTACCAAATATGTAACCCAAAGATAATGTGATAACTGGTAAAATCATCTGCCATAAGTTTCCTATGAAATCTTTGTCTTTATCCAAATAATAAACAATACCAGACATGACTATAATTGCAGAAAGCAGAAGGAAACAAATCAAGGCAGAAATATTTTTGGACGAATTTTCTGCCGTACCAAAGAACAGTCCTATCCGTCCCAACTCTTTATCCTTCATTGTGCATTCATGATTATGCTGAGCCTCCTGCATCTTTAATTGAAAATCATGATCTTCATGAACCATAGCTTTCTGATGTTCCATTTGCTTTGGAGTACCAGAAAAGTCTTTGGCATAGCTTGAAGTTTGCTCCTTATTTGTTACATTACCTTCCATCCTCTATTTCTCCTTATACCAAGTATATAACATAATTCGACTATTCACTTTTGTATTATTTGTAATCAAAGGTGCTATCGAAAAATATACATACAGAGATTTATCTCCAACAGTGCCAACACGTAATTTTTCCATTGGAGAGGAAAATACGCTATTGTAATTTTGAACTTCAATTTCTAAATAATCACCCTCATCATCATTTTTCAGAGTACCAGCTACCCCTACTTCCTGATTATTCATATCAATTTCATTAGGCATAAATACAAAACGAAATCGCAATCCATTAAACTTGAACTGAACATAATCATTCTCAGGTACAATGACACTCCCTGATTCTATAATATCAAAATTGCTTGTCGAAATTTCCATCATTATAAACCATTATCATAAATCCAATCAATCAACTGATGAGAATCTATCCTATTCTGTAAAAAAGTATTTGTCGACAAATAACCTACCCACTGTCCTCTGTAGATAACCTGAGGCGGATTACTTGCATAAGGATTAAATGCACTATATTGCCCAAACCTACTACCATAATTTCCATATTGATTGAATATAGAAGTAGAAGAATACTTACTTCCGTAACTCCCATATTCATTCAACACAGAATCTATCTGATATCTGTTAGAAGAAAGCATTCCTAGGAACTGACCATCCTGAGCAAGGAGAAACGACTCTTGTCGTCTTACCCTCATTTCATATTCTCCCTGTGTCATATTTACAATCAAAATACCACCCAATAGATGAAGATTACGAACCTAACACGTCATCAGATATACCCAAAGCAGTCATTAGTCGCTGTTTCAAAATACCCGCAGTTTCTGCATTTGTATTCAATAGTTCATCGCTAAACTCACAATATGCTGTCTCATTATAGTTTGTTCTACCTAAAATTTGATGCATAATTGCTCGTTTAATATTCAGATTCGAAAAATTAATCATACTGATTGTTTTTTATATTTTGTTATAAAACAAAGAATTTCTACTTTATATCGGAAATTATTATTAAAAATACCCGATCAAATTACCCGTATATCACCATTACAGCGTACACACTATATTATAGTGTTAGAAGCATTCCCCCATACAAGCTAAAGTAACTTTTGCTCTTCTATCACCAGTTTGTTCAATACCGGCAAGAGCTTTTCTATCTTGCGGCACTTCACCTTATTATAATAGAAGTCTATATCATCGAGAAGGTCGTAAGCCAGGTCTTCGGGCATGTCACCACCATAACCACCAGCAACGATTGTTATGGCGGCTAGCTTGCGAGCATCTAAATGTATATGGAAATCGTACGTGCTTCGAAGCATCAAAGCCCTCGCCATGTTGTGCGGGATGGGACCGCCTGACTGTTGCAGGGGACAACTTGCTATTATATTGTCGAAAACGGGTGCATGGAGACGGCTTGCAGGTTGAGACCGCCAGAATAGGTCCTCATTGCAGTATCGCTCTGCACTTGTCGCCACTCGAATGAGGAAAAATGCATTAATTAACCTATATCTTGATTCTTACAACACACAAAATGATTCTGCTTCCTTACCGGTTCTGCGGCGATAATCATCACGCATTCGCTTTTCCATTTGTGCTATGTATTCTGCCTTTCGCTCCCTAGAAGCCTTGAAGCGACGCATAAAATCTGCTTTTCTTTCTTCTATGTTCATAACGTCGTATTCTTCTTAGTAAGTATCCAACCTGTCATTTTATTTAACTGCATAATGAGCCAAAAAATCCTTAGGGGTCAAGACTTGCAATTCCGAAAAAGGAAAATCCTTAACGTTTCTGGTAACAATACAATCCACACCTATTGCCTTAGCAGAAAAATATTGCAATGCATCTTCAAAGTCCTTAGCCTGCAAAGTTACTGCGGACTTTACAGCATTCGAATCGACAGATGCTATTTCGGCAAATTCAAACAAACTTGCAAGTACTGCATATATCGCTTCACCAGGGAACTTCTTTCTGCCTATATACGCCATATTAGCACAAGTTAAAGAAGATACATACAATGAACATCCTTGATTATATCCATAAGCCAAGATGGCTTCAGCATCATCACTAAAGCCTTCTCGATCCAGATAATAATCAAGAACCACATTCGTATCTAAAAATACCTTCTTCATTACTTGCTCAATATATAGTTTAATCTTTCATCCTCACTATCTTCCACACCAGCTAATACTCCTCGCATCTTTTTCAAATGCAAAGGCAACTGATACCGAGATGCTTTCGATTGCGGCTTAGCAAACTTAAACTCCTCTATAAAGAAACGAAAAGACTTCTTCACAACATCTGCTACATCCAAATTGTTTACATGAGCAAAATTTTCTATGTCGTGATATGTATTATTATCTATTGTAATTGTATTCATAATTGTATCTCCTTTTTTTGACTGCAAATATATGGTTTTTATATGAAACTACCAAATTTTTAAAGGAATTTTTGTTTCAAGTCCAAATCCCACGCAGATTCATTCGAGAAATTTCCTCTCGAATCGTCTTTTCATCAGATGAACCTTGCTGCAATGAGACTTGAAGCTCTGCAACACGAGATTGCATATGCTTCAGTTCGTAAGCGGTCACTTTAGGTACGTTAAGCCCTAAAATGAATGCTTTTTTATTATCTTTTTTAGAATAAATCATTTGATTTTATGCCCAAGCAGTAAATGCATTATTGGTATATATAAACGACTGGGGAACTTTAAAGTTAGCAATAACTGTTGTTGGTTCAACAGCCTCCTTGTACTTCTTACATTCCTTTATCTTCAAGGCTACACCCTTATCTTTTCCTGCATAATACTTTTGGAAGAAAGACTTAGTTACTCCAGAGTGTTTTTTCGTTTGATTCCAAATGTTTGCAGGGGTATCATTTATTATTTTATCTATCTTGAACTCACCAACAATCTTGCTGATGGGACGGCTGGCGTAGATATATACGGTATCCACCTTTTGCTTGAAGAGAACCTTGCGGTACTCATATTGCTTTTCCCCAGAAAAGATTTTCTCAACAAACTCTGGCTTAATCGATAATATAACGTTCATCTATTTCTCCTAATTCCAATAGTTTATCAAATTGAGCATCGGTCAACTGGAAGAATCCCCAATACTCAGGGTTCAAGCCCACCTGCTCTTTCATCACTTTATTGATTACTTTCTTAGTGAAAGCTATGTTATACAACATCTTGATGACAATGAAACAATTCCTTGTTCTATACCATCGTCTCAATTCATATTCCTTAAATACCGAATAACGATTGGTATAATTCACAAAAGCATCTTCATTTTCAAAGTCTTTGAAGGTCTTGACCTCACTAACTGTACAAACAGATGTACAAACACTGCGATACTTGGCTGGACCTTGGAAATCACTAGTCCTATAAATGACAAGTTTGTCGCCTGTTTTCAAATATCTAGTACCTTTCATCCAGCAAAGGTATATCTTATAGATGCTGTTAGTCTCAGAAACATCCTGTATAAGATCATACTTCTGTTCGTTTTTCAAAATGGAATCCGGAAAAAGCTGTGTATGGTATTCTGGAACTATAGAAAGAACATACTTATTAGAACCCGCTTTTCTAACAAAAGGATAGTCGAGTTTTAAATCACCTATATGGTTTCTCATATTCTTTATCAATACATATTCCGAATTACCGTCCTCATGAGGCTTGTCCGCCTCATGTAAGAATCCAAACTTCTCAAACATGCGAATCAAACCTTGCAACTCTTCTGTTGGAAACATGGTAACATAGATTTCATCCACATCTTCGGCTATAGCCAAATCCATGATTTTCTTCATGAAACGCTCGCCACGTGTGGTATGACGATTGTCATTGTCCACCTTGAATGTGCCGACCTTCAAGCGTTTCCTTGCAGGTTGCACAGGTACCATATCTGATAGTTCCTCTTCCTCTATCTTCAAATAAAGAAAGTCTTTCAGTTCTCTATTAATATAATAGGTGTAGGCTGTTGCACCTGCAGCTTCCTTTTTATAATACCACTCATCAAACTCGGGATAACTCGACCTCAAAGAATCAAAGAATGGATCTTTGAGATTGATGTCTGAAAATCGCTCTAATTGCAAATCCATAATTCAACTTTTATGATTGAAAATTATCTTTTATACTACTAGAAGAATCATCATGTATATTTTGTTCCGCCTGACTAGCATTTGGCGCTATCACGTTGTTGCCACCATTAACATTGAACATAACGTGCGGGTCTTGACACTCCTTGATCTGGTCTATCAGGTCATGATATTCCTTAGGCATCATCTTACGGAGCAAACAATGTACACGAGAGATGTCTGCATAATGATTCTCATTCATGAACTCTTGTGCCTTACGTATCATATGAATATATATTTCTCTCATGTTTTCGGAAATATAAGCTACTTGCCCAAGTAATATAATATACTTGGCAAAGTAATATAATATACTTGCGCAAGTAATATAATATACTTTTTGAGGGCTATTTCATCGATTTTGTTGGCGGAGTGCCTTTTTTCTTGCATCCCAAGCATTGTTGATGTAGAGGCGGAGGTTATCTACTCCCTTGCCTGTCTTCACATTCGTGAGGAATGGAAGGAGGAGATGGATGAAATCTTTCCTGGCGATAAGGTCGGCATCTATCGCCTCCTCGTTCTGGCACATCGTGGCTACTACCTCGCCCACTTCCTTTGCTGTCTTGCAAGCGGTGAGGAGAGAGATGTAACCTCGGAGAGATTCCACCTTATTAATATATATAGCGAGACGCTGCTCATCTTCATGAGGTGCATCGGTGGATTCGCCTTCTGAATGGAGCTTTTGGTCTGCGAATTGGTCGCCATAGAAGTTTTGTACGGCTTCTGTGGCATTGGGGAGGATTTGGTTGTTGCCTCCGTATATGTTGAAAGTCACATTAGACTTGCTGTTTTCTTCCATTTCTAGTAGGGGTATTTAATGGTTGTTCAACGAATATTCAATGGTTATTCAACGCTATTCCATAAAGTTGATTTCGCCTCTCAAATGTTGTACCTTTGCATCAGTTAAACGAAGAACGAAGAGTGAAGAGTGAAGAATTCATTACCCGGGCACTTGACATTCGATGTTTGGAGTTGACATAGGTAACATTAGTATTAACATTTTAAAAGAAAGGATTCATTATGATTGAGTATTCTGTATTTTTGATGACCAACTACCTCAAGCCTGAAGACGGGGCTAAGGCTTATGCCAAGAACCAAGTTCGTGAAATCTGGGAGCTTGACAAGTTCTCTAAGCACATCGCTTCTCACAATGCTGGCTACAGCCGTGGTATGGTGAAGGCCATCCTGTCGGATATGTGCGACTGCTTGGTAGAGCAACTGCTCAATGGCAACAAGGTTAAGTTGGGCTCGCTTGGTGTATTCAGCATCTCGCTGAGTTGCGAGGGAGCGGAGTCGATAGAGAAGTTTACCGAGGACAACATCAAGTCGGTGAACATCAACTTCAATCCTGGCGTGGACTTTGAGAACTTGATTAACCAAGCGGAGTTTAAGCTCGTGGCTAGTCGTATTGCTCAAGCAGCTACCCTCAAGGCTGAGAAGGCTGGCAAGGGCACTGTCGATTTGGCGGAGGCCAAGAAGAAAGCCAATTCCTCTAAGGATGAGGGTGACGGTGGCAACAAGCCATCTGGCGATAGCGGTAGTACCCCAAGCGGTGGTGGCTCTAGCGAGGGCGACAATGCAGGATTGGAGTAGCAATCCATCGGCTGTGCCCAGCTTAGGGCTGGGTGCAGCCACCTCTTTGCTATCTAACTGATGTTTTATCTTTAATTTCATTTACTATTATGATCAATTTCAATGAAAATCAAAATTCGGGAGGTAAGAAGATTACCTGGGTTCAAATCGTGAATGCTGTCGTTCAAGCTCTCATCGCTGCCCTGACGGCACTGGGAGTGAGCTCGTGCGCAAACATTTTGTAATGTTGAGTATTGAATGTTAAATGTTGAATTATGAATTATGAGACAAAGTCAATATATGTCGGCTAACGACATTAAATATCTGGTTTTGCATTGCTCGGCTAGCCGATGCAATCAGGACTATAGTGTGGAACTGCTGCGCCGCGACCATAAGGCTCGTGGGTTTTATGGCATTGGCTATCACTTCTATATCCGAAAGGATGGGAAGAAGACGCAGCACAGAATGTTGCTGGAAGTAGGGGCGCATTGCATTCCTTATAATAGATGTAGCATTGGCATCTGCTATGAGGGTGGACTGGATGAAGATGGCAAGCCTGCCAATACGCTCACCAAAGAACAGGAGGAGCGAATCACTGACTTGCTCATCAATCTCCATAAGCTTTTTCCAAAGGCGAAGATTGTGGGGCATCGTGATTTGCCTGGTGCTTCGCCTAAGGAGTGTCCATGCTTCGATGCTCATGCTATCTTTGGATGGATTGAGGATTTGTAATTATTCGTCGGCAATGGCTTCAAGGAAACTTCGGTCTATCTCTATGGTAGCACCGCTGATATACTTGATTTCATTGCCGATGGTGGCTTTCTTACCAGATAGACGTTGCACGTATGCTTCCAATCCTGCCAACTTTCCCTCGGTGATTCTTACTTTCTGTCCTTTGCGTAAAGGACCGGAACAAGGAGACACTGGGAGGTCGGGATTTTCTACAAGACGACGATAATCTTCCACTTCTTTGTCACTGAGGCGGTAGATTTCACGATAGCCTGGCATCGTGAGCATCTTATAGACATCGGGACGGAAACGGATGGTGTCAAGATAATTGGGCCTGACATGGCAGAAGATAAAGGTGGTAAGCAAGACTTTCTCCTTTATCTTTCGCTTGTTGCTTCGTTTGTCGAGAACTACCATTCTCTGCATCGGAACCCAGTATTCAAACCAAATCTTTTGTTTTTGGAAATAAAGTTCAATGGATTTGGCGATAGTATTCTCGCAGTTGCATCTTACGACAGCGACATACCAACCTGCATCATTGGGCATTTTTGGCTCATTTTCATATCCAAATGCCTCATTTTGGGGATTTTTAAGCACGGCTTCGCCGTCGTCCCCCTTCTGAGGGGCCGAAACCTGATTCTCTATTTCTGTCACGTCCATCTCTTAACTGAATATTCGTTCGTTTTCGATGTTGTTACTCTGTGTCTCTTCATAAGAGATACAGATTCCTTGTTAACCATCTGAATACTAAAGACTTATTTGAATAGGTTAAGAAACATTACTAAATATTTGCTGAAAATTGTTTCATGCATTAAACTTTTTAACACTCGTGACTTCCTTATTCTCAATTTTTTTTCGTATTTTTGCAATGTTTTCTGTATCTCTTATGAAGAGACACAGAATACAGGCATTCCGCATCATTTTTCTCATGTTCCCATCACTTCTTCACTTTTAGAATTGGTTCATATTAGTTCAGAAAGCAGCTCTGCGTTGAGTTTGTCCACTTCTGATGTCTGAATGGAGCGGAGATAGATTTGTGTGGTGGTTTCGGAATCGTGTCCCAATGCCTCGCTGATGACTGAGATGGGTTGGTGATGTTCTTTTGCTGCTGTTGCCCAAGAATGGCGGGCAACATAGAGGGTGAGATTTCCTTGGATGCCTAACTGCTGTTTGAGTTTTTTGAGGTGGTAGGTGATGCGTGACTCGGCATTGTGATAGAGTTGGTAGTCGGGGTTTTCTTCATCGGAATTGTCATGAAGAAAAGGGAAGAGATAAGGTGAATTATCGGTGAGATGCTTATATTTATCTACTAACGCTTGCATCTGTGGTTCCCATTTGACGGTGATTCGTTGATGTGTCTTGCTGCGGTTGTAATGGAGATAACCGTCTTGGAGGTCGGACTTTTTGAGATGTGCCAAGTCGATGAAAGAGATACCTCGGAGGTAAAAGCTCATCATGAAGGCATCCTTTGCCATGTCGCTGGATGGGGATTGCTGGAGGTCGAGTTGCTTGATTAGCTTGACTGTCTCAAAAGGGATGGCTCGCTTGCGTGTCTTGTCGATGCCTGTATAGACTCGGCGGAATGGGTATTGCTGCGCTATCAGTTCTTGCTCTACCGCTCGGTTATAGACGGCTCGGAGGATTCGCATATAGAAGGAACTGGTATTGCGGCATACGTCCTGCTGCTTGAGATATGCCTCATAGGCTTCTATCATCGCTGCATCCATCTTGCGGAGAGACAAGTCCTTGTTCTGTCGGAATCGCATAAAACTGTTGAGAGTGGCACGATAGTGTTGCCATGTCTTGTGTTGTCCGTTCTTGTGAAGCTGGGTAATGATGTCTGTCATGAAGTTGACGAATGAATACTTGGAACGACTCTTGATACATTTGTTATTTGCCATAATTGCTGTGATTTTTATTATTTGGGTTACACATTAAAAAATATAATAGGGACATCCTTGTCTCTTTTTGCGAAACAAAGACATCCCTTTATATAATGTGGAGTAATGGTTAAGCCGCTTTCCAGGCTATCACGGCTACATTATCACCCGTGATTACCAGACCCAAATAAAGGCAGATGGCTATACGATAGAGGTAGCACCTATTTGGAAATGGCTACTGCAAGACAACAACTAGAGCTTTAAAGAGCAAAAAGAGATTTTAGATAAAAACAGAAATTTTCCTTTTTAAAAGGAAATAATTGCCGATTTCTTTCCTTTTTAGAAGGAAAGTTTGTATCTTTGCAACCGAGTGTAGGAATCTACATATTAACAATAAAATAATCAGTAATAAAGAAGGAACACAAATGGAACTACGCAGCACATTTCAGTCAATCATTTCCTTGCACCAAGAGGAATTACCTTTTGCCTTGCAAGAGAGAAGCACCCAACTTCCGTTGGATGGAAACCGCATCGTGACTGTTACTGGCATTCGCCGTTGCGGAAAGTCATCATTATTGGGACTTACGATTAATCGCCTGCTACAACAAGGAATTCCTAAAGAGCACATCCTCTATGTAGGCTTCGACGATGAACGTTTTCTTTCCATGTCGCCCGAAAACTTCGATGAATTGCTGCAAGCTTATCGTGAAATGTATCCTGATACATCGCTTAAGGATGTTTATATGTTTTTTGATGAGATACAACTCATAGAGGGATGGGAACTCTTTGTTCTCCGGGTGTATAAGAATTATTGCAAGCATATCTATGTAACAGGTAGCACAGCCAAGATGCTTTCAGAAGAAATGGCTTCCGCTTTGCGAGGATGGCCTGACGAATATCGCGAGTATCCCTTGAGTTTCAAGGAATATTTGGCGTTCAAAGGCACCAAGGCAAATCCATTCAGCGAAGCTGGCAAGGCAAAGTTGGCAGTTTCCTTCCGAGGATATTGCGAGGAGGGCGGTTTTCCAGAGGTTGTTCTCGAAAAAAGCAAGATGGAAAAGGTCAAAATCCTGCAGTCTTACTTCAACACCATGCTCTTCAGGGATATGGTGGAGCATTATCATATCGGAGCTTCTCCTTCGGTGGTGCGTTATTTCTTAAAGCGTGTGATGAACAATCTCACGAAGCCGACTAGCGTGAACAATATTTATAACGACTTGAAATCGCAAGGCTTAAAGGTCTCCAAGGATTCCCTCTATCTGTGGCTCGACTATGCTTGCAACATTTTCATGTTTCGCAAAGTGGAAAAATACGATAAGTCGATGGTAAAACAGCGTTCTGCTCCTGCCAAGTATTATGTGGCTGACATTGCCCTGCGCAATGCCGTATTATTGCCTGAAAGCGAAGATGCAGGCAAGGCTTTGGAGAATATTGTTTATCTCAACTTAGAGAGAACACTTGGAGAAGAGGACGGGATATTCTACTTCTATGAATCGAAGGAATGCGACTTCGTTGTGAAAAAGGGCGAGCGTGTAGCTGAGCTGATACAAGTCTGCTGGACATTGAATGACGATAACGTAGAACGAGAGATAGGAGGCTTGATAGCTGCCTCCTCCGTTACAGGCTGCAAACAGGGAAAAATCATCACTTTCTCCCAACGGGAGACCTTCGAACGAGACGGAATAAGGATTGAGGTTATGCCGATATGGGAGATGGAATAGGAAAAGGAATAGGGGCAAGACCATGGCTCAAAGCACCATGATCTTGCCCTTTTCTATTCTGACTTTTGCCACACCCATCTCGTTCAACGCCGTGATGATTTCCTGCAGGCTTGCCCTGCGGGAGAAGCGGAAGTGGATGAGCTTATCCATATTCGCCTGGGACTGGAAGACCACGGTCTTGTTGTACCAGGCTCCGATGTCGCTCATCGCCTCTGCCAGCGTAACCTGATCCATATCGAAATCGCCTTCCAGCCAGTCGGAGGCTGAAGGGGAAGCCTTAGACACTACTATCTTATCCGCCTGGAGCGTGGCGGTCTGCCCCGGGCGCATCTCTACCTCCGTATCGGCATTGCTCACCTTCACCTTGCCTTCCATCAAGGTTACCTTTGGGGCATCCTTGCGATAGGCTTTCACATCGAATATGGTACCTAATACCTGCGTCTGCATCTCGCCCGCCTTTACCACGAAAGGACGATGAGGGTTCTTGGTTACCTCGAAATGAGCCTCGCCCTTCAGACGGACTTCCCGGACTTCTGCATCATCGAAAGATGCAGGATATTCGAGCGTAGAATTGGCGTTGAGCATCACCCTGGTGCCATCGCTCAGCGTTACCAATGTGGTGGTTGCTGCCGGGGTAGAAACCACGCAATAGCCATCGCTCAGGGTCTGCTCCACCTGCTTGGGAGAAGTGACCTCCGAGAAAAGCTCCATGGAGAACTCCGTAGGCTGAGAAATCTCCTGGGATGAACGGAAAATAAAAAGGAAGAGGCTTGCCGCTACTGCAACAGATGCCGTAATCCAAGTCAGGATTCGGGCTTTATCTATCTTTTTCTCAGACAATTCATCTTCTGCCTTCTGTAGATGTTCCTTCTCTGAAGAAATATGCTTCTTCTCGAAAGCTTCCCAAGCCGCCAGCGTTTCTTCCTTCGAAGGCTCATCGCCCAAGGCTTCCCCGAATATCTGGGAAAGCCGGGCATCAGAAACATTTTCTGAAACTTTCTCAGAAGCATTCTCAGAAACTTTTTCTGATACAGAATCCATTCTATAATCCAGTTCTTGATCTTGATTCTTATTCATGATTTTTCCTCCTAATTCTCTATGTTTGTATGCTTCATTCGCTCGCGCAAGGTGGCGAGTGCCTTGGAAATATGCTTCTTCACGGTGTTGGGACTGATGCCCAGCCTGTCGGCTGCCTGCTGATAGGTGAGATGCTCGAAATAACAGAGGCGGAGAATCGTGCAGGTGGGTTCCTTCAGCTCCCTCGCTATCTGCTCCGCCTGTTGCAGCAGGCACTCGTGCTCCTCATACCGGGTACTCATATCATACCGGGTGGCCTCTATCAGCGCCTCCACATTGGTCTGCTCCACCTGCTGGTGCTTGAGCCAGTTGAGGCAGGCATTTCTCACCGATGCATAGAGCCAGCTCCTCCTTGTTTCCATCTGCAAGGAGGAGAATTGGTTCCACGCCTTCTCGAAAACATCTCCCACAATGTCACGGGCTTCGTTGCCGTCTCCCAAAAGGGACACGGCATAACGCACCAATCGAGGATACATTTCCAGGAATAGCTGCTTAAAGTCGTTGTTTTTCGCTCTGTCCTGCGCCACTACCTTTATATTTATTTCTTGTTGCATTGAATGTGTATCTCACATTGATGGCAACTTGCTGATTATCTGCGTATCGGGTAAACGTGCGATGCGACTGCGTGCCGTTTGCCTCGAAATAATAATATCCTGTATGCAAGAGGTCTCGCAATACAAACATCACCTTGAGGGCATCATTCTTCATGAAATTCTTGGAAACCCGGAACTGCATGTTGCCCATACATTTCCTCCTTCCGTGTCCCATCTCTGCATTTGTGCTGACATTGCCCGAAAGATTCATGAACCATCGGTGGGGAAGTCTCAGATTGTTGTTCATGCTGAATGTAAACTGAGGCTGGCTGCCAAACTCGGGAATATTGAGATGATCTACATTCTGATGACTGTAGCAGACACTCGCCGTGAGGTTAGGATACCAGATTCCAAACGAAGGCGCCACACGGATATTGGCTCCACAATAGTAGGAATGAGGCTCCGAAGCCATCGTCTGCAAAAGCACACTAGGATGGTTCACCTCATCGTAAGGCTTGTACCAGGTCATGTACATGTCGAGTACATAATTGTAGTAGGCCATGAACGACAGCCACTTGTAGTTGCCCGACAGGTTGAAACTGTGCTGCTTCTGAGGCTTGAGATGAGGGTCACCGGACTTGTACTCGTACTTGCTGTCGTAGTCGATGCTGCTCTGAAGCATGGAGTAGATAGGACTGTACTTGTTCAGGCGATAGGAGAAGGCTAGATTCAGATTATCCTTGCTGTAGCCGATGGATGCAAATGGAATCCAATCCCTGTAGCTGGGACTCTGTTCTGCCTGCAGCACATCCTTCTCGTAATAATCGGTCTTCTGATATTCGTATCGCAAACCGGCTCCATAGTTCATGCGCCCTATGTTCAGATAATACTGCAGGAATCCGGCATAGATAGACTGACGGATGTGGTTGAAGGCATCGGCAGAAAAGCCGCTCTGGGTGAAGTCGTTGCGGCGGTTGGTAAACATCTCTTCCGTTCCGAAGGAAAGTCTTCCCTTCCACAATGGTCCCGATACCACCAGCTTGGCAGCATAGAGATTACTCCTCACCTTGCTCTCTGATTCCGCATCCAGCTTTCCGTCGTTTATCGCCGTCTGGGTGCTCTGGCTCACCTTATTATAGAAGTCGCCATTGAAATTGATGTTCCATTTGCCGAAATCGCCATTATAATAGGCGTTCACGCTATGCGACCAATGGGGCTTGCTTTTCGAAAACAGATCTACGCCCATGCTTTCCGTCAGTTTGCCATCCTCCCACACATCGGTTGCTCCCCAGCTGTGGGTGTAGTTGTTTCCTATCATGTTGGTTGTCTCATAGCGCATACCCAGCGATTGCTGCTCGGAAATCTCATAGTTGAAACCCGCATTCATAAGAATCTCTCCACCGAGGGTTTTCGTGGTTCTGCGGCTGTTGAATTCCCAGTCGCTGGTGGTATGGAGCTGGGTTTCTGAATGGGCGGTGGTGTGCGAGCGCTCCAATCCCGCTCCTACTTCGCCGAAGATATCGAGTCCGCCCGTGCGGTAGTTCAACTGCACATCCTCATAGCCATGAGGCGAATAACGACCCTGCATATATTCAGAATAAAGGCTTCCGCTCAAGCCCTGTCCGCGCTTGCGAACGGCACGCAGACGGATTACGGCATTGGTCTTGGAACTATACTGCGCTCCGGGAACGGTAACGATTTCTGCCTTCAGAATATCCTTGGCGCTCAATCGCTTGAGTTCGTTCAGATTCACCAGTTTCCTGCCGTTGAGATAAATCTCGGGCGCTCCACGACCGATAATCTCCCAACTGCCTGCTTCACCCGAAACGAAGGGCAACTGGCTGATCATATCTTCGGCAGAGCCCAGTTCGCCCAGGATAGTACCTGATACCAGGGTGGTGAAGGCGCCGTCCTTATACACCACATTGGGGCGAGAACTCTTGATGGTTACCGTCTTCAGTTGCTGGGTGTCGGGATGCAGACCGATGTGCATGGTAGGCTTGCAGGCCAGGGTCTGCGACTTATAGCCCACAAACGAAACCTTCAGCATCACATCCTTATCGGCATAAGGAAGCACGAAACTTCCATCCTCTGCCGTTACGCAACCGGCAACATAAGCCTTGCTGACGGAGGAAATCAATACCACGTTGGCGAAAGGCAGAGGCTGCTGGTGCTCATCCACCACCCTGCCCTTGATCTGTTCCACCCGGGTTGTCTTGCCCGTGTATTGAACGGCGAAATAGGTGTTGTGCTCTACGAAGGAGAAAGGTTTCCCTTGCAGCACCATCTCCAGGGCTTCCTTCTGTCGCTTAGCCTGGATATTGGCAGTAACTCGATATTGGTCGGTAGCCTGATAGGCAAAGAGGATATTCTTCTCGCCCGCCTTTTCAATCTTCTTCAACACGGAAGTAAGCGTTTCGTTATGCACCTGAAAGGTCACACCTCTGCTTTGAGCAAATAGGGAAATGCTCAAGACAAGACACAGTAAAAGGGAAGTCGTTCTTTTCATCATTTTTCTTGTTTTTATGATTCTACTTTGTCCATAATACAACATCCTCCTGGAATCGGGTACGCTTATTTTTAAAATTTTGTTGCAAAAATACAAAAATAATCGGAGAGAAGAGGGTGTGTCATAAGTCTGTGACGCACCCTTTTTTTGTGTGTGTTTCTATAT